>Ga0207872_100853_pt1 | contig 11575 bp, 9 predicted proteins | sample Passage260B_FD_187372 | JGI IMG/M metagenome (GOLD analysis project Ga0207872, IMG submission 187372) | Cellulose adapted compost microbial communities from Newby Island Compost Facility, Milpitas, CA, USA - Passage2 60B (SPAdes) (version 2) ...
GTGATCGGATGAAATGAAATCGACAAAACCGTCCGCCACCATCCGCCACATCCGCTCCCGCTCCGCCTCGTCCCTCAGGGGCGGCGCGCACTTCGCGGCCGGTCCGATCCGCTCCAGATCGTCCAGGGTGAGCAGCAGATAATGCGGGCAGGTCTCCGCCGACGCGTCGACGCCGCGCCGCTTCGCCGCGTCGATCATGCGCAGCGCCTCCGCGGTGCTGATGTGGACGAAATGGATCCGGCAGCCGGTTCGCTCGGCGAAGAACAGCGCGCGATGCACCGCTTCGAGCTCCGCCTCCGGAGGCCGCGACGCGGCGTAATCGCGCGCCGACACGCGCCCTTCGTTCCGGAATTTCGCCGCAAGCCCCGACGTGATCGCGTCGTTCTCGGCGTGCACGGCCAAAAGTCCGCCCAGTTCCGCGATGCGGGCCATGCCTTCGTACAGCGTGCCGTCGTCGGCGGCACGGAACCGCTCCTCTTCCACGCCGCCCGGCTCGGACATGAACGCCTTGAACGCGACGGCTCCCGCCTCCAGCATTTCCTTCAGGTCGCGCACATGCCCCGGCATGAGCCCGCCCCAGAACGCGTAATCGACGGCGGACCTTCCGGCGGCGAGCTCCGCCTTCCGGCGCAGCGCCAACGCGGTGACCGCCGGCGGAACGCCGTTCAGCGGCATGTCGATGTACGTCGTGCAGCCGCCGGCCGCCAGCGCGGCCGAACCGGTGTCGAATCCTTCCCAATGGCCGTTGCCCGGCTCGTTCAGATGGACATGGGCATCGATCATCCCCGGCAGCACGTGGCATCCCGACACGTCAACCGACTCTTTCGCGTCGGCCGGGTCGAGCCCGGCCCCAAGCTCCATGATTGTTCCGTCCCGGATGCCGATGTCGAGGCGAGCCACGGCATCCGGCAGCACGACCAGGCCGCCGCGCACGATGAGATCGAACCGCTTCACGCTTCCATCCTCCTAACTGCCGCGATACGTGCTGTATCCTCCCGGCGCGGCGAGGAGCGGCACATGGTAATGGGCGGACGGATCGGCGATCCTGAACCGCACCGGCACCTCGTCAAGAAACCCGGCATCCGCGGCCGACGCGCGGAAATATTCGCCCGCGTGGAAGACGAGTTCGTAAATCCCGGCCGCAAGCCTGCTTCCCGCAAGGAGCGGTCCGTCCGTCCTTCCGTCCTCGTTCGTCCGCACGTCCCGCAGCTTGACGCGGGTTCCGGAACCTTCGTCCAGACGGAACAACTCAATCCGCATGCCGGCGGCCGGACGCCCCCGCATAATATCGAGCACATGGGTCGTCAGCCGGCCGGCGGCCCCGCCGCCGCGCGGTTCGGCCGCGGGCCTGGATTCGGCCGGTCCCGCATCCGCCGCGGCCGCGCCGGCCGGATCGCCATTGTTCCCGTGGTCCGCAACGGCCGGAGGGGCGTTATCATCAACGGCCGGATGTTCATTGTCCCCGGCGGGCGAAGCGGCCGGATTGCGGTTCTCTCCGGAGGCCGCGGCGCAATCTCCCGCGGAAGCGGCGATTTCCGCGATGCCGAACGCGCCGGCTTCGCCCCCGGCGGCCGGATCCGTCTCCCCGACAAGATCCGCGAGGCGGAATGCGGCGATACGCCCGATCTGTCGCAGCGCCTCGCGCCGCTCCTCGTCCGCGCTCCGTCCGATCCGATCCCGCAGCGCGGCCAGGATCTCCTCCTTCGTCTTGCCGCGCACCGCGAGAATGAACGGAAACCCGAACCTTTCCGCGTAAGTCCGGTTCAGGGAGGACAGTTCCGCCAATTCCTCCGCCGTGAGCCGGTCGAGGCCGGCCGACCGCTGCTCCGCCGCGGACGTTTCCGTCATCGCGATCCGGGCGCCGAGATCCGGGTGCGACCGGATCAGCGCCATCCGCCGCTCCTCCGGCGCTTCCTCCACCGCCCGCAGCATCGCCCCGAGCAGCACGTCCGCCGACGGGAACGGCCTTGCATGCCAGGCCGCCTCGGCCACCCAGGGCGAATGCTCGAAGACGCCGCCGAAATGCGCGACGAAGGCGTCCCGGTCCAGCGCGTTGACCTCCGCCATGGTGAACCGCCGCGTCATGACCCATACCCCGCATGGACGGCGACCGTCTCCGCCTCGACCTCCGGGAACGGCCCGGGCGCCTCGATCGGCCGCCGGCCGGCCGCGAAGACGGTCCGGCACGGCGGATCGAGCGTAGGATTGCGCTCGTCGCCGCCCGTCAGTTCGGCGAACCGCCGCTCGCTGATCCCGTGCACGACACGCCCGATGCCGGACCAATCTATCGCGCCGGCGCACATCGCGCACGGCTCCGCGGTCGAATACAGCGTGCATTCCCGGAGCCGCGCCTTCGGATACCGCCGCGACGCTTCCGCCGCCAGAACGGCCTCCGCGTGGCCCGTGCACATCCGTTCGGTCACCTCGACGTTGCCCTGCCCGAGCAGCACCCGTCCATGCGCGTCGGCGAGCAGCGCGTCGAACGGGCGGTTGCCGGATGCTCTCGCCCGGATCGTCATCTCCGCGCATCGCAGGAGCAGCCGGACGGGCCCCTTCCGTTCGTCAGCCCGTACCATCGGCTTCCCTCCCGATCGCCGCCGCGCGCCTGACGGCCCTCAGGATTCCGCCATAGCCGGTGCAGCGGCACAGATTGCCGGACAGCGCCTCGATGATCTCGTCGTCGGTCGGGGCCGGCCGATCGGCCAGCAGCGCGACCGCGGAGATGACCATGCCGGGAGTGCAGTAGCCGCACTGAAAGCCGCCTTCCTCGAGGAAAGCCCGCTGCACGACATGCAGCGCCTCCGCTCCGCCCGCGATGCCCTCGATCGTCGTCACGCGGCGCCCTTCGATCTGGTACATCATCGTCAGGCATGCGTTCACCGGTTGCCCGTCCAGGAGCACCATGCAGGCGCCGCAGCGGCCGATCTCGCAGCCGATTTTCGTCCCGGTGAGCAGCAGATCATGCCGCAGCACGTCGATCAGCCGCCGCGACGGCGGAACCGGCAGGCTGACCGGCTCCCCGTTCAACGTGAACGAACAGACGGCGGTCGCTTCCGGAACCGGATTTGTTCGCTCGATCATCGTCCGCCCACCGCCTTCCACAGTTCTTCCTGCCGCCGGATCAGGAGCGTCGGATCGACCGGCAGCCGGCTTACGCGCACGCCCGTCGCTTCATGGATGGCCGCCGCGATCGCCGGCGCGAGGCCGACCGAGCCGATCTCGCCGATCCCGCGCGGGCCGTACGGATCGCCCTCCGGCAGATCCTCGACCGGCTCGACCGCGACGCTGCCGCACGCATCGGCGATCGTCGGGATCAGGTAGGTATCCAGATTGCCGGTGAGATAATGCCCGTTCTCCATGACCGCATCCTCCAGGAGCGCGAAGCCGAGCGCCATGCCGCTGCCGCCCTCGATCTGCCCGACATACCCCATCGGATTGACCACCGGCCCCGCCGCCACCGCATGGTATTGGTCGAGCACGCGCACGCGGCCGGTCAGCAGGTTGACCTCCACCTTCACCGCGACGGCGGAATACGAGTACAGGAAATGCGCGCCGATTCTCTCCATATCGGTCGTCGGAAAATGAAAATGCGTCTCCGCCGCGATCGGTTCTCCCGCCTTCGCGGCGATGTCGGCGTACCGGATGACCGGCTCCCCGCTTTCCGCGTCCGCGACGCCGCCGGGGGCAAGCGTCAGCCCGCCGGCCGGCCTGCCGGTCAGGCTCGCCGCCGCCTCGAGCAGCTTCCGCCGGAACGGCCGCTCCATGCGTTTGAGCGCCTGCCAGATCATCGCCGTCGTGCGCGACGCGGTGCTGGAGCCGCTGTCCGGCACCCGGTCCGTGTCGCCGACGATGATCCGGAGATCATCCGGTCCGATGCCGAACATCCCGGTCATGAGCGCCTCGATCGTCGCGAGCAGCCCCTGACCGAATTCCTCGTAGCCGAAGATCGCCTCGATCCTGCCGTCTTCCGCCAGCCTCAGCCGGCCTCCGGCCGGGTCCGGTATGCCGTAGCCCAGGCCGAAGCCGTGCATGACCATCGCGGCGCCGATGCCGGTGCGAATCCACGGCGGACGGGCGGCGTCGTCCGGTCTGGCCGGATCGGAGGCTTCGCCGCGCTTCAGGCTTTCGCGCTCGCGCCAGAGCGGGCTCTCCTTCAGCTTCACCCAAACCTGATACGCCCCGTCCGTCTGGGCGATCTTCTGCCCGAACGGCCCGGGATCTCCCATCCTCCGCAGGTTGAGGAGCCGGAATTCCCAGGGGTCGATGCCGGCGAGCGCCGCCAGCCGGTCCATCTGCCCCTCCAGCGCGAAGATCGCCTGGTTGCCGCCGAACCCGCGGAATTCGCCGGACATCCCGTTGTTCGTGTGGACGGACACGCTTTCGACGTCGACGCTGGCATACCGGTAGGGACCGATCACGTGCTCCGTCGCGAAGTTGAGCACCTCCGCGCCGAGCGTCGCATAGGGCCCGGTGTCGGCGACGATCCGCACCCGGTGGGCGAGCAGCCGGCCGGAGGCGTCGATCCCGGTCTTCATCGTGATCCGCATCGGGTGCCGCTTGAGTCCCGCGCGCACCGACTCGCGGCGGGAGTTGTGGATCTTGACCGGCCGGCCGGCCGCCAGCGCGAGCAGCGCGCCGTACGGCTGGATGTTCAGCTCGTCCTTGCCGCCGAACGATCCGCCGATCGGGCTGGAGACGACGCGGATCGCTTCCTCCGGCACGCCGAGGATGCGGGCGAGCTGCAATCGGTCGAGCAGGCCGTGCTGCGTCGGCGCGTACACGGTCAGCCGGCCGTCCGGCTCCGGCACGAACAGGCCGCCCTCCGTCTCGAGATAGGTATGCATTTGGCGCGGCGTGACATAGGTTTCTTCCACCACGTGGACGCATTCGGCGAACGCGGCGTCGACGTCGCCTCGCCTGTATTCGCTCCGGTGCAGCACGTTGCCCTGCGGATGCAGCTTCGGCGCGTCCGGCGCCAGCGCCTTCTCCGGCGAGTCCAGCACGGGCAGCGGCTCGTAATCGACCTCGATCAGTTCGAGCGCGCGTTCGGCGATTTCGGGCGATTCCGCGGCGACGGCCGCGACGGCGTCGCCGACGTAGCGGACGAGGTCGAAGCAGAAGACGGGCTGATCCTGCCGCGAGATGCCGAACGCGTTCAGCCCCGGCACGTCGCGATGCGTCAGCACGGCGCGCACGCCGGGAAGCTCCCTGGCGCGCTCCGTCCGGATCGCGCGGATGCGCGCATGCGGATGCGCGCTGCGCAGCACGAGCCCGTACAGCATGCCCGGAGCCGCCAGATCGGTCAGATACCTGAGGCGTCCGGTCACCTTGTCCGGGCCGTCGGGCCGGATTCTCCACCGATCTCCCGCGGTTTCACGCGTCAGGATCATGCTCCCTCCTCCTTCCCGCCCGGGCCGGACAGCATGAGCCATTCGGCCGCAAGCAGATTGGCGGCCGCCTGCCGCCGGTATTCCGCGCCGGCGAACGCGTCGGCCGCCGGCCGGTATTCGCCGGCGACGGCTTCGCCGAGCCGGATCAGCGCCTCCGGGCTCACCCGCGCCCCCTCGATTACGGCTTCCGCGGCGCGCAGCCGCGACGGAACCGCCGATCCGCCGCCGGCCGCCACCCGAACATCGGCCAGCGTGCCGTCTTCGGTGAGCCGGCCCAGTACGGCGACCGTCACGAGCGCCGGAATGAACGCTTCCCGCCGGCCCAGTTTGCGGAAGCCGCCGACGACCCGTCCGGACCGTCCGCCTGCCGCGTCCGCATCCGCCGATCTCAACCGGATGCCGGCAAGCAGCCTTGCGCGATCCGCCGGACCGGGATCGGCCAGCCAGTCTTCCAGGCGCACCGTCTCGATCCGGTGCGCCGTCTGCCAGAGCAGCTCGGCCTCGTAGACGAGAAGCGCCGTCACCGCGTCACCGATCCTGCTGGCGACATTGCCGCCGATCGTCGCGAGATTCCGGATCGACGGCGCGCCGATTCGCCGCGCCGCCTCGGCCAGCAGCGGAAAACCGGACGCGACGGCCTCCGCCCGCGCAATCGCCGACAGCCTGACGAGCGGCCCGATCACCAGCGCCCCCTCCTCCTCCGCAATGCCGTCGAGACCCGGCAGCGCGGTCAGATCGATGAGCGCGCCGGGCATCTTCGCCGCGCCCGCCTCCCACTGCGTGCGCAGCAGCGTGCCGCCGGCGACGAACACGCCGTCCGGCCCGAGCGACGCCTTCATCCGGCACGCCTCGGCCGGATCGCGCGGTCTCAGCACTTCCGGACAGCGGCCGGGCGCTTCGAATTCCAGGGCCATGCGGCACCGCCTCCCTTGCATGCTTCGAAAATCCGGAATCCCGCGCGGCGGCCGCCGTTCCGTTCACAGCCGCTGCTCGCGGATGTACGGCACGCCGAGCGACTCCGGCGATCCCGAAGGCTTGCCCCGGTTCCTGAAGCCCAGGTACATGAGCACGAGGATCGTCACCACGTACGGGATCATTTTCAGGAAGTACGACGGGATGTTGCTTCCGATCAGCTGGATCCGGAAGCCGAGCGCGTCGAGCGCGCCGAAGAAATAGGCGGCCAGCAGCGCGCGCAGCGGATTCCAGCGGGCGAAGATGATCAGCGCGACGGCGATCCATCCCCGGCCGGCGGTCATGCCCTCGATCCAGGCGGGCGAGAACACGAGCAGCAGATCCGCTCCGCCGAGCGCGATCATCATCGTGCCGGCGATGACGCATCCGTACCGGAATGCCGTGACCGGAATGCCCATCACGTCGGCGGTCTGCGGGCTGTCGCCGAGCGCCCGGAGATGGAGCCCCCAGGACGTGCGGTAAAGGTACAGATGCATGCCGATGACGAGCGCGAAGCTCAGCCAGGTCAGCGCGTCGAGATGCGCGAACAGATCGCCGATGACCGGCGCCGGTTCGAGGAAAGGCAGGTCAATCTTCGGCACGGCGCCCGGCATCGGCTGGCCGGCGATCGCACGGCCGAGGAAGGCGCTCAGCCCGGAACCGAACAGCGTCAGCGCAAGGCCGCAGACGATCTGGTTGACGCGCATCGACACCGTCAGGAAGGCGTGCAGCAGGCCGAGCGCCGCGCCGACCGCGAGCGCGGCCGCCAGCGCGGCGGCGAGGCTGCCCGTGCGGATGCAGAAGAGCGCCGCGGTCACCGCGCCCATCAGCATGACGCCTTCCGCGCCGAGCTGGATGATGCCCGACCGCTCGATCAGGATGCCGCCCAGAACGGCGAACAAGAGCGGCGTGCCGGCCGACATCGCCGCCGCAACAATCTGGATGATCAGGTCCATCGCCGCTGCCCCCTTGTCTGTCGGAAACGAAACCTCACAGACGCGCTCCCTCATCCGATCCGGCGGATCCGGACCCGCCCGAGCGCGGCGCCCGCGATGACGAAGAACAGCACGGCGCCCTGCAGCATCTCCGACGTCGCCGACGGCAGGCCGATCGTCTGCACGCTGTAGCCGCCGACGATCAGGCCGCCGAACAGGAACGCCGAAAGGACGAGGCCGAGCGGATGAAGCCGCGCGATCCAGGCGACGATGATCGCCGTGTAGCCGTAGCCGGGCGAGATGCCGTACATGAGCCGGTGCGCGACGCCGGATACCTCCGCCATGCCGGCGAGCCCGGCCAGTCCGCCGCTCGCGAGCATGACGAGCAGCATCTGCCGGTTCAGGCTGATTCCCGCGTTCCGCGCGGCTTCCGGATTGGAGCCGATCAGCCTGAGTTCGTAGCCCCAGCGCGTGCGGCGGAACAGGAAGGCGTACAGCAGCACCGCGGCGAGCGCGAAGACGAGGCCGAAATGTAGGCGGGTGCCCCCGAACGCGGGAAGCGACTGCGCCGCCGTGAACATCGGGCTGCCGGGGAAATTGAGTCCCCCCGGATCCCGCCACGGTCCGAACACGACATAATCGAGCAGAAGCAGCGCGACATAATTGAGCATGAGCGAGGTGATCAGCTCGTTCACCTGGAAATACGCTCGGGGCACGGCGGTCATCAGTCCCCAGACGCCGCCGGCCGCGATGCCCGCCAGCGTCATGAGCGGCAGCGAGGCGGCGGCGGGCAGATCCGGCAGATAGATCGTCACCGCGGTGGCCGCCATCGCCCCGGCCAGGAACTGCCCTTCCGCCCCGATGTTCCAGAACGAGATCCGGTACGCGATCGAGACGCCGACGCCGCACAGCAGGAGCGGAATCGTCTTGACCAGCGTCTCGGTCAGGCCGAACCGGGTGCCGAAGGCGCCCGTCAGCATTTTCCCGTACACCGCCAGCGGACTCATGCCGTTCGCCGCGATGAACACGGCGCAGACGGCCAGCGCGGCCAGTACCGCGGCGATCGGCACCCACCACGGGACGCGGTCCGAGACGGGGTCGAATTCGAACCGGAATCCGGAAACCAACCCGCGCCGCCTCGCGCCTTCCGTCCCGCCCGTTTCCATCCCCGCGGCGGCCGCCTTGCCGTTCATGACGCCGCCTCCCCGGGGGCGGCGCGCAGGCCGGCCATGTACAGGCCGATCCGCTCGCGGTCCGCGTCCTCGCGGCTCATCTCGCCGACGATCGCGCCGCCGGACATGACGAGGATCCGGTCCGAGAGCTGCATCACTTCGTCCAGATCTTCCGAGATGAGCAGCACGCCGCGTCCGGAAGCGCGAAGCCCGAGCAGCAGCCGGTGGACGCTCTCCGTCGCGCCGATGTCGAGCCCCTGCGTCGGATGGACGGCGATCATCAGCATCGGATCGCGATCCACCTCCCGCGCCAGCAGCAGCTTCTGCTGGTTGCCGCCCGAAAGCTGCCGGACGGGCGTGTCCAGACCTGCCGCCCGGATGTCGAACCGTTCGACGAGCGATCGGGCCCACTCCCGGTTCCGGCGGCCGCGCAGCAGGCCGAAGCGCGACCGCTCGGGCTCCCGGTACGACTTCAGCAGCAGATTGTCGACGATGCCGAGGCTGCCCGCCAGGCCGCTTCTCATCCGGTTCTCCGGCACGTGCGAGACGCCGGACTCGATCGCCGTCCGCACCGACGCCCGCTTCCATTCCCGGCCGCAGACGCGGATCGTTCCGGCGTTCCACTCTCTGAGGCCGGCCAGCGCTTCGGCGAGCTCCGACTGCCCGTTGCCCGCGACGCCCGCGATGCCGACGATTTCGCCTTCCCGCACCGTGAAGCTCACGCCGCGCACCGCCGTACGGCCCTTGCCGGCCTCCACCGTCAGCCCCTCCACCTCGAGCAGCGGCTTGCCCGGCGCCCTCGCCTCGGGTTTCACGATGCCGGAAGCGGCCCTTCCGACCATGAGCTGCGCCAGTTCCCGCTCGTTCGTCTCGAGCCGGTTCAGCGTCTTCAGCATCCTTCCTTTACGCATGACGGAGATGCGGTCGGCGATCGCCATCACTTCCCGAAGCTTGTGGGTGGTCAGGATGATCGTCTTGCCCGCGGCGCGGAGTTTGAGAAGCGTTTCGAACAGCTGGTCGGTCTCGCCCGGCGTCAGCACCGAGGTCGGCTCGTCAAGCAGGATGATGTCGGCGCCGCGGTAGAGCACCTTGACAATCTCGACCCGCTGCTGCTCGCCGACGGACATCTGCCAGACGGGACGGTCGGCGGTGATGCCCAGTCCGAACCGCCCGGCGACCGCCGAGATCTCGTCCATCTTGCGCCGCATCCACGAAGCGCCCCGCCAGACGGACGTTTTCTCGCCGAGCAGGATGTTTTCCGCGGCGGTCAGCGTCTGGACGAGCCGGAATTGCTGGAACACCATGCCCACGCCGAGCGCCAGCGCGTCCCTGGGCGAGCGGATGTTCACCTTGCGGCCGCGGATCAGGATTTCGCCGGCGGTCGGCCGGTAGACGCCGGACAGCATGCTCATCAGCGTGCTCTTGCCGGCGCCGTTCTCGCCGAGCAGCGCATGAACTTCGCCCGCCTTCACCGCGAAATCGACGTTGTCGTTGGCGACGAGGGAGCCGAATTGCTTGCGGATCCCGCGCATCTCCACGACATAGGGTTCCGTCATCCCGAGCACCTCCTCCCGATCGGGCAAGCGGCGGGCCGCAAGATGCGCCCGCCTGCCCGCCCGCCCCGCATTATTGCGGAATCTTGCCTTCGATCCCCTTCAGGAACCAGTTCATCTCCAGAATCTCTTCATGCATCAGCACCCGGCCATCCTCGACCCTGACGGTGCCGTCCTGATCGACGAGCGGACCCTTGAAAATGTCGATCTCTCCGTTCACGACCTGCCGTTTCGCCGACTCGACCAGCTCCTTCACATCATCCGGAATGCTCGGGCCGAGCGGCGCCAGGCCGACCATGCCGTCCCGCATCGATCCGACGTACGGCTCGTTCGTCCACGTGCCGTCGATCCAGTCCTGCACGACCTTCGCGTAATACGGACCCCAGTTCCAGACCGGATTGGTCAGATACGCTTCCGGCGCGAAACGCGTCATGTCGGAGTCGTTGCCGCCGGCCAGCGCGCCGCGTTCGGCGGCCGCCTGGATCGTGGCGGGAGAATCCTGATAGGCGAGCAGCACGTCCGCGCCCAGGTCCAGCAGGCTGATCGCGGCCTGCCGTTCCACCGTCGGATCGTACCAGGTGTTCGACCAGACGACATGGACGACGGCATCCGGATTCACGCTCTCGATGCCGAGCTTGAACGCGTTGATGTTGTAGATGACTTCCGGAATCGGGAACGCCCCGACGTAGCCGATGATGTTCTTCTTCGTCATCTTGCCGGCGGCGATGCCCGCCAGATAGCTGGCCTCATAGTTCTTGCCGAAATAGTGCGTCATGTTGTCATGCGTCTTGTAGCCGCTCGCGTGATGGAACCTGACATCGGGATGGCGCTGCGCCACGGCGAGCGTCTGGTCCATGTAACCGAAGCTCGTCGTGAAAATGATGTCGTGGTTCTGCGCCAGCTCCTCGATGACCCGTTCGGCGTCGGCGCTCTCCGGCACGTTCTCGACGACCGTCGCCTGGATGCCGTGCACCTCTTCCATATATTTGCGGCCCTGGTCGTGCTCGTACGTCCAGCCGCCGTCGCCCGGCGTGCCGATGTACACGAACGCGACCCGCGGCTTTTTCACGGCCTCTTCGCCGGACGATTCGCCCGCCCCGCCGCCGGTTCCGCCGGACGACGAACCGCCCGGCGCGGCGCTTTCCGATCCGGAGCCGCCCGGATCCGCCCCCGAAGAGCCGCTTCCGCTTCCGCCTCCGCTGCCGCCGCACGCCGCGAGGGCGAGCAGGAGCGGCATGACCCCCAGCAAGCGCGCCAGCCTCGATACCGTCAATCGATTCATACGGTTCCTCCCCCTTCGTTTCGGTTGTTGCCCTGCCTGAAAGGCTTGAAATTTACTTTCACTATAAGAACGCGTCAGAAGCACGTCAATTTTGGTGACATTTAATTGGCCTTCCTGATGAAAGACGCCGGGGATGTTTGTGCACCGTGCACGCGCATGACGGCTTGCCAGATGGCGCGCGCTTCTTCGAATTGTTCGGGGGTGTCGGGATCAAAGCTTTCGAGGCCGGTCAGCTCCACCCAGGCGCCGCGCAGCCGTCCGGAGCGGAGCAGGACGCCCGCGCCGGCATCCC
>Ga0207872_100857_pt1 | contig 11520 bp, 8 predicted proteins | sample Passage260B_FD_187372 | JGI IMG/M metagenome (GOLD analysis project Ga0207872, IMG submission 187372) | Cellulose adapted compost microbial communities from Newby Island Compost Facility, Milpitas, CA, USA - Passage2 60B (SPAdes) (version 2) ...
GTGATTCATCATATAGGCGATGGTTAATTTTCTTTTTCCGGAAAAACGCAAGTCTTCCGTGCTGCGATTGCCCGTTGGCCTGTAATTCAACAAAAAAGAATTGACGCGCTTGTGGTAGTGTTTTTCGATCTCCCTAAATAAATCCAATTGATATCACCCTGCCGTCGATGAAAGGTTGAGTTCGGCAAATCAGAACAATCAAAAACAATCTGTAAAAATACTAAACCAATATTGTCATGAATACTACAGCTTTTTCTCAAATACAGCTTTATCTTGACCCTTGCAATACCGATAACTATCCGAAATTGCCACCCGGAATCAATTGAAGGTCATCTACGACGCTTCTCACGCTTTCGGGATCAACTATGACGGTACGAGTATCCTCAACTATGGGGACATATCGACAATCAGCTTTCACGCGACCAAGTTATTTCACAGTATCGAAGGCGGAGCGTTGGTGCTGAAAGACCCGGATCTTTACCAGCGAGCCAAACGCATGGTCAATTTTGGATTCAACAGCGAAGGCATCCCCATCGAGCTTGGCATAAACGCAAAAATGAACGAATTTCAGGCCGCCATGGGTCTTTGCATGCTTGATGAACTCCCCGGCATCCTGGAAGAACGCGCCGAAGTTCATGCAACCTATATGGAATACCTGAAAGATGTTCCGGCCATATCCTTTCCAGAGTTCCACCCGAAACAGACAAGAAATTATGCTTACTTCCCCGTACTGTTCCATGAAGAAAACAAGGCGGCGGAAATCAAAGCTAAACTTGAAGAGCATGAAATTTACACAAGACGGTACTTTTTTCCTTCGCTTGATTTACTGCCCTACATCCATTCAACACAAAAAATGCAAAATTCACATTATGTAACCGAACGGATTTTGTGCCTGCCGATGTACGACGGACTGTCTAGGCAAAGCATTCGCAAAATATGCGATCTGATTATGGAGTACCTATAGTTTCGGAGGAGCAGCATGATTGATGTGATCACGAGCCAAAATCGGGAAAAATGGAATAATTACGTTGAACTTTCCGGAATTCGGGATCTCTACTATACGTGGGAATACAGCCGCATGTTCGAACTGAATGGAGACGGGGAGGCGCGGCTTTTCGTTTATTCGCGGGACGGCAAGCTGGTGATCTACCCATACCTGCTCCGATCGGTGCGCAATTTGCCGGCTTTTCGCGCGCTTTCGTTGGACAGGGAGTATTACGATATCATCACGCCATATGGCTATGGCGGCCCGGCAATCCATTGCGCGGATCCTGAGGAACGCATGGAAATTATGAAAAATTTCGCGGTGGCCTTCGCCGGGTACTGCGCGGAAAACGACATCGTTGCGGAACTCGTCCGCTATCATCCATTGCTGAAAAATCACGAATATAACACCCATTTGTTCAACCGCCATGTCAAAAACACCATTTATGTTGATTTGCGCCCGGATTACAAACAGATTGTCGCCAACTACACGTCGGAATGCCGGAATCGGATTCGCAAGGCCAGCAAACATTTGTCGGTTACCATCCAACGTTCCGGCGATTTCAAGCGATTCAGGGAACTTTATGAGCTGACCATGAACCGCTTAAAGGCCGACAGCTATTATTACTTCAGTGAGCCGTTCTTTAGTTTTTTGGGATCCGGAGCCATGAGTGATGTCATACGGTTGGTTGAAATCTTTCATGACGATCAACTGATTGTTTCAGCCGTATTCTTGTGCTACGGAAATACCATTCATTATTTTCTGCTCGGTTCCGACAGTCAATATTGGGAACTTGCCCCCAATAACCTAGTCTTTGACTCGATCATCAATTGGGGAAAAATGAACGGTTATCAATTCCTCCACCTCGGCGCCGGACATCGCAAAGACGACGGTCTCTACCGATTCAAGAAATCCTTCAACAAAAACGGGATGCTGGAATATTACTTCGGACAAAAAATTCATAACCAGGCCGTCTATTCCCTGCTGGAAGAGCATGTCCAGAAGATGTCCGGATTGCCCGTCCTGGACGATCATGCGTTCTTCCCTTCTTATCGCAATCCCGTTTTTCATGGCAATGTGGATCAGGAGGAACGAACCTCATGAAAAAATACGGGTTCTATGTTTCCGGCAAAGCCGGCCGATTACATAAGTTCCTGCAATTCCTGTCCGACCGGGACGACGGGGAGACCATCGATCAATTGGCCGTTGTGGTATCGGATAGTCCCGAAACCGACCATCTGGCCGATCTGCTGAAGCAGCATCATATCGCCTACAAAGCTGTGAACATCAACACCTTTGCCCGGGAGGTGCGCAATCTGCAGCTGTCCAATGAGATCCTGTCCGCCTTCGAACAGCACCGAGTCGATTACGGTTTCGTGTTCGGCAGCCGCATTCTCAAAGGGCCGTTATTGACGCGTTACCGCGACAGGTTGATCAATTTTCATCCATCAGTGTTGCCTGCGTTCAAGGGATTGAACGCGATCGATTCGGCGCTGCGTGATCGGGCTTTTTTGCTTGGCAACACCGCACATTTCATTGTGGAAGAATTGGACGCCGGACCCGTCATCATGCAGCATCTGCTCCACCATCGGCATTTCAGGGATTACGAAGAAATCCTGGATCACCAGATCCACATGCTGTATCAAATCATCCGCTGGATCAACGAGGATCGTTTGTACATTGACAACGGATATGCCCATGTCCGCGACGCCGACTACACGATCAACGAATATATCCCGCGTCTTGAATTTGTACGGGTTGAGTAAGAGTCAGCCGAAGCATACTGGTCCATCCGCGGTTGGTTGCAATTTGAACGCCCGGCTCAGAAAGCCGGGCGTTCTCGCTCTGGATTATGGTTTTCGGACAATGTAAAGCGTGTCCTTGTCTGACAAACCGATCTCAATGGCTGGTGGCAAAACATCCAAATGCTCACCGTAGACAAATTCCTCAACCGTGAAACCGGCCTCCCGCAAACGGTCCGCAAAGTCCCGCTTCGCGTAAATCCGAACATAATCTTCCTGACCAAAATGCTTTAGCCGCTCTGCCGGATCCATAATGGGAAAGTCTTCGTAGGTTTGATTGATATTCAATGCGATCGGAACATTAACGATGGCGAATCCGTTCGGCTTCAGGACCCGGAACAACTCCCGCATGGCCTTCCGATCATCCGGCACATGTTCCAACACATGACTGCACAGGATGATGTCAAAGGTGTGATCTTCGAAATGGATGTCCGTCACATCCAACTTTATCATCTCCCGGTCTTGCGGATACAAATCACCGCAAATATACGAATGGACAGACATGCTCTTGATCCACTTTCGCAATTGCGCCTCGGGAGCAACATGGAGAATGGCCCGGCTTCCGGAATGATTCAAACGTTCAACCCGTTCAAGGTAGAGCTTGTAAAACCGTTCTCTGTCGAACGCCCCGCAAGCCGGACAAATGGCCGTATACTTGTTGTACATTTCAAACTCATAAAAGGGATGATCATGCTTATCGTCCCACGGAACAAATCGGGTAAACCGGCTGTCGCACAACGGGCAAAAGTATGTGTCCGGTTCCTCCAAATAGAGTCTGTAAGCCTGCGCAACGTATTGTTCAAGCCCGATGCCTCTTACATAATGTTGATGCTCCGTCCGGGAGTAACTCGCGGCGACTGAAAGGCACAGTTGAAGATAGGTCATCAACGCTTCCTTGTAATCGCGCTGATCACGTAAAAATCCGTCGTTTCTGGCATCCTGAATGAGATCGAAGCCATTTCTGACCTTGACATAAGCATATTTCGGATTGGTTTGATTCTGACCGGAATGTCTGCGAAAATAGCTCAAAGGACGCACAAGATAAGCCACGTCGCCCTTTGACATTAGTTCAATCCAGGCAGCCAGGTCGTTCAAAAACACATAATGATTCTTTCCTTTGTAAGTTCCCCATTCGACCAGATCGCTGCGCCTGAATAATACGGTTGTAGGTTCTCCAATCAGGTTGAACAATTTGCTTAATATGAGATTCCCCAATTCCCTGCCGTTCAGTATCGAGTCGTTTTGCGCAATGGGAGCGTTTCCGGCGTCATCGGGAAGTTCATTTCCATCTTCATCGATGTATTTCCTATATGAGGTAACCAGCGTGACATGGGGATAATCCAGCAAGTACGGGACCATCCGTTCGATTTTTTCGGGATGGAACACGTCGTCATCCATCAAAAAGTTGATATACTCACCGCTTGAAAGTTCGAGGCATTTGTTGTAATTTTCCCCGACCAACGGCTTTTCGTTACGATGATAAATAATATTCGAATGTTCCCTCAGATATGTTTGCACCATGTCCTGCACATCATTTGTCGTGCTATCGTCACTTATGACGATTTCAATGTTTTCATAGGTTTGGTTCAATGCGCTCTTCAATGCGACATCCAAATAATGCGGACGATTGTAAGCGGGGATCAGGATGCTGACTTTGGGCGTATATTTCATGAAGCGCGCATGAACCTGCCCAAGCAACGACTCGAGTTCCAGGAAGTCCGGGTCCCGCTGCCCCGCTTGCTCAGCAAGCGCCTTTTTTCCGTATTCGAGGCAGGACTTAAGCGCAATCCGATACATCGACTTCGTTTTCATGTAACCGTATTCGGGGGCAGCCAACAACACGCGGGCGTAATCCACCGCCCTTGAAATAGCCAACCGGGAGCCGCCATGGATTTGAAGATGGCTCAATGCGTCCGGCAGATAAATGGCATCATGGAACTGTAACAAAGAAAGCCAAGTTGCCATAAAAACATTGCATTCATATGGTCTGTCACCGAATGTACCGAATGGCACACGAAGCGCTTTTCTGCGAAACAACGGCGAGATCGGTTCACATGCCCGGTGTGGAGCGAACTGGAGAAGGATGTCCCCCAACTCGACGCCGGTTATCCGCGTCTCCGCCTCAAACAACGGCTTGTTGAAGCGCTCGTTAGGCAACGGATGGCGGTTGTCGTCCACCAACTGACGGAAAGAAGCGACCAGCGAGATCTTCTCTTCACGGTCATCCAGCATATGGCGCATCATGCGTTCGATCTTGCGACAGTCGAACCGTTCGCCTTCCGCCAGAAAAATGATGAAATCCGATTCGGCCAATCCCATCAATTCCCGATAATGTTCCGTTTGACCAGGATTCTGTTCATTTCGATGGTAAATTATGCGGTGATCCTGTTCCCGATACGGTCGGAGACGCGCTTCCGTCAGATTGTTGACGCTGTTGTCACCGATGATGACTTCCAGGTGTCGATAGGTCTGTCCGAGTACGGTTATTAGCGCCTCCTCCAACATGTCCGGATTATGACTGGACGGAATCAACACGCTGACTTTGGGAAAAGCCGTGTCCGAATAATGTTGCAAAAACCATTCGCGCGCTTGCTCAGTGTACGTATCGGGATTCGCCCATGAAGGATCAACCAGGCACCACGGCTCCGCCGCACAGGGAATCGCGGCTTTGTAACCGGCCTGTTTGAACCGGAGGGTCTGTACTTCGCCCAGAAATGCGTCCTCCGGCATATCGGTGTCCCAATCCATGTCGTATTGGGTAGCTAAGAGATAATCCGACAGGATGGCCGCAGGAATCATCCTGCCATTCGAAGACGGAGGTAAATGCGTAACCAATCCCCGATTGGTACGTTCGATATATGCCCCAAACCGCTCGACCGCTTTCCGCCATTCCACCGAAATCGGAACATATGCGGCTCCCGCGATGCCGATAATCCCGAGTTCCGGATCGGATCGAAACAAATCCAGCAATTCGGCCAACAGGCCTCGGTGAATCGGGAATACGCCCTCCGCGAGATAGACTTTGTATTTTGCGTTAGTGCGCTTCATTGCTTGTTGAAAGATTTCCGACCGCTTCAAGTCGTACGGCATAACGATCGTTTCGATTTCGAAGCCCGCCGGAACCTCCAACGACTCGATATAGCGCCTCATTTCCGCGATGAGATCCGGCGCCTGTCCGCGAAGAACAAAGCAAAATTTGTCTGGATTCAAACGCATCATCACCTCAAACCAGGTCAGAGCCCTGGAGCATATTCAGAAGCTTGGTCGGATTGGAGGATTCCAGGTTGATCAAATCGATGACCATTTCCAACGGTGCCGAGCCTTCCAGGATCGCCTGCCGCAACGATGCCGCGGCTGCTTCCGAATCAATCCCGTATTCCATCCTCCGGATCAGAAAAGTGATCTCCCTTGCCATGTCAGGCGAATGGTTGTATCCGAAGACAATTTCCCGATACAGCGTCTCCATTTCCTCATCCCGGTCAGTCACCATCTCCAGGTATTGCAAGGCCAGCTCCCGATGACCCCATTGATAGAGCGCATAGGCAAGGTTGTACAAGGTATCTCTGTTACGAGGATCGAGCTCATAGGCCCGGTTCAGGAACGGCAGTACGCGGTCGTCTTTTCCGGATTGGAAATTGGCGACGGCAAGCCAATTCAGTTTCTCGATCGGATTGGGAAAACGCTCCAGGATGGCATTGACAATTTCATTCGTATCGAAGGACATCAGCGCATCCAGTACTTCGGGTAAATCGGATCGGTCATCCAATCGTTCCAGCAACATCATGAGTTCGTTTGCGTCCATCGGCCGGGCATGAATAAAATATATGGTCGTCTTGTAAAGTTCCGGTTCCCCGGATCTGCCGAGTGTGCACAACAGGTCCACGATATGCTGGTGCGCTTCTGAAACCTCGAACTTTGGATCGGTCCTGACAACGATGTAACCCGCTTCCCTCAACATCGCATTCCATTCTCCGGCGTGATACCGGTATCCGGGGATCGAAGGAAGCCCTTGAATCACACGGATGAGATTCTGGTAATAAAGCGAGTTGCATACCGAGATAAAAAGGGAACCGCCCGGTTTCAGCAATGCCTTGATTCGTGACAGCAGCCCCACAGGATTCACCAGTTCATGCAAACAATGGCTGATGATGATGGCATCGAATGTGACGCCTTCCGCCAACAGTCGATCCCAATGGTCGTACATATACATAAACCTGGATGCGATTTCCCGGGCGCGAGCGTTCTGCTCGACACCGTACAAAATTGCACCGGGGATTACGTTTTTCAACCATAACATCGTTCCTCCGCAGCCGGAATTAATCTGCAGCAACCGCGGTCTGTCCGAGACCCGGCTGATCATCAGGTTGGACAATTCGTAGTCAATTCGAAAATGATCAGGCGTCAGCGACCATTTCTCCCAAAATTTTTGCGCATTTTTTCTTAGCGTGTTTGCAAACGCCACTCTGTCCTGATTGAAAGAAACACTGCCGTAATGATGAATAAAGGTATCGCGGCACAAAATCAGCTTGTACCCGGCTTGCTGAATCCTCAAGGACAGGTCGTCGTCCTCATAGTTCCCCGGCGTAAATCGTTCATCCAAAACGCCGACTTTCTCGATAACCGAACGTTTGATCAACATGCAGAAACCGACCAGCTTGAGCCGTTCTTCCCATTTTGCCGGTTCGGAACGGTTGAATTCGGCGGCGAACGCATGCATTTCCTCGAGGGAACTGTAGGAGACCTGTATGGCTTGATAATAACCGCAATAGTTCGTAACCGGTCCGACGGCACCGATTTTCTCGTCGCTCTCAAGGCACCGAAGCAGATTGTCCAGCCAGTTGCGCGTTACGATGGTATCGTTGTTGAGTAGAAGGATATATTGTCCTGTCGACCGGGCAATACCCTGGTTGCATCCCGCGGGAAATCCGACATTTTGTTCGTTTCGAATCACGACCAGATCCGGTTGCTCCGCAAGCCAGGCGGGAGTCCCGTCGTCGGATCCGTTGTCCACCACAATAATTTCATATGTGCCGGGTCGGGTATACTGGCGGATGCTTTCAATGCATTGTTTGGTATATTCGAGCTGATTCTTCACAAGGATGATGATACTGGTCTTGTTCACAGGCTTCCTCCATGTTTGGCCATCTGGCTTTATAAAATTTACCTACTTACTACTATATCGGTTATATCGGCATTCTGCGACGGAAAAGATAGAGCGCGCTCATGACAAGAGATTCGCGAACCGATATAATTCATATCCCCCTAAAAGGAGTAGTTGTATGAAACCGCTGATTTCGCTGTGCATGATTGTCAAAGATGAGGAATCTGTCCTCGAACGTTGCTTGAAAAGCGTTCAAGATTATGTCGACGAAATCATCATCGTCGATACGGGTTCCACCGATTCCACTCAGGAAGTCGCCAGGCGCTTCACCAATCAAGTTTATACGTTTAAGTGGACCAACGATTTTTCAGCTGCCCGAAATGAGTCTCTGAAGTATGCTAACGGCAAGTGGATTCTGGTACTTGATGCGGACGAATATTTCGAAGAAGCTGAAATTCGCAGGCTTCGCCAGCTTCTCGAATCGATGGATCCCCAGCCTCATATTGTTTATAATGTTACGATCGTCAGTTTTATTGGTAATAAATCCAATCTGTCCATCAATGAAGGCAAGGTCGGCCGCGTCTTCGGCAATCATCTCGGTATTCGATATGTCCGACCGATCCATGAACAGCCGAGATCTTCCCTGCCTGGTATTGAAGTTATGAGCAGAATTGATTTACCTGTGCGAGTCTTCCATTCCGGTTACATTGAAGAGACGCTTGCCGCCAAAAACAAACATCAGCGCAACCTGGAACTCTTCAAACGAATGGAACAGTCCGGTAATCTGACTGTATACGATCATTTTCAACTGGGTAACCAATATACGATGATGGGGGAATATGACAAAGCGCTTGAACATTTGAATATAGCATTACGAAATCCGAAAGCATTAGGGGCTGTATATCAACATGCCGTGCTGGCAGCCATACAGGCATGTACAAATAAAGGTGAGCCGGTAAAAGCCTACCGGATCTTTGAACAGCATTTAAATACCAACAACCTGTATCCGGACTTTCTCGTAGTTAAAGGCATTTTGCTTTATAATTTGGGATTCGTGGCCAAATCCAAGGAGACCTTTCTTTCGGCTATTGATAAAGCGGAAAGTTTAGCCTTGCAAAACAAACCGATTGCCTTCGCCAGCACGGAAATTGCCGTTCGTTTGCCCTTATTTCAATTGGCCTCCATTTATGAACGGGAGCAAGATTATGCCAAGTCCCTGTATTATTTGACCAAAATCATCATGACCAACCCGAAGGAAGTGCTGGCCATCACCAAATTTCTGGAGCTGATGTCGCTTCAGGAACCTCCGGAGGCGATCATTGAACTGATCGGCCGTTTGATGAATCCGGACCGATTGCTGACGGCCCTGTTGGGAAAAATCGCGGTTAAACTCGGCAATAAGCCGATTGCAAAGTATTATGCCGGAACGGCGGAGATCCGGAAAATGTTGAAATTGTATGAAAGGCTACGCTATTACATCCTGACCGATGATCCGGAAGCCTTCCGAAACGAATGGGACTTTGCACCACCCGATGAACGGCAAGATTCCCAAAATTTGATGCAGTATATATGGGGTGCGCTCTCCTGGAAGCAGCCGGATTGGCTTGAACGGCTCCCTTTGCAAGAGGATCATGAGTGTTCGCCATTGATTAAATGGCTCAAGTCCTGGTTCAATGGTACGGCCGACCGATCCTTGTCCCATGGTCTTGCGGGGGGAATGCTGCAAGAAATGTTTTTGTTAGGAAAATATGATGTGTTTGATTGCCTGATGGAGGATCTCGACGATGTTCCTGTTGTCAATCATTTGGCGAATTTCTTCTATGAACGGCATCAGACGGAACTTGCGCTCCAATATTACCGCCACTTGCTGGAGCACGACGGCTTGAATGCCGATAGCTGCGACAATCTGGCCGAGTGGTGCGTATTGCAGAACGATCTTCCGTCAGCCCTGCAGTTGTGGGAACAAGCCATTCGGCTTGGGCCGGAACGCAAACGACTGTACATCAAGTATTTGCTGCACTGTCCGGATCCCGCGGCGCGCAAAACCATCAAGCGACAATTGTTTGAGAAGGATCCGAGCTACAAAGAATTGAGTCTCCTGCGCGCATTATGATTATTAATGTGAATGAATAAGGCGCCGTTCTCTGCACATGCGGCGCCTTCATTCATCATCTTCTGTGGTCAAACATGATGCTGCCCACATCGTATTGTGGTTGATAGGCATTACGCTGTTTGCCGGACTGCCGAATCCGCCTCAAACCTTCTTCCGCTTCCCGTTTCAACGTTTCCATATGCCGGAGAATGACCGGATCCAGCTCCAACAAACAGCGCAACATCGCCTTCTGCTTTTCCGTAAGCTGCAATTGTTGATCCGCAAGTACCTCCATCATACGTTCCCGTAGATCGGTCAACCTGACAAACGCCTCATAACCGGCTTGCGGTCCCTCTTCGCTAAGCCGTCGCGTTTCCTCCAGCACTTGATCCAGCAATTCATCCAGCATGACCGTTTTGTCCCTGCTGCCGTTGCATGATTTGCGCCCAGGCCGTCCTCAATTCCATCAAGTGGCCGAGCACCTCTTCAGCCGGACCCTTGTCCTTCTTGATGTTCGCCTCAATCAACCGCCGGTTTAAATATTCATAGATCCGGAATAACGTCGAAGCTATCGGCACGGACATGTTCAACGAAGCCATCAGCTCATTGATGATGCTTTGCGCCCTGATAAACGAATTGTTCGCTTTGCTGATATCCTTCTCCTCGACACCCGCAATTCCGAGTTTGATATAACGGATCGCCCCATCGTACAGCATCAGAATCAACTGTCCGGGAGATGCGGTCTGCACGGATGATTGCTGATATTTCTGAATTGGCGATGTAAGCATCCTATACACTCCCTGCCCCGATCTCTTGTAATCGCTGCAGCGCCCGCCTGTATTGATAGTTCGCGGAATGGCGATAACATTCGATCGCTTTGTCTCGATCACCGATGACCTCATAATAATTTCCAAGATTGTACCACGCGGCATAGGATCCGGTGCCCGCAACACTGTCATAGCGGTCCGTCTCGCCGATCTCGATGCACCGACGGTATGACGCCTCAATCAGTGGCAGCAGCGAAGCATACCGGCCGGGATCATACAAAATCAGCTCGCGATAAAAGATGCCGCAGGCAAAGTGAAAATCGGGAAACGATTCCACCCAATCGTAACGTTGCCGAATCAGATTCACACCGGCCTCGAATTCCCGAAGTTTGATGAGCAGGTACAAATAATCCACTACGACATTGGGAGCGTAACGCTCTCGTCCGGAGAGAAGCATAACAGCTTTCTCATAATGCAACCGGCTGTTGGCGTCATCCTCAATGCCAGCATATTCTTTCGCCAGCTGATAGTGCAGATAAGCGTCATCTTCTGTTGAAGCCAATTCCCTCAGCAGCAGCGAAATATTCCGCTCCGCCTTGCTGCGCTGAAAATACCCGGAATGCCGAACAACGATCGGCACATTGACCCGGGGCAGATCCGTAACGACTTGTTCATGAATCCTGCCTTTGTATCGCAGGCCGTGCGGAATGAGACGTGTAATGAAATTGCGGGTCTCGTTCACCTCGCCATCGGACTGCGTATGGCTCAAAATC
>Ga0207872_100858_pt1 | contig 11430 bp, 13 predicted proteins | sample Passage260B_FD_187372 | JGI IMG/M metagenome (GOLD analysis project Ga0207872, IMG submission 187372) | Cellulose adapted compost microbial communities from Newby Island Compost Facility, Milpitas, CA, USA - Passage2 60B (SPAdes) (version 2) ...
AAGCCTCTCCCACGGCGAGAAGCAGTGGCTGGAGATCGGCATGATGCTCATGCAGGAGCCGGAGGTGCTGCTGCTTGACGAGCCGGCGGCGGGCATGACCGACCGGGAGACGGAGAAGACGGGCATGCTGCTGCGCGAGATCGCGCGCAAGCGCTCGGTCGTCGTCGTCGAACACGACATGGAGTTCGTGCGGAACTTCGCCAGCTCGGTCACCGTCATGCACGAGGGCCGGCTGCTCGCCGAAGGATCCGTCGACGAAGTGCAGCGCGACGAACGGGTGGCGGAAGTCTACCTCGGACGAAGGCGGGATGCGGATGCTGGCCGTTCGACAGCTTGAGACGGGTTACGGCGGCACCGTCATCCTGCGCGGGGTGTCGCTGGACGTAAGGCCGGGCCAGGTCGTCTGCCTGCTCGGCCGCAACGGCGTCGGCAAGACGACGCTCATGAAGGGCATCATGGGCGCGCTGAAGGCGCGACGGGGCACCGTCTCGTTCAAGGGCGAGGATCTGACCACCCGTCCGCCGGGCTTCCGGGCCCGGCGCGGCATCGGCTATGTGCCGCAGGGGCGGGAAATCTTCCCGCTGCTTACGGTGTACGACAATCTGTTGCTCGGGCTCGAGGCCGCGGGCGGACGGCTCAAGACGGTTCCGGAGGAGGCGATCGCCCGCTTCCCGGCGCTGCCCTCGCTGTACGGGCGGCGAGGCGGCGACCTGAGCGGCGGCCAGCAGCAGCAGCTCGCCTTCGCGCGGGCGCTCGCTTCGCGGCCGGAGCTGCTGTTGCTCGACGAGCCGTGCGAAGGAATCCAGCCTTCGATCGTCGGGGAGATCCGCGAGGTCATCCGCGACATCAAGCGCGAGGGGCGGACGGCCATTCTGCTCGCGGAGCAGGATCTCGAGTTCGTGCGCAGCGTCGGCGATTATTTCTACATGATGGATCGGGGCACGATCGTCTGGCAGGGCGAGGCGTCCGAACTGACCGACGAGGTCGTGCACCGGCATCTGGCGGTATGACCCGGCCGGCCGGGCATCGGGAAGCCCGGTTGGCCGGATGAATACACGGGAGGAGGCATGCGGCATGCATATACCGGATGGTTATCTCTGTACGGAAGTGTGGACGGCGACTTCGGTCGCCGGCGCGGCGGCGGCGGCTTGCGCGCTGCGTCGGACGCGGACGGAGCTTTCCCGGCCTCAGGTGCCGGCGGCCGCGCTGACCGGCGCGTTCATCTTCGCGGCGCAGATGCTGAATTTCCCGATCGACGGCGGGACCTCGGGGCATTTCCTCGGCAGCGCGCTGGCCGCTATCCTGTTCGGGCCGTGGACGGCCGCGGCCATCATGACGGCCGTGCTGATCCTTCAGTCGGTGCTGTTCCATGACGGCGGCATCACCGCGCTCGGCGCGAACATCCTCTGTACGGCGGTGATCGGCTCGTTCGCCGGGTACGGCGTCTACAAGGCCGCGCTCCGGCTGATGAAGGGCCGGCTGCGGGCCGTCGCGTCGTTCGCGGCGGCATGGGTGTCGATCGTGGCCGCCGCGTGCGGCGTCGCGCTGCTGCTGGCGCTGTCCGGCGCCGCGGCGCCGGGCGCCGTGCTGGGCGCGATGTTCGGCTGGCACGCGCTCATCGGCATCGGCGAAGGGCTGATCACGACGGCGGCGGCCCTCTGCCTGACGGAGCGCGGGACGATGCGGGCGCGGTCGGACGGCTCCTTCCGGGACGGCGCGCGCGTGCGGGGAGGTGCTCCCGCATGAGCGGCGGACCCGGGCGGAGCGGCGAATACCGGATAACGGGCAACCGGCGCAAATGGGCGGCGCTGGCCGTCCTGACGCTGGCGGCGGCGGGTCTGCTGTCCCCGTGGGCGTCGGACCGCCCCGACGGCCTTGAGCGCGTCGCCGAGGATCTCGGCTTCGTCGGCCGGGAGGCCGCCGTTCCTGCGTTCTCCCCGATGCCGGACTACGAAGTGGCCGGCATTCCCTGGGAAGCCGCGCGGACGGGGCTGGCCGGCCTCATCGGCGCCGTCGTCCTGGGCGTCGTCCTGTGGAGTATGCTGCGCGCGCTGGTGAAGAAGGAACGATAGGCGGGAAGGGTCCGGGATTCCGCGGGCTTGCTCCGGCGGGCCCCCGCCGAACCGGGCCGGAAGGCGCGGGAAATACCCCGGGCGGCCACCGGCCCTTTCGGCGTCCCGCGCGTGCGGCGGCGGGCGGCCGCAGCGTGAATGCCGCCCTGCGGGGACGCGCGTCGGCGGTGAGGTGCCGCATCGCGCAGGCCGCGTTGCACAGACGCAAACCGGCCGGTCAGGCAAATCGGTCCTGACCGGCCGGCGCCGCTTGAGGGAAATGCTGGAGCGGGCGGCCGCGCCGCGCCGATGGCGGATTCAGGGCGGTCCGGGCGAGCGCATAACGTTCTGGGAGCAGTTGAATACTATGGGCAGATCGCTTCTGGCTCATCGCAAAGCCGCGTCCGACGGCCGTTCGCCGGCCCGGGAGGCGGTCACATACAGGCCAGGGTCTCAAGTCCCGATTGTCTCCGCTGGATTCTGCCAAATCCAAATTTTGCGCGAAAGTGGGGCATCCAGAATGAAAGCAACAGGTATCGTCCGCCGGATCGACGACCTCGGCCGCGTCGTGATTCCGAAGGAAATCCGCCGCACGCTGAGAATACGCGAAGGCGATCCGCTGGAGATATTCGTCGATCGCGACGGCGAAGTCATCCTGAAGAAGTATTCCCCGATCGGGGAGCTCGGCGACTTCGCGAAGGAATACGCCGAATCGCTGTACGAGAGCACGGGACATATCGCCATGATCTGCGACCGGGACACGATCATCGCCGTGGCCGGCGCGTCGAAGAAGGAATTTCTGGACAAGCCGGTCGGCGCGTTGCTCGAGCAGAGCATGGAGAACCGGAAGGCCGTTCTCGAGCCGAACGGCGGCCGGTTCGAACTGGTCAAGGATACGGAGGACCAGTACAGCTCGATCGCGGTGGCGCCGATCGTCGCCGGAGGCGATCCGATCGGAGCCGTCGTGCTCGTCAGCAAGGAAGAAGGCGTGAAGATGGGGCAGATGGAGGCGAAGATGGCGGAGACGGCCGCCGGTTTCCTGGCGAAACAGATGGAGCAGTAATCCGAAGGCCCGCTCGGCATCAGGCTTCCCCATGCGGCGTCCGGCGCAAGGGGGAGCTTTTGTTGTGCGCCCGGGGAAGGCAAACGCCGCCTGAAATGGTATAATGGTGGACGGCGGCCGACGGGCCGCGGCGGAAGGAGGAAACACGGACGCGATGAAACCGACCATCATCGTCGCGGGGCTCGGGTCCGGCGGCGAAGAACAGATCACGTTGGGCGTCTGGCGGAAGCTCAGGGAGACGCCGCGACGCTATGTGCGGACAGCCGCCCATCCCGCGGTCCGGAAACTTGCGGAAGACGGTCTGGAATTCCAATCCTTCGACCACATCTACGAACGATCGGATTCATTTTCCGATGTCTACGAGCGCATCGCGGACGAGTTGATCCGGCTGGCGCGGGAGGACGGGCGGACGATCCTCTACGCGGTGCCGGGCCATCCGATGGTGGCCGAGCGGACGGTCCGGCTGCTCCGCGAGCGGTGCGAAGGCGCCGGCGTCGGGCTTGAGATCGTCGGCGGCGAGAGCTTCCTCGACCAGGCGTTCATCCGGCTCGGCTTCGATCCGATCGAAGGATTCCAGCTGCTGGACGCGGCGGATGTGAAGCCGTCCCTGCTCCGCCCGGAGATCCACACCGTCATCGCCCAGGTGTACGACCGGTTCATCGCGTCGGACGTCAAGCTGTCGCTGATGGAGCGCTACCCGGACGACCATCCGGTGACGGTCGGTCACGCGCTGGGCGTTCCGGGTGAGGAGCGCATCGAGACGGTGCCGCTGCACGAGCTGGACCGGCTTAAGGCGTACGGCAACATGACGCTGGTCTGGCTGCCGAAATCCGACGATCCGATGCTGCTGAACCGTTCCTTCGACCGGCTGCACGAAATCGTCGCGATCCTCCGCAGTCCGAACGGATGCCCCTGGGATCGGGAGCAGACGCACCGGTCCATCCGCAAAAATTTCATCGAGGAGACGTACGAGGCGATCGAGGCGATCGACAACGACGATCCCGTCGGGATGCAGGAAGAGTTCGGCGACGTGCTGCTGCAGGTGATGCTGCACAGCCAGATGGAGGCGGAGAACGGCACGTTCGACATCTACGACGTCATCCAATCGCTGAACGAGAAGCTGCTGTTCCGCCATCCGCACGTGTTCGGCGAGACCGGAGCGGCGAACGCGGAAGAGGCGCTTGCGAACTGGGAACGGATGAAGGCGGAGGAGAAGCGGCGCAAGGGACTCCGTGAGCGCTCGTCCGTGCTGGAAGGCATTCCGCGCGACCTGCCGGCGCTCATGAAGGCGTACGCGATGCAGAAGAAGGCGGCCAAGGTCGGTTTCGACTGGCCGGAGATCGGCCCTGCGCTGGACAAGGTCGGCGAGGAGCTGCGGGAGCTGCGCGACGCGATCGCGTCCGGGAAGGACCGCGACGTCCAGGCGCAGGAACTCGGCGATCTGCTGTTCGCCGCCGTCAACGTCGCGCGGTTCATCGGCGCCGATCCGGAGGAGGCGCTTGCCCGGACGAACGCGAAATTCGGCCGGAGATTCGCCTACATCGAAGAGCAGTTGAAGCGAAGCGACAGGACGTTCGACCAGACGAACCTGGAGGAAATGGATCGTTGGTGGGAGGAAGCGAAACGGAAGGACTAGGACTTTTCGACGTTTTCCCGCGATTTCCCCCGACAAATCGAAAAATTTGACGCGGACCGGCAGGATTTTCCCGTTCCCGGAAAGAATAGAAGATGCGGATGCTTGCAATGCCGCCGCGGACCGGCCCGGACGGCTGCCGCGCGGTCACTGCGGACACAATCAATATCAAGAAGAAGGATATCAGGAGGATGTGAGCAGATGAACAAGACGGATCTGATCAACAACATTGCGGCGAAGAGCGGTCTCTCGAAGCGCGACGTCGAGACGGTGCTGAACGGTTTCCTCGGCGAAGTGACGGCCGCGCTGCAAGCCGGCGAGAAGGTTCAACTGATCGGCTTCGGCACGTTCGAGACGCGCACGCGCAACAGCCGCAAGGGCCGCAACCCGCAGACGGGCAAGACGATCGAGATCCCGGCATCGAAGGTCCCGGCGTTCAAGGCGGGCAACAAGCTGAAAGAAGCCGTAAAATAACGGCATGAGGCTGGACAAATTCCTCAAGGTATCCCGGCTCATCAAGCGGCGGACGGTGGCGAAGGACGTCTCCGAACAGGGGCGCGTCTGGATCAACGGCCGGGAGGCGAAACCGGGCAGCACGGTCAAGGTCGGCGACGAACTGACGATCCGGTTCGGCCAGAAGACGGTGACGGTCCGGGTCGAACGGCTGGCCGAGACGACCCGCAAGGACGAAGCCGCCGGTCTCTACACCCTGATTCGCGAGGAATACCGCCGGGACGGCGAAGAGGAAGTTCCGTAAAGCGCAAGCCGAAGGCAAGGCCGTCTCCGGCGCCGCGGGATGCGGCGCGGGAGGCGGTTTTTTTTCGTGACGTTCCCGGCGCTTCGCAGGTTCTAAAACTTGTCCTTCTCCCATATCCATGATGGTGTAAGGGAGGAGGCCAGGCCAAGATGGAACAGTCGAAGGCGAAACGCCAGGAAATCAGAATGCTCAACCGCAAGGTGCTGGAGATCACGGGCATCCGGAACGTGGAGAGCTTCGACAGCGAGGAGTTTCTGCTCGACACCGAGCTCGGCTTCCTGACCGTGCGCGGTCAGAACCTCCACATGAAGCATCTCAGCCTCGAGCAGGGACTCGTCGCCATCGAAGGCGCGATCCATACGATCGCCTACCTGGACGGCGCGGCCGCCGACAAAGCCAAAGGCTTCTTCGGGAAGTTGTTCAAGTGAGCCTCGAGGTCCAGTTTCTGACGCTCGGCTCCGTGGCGCTGGCCGGCATCGGCATGGGCGCGGTCTTCGACGGGTGGCGGGTCGCGGCCCGCGAGCTGAACGCCGGCCGGACGTGGGTTCCGGTGTTCGACCTCCTGTACTGGCTGCTGGCCGCGGCGGTCGTGTTCCGCGTGCTGCTCGCGGTCAACGAAGGAGAAGTGCGGTTGCCCCTGATTCTGGGATTTTTCATCGGGCTGGCGTTCTATTTCTGGCTGCTCAGCGATCCGGTGGTCCGGCTGTACCGGCTGCTGGCCGCGGCCGTTCGGCGCATCTTCCGGTTTGCCGTCAGGACCGCGGACGTGCTCGTCGTCCGGCCTGCGGGACGCCTCGCACGCCTGGCTGCCGGGTTTTTCAGACTAGTACGAGCAGCCTCTATGGTTCTGTTCCGGTTTGTGGTAAAATTAATTCGCCCCATACTTGGCTGGTTTGCCCGTCTCGCGCGGCCCGCGTGGCTCCCGGTGCGGAAGCGGGCGGCGGACTGGGCGGAAGCGGCGAAGCGAACGCCGCTGATGCGCGGCTTGGCATCCATGTTGCGCCATGGGAAGAACAGACGATCCTAGGAGGTTCGGCAAGTGGCGGATGCCCGCAACCACACTTCCTCCCGAACGGGCGCGAAGAGGCGTCTCCGGCTCTGGTTCCTCATCGTCGCCTCGTTCATGGGATGGGCGGTCTACACCTCCATCCAGCAACTGGAGGCCCGGGCGGAGACGATGGAGGCGCTTCGCTCGCTGCAGGAGAAGGTTGCCGCGGCCGAGCAGCGCCAGGCCGAGCTCGAGTTCGAGATCGAGCGGCTGGGCGATCCGGAATACATCAAGGAACTGGCCCGCAAGAACGGCCTCACGATGCCGGGAGAACAGCCGATCCAGGTGACGGAGAGCGGCGACTGATCCGCTTCTGCCGCTGTTTACTTGCTTTCGGCGTTCGGGTATAATCACGGATAGAACAGCCCTTCGCCTGGAGCCCGAACAAGCCGAGCCCCATGCGTATGGATTTGTTCTGATTGATCCACATCATCAGGGAGGCCAATCTGGCAAATGGCAATTGAAGTGGGAGCCAAGTTGGAGGGCAGGGTGACGGGCATCACCCATTTCGGGGCGTTCGTCGACCTGGCGGACGGTGTCACGGGGCTCGTGCACATCTCGGAAATCGCCGACCATTACGTCAAGGATGTGAACGACCACCTCAAGATCAACGACATCGTCAAGGTGAAGGTCATCCACGTCGACAAGGACGGCAAGATCGGGCTGTCGATCCGGCAGGCCGTCGATCGTCCGGAAGGTTACGTTCCTCCGCAGCGCGGCGACCGCAGGCCGGGCGGACGCGGCGGATTCAAATCGGCTCCCGGCAGGATGTCGTTCGAAGAGAAGATGTCCCGGTTTCTGAGGGACAGCGAGGAACGCATCGCATCGCTCAGGCGAAATACGGAAGGCAAGCGCGGCGGCCGCGGATCGCGACGCGGCTGAAGAGGATGACGGGCAGAAAACATGCAAACGCAGGCGGAACCGACGGGTTCCGCCTTTTTTGATGCTCGGAAAGCGCGGCCGGAGAAAGTTCCGCAGGCGTTCGCCACGCGAAGCCACGATCGGACGGAAGCCGAGCCGCCGCGGCGCGCGGATTTTGCCGGTCCGTCGGCGCCGTGGAGGGGCGGCGCGAAGGGCGAATGCAGACCGCATCTGCATTCGCCCTTTGTCGCGCTTCCGGACGCCGGTGCGCCGCGCTTGTCGGAAAAAAATTGCCCGCCGCCTACCGATTGTGACAAACTCCTGACGGCCCCCCGCCTATAATAGGATTCACTTCGCGTCCGCATCGGTCGGGTGCGGACAAGCCTGATCGGAGGGTGGTCCGTCATGATGGACAAGCAGAACCTTGTGCCGTTTCCCGGAGCGGGCGGACGGGGCGAAAGCGCAGGATGGAAGGCGCCGTTCCGCCTGCGGAAACTGTCCGCGTCGGCTTCGCGGTTGTTCCTGTCGCGTCGCTGGACGCTGCTGATCGCCGCCGTGGGCCTCCTGCTCGGCCGCGCCGTGATTCTGGACACGCTGGCGCCGTTCGCGGTCGCCTGGTTCGCGGTCATCTGGTACCTGCGCCGCGACGCCGCTCTGGTTACCGCGCTGGCGCTCGCCGCCGGCGGCTGGCTGGCCGCCGCGCCCGTCGGCTGGTCGACCGTGGCCGAACTCGCCGTGTTTTTCCTGCTCGCGCGCGGTCTGGAGGCGTACGAGCGCGCGGACATCACCCATGCGCCGCTGCTCGCCTTCATATCCGCGTTGCTCGTGCAATTGTTCGGCGTCGTGACGGAGAAGGCGCTGGACGGTTACACGCTGCTCATGGTCGGGGTCGAGGCGGGGCTCGCCTTCGTGCTCACCCTCGTCTTCATCCAGGCGGTTCCCGTCCTGATGCTGACGAAGAAGCCGGCGCTTCTTCGGAACGAGGAAATCATCTGCCTGATGATCCTGCTCGCCTCGATCATGACCGGCGCGGCCGGCTGGGCGGTCTACGACATGGAGATCACGCACATCCTGTCGCGGTACGTCCTGCTCCTGTTCGCGCTGGCGGGAGGCGCCCTGCTCGGCGCGTCGGTCGGCGTGATCGCCGGTCTCGTCCTGAGCCTCGCGGATTTCGGCGACATCCTGCAGATGAGCCTGCTCGCGTTCGCCGGTCTGCTCGCCGGTCTGCTCCGGGAAGGCGGCAAGCCGGCCGCGGCCTTCGGCATGCTGCTCGGCACGGCGATCCTGTCCGTCTACATTGGCGGCGCGGAAGGCGCGCTCGCCTCGACGTGGGAGTCGGCTCTGGCCGCGCTCCTCTTCCTCGTGACGCCGCGCGCGCTGCTCAAGGCGATCGCGCGCTTCGTGCCGGGCACGGCCGAGCATGCGCGCTCGCAGCATGAATACGCGCGCCGGGTGCGCGACGTGACCGCTCAGCGCGTGACGCAGTTCTCCGAGGTGTTCCGGCAGCTCGCGGAGAGCTTCGCCGAGACGGCGGACATCGAGCCGTTCGGCCGCAGACAGCAGGAACGGGTCCATCTCGTCAACGCCGCGGCCGAGGCGGTCTGCGCGACCTGTTACCGGCAGCGGCAATGCTGGGAAGGGAAATTCCAGCAGACGTTCCGGCTCATGAAGGAGATGACGGATGCCGCCCGGTACCATCAGCCGCAGCCCGGCGAAGCGTTGCCGGAGCACTGGACGAAGCACTGCGTGAAGCCGCACCAGGTGCTCGCCGTGCTCCGGCAGCAGGTCGAGCTGGTCGAGCACGACCGGCTGTGGCGGAAGCGCATCCGCGAATCGCGCCGCCTGGTGGCCGATCAGCTCGCCGGCGTCTCGCGGATCATGCAGGACCTGGCGCGCGAGATCCGCCGGGAAGGGCAGGAGATGCACCTGCAGGAGGAGCAGATCCGCGAGGCGGTGGAGGGACTGGGCCTCTCGATCCGCAGCGTCGAGATCATCAGCCTCGAGGAGGGCAGCGTCGAGATCGAGATCGCGCACACGTTCCCGCGCGGGTTCGATGAATGCCGGAAAATGATCGCGCCGCTCCTCTCCGACATCCTCGGCGAGCCGATCGCGGTGAAGTCGGAGCGCCCGCCGGAGCGGCCCGGCGAGCCGACGGTCGTGACGTTCGCGTCGGCGAAGGCGTACGAGGTGGATACCGGCGTCGCCGGTACGGCGAAGGGCGGCGGGCTCCTGTCGGGCGACAGCTACAGCGCGGTGGAGCTCGCGAACGGCAAGTTCGCGGTCGCCCTGAGCGACGGCATGGGCGGCGGCGAGCGGGCGCGGCTCGAGAGCCGCTCGGCGCTGGACATGCTGCACCAGCTCCTGCAATCGGGCATGGACGAGAAGCTGGCGATCCAGTCGGTCAATTCGGTGCTCCTGCTCCGTTCGGCCGACGAGATGTTCGCGACGGTGGACCTGGCACTCATCGACCGCTATACGGCGAAAACGACGTTCCTCAAGGTCGGCTCCACGCCGAGCTACATCAAGCGGGGCAACGACGTCATTCCGATCGTGGCGGGGAACCTTCCGATCGGCATCCTGCAGGAGATCGACGTCGATCTCGTCCGCGTGCAGCTCTATCCGGGCGACACGCTGATCATGATGACCGACGGCGTGTACGATGCGCCGGGCCACGCGGTGAACAAGGAGCTCTGGATGAAACGGGTCATCCAGGAGCTGAAATCGGAAGACCCGCAGGAGATGGCGGAGGAGCTGCTGGACACGGTGCTGAAGAGCTGTCCGGAAGGAATCCGCGACGACATGACGGTCGTCGTCGCCCGCGTGCGGAAGTTCCAGCCGGAATGGGCGACGTTCCGGTGGCCGGGACTGTCGAAGCTGGAGCGTCCGCGAACGGTGAGTTGAGCGGCGCAGGGGGGATCTTTTTTCGCGCATCGGACCACTTATGCTTCATGAGCCGGAGTTTACCTCTCTCTCATTGCGGGCATGCTGGTAACAAAGCCGATAGATTCGAGATTTGAAGGAGGGGCTTCGGCCATGAAACAGTTGCTGCTCATTACGGACGGCTGCTCGAACGTCGGGATGAGCCCGGTCGTCGCGGCGGCCCACGCGAAGGCGGAAGGCATTACGGTGAACGTGATCGGGGTGGTGGAACGCGGCGAATCGATTTCCTCGGCGGAGGTCGAGATCGAGGAAATCGCGCGCGCGGGCGGCGGCATGAGCCGGATCGTGAACCCGCGCCAACTGTCGCAGACCGTGCAGATGATGACGCGCAAGACGGTCGTGACGACGATCCAGCAGGCGGTGAACCGGGAGCTTCGGCAGGTGTTCGGCGCCGAGTCGGTCGAGGCGCTGCCCCCGGACCGGCGCGGCGAAGTCGTGCGCGTCATCGACGAGCTCGGCGAATCGGCGCCGCTCAAAGTCGCGCTCCTCATCGACGCGAGCGGAAGCATGCGGCCGAAACTCCCCGCGGTCGAGGAGGCGATCCGCGATCTCGTGCTCAGCCTGCAGTCGCGCTCCGGCAGGAGCGAGATCGCCGTGTTCCATTTTCCCGATTCGGACGATGGCGAGGGCTGCGTCTGCGATCTGGACTGGACGGACAACATCGCCGGGGTGAAGCGCATTCTGCCGAAGCTGGAAATGCGCGGCACGACGCCGACCGGACCGGCGATGATGCAGGTGATTGATTTTTTCCGCCGGGGGGATTATGGTAGAACCAACAGAGGCGAAACGGACGGGATGATGGGTGAAGACGTCGTCTGAACTTCGGCTGGCGCCCGGCACGGTCGTCACGGGCAAATGGAAGGGCGGCCGGTACCGGATCGAGCGCCTGCTCGGAGAAGGGGCGAACGGCCGGGTGTACCTCGTGGAGCACGGCCGGCGCCTCTACGCGATGAAGGTCGGCGGAGACGCGGTCGATCTGCAGTCCGAGATCAACGCGCTCCGCGCCCTGGCGTCCCGGCGGCGGCGGGCGGAGCCGTACCTGTTGGCCGTCGACGACTTCGTCCATCGGGACGGCTC
>Ga0207872_100859_pt1 | contig 11410 bp, 13 predicted proteins | sample Passage260B_FD_187372 | JGI IMG/M metagenome (GOLD analysis project Ga0207872, IMG submission 187372) | Cellulose adapted compost microbial communities from Newby Island Compost Facility, Milpitas, CA, USA - Passage2 60B (SPAdes) (version 2) ...
CGACAAGCCGTACCAGATCGTGAGGCAGGAGGGCAATAGCCATCTCGTCATGATCCGCACCAGTTCGCTGGCCGACATCGCGGTCGCCGTGGCCGTGCCGGAGAAGCGGATGCTCCAGGGGCTGCCCTATTTCCAGAAGGCGGTCTGGATCATCGTGCTCGGATTCGTCTTCCTGTTCAGCATGTACCTCCTGTTCATCCGGCGCACCGTGTTCCAGCCGCTGCATCAGCTGATCGCCGGGATGAAGAAGCTGTCGCTCGGGATGCTTGATTTCCGGCTGCAGACGACGAACGCGGTCGAGTTCCAGTTCATGGCGAACACGTTCAACCACATGGCCGAGCAGATCAGCAAGCTGCGCATCGGCATGTACGAGGAGCAGCTCAAGGCGCAGCAGAAGGAATTGAAGCAACTTCAGGCGCAGATCAACCCGCACTTCTACATGAACAGCCTGAACATCATCTACAATTTCGCGGTGCTGAAGGATCACGAATCGGTGAAGAAAATGGCGCTGCACATGGCGGATTATTTCCGCTTCATCATGCGTGTGAACCGGGACGCGATCACGCTGGAAGAGGAGCTGAAGCATATCGGGAACTACATCGAGATCCAGAAGTTCCGTTTTCCCGGCCGGCTGGAATGCGTCATCGACGTTCCGGAGCGCCTGAAGGAGGCGACGCTGCCGGCGCTCACGCTGCAGCCGTTCGTCGAGAACGCGATCATTCACGGATTCGTCAACCGGAAGCGGAGGTTCATCATCCGGATCCAGGGCGAAGCGGTCGGAGACGAAAACGGGGACAAGCTCGTCATCGTCATCCGGGACAACGGCGTCGGCTTCCAGCCGGAGGTGCTCGAACGGCTGCGCAGGGGAGAAGAGCTGCCGCCTTCGGAGACCAGCCGGCTCGGCATCGCGAACGTGGTGCAGCGGCTCAGGCTGCGGTACGAAGGGCAGGCCGGCGTCGAATTCGACAACGATACGGAAGGCGGCGCGATCGTCCGCGTGCATCTTCCGCTGCCCGCCGGGTTGTCCGTTGACGCGTCGACCGACCTTGTCGCATACGGGGTGGCCGAACATGTACAATCTGTTGGTCGTGGATGACGAAGAGATCGCGGTCCGGGGCATCGTGGAGGGGATCGACTGGAAGTCCGTCGGCATCACGGGCGTATACAAGGCGTATGACGCGGCCGACGCGAAGGATGTGCTCCGGCGGCATGAGATCCATGTCCTGATCTCGGACATCGAGATGCCGAACGAGACCGGCATCAACCTGCTGGCATGGGTCAACGAGCACTCGCCCGGGACGGCGACGATCTTCCTCACCGGACACGCCGATTTCCGCTACGCCCAGCAGGCCATCCAGTTGTCCGGCTTCGATTACCTGCTCAAGCCGATCGACCACGAGCAGCTCAAGGCCTGCGTCGCGCGGGCGATCGACAAAATCCGGCGCCGCGAACAGGACGAGCAATTCCGCAAAACCTACGCCAGTTACTACGAGCAGTGGAACCGGCAACTTCCCCTCCTGATCGAGCGGTTCTGGCAGGATGTCATTCACCACCGGCTGGCGCCGACGCCGGAACAACTGGAGCCGATGATGGCGCTGTACGGCATCGAACTGACCGCCGACAGCCCGGTCCTTCCGGTTCTGATCAGCATCGAGGAGTGGAAGCAGGAATGGAGCGCGCGCGACGAGGAAATCATGACGTACGCGCTCAAGAACGCGGCCGGCGACATTGTGCTCGAGGACGGGCCGGGGCATGTCATCCGGGACGGAAGCGGGATGCTGCTCGCGCTGTTCTATGATCCGGACGTCGGCGAAGGCGAGCTGGAGGCGCGCTGCCGCGAATATGTGCGCATGGCGGACGAGCTGTTCTACAGCGTCGTCTCCTGCTACATCGGCGAGCCGTCGCCGGTGCGGGATCTGGCGGCGGGCATCGGGCTGCTCGCCGAGATGGAGCGCCGCAACGTGCACCGGATGGGCGAGGTGTTCCGGGCCTCGACCTATGAGAGGCAGCCGTCCGGACCCACGGACATGCCGGATTTCGGCGAATGGATTCTGCTGATCGAAAGCGGCAGGGAAGCGGAGCTGGCGCGGCGCATCGACGAGACGTTCGCCGCGTTCAACCGCGAACCGCCGGACCGCACGGCGATGATGCTCTACGTCTCCGGACTCACCTATGAAGTGTTCCGGATGCTGCTCCGGCTGAAGCTGTCTCCCGGCGACGTCTATCCCGACGGGGGGTTTCCGGAGCTCGACCAGGTGCTCCGAAACCTCGCGGCGCTGAGGAACTGGACGGTCTCGTTCACCACGAAGGCGCTCGCATTCATCGCGGAGCGAAGCGAAGAAGGCTCGAATACGATTCTCCGCGTCAAGCGGTTCATCGAGGCGAATCTGCATGGCGACCTGAACCGGGAAGCGATCGCCGGCCACGTCTTCCTCAATCCGGCTTACCTGTCCCGGCTGTTCCGCAAGGAGACGGGCATGTCGCTGACCGATTACATCGTCGAGCGGCGCATGGAGAAGGTGAAGGAGCTGCTCGCGAAGACAAACGCGAAGATTGGCGACATCGCGCTGTCCGTGGGCTACGCGAATTTCTCGCATTTTTCGAAGCAGTTCAAGCGCTCGACGGGACTGACGCCCCAGGAATACCGAAAAAAATATCAACAATTCGGGTAACAGGTCACATCAGCGTCAAGGGTTGGTCACATCGCCGATAGCCGGTCGGCGATGTTTTTATTACATTAGGGGTCGGAAGCGGAAAAGCGCGGGGGCCGGTTCGGAACTTCGGTCGAGGCGCGATTTTCCGCACGCGAAATTTTTCACGTTCGTCGTGTCCTTCACGATGCTGTTCAGCGGCGCCTTGTGCCCTGGTATCTCGTCTGTGCGCAACGCCTTCATCCGACAAATACGCTCTGGGCGCTCATCATGCCGCTGCTCATTCCGGCGTTCCGGGTGCTCGTGACGCGGACGTTTTTCGCGACCTCCGACCGGCCGCCGTACTGCAATCGGCGCGGATCGACGGCGCGGGCGAGCTGCGCATTTTCTTCCGGATCGTCCTGCCGCCGTCGCTGCCGGTGCTGGCGACGGTGGCGCTGTTCCAGACGATCACCCGCTGGAAGCCTCGTGTTCATCACGGAGAAACGGAATGCAAGCCTTCAATACCTGATGCACAAGACGATGATGAATGTCCGGTACCTGACGCAGAACGGCCCGGCCGTGCAGGGACTGCAGCAGGCCGGAGCCTGCATCCGGTTTCCGGCCGAGACGATGCGCATGGCGATGGCGGCCGTCGGCATCGGCCCGATCGTGCCCGCGTATCCGTTTTTCCAGAAATATTTCATCAGGGGGCTGACGGTCGGCGCCGTCAAGGGCTGATACCATACACATTCACCATCACGGGGAGGTCCACTGCGAACATGAAGCGGCGGAAAAAACGTTTTGGCGTCATCATCGCGCTTCTTCTGGTCGTGGCGATGGTCATTTCCGCTTGCAGTGAGGTCGGCGGCAGCGTCGGTCTTACGGATGACGGCGGACCGGACGACGGTTCGTCTTCATCCGAAGGCGCCTCATCCGGGCCGGCGCCCTACGAACTGACCCTGTACTATCCGGGAACGCCGCAGAAGGACGAGCGTCTGGTCGAGGAAGCGATCAACCGGATTCTGATCGAGAAGATCAACGCGACGCTGGACATCGTCCCGATCGAATGGGGCGCGTGGAATGACCGGATGAACCTGATGATCGCCTCCCGCGAGAAGGCGGACATCGTGTTCACGGCCCAATGGAACGGCTATGCCGCCCATGCCGGCAAGGGCGCGTTCCTGGAACTGGACGATCTGCTGAAAACGCACGGCCAGGGCATCCTGGAGTTGCTTGATCCCATTTTTCTGGAAGGGGCGAAAATCAACGGGAAAAACTACGCCGTGCCGACGAACAAGGAAATGGCGGCCGCAGGCGGCGTCGTGTACGACAAGAAGCTTGCGGAAGAATTGGGCCTCGACATGAGCTCGGTCAAGACGCTGCATGACCTGACCCCGATCCTGGAGAAGGTGAAGCAGGCGCGTCCGGACATTACGCCGGTGTGGACGAACGGCGGCCTGTTCAACTCGCACTACTTCGCAAATTATGACTTCCTTGGCGACGCGACGATTCCGGGCGCCATCCTGAAGGACAAGGATGACACGACGGTCCGGCCGGTCGAAGAGATGGACCGTTACAGGGAATATCTCGCGATCGCGCGCGAATGGTATCAGAAGGGCTTCATCAACAAGGACGCCACGACGACCCAGGAATCGTCGATCGATGTCTGGAAGGCGAGAAGCACGTTCCTGACGATCGAGTCGCTGAAGCCGGGCAAGGCGGAGGAAATCGCCAGCACCGCGGGGCGCTCCGGCGAGCTGGATCAAATCATCATGACGCCGAAGACGGTCTCCACGTCCGAGACGGCCGGGGCGATGCTCGCGATCTCCTCCACGTCCGATGATCCGGAACGCGCGATGATGTTCATCAATCTGCTGCATACGGACAAAGAGCTGAACAACCTGCTCAACTTCGGAATCGAAGGCATCCACTATACGAGAAACGGCGAAATCATCACGCCGACGGAGCGGACGCCCGATTATTCGCCGGGTTCGGCCTGGATGTTCGGCAACCAGTTCCTGAACTATATCTGGGATTCCGAGGATCCGGAGAAATGGAGAAAGTTCCGCGAGTTCAACCAGAACGCGCATATCTCGCCGGGTCTCGGCTTCATCTTCGACAGCGATCCGGTCAAGTCGGAAGTCGGCGCGCTCGCCAACGTCATCGAGCAATATCAGCGCGCGCTCGAGACGGGCGCGGTCGATCCCGACAAGGTGCTGCCGGAGTATCTGAGCGCGCTGCGCGCCGCCGGCCTCGACAAGGTCATCGCGGAGAAGCAGCGGCAGTTCGACGCGTTCCTCGAGGACAGGGCGTGAACGCCGATCGGATCCGGCCGGCCGCGGGACCTGCGGCGGCCGCGGGGGTTCGATTGCCGCGGAAATGCGGGGCTTCGGTTGCCTCGGGGCTGCGGGTTTTGTTGCGTGTCCGCGGCGTTTCGGTTGCGCATGGCTGCGGGTTTTCCGTGGTCGCGAGGTTGCGGGTTTTGCTGCGTGCTGCTGCGTCCGCGGGGCTTCGGTTGCCTCGGGGCTGCGGGTTTTCGGTTGCTGCGCGGATGCGGCGGCCGGGGCTGGCTGCCGCGGCTGATGGCCGATCCGCGCGTCCGCTTCATCATCAGCATGCATCACCTTCTCAAGCGATATGCATCGGCTCCTTCCTGCGGGAGGGGCGCTTTTTTTTGCCAACGACCGGCCAGGCGCGCGACCGTGCGATCCGAAGCCGTTCCGGCGGCCGAAGGTGTGATATACTTTTGGGCAAATCCACGCGACGGATGTGAAGGAAAGATGACGCCTTTCACCGAGCGGGTCGTAAGGCTGATCCGGAGCATACCGGAGGGGCGCGTGATGACCTACGGGCAGATCGCCCGCCATGCCGGAAATCCGCGGGGCGCCCGCCAGGTCGTGCGGATTCTGCACGCGATGAGCGAACGGCACGGGTTGCCGTGGCACCGGGTCGTGAACTCCCGGGGCGAAATCGCGATCCCCGACGCGGCCGGCCGCGGGGAGCAGATCGGACTTTTGCGGCGCGAGGGCGTCGAAGTGGATGCGGCCGGGCGGGTGGATCTGGCGCGATATTTGCACGAGCCGGAATGGACGGATGGCTGGTGAACGTTCCGTCCGGGATCCGGGGTCAGGTCTGCGGCCGCTTGCGCCGGAACCGGACGGCCAACAGAAAATCGATCGCCAGCATCAGGAGCGTCAGCAGGCAGAGGAAGAAGGCGAAACTCAGCCGGCTCTCGGAAATCATTCAAGACAAATGACCGGAAATGATTCCATCACCTGATCCAAAGGCGCGCGGGCGGCAACCTTGCATGCGCCGAAGCCCATCAGCCCGCATCGGTCCGGAAGCGAAGGGGTTCCCCGACCGGGGTCCAGGTCCAAAACCGCCCCCGGTCCGTTTTGGGAAAACCGGATTCCTCCTAGAATGAAGACAGAAGGAACGAACCCGGTTGGAAAGGCGGTGAACGGTTTGAACGGCAAAACGGCTCTCGGCGTCGTCCTCGTCGCGTTCGGCGTACTGATCGCGCTCAAGCTTTTCGGCATTACGTTCGGTCCGATCTTCGGTTTCCTCTTTCCGTTTATCCTGATCGGTCTCGGCTATGTCGGATTGAAGAACGGCAAGAACTGGATCGGCATCATCATGATCGCCGTCGGCGCGATCATGCTCCTCGTCAAACTGTCCGGCGTGCTCTTCCTGGTTCTCGCGATCGCGGCCATCGCGGTCGGCGTCTCGATGATCAGGGGCAGAAGCAGAAGGATACTCTGATCGACCAGGCAATGCGCGACGACAAAACGTCATACCACGAGAAACGGAGGTCATGCGATGAGCGGTCTGATCAAACGCGTGCGCGACATTACGATCGCGACGCTGAACGAACGGCTGGAGCGGGCGGAAGATCCGGTGCGGCTGATCGACCAGTTCCTGTGGGCAACGCGGGAAGAGATCATCCAGGCGGAGCGATTGTACCAGCAGTATTCGGCCCACGCGAACAGCCTGCGGGCGCAATGGCTGCAGGCCGAGCAGCAGGCGGAGAAGCGCGAGCAGCAGGCGATCACCGCGCTGAAGGCCGGCGAGGAAAATCTGGCCCGGCTCGCCCTCGCGGAGAAGCAGCATCATCTGGAGCGGGCGCGGCAATACAAGGAGCTGTACGAGACAAGCCAGGCCAACGTGAAAGAGCTGGAGGAGCTGCTCCGGGAACTGCGCAGCGAATACCAGACGGTCTACGACAAGCGCGAGTACTATGTGGCGCGCATGGAGTCGCTCCGGCTGCAGCAGCGGTTGAACGAGCGGTTCGGCTCGCTGATGGGCCATCCGGAGAACATGTTCCGCAGGCTCGACGACCGGCTCACCGACATGGAGCTTGAAGCGCGCAGCCTGCGCGAAATCCGCCGGTCCGGCGGGTCCTCCATTCCGGCGGGCTCTCCCGAACAGGTCGAACTGGAGCTGGAACAGCTGAAACGCAAGATCGGGAAAGAAGGCTGATATCCGATGAAAATTTACCGCTCAACACGCGACAGGAAAATCTTCGGCCTGTGCGGCGGACTGGCGGAGGCCATGGGAGTCGACGCGACGCTGCTCAGGATCGTCGCCATCGTGCTTGCCGTCGTCACGAGCGGGGGATTCATCATCGTCTACATTCTGGCGTCCCTGGTCGTGCCGAAGGAACCGCCTTATTACAACGGTTCGTACGGGTACGGATCCGGCGGATACGGCGGATATCATCAGCCGCCGGGCGGCGGAGGCTACTGGAATCCGCCCCACGGCGACTGGCGCAACCCCGGTTACGGTCCGGGCGCAGCGGGCTACGGCCCGCACGGCGCCGATTACGGCCCGCGTTCGCAATACCAGACGCCGCCCCCGAATCCGGGCGATTTGGACAAGATGATGGAAGATCTCGAGAAGAAGGCGTTGCGCAAGGAAATCGAAGAGCTGAAGGCCAAAATTCGCAAGCTCGAAAGCGAGAAATTCGAAAACGGGAAAGGAGAATGATCCATGGGAGTGTTCAAACGGCTGAAGGATATCACGAAGGCTTCCCTGCACGAGATGCTTGACAAGCTGGAAGACCCGGTCGTCATGCTGAACCAGTATCTGCGCGACATGGAAGCCGAGATTCACCAGGCGGAGGTTACGGTCGCGAAGCAGATGGCGAACGAGCGCCGTCTGAAGCAGCGCCTCGAGGAAGCGGCGCGCAACGCGATCGACCGCGAGTCGAAGGCCGAGCAGGCGCTCCGCTCCGGACGCGAGGACCTGGCGCGCAAGCTGCTGGAGGAGAAGATCTACTTCGACCAGAAGACGGCGGAGTACAGCGATCTGCATGCGCAGGCCGAGCAGCAGGCCGAGGCGCTGAAGGCGCAGCTGCGCGAGATGAAGGACGAGTACTACCAGCTCCGCAACAAGCGCAACGAGCTCGCGGCCCGGGCGCAAATGGCGAAGGCGCAGAAGCAGCTCGCGCAGATCTCGAACACGCACACGATCGAGAGCGGCAACGCGGCTCGCGGCTTCGCGCGGATGGAGGAGAAGATCCTGCAGATGGAAGCGGAGGCCGAAGTGCTGCGGACGCCGGGCTTTTATGGCGGCGCGGCGGCGCCGAAGCTCGATCCGGCGAAGGAACTCGAGGTCGAAGCGCAGCTGCAGGCAATGAAGGAGCGGCTGAACCAAAGCGCCGGCGAATAAGCGCCGCGGCGCGGCGGGGGCGGGACGGCGCCTTGAAACGGTCGTCCCGCCTTCGGCTTGCGCGGTGCGGAAGCGGGAGCACGCCGGGTGTTCCCGTCCGCGGATGCGCGGGATGAACGGGCGGAACCCGCTTTACGGAAGCGGGTTCCGCTTGTTACGATAGGAATGACCGGGCCGGCCTCGGGCCGGCCGGAGGAAGGAGCGGCGGCATGTCGGCGGACAGGATGCCGGACCGCACGCCGGCGCAGGGAAGGCCGGGCAATCCCCCGAATCGGGCGAAGCCGAAACGCAACGCGGCCGAGGCGCTGCTGTGGCTGATCGTGCTGCTCGGCCTCATGGTGCTGGTGCTGCAGGGCACGGGATACGTGAAGCTGTTCAGGCTGCAGGAGAAGACGGCGGCCATCGTGCTGACGCTCATCGGGCTCGGTTTGGCCGCGGCGGCCCTGTACAGCTATTTGCAGGGACTCAAGCTGAAGCGGACGCTGATGAAGCTGGCGGAGCAGCAGCTCAAGCGGCGCGTGACGCTCCTGGGCGGAGAGGAGACCGAAGGCGACGGAACCGGGGACGACAACCCCGAGGAACGGATCCGCAAGGAGCAGCTCAAGTTCAAGGCGATCACCGAAGAGCGTCAGCGGCTCGCCCGCGAGCTGCACGACGCGGTCAGCCAGCAGTTGTTCGCGATTTCGATGACCGCGACGGCGGTGAAGCGGACACTGGACAAGGATTTCGAGAAGGCGAAGCGTCAGATCGAGCTGATCGAGGAGATGGCGGCCGTCGCGCAGTCGGAAATGCGCGCGCTGCTGCTGCATCTCCGGCCGGTGCATCTGGACGGCAGGCGGCTGCCGCAAGCGCTCGAGGCGCTCGTCGGGGAACTGCGGCAGAAGGTGCCGGGCATGGCGATCGTGCTCCACATGGAACCGCATCTCGCGATTTTGCCGGAAGCGGAGGATCATCTGTTCCGGATCGTGCAGGAGGCGCTGTCGAACACGCTCCGCCACGCGAAAGCCTCGCGCATGGACATCGAACTGCGGCGGGATCAGAAGGAGCTTAGGCTTGTGATGCGGGACGACGGCGTCGGCTTCGACATGGAGGAGAAAAAGCAGACGTCATACGGCCTGCTGACGATGGAGGAGCGCGTTCACGAGATGGGCGGCACGATGACGCTGCGTTCCGCGCCGGGCGAAGGAACCGAAATCGATATCCGGGTGCCGGTACTCATGGAAGAGAGGGACGGATGAAGGGATGGACCAGCCGATCAAGGTGCTGCTCGTCGACGACCACGAGATGGTGCGAATCGGCCTCGCGGCCGTGCTGGATACGGAAGAGGGGATCGAGGTCGTCGGCGAAGCTTCGGACGGCCAGGAGGCCTTGAGGCTCGCACAGTTGTACAAACCGGACGTCGTCCTCATGGATCTCGTGATGGAAGGCATGGACGGCGTCGAGACGACCCGCCGGCTGATGGAGATGCTGCCCGACTGCAAGGTCATCGTACTGACGAGTTTCATTGACGACAGCAAAATGTACCCGGTCATCGAAGCGGGGGCGTTCTCCTATCTGCTCAAGACGTCGCGCGCGACGGAAATCGCGGACGCGATCCGGGCGGCGGCGAGGGGGCAGTCGGTGCTCGAGCCGCAGGTGGCGGCGAAGATGATGAGCCGGTTCCGGCAGCCGCAGCGGGCGCAGGCGCCCGCGCCGCACGAGTCGCTGACCGAGCGTGAGATGGAAGTGCTCAAGCTGCTCGCCCAGGGGCTCTCCAACCAGGAGATCGCGGACAAACTGTACATCGGCGTGAAGACGGTGAAATACCACATCACGAACATTTTCTCGAAGCTGGGCGTGGAGGACCGGACGCAGGCCGCGATCTACGCGCACAAGCAGGGGCTTGCGGACTGAGCGGACCCGCGGACCGCGGCGGGGAAGCGAAGCGTGCCGGAGCCTGGGCTGCGAAACACCCGGGTTATCCGGAAGTCGAAACGTTCTAAAGCCGGGTGTCGAGCGGGGGCGCCGGAGCGGGAACGGAGAAGCGTCACGTTCGGGCGGGTGCGCCGGAACGGGAACGGAAGCTTCGCGTCCGGACACGAGAGCGCGCCGGGACGGAACGGGATCGCGAGTGTGCCGGAAAACAGGCCGCAAGCCGCACGGAACCGACGGAAGACGCGGTTCGCTTTTTTATTCCCCAAGACAATTGTCCGGCGGCGCCGCCCAGGAGGGCGCGTGGATGTCTCTGCGAGGTTGACTTCGTTTCCTGCGATGCGGATGCGCCGCTACTCGTCCTTTCCGCGGGAAAAAACGTGCGAGGCCGCAAAGGCGGCGAGGAACGCGAACAGGAGGCCGATGCTCCAGCCGATGAGCTCCGCGTGCGGATGCGTGTTCCGGAGCAGGCTTCCGCCGATGACCCCGCCTGCGGCCAGCAGCAACAGCACGACGAGAATCCGCGGCATAAGCGCGCGCACGGGGCTCACCTCCAATGCCATTGTAACACAAGCCGGGAGGAGGCTCGAGCATGTCAACGCCGGAATTCATTTGACCCACCAGCGCCGGAATAAAATTGACCCGCCTGTGCGCCAGGTGTCGTCTTGAACGCCGTACCTAGATACAAAAGAGCTTTATGAGCAAGAAGGCTATCACGTCGCCGGGATGGTTTCGGCGGAATACGATCCTTCATGCGTCAAACGATCAACGAATTCGAAGAATTCGAAACCGACAAACAACCCGTTCTCTGGATCAATCACGCTCACCTTCACCTCCTTCATCGAAGATTTTCCGACTTATTTGCGAGCGCATCTTTCCATGCACTGAACCCCGCTGTTATCCGGAGCAGGTTTGCGATGACCCGCCCGCCGCAAGCATTAGCAACATGACGAGAATCCGCGATATATGCGCGCGTACGGCTCGCCTCCAACGCCATTGCGGCAAAAGCCGCGGAGGCTCGAACGGGGACAGGAACAACATTTTATGGATGACAAAAATATGCAACTCTACCAAACATGGTATGTATAGAATTATACCCCGAATCCGTGATCATCAATTGATGAAAATGCGAGAAAAAGCAGGCAAATACACCTCCGAAGGCGAATGACAAAAAAAGATAACATTCACCTGCGGGG
>Ga0207872_100863_pt1 | contig 11376 bp, 8 predicted proteins | sample Passage260B_FD_187372 | JGI IMG/M metagenome (GOLD analysis project Ga0207872, IMG submission 187372) | Cellulose adapted compost microbial communities from Newby Island Compost Facility, Milpitas, CA, USA - Passage2 60B (SPAdes) (version 2) ...
CGCTGTATGGCATGGCGAACGTGGCGCCGTTTGCGGCCCTCGTCTGCGGATGGGTGATCGCGGCGCTGGCCAGACGAAACCGGAGGGCGGCCCGGGCGGCGTTCCTCACCCTGCTCGCCGTCATGATCGGCCATTCGTGTGCGGAAACGCTCTTGCTGCATCTGTATCGCGGGGTTGTCGCCGACGGTCTGTTTCGGCAATGGCTGACGGCCATCTGGGTTGCGGCGCTCTGGGGCTACAGCCTGATCGCCGCGTGCTGCGCGGCCGCCGCGCGTCCCCGTCCGCCGCGGAATCCCATCCATCACAACGTCAGGAGCGTGTGAGCATTGGAAGAACTGATCAAAGTCATCATCCTCGGCATCATCGAAGGCCTCACGGAATTTCTGCCCGTATCGTCGACCGGACACATGATCCTGGCGGGTCATCTGCTCGGCTATGAAGGCGGGGCGGCGGACACGTTCAAGATCGTCGTGCAGCTCGGCGCGGTGCTGGCGGTGTTCGTGCTTTATTTCCGCCGCTACATGGACATCCTGAAGGACATGGTCCGCCTGAAGCTGAACGTGCCGAACAAGCTGAACGTCATCCACATGGTCCTGGCGATGCTGCCGGCGCTCATCGTCTATCTGATCTTCAAGGATGTCATCAAGAACGAACTGTTCGGTCCCGGCCCGGTGCTGATCAGCCTCGTCGCGGGCGGCGTGCTGATGATCGTCGCGGAGCTTGCGAAGCGCAGGGTGACGAGCGAGAACACCGACGACATCACCTACGGCCAGGCGCTCGGCATCGGCCTGTTCCAGTGCCTCGCGCTGTGGCCGGGCTTTTCCCGCTCGGGCTCGACGATCTCGGGCGGCATGCTGCTCGGCACGAGCCGGAAGGCCGCCGCGGATTTCACGTTCATCATCTCCGTGCCGGTCATGCTCGGCGCGACCGTGCTCGATCTGTACGACAGCCGCGATCTGCTGACAAAGGACGATCTCGTGCTGTTTCTCGTCGGCGGGGCCGCGTCGTTCATCGTCGCGATGCTCGCCGTCGTGACGTTCCTGAACCTGATCAAGCGGCTCAGACTGACCTGGTTCGCGCTGTACCGTTTCGTGCTGGCCGGGCTGTTTTACTGGCTCGTGATGGCATGAGATCCGTGAAACGTCCGCGCGTCCGGATTCGTATATGGAGCAAAAGCGCGCAGAGGAGTTGAACCCCGTGTATCTTACGACGACCCCGACCATTGAAGGACGGCCTATTCTGGACTATCTCGGCATCGTGACCGGCGAGGCGATCATGGGCGCGAACGTCGTGCGCGATTTCCTCGCTTCGATCACCGACATCGTCGGCGGGCGCTCCGGCGCCTACGAGAACAAGCTGCGGGACGCCCGCGACATCGCGATCGGCGAGATGGTCGATCAAGCGCGGCGCATGGGCGCCAACGCGATCGTCGGCATCGACATCGATTATGAAGTGGTGCGGGAAGGCATGCTGATGGTCGCCGTCAGCGGCACGGCCGTCCGCATTTGAAACCGGGCGAAACGCGGGAAGAAGGCGGGCAGCTCCGACATGGTTCGGGGCTGCTCTTGCATTCACGCAACCCGCGGCGGCGTTCAGGCGTCCAATAAACAAGCGGTTGACATCACGGATGAAAGGATCCGAATCGAAACAGGGGGTAGAACGCGATTGACGCGCACGCTCGGACGAAGAGGCATCCGGGGGCTTGAGTTTGTTGCCGCCGCCCTGCTCGCGCTGCTGCTGGTCTGGACCGGTCAGCCGGCCGCTTTCGCGGAAACGGAGGACGCGGGGATCGAGCTGCGATGGGAGCTGGGGTTCCAATCCGTACACAAGCAGGGAAAATTCGCGCGGCTTCGGCTGGTGCTCACGAACCGGACGGGACGCGATCTGCAAGGCGACGTCGTGTTCGCGTATGACGACGGATATCCGAAGGAGATCGCCGTGCCGGCGGAGCTGCCCGCGGACACGCCGATCGTCGTGGAAATGACCGTGCCGGGCCTGTCGTACAACAAGGACAACAACCGGATCCGGTTCGCAGAGGGCGGGGCCGGTTCCGGAAAGGAGATCGGCTTCCTGTCCGGCAAGCCTTATCTTGAGAGTACCGGCGTGACTTCGACGACCGTCGGCATCGTCGCGCGTGACCCGGACACCCTGAATTTCCTCGCGTTGCTGAATCCGCGCGGATACGACATCCGGACGATCCCGCTCGGGGCGGACGATCTGCCGGCGGATGCGCTGCAGCTCGAAGCGCTGGACGTGCTCGCGCTGAACGACGTGCCGACCGGAGGATGGCCGCGGGAACGGGTCGACGCGATCCGCGGCTGGATCATCCGCGGCGGCATCCTGATCGTATCCGGCGGGGCCGGCTACGCGAAGACGGCCGAAGCGTTCGCCGATCTCGTGCCCGTCGCGCCGGCCGGGACGGCGGTGCTGGAATCCGTCGCCATGCTGGAAACGATCGGCGAAGAGCCGCTGGATGCCGGAACGCCGGTCACGGTCTCGACCGGGGAACTCCGGGCGGGATCCGTCACGCTCCAGGACGGCGTCATCGTGTCGGCCGTGCGCCCGTACGGCGCGGGCAAGGTGCTCTACGCCGCGTTCGACCCCTCCGTCGAACCGCTTGCGGGATGGAGCGGAAGCGCGAAACTGTGGGAGCGGATGCTCGCGGACGTCGGGCTAAGGCCGATGGTCGTCAAGGTGAACTACGGTTACGGCTATGATTTCTGGAATTACGATACGATTCTGGGCTACTTTCCGTCCCTCAAGCCGCCGGCCGTCGGCATCCTGTCGATCTTCTTCATCGTCTATGCGCTGCTGGCGGTACCGGTTCTGTACCTCGTGCTCCGGAAATTCGACCGCCGCGAGTGGATGTGGTGGCTCGTCCCCGTGTTCTCCGTCCTGTGCAGCGTCGTCATTTTCATGGTCGGATCGGCGGACAAGCGGGAAGTGAAAGGGCACAGCGTGCGGACCGTTCACCTGGCGGGCGACGGCTGGGCGGACCGGCACGCGGGGGCGGCCGTGTTCGTCCCTTCCGGCGGCAGGGTGGACGCCGCCTTCCGGGATGCCGGATATGCGGTCCCGCTGCGGGATGAATCGTTATGGCCGCGCGACATTGACGAGCTGTCCGGGGCCAGGTTGTCCCGGATGGCGGACGGCCGGGCTTCGGCCGAATGGCGGAACGTGCCGTACTGGTCCTTCCGCAAGGCCTGGGTGCATCTCGGCGCGTCGCCCGGTTACGGGCAGTTTGACGTGAAGCCCGAATACGGCGGCGGATACCTGAGCCTCGCCGTCACGAACAACACCGCGGCCGATCTCCGGCATGTCCATGTGCTGGCGGACGGCAGGGCCTATCCCGTCGGCGATCTGAACCGCGGCGAATCGGCAACGGTCCGGATCCCGTACGGCAAGGCGCCCGGCACCTTCTACGGCGGCTACGGCAGTCAGGTTTTTCCGTATCAGGGACGGGGCGATCTGCACATGCGCGAAAGCGGGCTGATCGACATTTACATGGAAGACCTTCGGAAAGCCGGCATCGACGTCCCGGGCCCGGTGATCATCGGATTCAGCTACGACGGGGAAGGCTGGTTCGAGGTGAACGGAGCGGCCCGTCCGTCCGACAACGTGACGCTGTGGGCGCAAATGCTCGATCTCACCGTGGAGGCGTTCGAAGGCAACGTGCCCGGTTCCGTGAAGCCCGTCATCGTCGAACAGAACATGAAGGGATACAGCGTCACCTCCGGCGATCCCCGGATGCAATTGTCCGACGGCACGCTCGTGTTCGAATATCCGCTGCCCTGGCGGGACGAGCCGTTCGGTTCCTTTACCGTCCGCCAGCCGGATCCCTCGGTGTTCAGCAACGCCGTGCTTTCCGTCTGGAACGAGGCCGCCGGCGAATGGGAACAGGTTCCGGTCAGCGCCGCGTCATACAAGCTGCCCGGACCGGCGGACGCGTACATGACGGAGCGGCGGACGGTCAGGATGCGGCTGGAGGTCATCGGCACGACCTCCTATCGGCTGCCCGAGCTGGAACTGGAAGGAGGGACGCCCGAATGACGGATGCGGCAGAGCGTCAGGCGGATGAAAGGCTTCGGGATCTTCCGGAGGACGGTTCAGGACGGCCGATGGTCGAGATCCGCGGTCTCAGGAAAAGGTTCGGCCAATTCGAGGCGCTCCGGTCGGTCGACCTCACGATCCGGCGCGGCACCGTGTTCGGGTTCATCGGACCGAACGGCGCCGGCAAAACGACGACGATGGCGATCCTCGCGACGCTCATCCTGCCGGATGAAGGCGTCGTCCGGGTCGACGGCATCGACGTGACGGAACATCCGGCGGAAGTGCGCCGGCGGATCGGCTACATGCCGGATTTCTTCGGCGTCTACGACCGGTTCCGGACGACGGAATATCTGCACTTCTACGGCGCGAGCTGCGGCGTTCCGAAGGCGGAACGCGACGCGATCATCCCGCAGTTGCTCGAGCTGGTCAATCTGACGGACAAGAAGGACGCCTATGTCGACACGCTGTCGCGCGGCATGAAGCAGCGGCTCTGCCTGGCGCGGTGCCTCGTGCACAATCCGGATCTCCTGATCCTCGACGAGCCGGCGTCCGGCCTCGACCCGCGGGCGCGGATCGAGATGCGGGAAATCATCAAAGAGCTGAAGGCGATGGGCAAGACGATCCTCATTTCCTCCCACATCCTGCCCGAACTTGCGGAGATGGTGGACGAGATCGGCGTCATCGAGCAGGGAAGGGTGATCGCCCAGGGCAGCGTCGCCGAGATTCAGCGGCGGCTGCATGCGGGACGCATCCTGGAACTCCGGCTTGCCGAGCGCGCCGGGGATGCGGCCGCCTTGCTGGAGGGCGAGCCCCTGGTCGGGCGCGTGATCCGGGAAGGGGAGCTCGTCCGGTTCCAGTTCGCCGGCGGCGACGAAGAGCAGGCGGAGCTGCTCGTCCGGCTCGTCGGGCTGGGCTTCAGACCGGTCGCCTTCGGCGAGGCGCAGACGAATCTGGAGGACGTCTTCCTTGAAATGACCAGGGGAAGCGGGGTGGAAGCATGAACGGACCGTCGGCACCGAAGCGCATGCCGCCGGAATTCGGGGCGAAGCTCATCAATCCGGTGCTCGGGAAGGAGTTCACCCTCCGCATGCGGACGCCGCGCTCGATGTGGGCGCTGCTGTTCTATCTGGCCGCGATCGGCGTCCTGGCGTTCGGACTGCTGTTCATTTTCCGGCTCGATTACGGGCTGGGGATGTCGGTGTTCGAGCCGGAACGCAGCCGGATGCTGTTCCTGTTCATCAGCGTCGCCCAGCTCGGGCTGATCGCGTTCATGACGCCGGGGCTGACGGCGGGCGTGATCAGCGGCGAGCGGGAGAGGCAGACGCTGAATCTGCTGCTCGTGACGCAGCAGAGTTCGACGGGCATCATTCTGAGCAAGCTCGTCTCGTCGCTCGCGTTCATGACGCTGCTCGTCATTTCGACGCTGCCCGTCTTCAGCATCGTGTTCCTGTACGGCGGCATCTCTCCCGGACAGGTCGCCACGGTGTTCGCGTTCTATCTGTTCACGATGCTGGCCTTCGGCTCGTTCGGCGTCCTGTTCTCGACGCTGATGCGGCGCACGATGCTGTCCGTCATCGCCTCGTACGGGCTGACGCTGATCCTGTACGGCGGCACGGCTTTCCTCTACGTGGTGCTCGGGCTCATGGTCGAAAGACTGACGGCGGGTCAGCTGAATCCGCCCGCGTATTACGGCTGGACCGGCTTTCTGATGGGACTCAATCCGGCGGCGGCGCTCGTCAGCATCTTCGTGCCCGATCTGTCGGACCAAGTGTTCCGCATCGGAATGGCCGGCCGCCAGATCGGCGCGCCGATCCGGCTGTGGCAGGAATACTTCATCGTCTATACGGTGCTGGCCGTTATCGCGATCCTGCTCAGCATTCGCCATATCCGCCCCGTGCCGCGGAGGAAAGGAAACCAGCCTAAAATTTAATCCCGTTAAAGATTAGCCGGATAAAGTACAGGTCCGGGTTTTCGGCCGCCCCGCTGCGGCTCTGCAACGCGGGCTGCACGCGCAACATGCGGGTCTGCGGCTTGGTATTCACGCTGCAGACCGCTCCGGATTCGCCGGCATCACCGCATGGAGAGGAGGGGGAGCGTGACGCGGCGATCATCGGAACCGCAACAGGTGCAACTTTTGCGATGGCTGAAACCGGTGCGCCGGCGTCTGCTTGCCATCCGGCTCTTCCGGCGGACCGCCGCCGGCCTGATGGCCGGAAGCTTTGCATCGCTTCTGCCTCTGGCGGCGGCCTTCTTCCTTCCGGTGCCGCATGCGCCGGTCATCGCGGCGGCCGTCGCATTGGCCGGAATGGCCGCCGGCGCCGCCGCGGCGCTCCGGCCGCCAGTCGACGATCGGACGGCGGCCCGCGTGATGGATCGCGCCGGCACGGACGACGCCATCGTCACGGCGCTCGACGCGCTGCATCTGGATACGCCGGCCGCGCGTCTGCAGCGCGCCGACGCCGAGGCGGCGGCGGCCCGCTATGTGTCAGGGCTGGGCGATCGGCTTCCCTGGCCGCGCGGGCGGGAGCGAAGGTTGTATCTGGCCGGCCTTTTCGCGATCTGGACGGTCGCGGCGGTTCTGCTCCTGATCCCGAATCCGATGGAGGAGCGGCTGGCCGCCGGTGCGGCGCTCGGTGAAGCGATCGGGCGGATCGAGCGGGAGCTCGAAGCGCTCGACCGGTCCGGAAGGCTGTCGGAACAGGAACGCAGGGCGCTGACCGAACCGCTGAACCGGCTGCGGGAACAGGCGCTCCGGAAAGATCCGGGAGCGCTCCGGGCCGATTGGGAGGCGGCGGAGCGGGAAATGGCGCGCCTCATGGCGGAACTCGGGCAGGAACGGCAGGCGCTTCGCGCCTGGGCGCAGGGGCTGCAGCGGACGCCCGGTCTCGAAGCGCTCGGCCGCGCGCTGGAGCGCGGCGACGGACGTGGGCTCGCCGAAGCGGCGGAGCAGACGGGCGGCCTGTTCGCGCGGTTGACGCCGGAGCAGCGGGATATGCTCGCCGAACGCCTTCGGGAGCTGGCCTCCTCCGCGCCGGACGCCCTGGACGAAGAGGTCCGCGAAGCGTTCGGACGGGCGGCGGAGGCGATCGGAGCGGGCGATGCGGAAGGCGCGGCGGAAGTCTTGAAGGAAGCGCTGGAGGACGCCCTGTCGGCGGAAGAACTCGGGGCGCTCGCCGGGAAGGCGGCGGCCGCGCTGGCGTCGGTCGGCTCGCGGCTCGGTCTTGCAACCGGTACCGGAGCCGGAAGCGGAGGATGGAACGGCGTCGCGGATGCGGCGGCGGGCGGTTCTGGCGGAAGCGCCGGGGATGCGGACGGCGGTCAATCGGAGGCCGCAGGATCGACGTCTTCCCGCGCGACGGGCTCCGGACCCGGTTCGGACGATGCGGGACAAGGACGGAACGGAGACGGCGCCGGGCAAGGCGGAGGAACGGGGAGCGGCGGTTCGTCATCCGGCGGCCCGGCGGGCGGCGCATCCGGTCCGGGCGGAGAAGCGCGTTCCGGTTCCGGATCGGGCGGTTCGCAAGGTGCCGGAGGCTCCGGTTCCGCCGGCGGAAACGGCGCTGAAGGCCGTGGCGGCTCCGGATCGGGATCGGGAAGCGGTTCGGGATCCGGTGCCGGCGCGGGTTTCGGCGGCGGCGGCCGGACGCTGGTCACGACGCCCCGCATTTACGCGGGAGAAGGCGAAGTCACGACCGACGGCGGCCCGGCATCCGGCGGCGCCGTGACCGAGGGCGGCCGATCGCCGGTCTTCGACGGCGGTGTCCGCGATTACGCGGAGGTCTACGCGTCCTACGAGGCGGACGCCCGGCGGGCGCTGTCGGGCGGGTCACTGCCGCCGGCGTTGAAGGAACGGGTCAAACAATATTTCGAGGAGATTCAGCCGGATCGTTGAGCGCGATCCGGGACGGGAGGTTGCCATGATCGAATCGAAAGCGGACATCGCGGAGGCCGTCGAACGGATCCATGCCGTGCGCCGCGAAATCGCGAAGGTGATCGTCGGCCAGGAGGCGGTCGTCGAGCAGCTCTTGTGGTGCCTGATCGCCGGCGGGCATGCGCTGCTGGAAGGGGTGCCCGGCCTCGGCAAGACGATGCTTGTCCGAACGGCGGCGGATGCGCTGGATCTCAAGTTTTCGCGCATCCAGTTCACGCCCGACCTGATGCCGTCCGACATCACGGGAACGCGCATCGTCGAGTTCGGCGCCGCCGGGCAGCCGGCCGCGTTCCGGTTTCAGCCCGGCCCGATATTCGGCAACCTCGTTCTCGCGGACGAGATCAACCGGGCGACGCCGAAGACGCAGAGCGCCCTGCTTGAAGCGATGCAGGAGCGGACGGTGACCGCGGGCGGCGAGACGCATCCGCTGCCGCGGCCGTTCTTCGTGCTGGCGACGCAGAACCCGCTCGAGCAGGAAGGAACCTATCCGCTCCCGGAAGCGCAGCTCGACCGCTTCCTGCTCAAGATCGACGTCGCCTATCCGAGCCGGGAAGAACTCCGGGAGATCGCCCTTCGCACCACATCCGCGCGGGAAGCGAAGGCGGAGAAGGTCGCCGGAACCGAAGATTTGGAACGCGTCCGGCGGTTCGCGAAGGAAGTGCTCGTATCGAGCGACATGCTCGATCTGGCGGTATCGATCGTCCTGATGACCCATGCCGGCGAAGCGGACGCGCCGGAAGCCGTCCGGCGGCACGTTCGTTACGGCGCCGGACCGCGGGGCGTGCAGGCGCTCATCTCCATCGCGAAAGTGCGGGCGCTGCTGGACGGACGGCTGCACGTCTCCCGGGCCGATCTCGCCGCGGCGGCCGGACCCGTGCTCCGGCACCGGATCGTGCTCGGTTATGAAGCGCTTGCGTCCGGCGTCAGGCCGGACGAACTGATCGCCGAAGTGCTGGAAGCGGCGGGTGTCAGGGCATGAATGCGCGGAACCGCGCGGACGGCGGAGCATCGCGGGCAGACGGCTTCGCCGGCGCCGCCGGGTCGCTCGTCCGCCCCGGCGATTCGCTGCTCAGGAGCCTCGAAAGGCTGGCCGTGACGTCCTCCGGACGCACGCGCGGCACGCAGCAGGGAAAGCGGCGGTCCGGCGCGCTCGGCAGCTCGCTCGAATTCGCGGACTATCGCGCATACGCGCCGGGCGACGACATCCGACGGCTCGACTGGAACGTCTGGGCGCGCACCGGCCGCGCCTATGTCCGCCAATATTGGGACGAACAGGAGACGTTCGTCACCTTCTATCTCGACTGTTCCCGGTCGATGCGGTTCGAGCCGGGCAAGGCGGACGACCGTCCCGGCACGTGGACGGAGACGAACAAGCTGCTGTACGCGGCCCGGATCGCGGCGTGCGCCGGCTATGCCGCCCTGTGCGGAGACGACCGCGCCGCAGTCGTCCGGTTCGCGGGAAGCGTCGAAGATCGGCTCCATCCGGTCAGGGGGCGGGGCGCGGCGGAAAGGCTGTTCGCTTTTCTCGAACGTTCGCTCGGGCCTTCCGGCGACCCCGGCGCCGCGGATCTCCGGACGCCGCTCCTTGCGCCCGGAGCGCTGCCGTCGCGGCCCGGCGTCAGTTGGCTGCTGACGGACGGTCTTTACGCCTCGGGCATCGAAGAGACGCTGACGGCTTTCGCCGCCGCGCGCCAGCATCTCGTCTTCGTGCATGTGCTCGGGCCGGACGAATGGCGACCGTCGCTGCGCGGAGAACTCCGGCTCATCGACGTGGAAACCGCCGCGGCGAAGGACGTCGCGATCCACGCGAACGCGCTGCGCGCCTACGACGAGGCGCTCCGGGAGCACGTCGGCGCCATCCGCCGGCGGTGCGCGGAACTCGGTTTCGTCCATTTCGCCGTCGACACCGCCGTCCCGCTGGAGGAGACGGTGCTCGTCCGCATGGCGCGGCACGGCCTGCTGCAACGGCAGCGCTGACCGCGTCCCGATCCTTTCCGCACGCGAAGGAGGGAGAACATGCTGCTCAAGTCCGCCGCTTCGGCCGTGTTCGCGCTGGCGCTGCCGGCCATTCTGCTCATGTACCTGCTGAGGCGCCGGTATCCGGATACCGAGATCGCCAGCCACCTGCTGTGGCGGCGGGCGCTGCGCGAGCAGGAAGCGAACCGGCCGTGGCAGCGGCTGCGCCGCAGCCTGCTCTTGCTTCTGCAGCTTCTCGTCGCGGGCTGTCTCGTCTTCGCGCTGATGCGTCCGCTCCTTCCGGGCGGGGCGCCGTCCGCCGCGCCGGTCGTCATCGTCGTCGACCGCTCGGCCAGCATGACGGCGGCCGCATCGCGCGGCAGCGGCGCCACCGGCGCGCTTGAGGAAGCGATTCGATCCGTAACGGCGGCGCTGAAGGAACTCCCGTCCTCCCGTCCGGTGACGCTGATCGCGGCCGGCGCAGAGCCGGAGCTGCTGCTTCGGGACGAGACCGACCGGCGGGAGATTCGCCGCGCGCTCGAGGGGATCGAGCCGACCTTGGGCCGAACGGATGAACAAGCGGCGCTGACGCTGGCCGCCGCGCTCGTCCGGGACCGGGAAGGGGCCGAGCTTTGGCTTGCGACGGACGGCCGGTTCCGCGCGGAGCTCTCCGGCTTCGACGCTTCCGGCATTCGCGTGTTCCGCGCGGGACGGGACGGCGCGAACACCGCCGTCGCCGCGTTCGGCCTGCGGGCCCGGGGAGACGCGTTCGAGGCTTCCGCGACGCTGGTCCATTACGGCTCGCGCGCCGCGGAAGGCACGCTGGCCGTCGTTCCCGCCGGAGCCGCCGCACCGGCGGAGGAGCGGCCGTTCCGGCTGGAACCCGGCGAGCAGCGCGTTTTCTCCTTCTCCGGTTTGCCGGCGGCGGACTATTACCGCGCCGAAATCCGCACGGCCGATGACTACCCGGCGGACAACGCGGCGTTCGCCTTTCCCGAGGCGCCGGGGCGCAGCCGGGCGCTTCTCGTCGGAGAAGGCAGCCTGTTTCTGAGCGCGGCGCTTGAATTGGCGGGCGTCGACATCGTTCAGGCCGATCCGGCCGCCTTCGAGCCCGGCGACGGGACGGCCGTCGCCGTCGACTGGATCATCGTCCACGGGGCGGACGAACGGGCGCTCGCTTCGGAAGCGTGGCGCAAACTGCTCGATTCCCGGCCGAATTGGCGCATCTGGTCCGCGTCTTCGCCGCCGCCGGGCGGCGAAGTGGTCGAACCGGCGGACGAACGGGCCGAGATCCGTCCGCATCCCGTCACGGAGCACATCACGCTGGCCGATACGCACATCGCGCGGATCGTGCGGGCCGATCCAGGACCCGGCATGGAGGCGATCGCCCGGTACGGCGGCGTTCCGGTGCTCTATGCCGGATCGGCGGACGGCCTGCC
>Ga0207872_100864_pt1 | contig 11354 bp, 12 predicted proteins | sample Passage260B_FD_187372 | JGI IMG/M metagenome (GOLD analysis project Ga0207872, IMG submission 187372) | Cellulose adapted compost microbial communities from Newby Island Compost Facility, Milpitas, CA, USA - Passage2 60B (SPAdes) (version 2) ...
CGAGGACGGCCAGCCGCACGAGCCGCTCGTCCGCCTCGAACTCCGATCGTTCCTGGAACGGAATGACGCCGCGCGGAAATCCGAGCGCCGTCACGTCCACATCGTGCTGCTGGCAGACGGTCGAAATGACGATGTCGCCGATGTCGAGCGCCGGATCGAGCGCGCCCGCGACGCCGGTGAACACGACGCAGTCCACGCCCAGGTCGATCAGGATCTGCGTGCATACGGCCGCGTTCACCTTGCCGACGCCCGAATGGCAGAAGATGACCCGCTTGCCGTGAAGTTCGCCCGTCGCGTAGGCGATGCCGGCCTTCGAGCGAACCCCGCTCACCCGCACATTCCGGTGGAGGAGCTCGACCTCCTCCTTCATCGCGCCGATGATGCCGACGGTCTTGAAAGGCATGTCGCCACCTCCCTCTCGCGGCAATCCGGACAGAAAACCGTCCGCCCCCGATGCCGGCGGGGGCGGACGCCGTTCATGCCGCATATCGCACTATGGTCGACGAACGGATCAACGCGCGGCGACGGATTGCCGCGAGATCAGCTCATGCGGCAGGATGACGCGCAGCTGGTCGACCTGCTCCTTCCGCATCAGCTTCGTCAGCAGGCGCATCGACACGGCGCCGATGTCGTACATCGGCTGGGCGACGGCGGAGAGCTGCGGCCGCACCATCGACGCCATGCGCGTGTTGTCCACGCTGATAACGGATACATCTTCGGGCACGCGAAGGCCGAAATCCTGGATATAGTGGATGGCGCCGATCGCCATCTCGTCCGAAGCGGCGAAGACGGCCGTGGGACGTTCATCCAGCTCGAGGAAATACTTCATCGCCTCGACGCCGGATTCGTAGCGATAGTTGCCGACGCGGACGAGCGACTCGTCGTACGGAATGCCGGCGGCTTCCAGCGCCCGCCGGTAACCCTGGAACCGGGCATATCCGTTCGTCGGATCCTGCAGCGTGCCGCTGATCATCGCGATGCGGCGATGGCCCGCGTTCGTAAGCGCCGATACCGCATCGAACGCCGCCGATTCGTGGTCGATGTCCACGCACGGCATCGTGCCGTTCTCGTCGGTCGTGGCGCACAGCACGACCGGCACGTTCGCGGATTTGAACGCCGCGAGATGCTCCTCCGTCACGGTGCCGCCCATGAACAGGAGTCCGTCCACCTGCTTCTCCAGCAGCGTGTTGACGACGCGGATCTCCTTCTCCTTGCGTTTGTCCGCGTTGCACAGGATGATGTTGTAATGGTACATGTTGGCGATGTCCTCGATGCCGCGCGCCACTTCCGCGAAGATCGCGTTCGAGATGTCCGGGATGACCACGCCGACCGTGGTCGTCTTCTTGCTCGCCAGTCCCCGCGCGACCGCGTTGGGCCGATAGCCGAGCTTTTCGATCGCCTCGAACACCTTCTTGCGCGTCTGCGGCTTCACGTTCGGATTGTTGTTCACAACGCGGGACACCGTCGCCATCGAAACACCGGCTTCACGCGCTACATCATAAATGGTTACCGTCACTTTCCTTCTCTCCATGTTTCGAATTTGTCGTCCAAACACCGTCCGACGCAAAACCTTTCATTGGTTATCATTGTACGACAAATCGGGGACGAGCGCAACGCGGACCCGGGAAGGGTCAAGCGTTGAGCCTTTATGTATTCGGCGTCCTTCTCGCAATCCGGGACAAGCGGGCGCGCAACTCCTCCTGCCAGGCGTCGTCGTTCAGCGACTGCGCCAGCAGATGCAGGTCCAGCAGGTCGTTGACCCGCTCCTCCACGAGCCGTTCGATCTCCCGGGCATCGGGCTCCTTCCCGCCCATGCCGGCCTGCAGCAGGAGGTCGGCCCACTCGCTCCATTCGCTGAAGGAAACCGACTGCTTCGGCGGTTTGTCTCCGAGTTTCCCGATGAGCCCCGTCAAATCCTGCTTGACCTCCGGGAACACTTCGCTCCGGTTGCAGGCCGGGCATGAATAAATCGGAACATCGTCGATCTCGACGCGCCCCGAATAGATGACGGTGGACAGCCGGATTTTCATCTCGCTGCCGCAGGAACACCGTTTGAACAAGTCCGTCACTCCTTCTCGAACAGGAAACGAACAGCCGCGCCGTGCCTTGGCAGACCGGTGCCTGTTCGCATCGGAGTTACTTATTCGACCCGGGCGGTCAAGACTCCTTCCGCCGGCCGGTATCAATATTTGACTGTCCGGGCAGCCTGCGCCAGAAGCGCCGCACCCCCGGCAGCGCCGTGAAGCAGACGGCGGCCGCCGCGCCGATCGCGTCGTTCAGCAGATCGCCGGGATCCGGCATCCGGCCGTCGACGAACGACTGATGGTACTCGTCCGTCGCCCCGTAGATCACGCAGGCGAGGATGACGGCCAGCTTCACCGCCGGCCGCCGGGACGCGGCGCCGATCGCGAATTCGAACGTCAGCGCCAGAATGAAATAGGCGGCGTAATGCCCCCAGTCGAAATCGTTCATGCCGGGGAAGAACCGCCGGAAATAGGGCAGCATCCCGTCCAGCTCGTCGGCGGGCCGCGACGAGAGCGCGAAGATGACCGCCATCCAGACGAGCGGAGCCAGCCATCGCGCGGCGCCCGGCGGAAGCCCGGACCGTCCGTTCGCCCGGCCTCGCCCTCGGAACCGACCGGTCATCAGGAGGCACCCGCCGTTCCCGCCGGCCGCGCCGCATTCGGAACACCGGGTCCGTCCCCCTGAACGCGCGCGTCATTCCCGGCCGATTCCGGAGAGCCCGCGCCGTCCGCCGCCTCCATGCGGGCCTCGACCGCCAGACGGAACGTATCCAGCAGCCGGAGCGCCTCCTCCTGCGTCCGGCATTCCCACAGCCGGTTCAGGAGATCGATGCTGTCCGAGCGGTGCGTATGGAGCAGCCGCTCCTTGATCGGCAGAATGGAGTGCGACGACATGCTGATGCTGTCCACGTCCAGGCCGAGCCAGATCGGCAGCGCCCGCGGATCGCCCGCCATCTCCCCGCAGACGCCGACGTGGATGCCCCGGCGCTTCGCCGCGTCCACCGTCATCCGCAGCATGCGGAGCACGGCGGGGTGATACGGCTGGTACAGGCGCGAGATGCGTTCGTTCATCCGGTCGACGGCCAGGACGAACTGGATCAGGTCGTTCGTGCCGATGCTGAAGAAATCGACTTCCTCCGCGAGCAGATCGGCGATCATGACGGCGGAAGGCAGCTCGATCATGATGCCGCACGGCACGTTCGGATCGAACGGAAGCCCCTCCGCCTCGAGCTCGCGCTTCACTTCCTCCAGAATCCGGTTGGCGGCGCGCACCTCCTCGACGGAAGAGATGAGCGGGTACATGATCCTGACCTTGCCGAACGCGCTGGCCCTCAGGATCGCCCGGAGCTGCGTCTTGAACAGGTCCGGCCGGTCCAGGCAGATGCGGATCGCGCGGTAGCCGAGGAACGGGTTGGCTTCCTCCCCGATCTCGAAGTAATCGAGGTTCTTGTCTCCCCCGATGTCGAGCGTCCGGATGATGAGCGGACGTCCGCCCAGTCTCTCCGCCACCGCCCGGTAGACTTCAAACTGCTCATCCTCGCCCGGAAACTGGTGGCGGTCCATGTACAGAAATTCCGTCCGGAACAAGCCGACGCCGGCGGCGCCGGACTGGAGCGCGACCTCCAGCTCCTTCAGCGAGCTGATGTTCGCCTCCAGCGCGATCTCCTTGCCGTCCGGCGTGACGGAGCGGACGCCCGCAAGCCGGCGCAGGCGGCTGCGATGCTCGGTCTGCCGGCGCCTGAGCTCGGCGTACGTCCGGATCTGCTCCTCCGTCGGCCGCGGAATGACGATCCCGGAGTCGCCGTCGATGATCATCATGTCGCCGGTCTCGGCCAGCGACTCCAGCGGGACGTCGAGCCCGGTGACGAGCGGAAGGCCGAGCGCGCGCGCCATGATCGAGGCGTGCGACGTCATGCTGCCGGTGATCGTCACGATGCCGAGCACGTGCTGCGGATTGAGATGGACGAGCTGGGAAGGCGAGATTTCGCGCGCCACCAGGATGAACGGCTGCGCGTCGGTCGGCAGCGAAACTTCGGGCATGCCGAGCAGATGCTTGAGGAGCCGGTTGCCCACGTCCTTGATGTCGAGCGCCCGCTCCTTCATGTATTCGTCGTCGAGGAGATCGAACATCGCCACGAAGTGGTCGATCGCTTCCTTGACCGCCGCCTCGGCCGCCTTGTACTGGCGCTTGATGATGCCCTGGATCTCGTTCATGAAGACCGGATCGTTCAGGATGGCCAGGTGCGCGTCGAAAATGCTGCGCTCCTCGCTGCCGACGACGTCGGCGAGTTCGCCCTTGATTTGCTCGATCTCCCGCTTCGACGAACGAATGCCCTCGTACAGGCGCTCGAACTCCCGGGCGAGGTCGGTGACGTCAATTTTTTTGTCCGGCACGTCCCACTCCCAGTTCGGCAGAACGAACGCCTTGCCCATCGCGATTCCCGATGATGCGCCGATCCCCTTGATCATCGACTCTCTCCCCCCTCATCTCTCTCTTCCAGCACGACGGACATGACCGATGCCTGCCCCTTCTTGACGTCCGTATACGGAGCGAACACCCAGGAACGGACGCGCTCCGGATTGGTGATGACCATCGGCGTGACCGGCGACTTGCCCGCGGCGCGGATCCTCTCGGGATCGAACCGGAGCAGCGGCTGGCCGGGAACGACCGTGTCCCCTTCCTTCACCAGCGTCAGGAAACCCGCGCCGTTCAGTTCCACCGTGTTGATGCCGACGTGCAGCAGCACCTCCAGCCCTTCCGGCGTGCGGATGCCGAGCGCGTGCTTCGCCGGATGGACGTGGATCACGATTCCCCCGACCGGCGCCGCCAGCTCGCCGCGCTCCGGCACGAAGGCGACGCCGACCCCGACCACCTTGCCCGCGAAGACCGGATCGGGCACCTCCTCGAGCGGAATCATCCTCCCCTGGACGGGCGACTTGAATTGGACGCGCCTCAGATCGCGCTTCATCACCTTCAGGATTTCTTCCCGGATCAGTTCGGAGAAGGTGCCGAACACGACCTGCACATGGCCGCCGCCCAGCCGGATGACGCCGGCCGCGCCGAGGCTGCGGAGCGCCGCCGCGTCCAGCAGCCGGTCGTCATGCAGCTTCAACCGGAGCCGCGTGATGCAGGCCTCGATCTGGATGATGTTGTCCTTCCCGCCGATCGCCTGGAGAATGAGCGGCGCGCGGTAGGGGATGTCTCCCGCCCATTCGTCAAGCGGCGATCCTTCCTCCCGTCCCGGGGTCGGGATGTCGAACCGCCGGATCGCCCAGCGGAACAGCCAGTAATAGACGATCCCGACGGCGAGGCCGACCGGCAGCAGCAGCCAGCCCCTCGTGGACAGATGCAGATTGATGAAATAATCGAACGCGCCCGCGGAGAACGAAAACCCGTGCAAAATGCCGAGCTCGTACGTCAGCCACATGATGAGCCCGGACAGGAACGCATGCAGGACGAACAGATACGGCGCCGCGAACATGAAGGCGAACTCGACCGGCTCCGTCACGCCCGTCAGGAACGAGGACAGGGCGGCCGAGACGAACGTCCTGCGCACCTGCGGCTTCAAATCTTCCCGCGCCTCGCGGATGATCGCCAGCGCGATCGCCGGCAATCCGAACATCATGATCGGATACAGGCCGGCCATGTACGCGCCGGCCGTCGGATCGCCGGAGAAATAGCGCGGCAGGTCGCCGTACACGATCGTGCCCGCTTCGGTCTCGTAGGCGCCGACCTGAAACCAGAACGCGTGGCTGACGAGGTGGTGGAGTCCGAAGGCGACGAGAATCCGGTAGGTGAAGCCGAACAGGAAGATGCCGAACCCGCCCGCCCGCTGCGCCGCTTCGCCGAGGGCGACCATCGCGTCCTGGATCGGCGGGGCAAGCTCGATCATGATGACCGAGAACGCGAACGCCGCGAAGCTGACGAACAGCGGCACGAACCTCGGACCGCCGAAGAACTGCAGATATTCGGGCAGACGGAAATCCTTGAACTGCTCGTAGCTGTAGCCGGCCGCGACGCCGATGATGACGCCGATCAGGACGGTCGGCTGGATGTCCAGTCCCGCGTACGAGCCGGTGACGGCCGTATAGATGAACATGCCCGCGAGCGCCGAACAGCCCGCCGCCACCGCGTTGCCGGTCAGACCGAGCGCGACGCCGAGCGCGAACAGATAGGGAAGCGCCTGGAACAGGATGTCGCCGGCCTTCGCCAGATGTCCGGCCATCGGCGACATGCCCCAGGCGTCCCAGGGCAGCCCGCTCAGGAACAGGAAGACGGCCGCCGCCGGCAGCGCCATCATCGGAAGCATGAGCGCGCGGCCGAATTGCTGCAGATTGCCGATGAGCTTCACGCCTTCTCCTCCCGCGCGTCGTGAATCGCCGCATCGAGTCCCGCTTATGCCTTCCGCAAAATCTATCTCGATGGTACGCGTTCGCCCGCCGTTTGTCAAAAAGAATCCGGCCCGAAAATGGCGCCAATCCCGCATCGGATTTCCGGAACCGGCAAAAGAAACGGGGACCATCCCGGCCCAACCCGGATGGCATGAGAAAAGGGCGGAATTTCTTCCGCCCCTGTTCCGCTCGATGGAGATGAAAAATGGACGGACCGCCGTCCGCCCCCCGTTCCGTCCGTTCAGGCGCAAAAGGACGGACCGCGAGGTCCGTCCTTCCGGTTCATCCGGTCAGAAGCTGAAGCGGTTGGGCAGTCCGGACGGCCCCGCCTGATAGCCGGCGTGCTGAATGACCGGTCCCTCCTGCTGGTACGCGTTCGTCGCGCGGTAGACCGGATGCTGCGTTTGCTGCTGCGAGGCTTGCGTCATGCCGGCCTGGCCCGAGAAGCTTTGCTGGCCGGACGGCTTCAGGAATTGCTGCTCCTGAACGCCCGCCTGGTAGCCGAGATGCTGGATGACCGGCCCCTCCTGCTGATAGGCGTTCGTCGCGCGATAGACCGGATGCTGCGTCTGCTGCTGCGAAGCGAACCCCGTCATGCCGGCCTGGCCCGAGAAGCTTTGCTGGCCGGACGGTTGGCGGAAGGTCTGCTGCTGCGCGCCCGCCTGATAGCCGAAGCGCTGGATGACCGGCCCCTCCTGCTGATAGGCGTTCGTCGCGCTGTAGACCGGATGCTGCGGGCCGGACGAAGCGAAGGACTGCTGTCCGACCGGCTGCTGCACGACCGGCTGCTGCTGTCCGAACGACTGCTGGCCGGCCTGGTAGCCGAACTTCGCCGTCACCGGTCCGGAAGCCGCCGAGCGGGACAGCTGCCCCTGGTATTGGGACTGCACGAAGCCCGCCGGCTGGTAGCGGTTCTGACCGGCGCCGAACGGCTGCGCGCCCTGGAACGTGGACTGATGATTCATACGGCGTGTGCCTCCCGATGCGGTAAGATTGGTCTCCTGACGTGCGAAAACGTCGGAAGCCAACCTTATTGTTGGAGGCCCGCGCCGTTTTTATCCGGGCCGGCGGTTGGATTTCCCTTCCGGCAGCAGGATCGAGTCCTCGACCTTGATGCAGCGGTCCATGATGACGTTCATGCCCGCCGCACGCGCGATCTCGGCCGCTTCCTCGTTCACGATGCCGAGCTGCAGCCAGAGCGTCCTCGCGCCGATCTCCGCCGCCTCCCGCGCGATGTCCGCGCAGTATTCGCTCCGCCGGAACACGTTCACGAGATCGACGGGGAACGGGATCGCTTTGAGCGAAGGATAGCATTTCTCGCCGAGGATCTCGTCCGCGTTCGGGTTCACCGGCACGATCCGGTATCCCTTCGCCTGCATCGCGGCGGACACCTGGTATGACGTGCGGTCCGGCTTGTCGGACAGGCCGACGACCGCGATCGTGTCGGTCTCCTCCAGAATGCGCCGGATCGTCTCCCGGTCGGGATGGGTGTAGGCCATGTCCATTCGCTCCTTTCGCACCGGCGTCCGGCCGTCAGATCCGCTCGACGCGGCCGCCGATGCTTTCCAGATGTTCGAAGAAATTCGGATACGACTTCGCCACGTGATGCGCGTCGCGGATCACGATCGGTTCCTTCGCGCGCAGGCCGACGACGGAGAGCGCCATGATGACGCGGTGGTCGAAGTGCGAATCGATGACGGCGCCGCCCGCGACGCCTTCCGGCTTGCCGTGTACGATAATTTCGCTGCGGCGCTCCTCGACGTCGGCGCCCGCCTTGCGCAGCTCCGTCAGAAAATCGGTGATCCGGTCGCATTCCTTGTATCGCAGATTCTCGACGTTGTAGAAGCGGGACGTGCCTTCGGCGAACACGGAGGCCGCCACCATCGCGAGCACGCCGTCGGTGAACGCGTCGCCGTCGAACTCGCCGGCCTTGAGGCTCCCGTTGCCCAGCACGCGCACGCTGCCGCCCTCGTGGCTGAGCGGCACCTGCATGCTCCGCAGCACGTCGACGACCGCGCGCTCTCCCTGCAGGCTGTCTTCCCGCAGCCGGTGGACCGTGACATCCGACCGCGTCACCGCGGCCGCGGCGAGAATGGCCGCCGAGCCGGGATAGTCGCCCTCCACGGTGTACGTCCCGGCCCGATAGCGTTGGCCGCCGGGGACGCGAAAATGCATGAGATCTTCGGCCGCTTCCACGGTGATGCCGGCCTGCCGCAATACGTCGAGCGTCTGCCGGACGACCACCTTTGATTTCAGGTCATTGAGCACCTCGATCTCGCTGTCCTCGTCGAGCAGCGGCGTCAGGAACAGAAGCGCGCTCAGGAATTGCGAGCTGATCGCGCCGGATACGCGGATGTTGCCGCCTCTGGGGTTTCCGCCGCGGATCGTGATCGGCAGTTTGCCGCCGTTGTGCTCGACCCGGACGCCGAGCTGCTCCAGCGCGTCGATCAGATCGTCCTGCGGCCGCTGGCCGAGCGACTTCGGATAGGCGTTCACGAACGTCACTTCCGGCAGAAAGGAGGCGATCCCCATCAGGAAGCGCAGCACGGCGCCCGCGTTGCCGACGTTCAGCTGCTTCACGGGCTTCGGCCGTCGTCCGAAGCCGGCGATCGTCATCCGTTCGCCGTCCTCCTCCAGCGCCGCGCCGAGATCCCGGATGCACCGGCGCATCGCGTCGCTGTCGTCGCTGCGCGCGGGATACAGAATCGTGCTCGTCCCCTCCGCCAGCGCGGCGGCCAGCATGTAGCGCGTTGTGTAGTTCTTCGAGCTCAGCGCCTGAATTTCGCCCTCCAGCCGGGGCGTCGGCATGATCCGGACGTCCATCCTCCTGTCTCCAGCTCCTTCTCTCCGTAAGGTATGGCGAAAAAAATCCCGCCGCCCGCTTCAGATCCGGCTTCCGACGAACCATCCCGCCGCCGCGAGCAGCAGCCCGAAACCGAACGTGGCGAGGCCGTAACCGGCGGCCGCCCTGAACCGGCGCGCCCGGAGCATTTCCGCAAGCTGCGCCATGACGGTCGAGAACGTCGTCAGCCCGCCGAGAAAACCGGTGCCGGCGAGCAGCATCAGGGCGCGATGCTCCGCCGCGGCCGGCAGGCCCGCAAGCAGGCCGAGCGCGAACGTGCCGGCCAGGTTGACGAGCAGCGTGCCGGCATGCGCGCGGCCCGTCCGCGCGACGGACCACCGCTGCGCGGCGTATCGCAGCAGCGCGCCCGCGCCGCCGCCCAGCGCGACCAGCAAAGCGGCGGTCATGCCGCATCCCTCCGGGCGGCACCGAAGGCCGACCTGGCAAGCGCGTGCCCGGCCGCCGCGGCGCCGAGCCCGGCCGCGGCGGACGCGCCGGCGTACAACGCGGCCATCGCGGCATGGCCTTCTCCGACGAGCCGCACCGTCTCGACGCCGAATGCCGACAGCGTCGTGAACCCGCCGAGGACGCCGGTTCCGAGGAATTCCCGCAGCGTTCCGGGCAGCGGCCGGGCCGCCGCGCATCCGCCCAGCAGTCCGATCAGCAGGCAGCCGGCGACGTTCGCCGCGAACGTGGCGGCGGGAAACGCGCCGGCCGCCGGGACGCCGAACAGGAGCGACAGGCCGTATCGGGCGAGCGCGCCCAGGGCGCCGCCGATGGCCACGCAGACCGCCGTCTTCACGGGACCATCGCCTTCGCGGCGGCCAGAATCCGGTCCGCGGCTTCTTCCGGCGTCAAATCCGTCGTGTCGATCCGGATGTGGGCGAAATCATACGCCGTCCTCCGCTCGTCCATCAGCCGCCGCACGCGCGCCTCGACGTCGCCGCGCAGCAGCGGCCGCGACGCGTCGCCCGACACGCGTTCGATGATCCGCTCCGGCGTAGCCGTGAGCGCCGCGACGAACCCCGAGCGCAGCATCGCCTCGCGGTTCGCCTCGCGCAGCACGGCGCCGCCTCCCGTCGCGAGCACGAACGGGCGGTCCGAAGCCATCAGCCGCTCGAGCACGGCGCTCTCCAGGTCGCGGAAATACGCTTCGCCCTTCGTGTCGAACAGTTCCGCGATCGCGCATCCCGCTTCGCGCTCGATCTCCTCGTCCAGGTCGACCCGCTCGACGCCGAGCCGTCCGGCGAGCAGCCGCGCGACGGTCGACTTGCCCGTTCCCATGAAACCGATGAGCACGATTTTGCCTGTCCGGGCTTTCACGATCGCCCCTCCCGCCTTCCGAACTTCCTTCGCTCCAATGTTTTCATGATAGCACAGCGGCGAAGGAGCGGACAACGCGCGCATACTCCCGTTCGTCCCGCCGTATGGATGATAGCAGACAGCGAACGGGAGGAATCGCCATGCCGCAAGCGGCGCCGCAGCCGGCGGAGAGCCGGATCGACCGGATCCGGGATCCGGCCCGTCCCGCGTGCCGGGAAGATCTCGTCTGGCTGCTTCATGCGGTCAAGAAAAAAGTGGCCGACGGCGGTCCTGCGCTGCAGGAACTGCCGCGGCCACAGCTTGTCGCGCTGTTCCGCGATTTCGCCGAGGCGGCGCTGTTGCTGCTCGGCGGGCCCGGCTGCGCGGCGGACGAGCTCGAACGGGCGCGGCGCAATCTGGCCGAGGCCGTGGCGAAGCTGGACGCATGACGCGTCGGCGCCGGTCAATGGTTCAGCCAGTCGAAGTGGAACGTGCCCTCCTTGTCCACCCGCCGGAACGTGTGCGCGCCGAAGTAGTCGCGCTGCGCCTGCAGCAGGTTTGCGGGCAGCCGCTCGCTGCGGTACGAGTCGTAGTACGCGAGCGCGCTGGAGAAGGCCGGCACCGGAATGCCGTGCACGACCGCCGTCGCCACCACTTCGCGCCAGGCATCCTGATAGTTCTCGACGACCGACTTGAAATAGTCGTCCAGCAGCAGGTTGCTCAGGTTCGGATTGCGGTCGTACGCTTCCTTGATCTTGTGCAGGAACCGCGCCCGGATGATGCAGCCGCCGCGG
>Ga0207872_100869_pt1 | contig 11326 bp, 10 predicted proteins | sample Passage260B_FD_187372 | JGI IMG/M metagenome (GOLD analysis project Ga0207872, IMG submission 187372) | Cellulose adapted compost microbial communities from Newby Island Compost Facility, Milpitas, CA, USA - Passage2 60B (SPAdes) (version 2) ...
TTCCGGACCGTGGCGCCGGCACCCTGCCCCAGGCGGCGAGCAGGCGGGTCTGCTGGTCGGCGTCCTCGGGCACGTTCACGGGCTCCGCGATCAGTCCCGTCTCCTGGTAGTCCTCCCGCGTCCGCTCGAACCACTCCGCGCAGGACGCCACGAGCTCGGGATCGAGCCGTTCGGAGGCCCCGATCGCGTGGGCGAGATCCCAGGTGTGGATCAGCGCGTCCGCGAATAATTCGCTGATGTACTCCCTGCCCGGCACGTCGCCGAAGGGGAGGTGGGCGACCCTGGTGAGCGCGCCCTCCGCGTAGACCGCCTCGACCGCGTTCTGCGCCGACACCTCGAACGCCTTGATCGGGTCATCGCCGAGCACGTCCTCCTCGTACATCCCGGCGATGTCGGTGATCCGCCGGCCCGCCAGCAGCTCGGGCGCGAGCAGGTTCTCGTTCACCAGGTGGTTCACCAGCTCCCGCACGTCCCAGTCGACGCAGGGGGTGGGGAGCTCCCACTGATCATCCCGTACGAGGTGGAGCCGTTCGCCGAAATCGTGCAACGCCCGCCGGTAAGCGTCGCGAATATCGATCATCTCCCCCTCCTCGGTAAGGAGCCTCCCAACTCGAACGTAACTCTTTCCCCTGCCGGTCTCGCGGCTACGGCGAAGGAGGCGAGCGCCGCTCCCGGCGGGGGAGAGAGCGCGGCTCCCGGTGGAGGGGGAGGGCGAGGTGGAACCCCGGATGCCGCGCCGGCGGCACGGCGGTGTCCGGCCCCGGCCGATGCGGCGGGCCGTACCGGGGCCGGAACCGCGCTCCGGGCAGGCCGCCGCGGAGGCGCTCCTCCCGGCCTGGGCCGGATGCCGACCGGCGCGGAGCGCCCGCGGACCGGGGCCCGGCCACGGGCGGCCCGCGCTCATCCGGTGGCCGGAGCGGCAGGCCGCCCCGGCGCGTCAGCCGTACGTGGGCGGGACGAGATCGACGCCCGGAACCTGGCTGAAGTAGAACATCTCAACGTGGCGCCTGGCGATCCCCCACCGCCCGTCCCGGCGCTCATACCGGTCGGTGTACGTGGCCGCCACGATCTGCATCACGTCCTGCGGGTCGGCCCCGGTGCAGTTGACGTCGCACACCCCCTCGGCGTGGTCGTCGTCGAGGAAGCGCACCACGAGGTTGGTGGTCCAGTGGTGCGTCTCCCGCCACGCCGGCCAGATCAGGTCGGTGAGGGCGCGCTTGATCTCCGCCTTGCCGGCGAAATTCCCGAACGGCGGGCCGATCTCCCAAACCGCGTCCTCGTGCCAGATATCGAGGAAACGGTCGAGATCCCGTTTATCCACGCCGTGGCAGTAATCCGACACCAGATCGCCGATCGCGAACCGGCTTTCGATCCGGTCGAGACGCCGTTCGATCGTCAGTTCCGCAGCGGACATGGTCTTCTCCCGACTTCGCCGAATCAATGGCCGATCGCCCGCGCCGGCCGTACGGAAGGAACATGCCGGCCGTACGGAATGGAATGGCGGGGCGGAATGGCGCGGACGATCCCCCGGAATTCACGGCCGGGCTCAACGGTCGCCGGACGGCCCGGTACCGGCCCCCGCGCGCGGGGCCGTGGTCCCGCCGAAGGTGGCGAGCAGCCCGCCGTCCACGGGCACGATCGCACCGGTCATGTAGGTGGCGCGCGCGACCCAGCAGATCACCTCGGCGATCTCGCTCTCGGCGGCGGCCCGGCCCAGGGGGATCGCGTCCACGATGCGCTGCCGGGCGCGCGCCGAGAGCTGCGAGGTCATCTCGGTGTCGACGAGACCGGGGATGACCAGGTTGGCGCGCACCCCGCGGGGCGCGAGCTCCACCGCGAGCACCTGGGTGAGGCCGCTCAGCCCGGCCTTGGACGCGGCGTACGCCGCATCGCCCGGGAAACCGCGCAGCCCCACCACGGCCCCGACGTTGACGATGCTGGCGCCCTCGCCCAGCAGCGGGAGCAACCGGCGGGTGACCTCGAGCGGGCCGGTCAGGTTGGTCGCGAGCACCGCGTCCCAGTCCTCCCGCGGCAGCCGGGAGACCTTCCCGCCGCGGTGCAGCCCGGCGTTGTTGACCAGCACATCGACCCGGCCGCACCGCTCCTCGATCACCCGCGCCGCCTCGTCGAGCGACCGGGGGTCGGTCACGTCGGCCGCCAGGGCGAGCACGCGGTCCGCGTGCCCGGCCGGCCAGCCCTCCGGATCCGGTTTGCGGGAGAGCGCGACCACCCGGTCGCCGTCCCGCAGCACGCGCTCGGCCACGGCCCGGCCGATCCCCCGCGAAGCCCCGGTCACCACCCACGTCGCCACGCCTGAGCACCACCTTCCTTCGAATCCGCACACCGTGCCGAAGCCCAGGAGACGCCGTGCCGCCCACCCGGCGCGGGGGCGGCACGGCGGGACGCGGGCTCAGCCGTCCAGTCCGTTGAGGAAGGCGAGCAGCTCACTCCGGTACTTCTCGCCCTCCTCCAGGAAGGGGGCGTGGCCGGTCTCCTCGAACGCGACGAGCCGCGCCTTGGGGAACATCCCGGCCGACGTCTTGATCGCGTCGAACGGGACGAAGGTGTCGTGCCGGCCGGCGAGGAGCAGCACCGGCACGTCGAGCGTGGCGATGGTCTCGCGCTGGTCGACCCGGCCGAGGTCGCGCAGCGACTCATCCGCGCGCGGGCCCGCCTCCAGGAACATCAGCCACATCCAGTCGACCGTCGCCTGGCCGACGTCCGTGTGGCACACCGCTCCGGCCACGCCCTTGAGCACCTCGGCCCGGTTGCCGCCGATCGCGGCCAGCGTCGCCTCCAGGTCGGCGGGCGACCCGCCGTACGGCCAGTCCTCGCATGACGTGTAGCGGGGGGTGGCGCCGCCGGTGAGCACCAGCCCGCCGAGGTTCGCCCCCAGCTTGGCGGCCGCGTCGACCACGACCGCGCCGCCCAGCGACCAGCCGTTGAGCACCGGTTTCCGCAGCCCGAGCGCCTCGACCACCCGGACCACGTCGGAGCCGAGCGCGTCGATGCTCACGTCGGCGAAGTCCTTGTCCGAGCGCCCGCAGCAACGCTGGTCGATCACCACGACCTCGTTGCCGTTGGCGAGGAGCGCGGGCAGCACGGTGTCCCAGCACCGCCCGGTCACGCCCCAGCCGTGGACGAGGACCACCGGCCGCCCCGGCCCCGCGTGGTGCTCGTAGTAGATGCGCCGCGAGTCCTCGACTTCCAAGTAGGCCATGATGGCTCCCCTCTGCCGGCCACCCAGCGGGTTGTGGGAATGAATCGGTCACTGCCGCGCGGCCACGACGCCCTCGTCGCGGAGGGCCCGCGGGACCACGGGCTCCAGGTCCTTGAAGTGCGGCATCACCCGCTCGGCGAACAGCCGGAGCGAGTTCATCACCTTCTCGTGCTCCAGGCCGCCGAACCGCATCCAGCAGATCAGGTGCTGCAGGCCCATCTCGTCGTGCAGCGCCTTGATCTCCTCGACCAGGCCCTCCGGGGTGCCGACGTAGACGATGCCGCCCTCGCGCAGGCCGTCGACGGTGAGCCCGCCGGCCTCCTTCGCGGCCTTGGCCAGCTCGGCGTACCGCTCGTAGCTCTTCGGCACGTTGGCGCCCTGCGGCACCAGGTCCATGACCGTCTTGAAGTACCAGCCGAAGGCCTTCTCGGTGTTGGCGAGCGCCTCCTCGTCGGACTCGGCGAGGTGGATCTGCCAGTTCATCGGGAAGTCGAGGGAGAGCGGATCCCGCCCCTGCGCGATGAGCCGGCGCTTGGCGTCGACCACGAACTCCTTCAGCTCCGGCAGGGTCATCAGCGTCGGCGTGACGAGCATGTTGTAGCCCTGCTCGGCGACGAGCTTGAACGTCTCCGGGCTGATCGACGCGATGTAGATCGGCGGGTGCGGCTTCTGCACCGGATGGGGCCGGATGTCGACGTCCTCGAGCGTGAAGTGCTTGCCGTGGTAGGAGAAGGTCTCGCCCGGGCTCTTGGTCCACAGGCCGCGGATGATCTCCAGCGACTCGTTGAAGATCTCGCGGCTCACCGCCTGCTTGTCGCCCTTCCCCATGTTGCGGAACTCAGCGGGCTGGTAGCCGCGGCCAACGCCGAAGTCGAGCCGGCCGCCGGACATGACGTCGATCATCGCGTAGTCCTCGGCGACCCGGACCGGCCAGTCGAACGTGATGATGCTGGCCGCGAGGCCGATGCGCATCCGCTCGGTGCGCTGGGCGATGGCGGCCGCGGTGACCTGCGGCGAGGGCATGGTGCCGTAGTCGGTGCCGTGGTGCTCGGCCAGCCAGACCTCGTCGAAGCCGAGGCTCTCCGCGTACTCGATCTGCTCGAACATCTCCTTGTACGCCCGCTGGTAGTCGTGGTCCGGGCATTCGAGCACGTAGAAAACGCCGAACTTCACCTCGGGCTCCTTTCAGGGGGTTCGCGGATAGGACCGACCATAGTTCTCGAATTCGGCGTGTCCAGATCGGCGGATTTCCGTTTCTGTAGAGGAATACAAAGCCGCTTCGGCCGGGTACGGCCGGCGCACGGCGAGCCGATGGCCGGGGCGGGGAAAGACGGCGATGCGCGGCGGTGGTGAAAGACGGCTTCGGGCCGCGGAGAAAGGCGGACGGGAACCGGCGCCCGTGCAAAGCGGTCCGGGGAAAAGGAACCGGCGAAGGCACGGCCGGAATTCCCGATGAGCGGACCGGGGGGAATTCCGCGCGTTCTCCGCCCGGAAAGGGAAGAGGCCGGTGGCGCCGGAACCCACCCCCGGAAATCGGCGCCACCGGCCCGGACCGCGGGGAGGTCAGGCGCGGCCCGGCGCGGTGCCCGCCGTGGCGGACGGCGCGCCCGCCACGGCGGAGCGCGCGTCCTCCTCCGCGAGGGCGGCGAGCCGGGCCCGGACCTGGGGGATCACCCGGGTGGCGAGGTACTCGATGCGCTCGCACCCGCTCTCGATCGGCTCACCCGGGAGCTGCGCCCAGAAGTGCAGGTCCTTGATCTGCGGCCGGCTGCGGATCAGCTCGGTCAGCTCCCGGACGGCGGTGTCCGCGTCCCACAACCGGTACGCGCCGGCCGCGATGATCTGGTCCCGGTTCTCGAACCGCGGCGTGGACTCCGGCGGGCCGAAGGCGCCCCAGGAGACGTACTCGTTGAGCTGGTAGAGGGCGTGGTCGCCGATCCGCGCCCACGTGCGCTCCGGATCCTCCGCGATGATCGCCCACTGGCCGGCGTAGATCCGGGCCTCCGCCACCGGTTTGCCGAGCCGGGCCACCGCCTCCAGGTAGGTCTCCTGGTGCTGGTTCTGGGTGCTGAGGAACCCGTCCGCGATGCGGGCCGCCCGCTCGATCGCGCGCGGCTGCATGGCGCCCACGAGCAGCGGCGGCCGCTGCTCGGGGACCGGCGTGATCGGCAGGTCCGGGAAGGTGAACCGCTTGCCGGTGAACGGCTCACGGGACCCCGACCACGCCCGGCGGATGAGCGCCACCCCCTCCTCGAGCAGGCTCGGGCGGTACCGCAGCTCCCGGCCGAACGCGGCGAACTCGGTCTGCCAGTAGCCCTGGCCGACGCCCAGACGGAACCGGCCCCCGGTGAGCAGCGACAGCGTCGCGGCGTCCTCGGCGATGCGCACCGGGTTGTGCAGGGGCAGCACGATGAGGTTGGTGCCGATCGTCATCCGGGTGGTGCGCTGCCCGATCGCCGCCGCCAGCACCAGCGGGGAGGGCGTGTAGCCGTCGTCGCAGAAGTGATGCTCGGTGAGCCACACCGACTCCAGACCGAGGCTCTCCGCCCAGGTGATCTGGTCGAGCGTCTCCCGGTACATGTCGGTGAAGGACCGGCGCCATCGCTCCGGGTTGCGGAAGTCGTACCACAGGCCGAAGGTCGGCTGGTCAGCGGCCATGGCGTTCTCCTCGGGGATCGACGTTGCCGGTCTCCATTACCCCGGCCCGGCCCGCCGCCGGGCCATCCCCGCGCGCCCGGCGGTCTGTCGACTCGTCCAACCGGCCGGCGCCGCCTCGCCTCCGGCCGTACGGCCGGCGCCGCACCGTGCGCCGCAGGTCGTCCGGGTGCCGCGCGCCGGTGCGCCTCAGGTCGTTCGTCGCCGCCGCTGCCGCCCAGGGGCGCTCAGCCTCTGCCGTCCCCGGGCGATCAGCCGCTGCCCTGTCCTCCCCGGGCGCTCAGCCGCCGTGCCGTCCACCTCGGCCGGCGCCGCGCCGTCCCGCCCGGCCCGCTCAGCCGGTGGCCGGCCGCGCCGCCGTCTGCCACTCGCAGTGCGCCGCGATCGCGGTGCCGGTCTCGTCCAGCCACCCCTTGCGCGCCGCGTACTCGAGCATCGCCTGGAACCGCTCCGGCCAGCCGTCGTCCACCCGGCCGCGGGCCAGGCGGCGCACCGTCTCGACCTCGATGTACGCCTGATCGCGGCTGACGAGCCGGCCGAACCCCGAGCCGGTGAGCGCGCGGCGCAGCGCCTCCTCGTCGCCGTCCCCTTCGACCGCGACGTGGAACCGCGTGCAGTCCGCGGGCTCCTCCAGGGTGACCGCGGCGGGGTCCTCCTGCATGCGGACGAGCACGTACATGTGGCCTCCTCCCTCACTCCGGCCGCCGGGCGCCCCCGGCGATGGTCACAGCCCCGCGATGCACGCCGCCTCCTCCAGGAGCCGGGGGACGTCCCGCTCCAGCGCGGCCGCGTACTCGGTGTTCAGCCGCCCGCTGACGTGCTGCGCGTAGGCCCCCTCGACGATGGCGGCCAGCTTCCAGAACGCCAGGCACATGTAGTAGTCGAGCCGCTCGATCGACCGGCCGGTGAGCTCGGCGTACTCCGCGGCGAGCTCCTCCCGCGACGGCGCCCCCGGGGCCCGGGAGACCGCCTGGATGCGCGGCATGGCGCACTCCTGGATCGGCCGCGGCCCCCAGAAGGCGAGCGCGAGCCCGAGGTCGAGCAGGGGATCGCCGACCGTGGCCATCTCCCAGTCGATGATCGCGAGCAGCCGCGGCTCGTGCGCGGAGAACAGGCAGTTGTCGAGGTGGAAGTCGCCGTGCATCAGCGTGGGCGGCTGCTCCTCGGGCCGGTTCCGCTCCAGCCAGGCGGCGATCTCCTCGAACAGCGGCAGCGGGCGGACCCGGTAGCGGTCGAGCTGGGCCCGCCACCGGCCGACCTGCCGGGCCAGGAAGCCCTGCGGGCGGCCGAAGCCCTCCAGGCCGGCCGCGCGCCAGTCGACCCGGTGGAGGGTGGCGAGCGCCCGCACCATGCCCCGGCCGAGCTCGCCCACCGCGTCCGGGGCGCCGGCGTAGGCCGGGGGCAGCCGGTCGGTCAGCGACACGCCGTCCGCGATGAACTCCATGAGGAGGAACGGCGCGCCGATCACCTCCGGATCGGCGCAGTACGCCACCGGGCGGGGCGCGGGCACGTCGGTGCGCGCCAGCGCGCGGAGCAGCCGGTGCTCGCGGCCCATGTCGTGCGCGGACGGGGCGAGCGGGTCGCGCGGCGGGCGGCGCAGCACGAACCGCCGGTCACCCGCGGACACGAGGACGGTCTCGTTGGAGTTGCCGCCGGTGAGAGGGGTGAGCGACACCCGGTCGGCGGGCAGGCCGAGCCGGTCGCGCAGCCACGAGGCGAGCCGCTCCGGATCGGTGGCGGTTCCGGCGGCGCCGGGGTGGGCGTTCGCGGTCACATGTTCTCCGTGAGCAGCTCGAGCTGGGCCTGGAACCGCCGCAGGGCGGCCTCGCGGCGCGTGGGCACGTGCTCGGTGGGCACCTCGACCGGCTGGTACCGGCGGAGCAGGAGCTTGGCCACGGTGACCCGGTGCACCTCGTCGGGCCCGTCGTAGATGCGGGCGGCGCGCGACCAGCGGTACATCTGCTCCAGCGGCATGTCGGTGGAGAAGCCCAGGGAGCCGTGCACCTGCAGCGCCTTGTCGATCACGTCGTGCATGACCGCGGCCCCGAAGTACTTGATCATCGAGATGTCGAGGCGGGCGTTGGAGGCCCCGTACCTGTCGATCCGCCACGCCGCCTGCAGGGTCAGCAGGCGCGCCGCCTCCATCTGGGCCGCGCAGTCCGCCACCCAGTTCTGGATGGTCTGCTTGTCGGCCAGGCGGCTGCCGTGGACGCTCACGCTCACCGCACGCTCGCAGAGCATGTCGAACGCCCGGCGGGAGACCCCGAGCCAGCGCATCGCGTGGTGGATGCGGCCCGGGCCGAGCCGCTTCTGCGCCAGCACGAACCCCTCACCGCGTCCGCCGAGCAGGTTCTCGCGGGGCACCCGGACGTCCTCGTAGAACACTTCGCAGTGGGACCAGAGCGGGTGCCGGCCGTCCGGGGCGTGCATGTTCCCGAGCTCGCGCATCCGGATGCCCGGTGTCGACGTCGGCACGATGAGCATGGACATGCGGTGGTGCGGGTCGGCCTCGGGCTCGGTCACGGCCATGACGATGTGGAAGTCCGCGCGCGACGCGTTGCCGACGAACCACTTGTGCCCGTTGATGACCCACTCGTCGCCCTCGAGCCGCGCCGAGGTGGTGAGCTGCTTCGGGTCCGAACCCGTGCCCGGCTCGGTCATCGCGTACGCGCTGAGCAGCTCGCCCTCGAGCAGCGGGTACAGCCAGCGCTCCTTCTGCTCGGGCGTCCCCGCCAGGGCGAGCAGCTCGGCGTTCCCCGAGTCCGGGGCGTGGTTGCCGAACACGAACGGCGCCAGGTCACTGGCTCCGAGGATCTCGTGGAGCAGGGCGAGCTTGACCTGGCCGAACCCTTGCCCGCCCAGCTCGGGGCCGAGGTGCGCGGCCCACAGCCCTTGCTCCTTCACCTGCTGCTGCAGGGGACGGGCGAGCCGGCGGAACGTGTGGTGGTCGAGATCGAGGGTCTCGAGCGGATAGATCTCCTCGCGGACGAACTCGCGCACCCAGGCGAGCTTCTTCTCGAACTCGGGCTCGGTGGAGAAGTCCCACGCCATCGGACGACCCTTTCAGCAGGCCGCCTCAGCGGCGGCCGGTCAGCGAGACGGACTGCGGGAGGAGCGAGCGGAAACCGCGGTTGTGGTAGACGAGCGGCTTGCCCTCTCCGGCGACGGCCTCCTCGACCTCGCCGATGAGGATCGTGTGGTCGCCGCCGTCATACCGCGCGTGGGTACGGCAGAGCACCACGCCGAGCGCGTCGAGCACGACGGGCAGCGGGGGAGCGCCGAACCCGCGGAACAGGCCGCCGGCGAACTTGTCGGCGCCCTTGGTGGCGAAGCGCACCGCCAGCTCGCGGTGGTGCAGCCGCAGGATGCTGACGGCGAACCGCTCCGCGCGCAGGAAGACCGGGTGGCAGTCCGCCCGCTTGTCGAGGCAGACCAGCACCAGCGGCGGATCCATGGAGAGCGAGCAGAACGCGCTCGCGGTGAACCCCCAGGACACACCCGCCTCGTCGACCGTGGTGACGATCGTGACGCCGCTCGCGAAGCGGCTCATGGTCTCCCGGAATGCCACCGTGTCGAGTTCGATGGATGCCTGGGCCGTCATGGTGTCCTCCAAGCACCGGCAGGGGCCGGTTCGGTCGGGGGAATGCGGAAGAGGCGACCGGTTCGGCGGTGTCCCGTGCGGGCCGCCGGCGGGCGATCCACCGGGGCGGGTGCGGGCTCACCGGGGCCGGTACCGGGAGACCGGGCCGCGGCCGCCTCGGTACGGCCGGCCCCGCCCCCGGCGGTCGTCCCGGGAGGCGCGGCGGGCCGTGCGGGGCAGGGTGGTCAGGGGGTGCCGGCGGACGGACCATGGCCGCGTCCGCCTGGGCCGCCGAGCGGCGCCCGGTCCGCCGGGCCGCCCGCTCGCCAAGCCCGCGGAGCGCGGCCGACCGGTGGGGCGGACCGGGGGTACGGGGGCCTCGGCGTGATCCGGTCCACCGCGGCCCGGTGCTCGCGGGGGACCGCGGAGCGGCCGGCCGGGAACGCCGCCGTGGCGGCCGCCCGGGCCGCGTGCGGGCGCACCGTGGCCGGTGCCGTACCGCCCGGAGGGTGTTCGCTGGCCATACTCGTTCGTCCCATCGGCAGGTCACGGATTCACCGGGAAAACGGGGAGATTCCGTATCCGGCACCCGCAACATAACCGCGGCAATTCGGCCCGGAAAGCGGCCGTGGAACCGGTGCTTGTGGATTTCCACAGCGATCGCGTGCCGGTACGGCGAAACGCGCCGGTACGGCCGGGCCGTACCGGCCCTGGGGGTGCGGGGAGTGCGCCCGAGCGGGATTCGCGCGCCGGAAAACCGGGTAAAGAATTCGGATTTCGCCGTCTCCCTGTCATCGCCGGGCTCCGGGCGGGCCGCGCGGCGGACCGCTTGTATCGCGGGCCGGTCCGGGGCAGGCGCCCGGGGCGGGTGCTCACCGGCTCCTGCGACGACACCACCCGGCGACTGCGGGCACCCCACGGTCATGGAGGCCGCCGACCCGGACGAATCAGGTCTTCGCAAGGAGTGCTTCGGCCCGAGCACGGCCGGGCACGCCTGCGACGACGCCGGTCATGAGCCGGCGCTCGGAAGACCGGCCGATGGCGGCCGTGGATGGGCCGGCCGTCATCGGTGGGAGAGCGGTGCGTCACCCGCCGGCGGGCGGCGCCGCACGGCGCGGCGGCATCCGGTGCGGCGAACTCGCAAGCACATACGACGCCGACCGGCAATCCAGCTCTGTGTCACCATTCGCCGGAATTTTGACGTGAATTGTAGGAGTCGACAGTGGTTCTTCCATCGGCGCCGGGTGCGTGTCACGATCGCTGGCAACACAGCCAGGGTCACCGACGCCGGAGTGTGCCGTGATCGCCGTCTCCACACCGTTCACCACTCACCCGAGCGATCGTGATGCGCCCGGGCCCGCGTGATTCGCGCGTGCCCACTCCCACAGTCAGTGCAGCGGCCTTGTCGGCGACGGGCGTCGAGCTCGAAGGGTGGTGGTCATGCACGTTCCTGCGCCCATTGTGGCCGTACCGTGGCAGGGAGAGACCGAGCCGTGTGGGGAAGGGCAGCGGGACGCCGCCTGGCGGCCCCGGCCCGCCCACTGGAACGAGGTGCTGGAGGTCTTCAAGGAGGTCGCGGTCCATGCGACCACTTCGGCCGACCTGAACGAGATCCTCACCGTGATCGGCAGCCGGTTGTGCCACCTCCTCGGGGTCAAACGGTGCTCGGTCTACCTGCGCCGGGACGACGGGAAGTTCCAGGGCGCCGCGGGGTGGAGCGCCACCGAGGGGGACATCGGCGACAAGATCCGCATCCTGGTCTCCGGCATCGAGGGAGGCCGGTTCACCCAGGACATCGTCGAATCACGGTCCGCGGTGCTCGTGGTCAACGCCCAGCAGGACCCCCGGACCATCCACAAGACCATGGTGCG
>Ga0207872_100876_pt1 | contig 11251 bp, 11 predicted proteins | sample Passage260B_FD_187372 | JGI IMG/M metagenome (GOLD analysis project Ga0207872, IMG submission 187372) | Cellulose adapted compost microbial communities from Newby Island Compost Facility, Milpitas, CA, USA - Passage2 60B (SPAdes) (version 2) ...
CGTCGCCTTCCACCGGCACGTCGACCACGGCCAGCGAATTGTGCAAGGAGTAGTTCGTCACGTCGTTGATCTGACCGTTCGGAATGATGTGCACCTCGCCCGTCCAGCTCCGGATCCGGGTGGTGCGCAGGCCGATCATTTCGACTTTGCCCTTGTACGCGCCGATCTTCACCTCGTCGCCGACGCCGAACGGATCCTCCAGGATGATGAACAGCCCGGAGATGACATCCTTGACCAGGCTCTGCGCGCCGAACCCGATCGCAAGGCCGACGATGCCGGCGCCCGCCAGCAGTGGCGCGAGGCTGATGTTGAACTCGCCCAGGATGAGCAGGAAGGCGATGAAATAGATGCAGTAGGACACCGTATTGTTCAGCAGTTTGCCGACCGTCTGGATGCGCCTCGGCTGCAGCCGGATCCGCTCCGGCTTGCGGTCGGTCAGCAAGCGCCCGATCATCTTGTGAAGCAACTTGGCCGCGATCCAGGCGACCAGCACGATGATCGCGATGCGCAGCACCGACATGCCGAGGCCGATCCACATCCGCTCATCCGCCCAATCGATCGCAAACATCCGGTTCGTCGCCGTCATCCGTCCGTCCCCCCTGCTTCCCCGGATTCTTCCGCTGCCGCGGGAACGTATCCCCGGTCCGTCAGGATGTAGATTCCGCGAATTTCAACCCGTTCCTGCCGGATGATGCGCATGATTTCCGACAGACATTCGTCGGGAAATTCGATCGAGAGAGCGCAGCCGGCCGTGATTTCCTTCGGTGTGGGACGGATATCGATCTCGATCCCGGCGTATTCGAACAAGAGCTCCGCCCGCAACGCCTGCTGGGTGGAGTCGAATGCGGCCAACATCGCAGCGCCCCCTTTCCCGAACATGATGCCGAAGTACCGCCGCCGTGGCCCTGCGGTCCCGTTTTGCGCCCCTCCAGTATAAACCGGGCACGATGTCCATATACTAGTAACACGCTGTTTGCGGAGGGGATGCCATGAAACCGGCCGTTCGCAGAGAGCCGCCGCTCAAGGTCGCGCATGCGGACGCGAACGCGTGCGCGCTGCTCACGGAACGTCTCACCCGTTATATGACGACGATGGCGGAGAACCGCCGGATTGTCATCGTATGCGTCGGCACGGACCGGTCGACCGGCGATTCGCTCGGCCCCCTGGTCGGCACGAAGCTGTCCAGGTACCGCAGCCCGCTTTTCGATCTGTACGGCACGCTCGAGCATCCGGTCCATGCGATGAACCTCGAGGAGACGCTGCTCGCGATCGAGCGCAGGACGCCCCGTCCGTTCATCATCGGCGTCGACGCCTGCCTCGGACAGGCCGCCAGCGTCGGCTGCATCCAGATCGGCGAAGGGCCGGTCCGTCCGGGCGCCGGCGTCAACAAGGAGCTGCCGCCGGTCGGGGACATTCACATGACCGGCATCGTCAACGTCGGCGGTTTCATGGAATATTTCGTCCTGCAGAACACGAGGCTGCACCTGGTCATGCGCATGGCCGATTTGATCGCCCAGAGCCTCATCAACGCCGTCCATGCCGTGCGGCAGGAACGGCCGCTGGCTGCGGTCCGGCTTGCTCAATCGCCTGCCGTTCCTCGGGCGTAAGCGGATAGGGCGATTCTCCGCCGTTCACCGGTTTCGCGTAGATGAACGACTGATCCCGGCTGTGAATGCCGCTCAGCACGACGCCGCTCCGCTCGTCGTTGACGATCGCGACCGCGAAGCTGAGATCGCTTCCCTGCTCTTTGAACGCGTTGTACCGCACGACCCCGATCCGGCCGGCCGCCAGCCTGGTCTTCTCCTGGAGCCGGCCGACTTCCCCGGACAGCCGTTCGACCTCCCGCTCTGCGTCCGCCGCCCGCTTTTGCAATCCGCCGATCACCGTCTCCAGATCGGCGACACCCGTCCCGTTGATCATCGCCTGGTATCGCCGGACAAGCCGGCCCAGCCGGCGGCTCAGCACGGCCAGCCATACGAGAGAAACGGCCGCCAAAAGTCCGACCGCCGCGATCGCCGCGTACAAAGTCCCGGTGTCTTCCACCCTCATCGCTGTTCCCCCATGACGATATCTGTCTGTATTTCCTGCAGCCGGTTGCTCAATAATATCGGCTGATCTCCTTCGCGGCCGCGATGAGCGCATCGACGTCCGCCTCGGTCGTGGACCAGCCCACGCTGGCGCGCACCGCGCCGGTGGCCGCGGTGCCCGCCGTTCCATGCGCGAGGGGCGTGCAATGATAGCCCGCGCGCACGGCGATGCCGTAATGCCTGTCCAGAATGAAGGCCGTCTCCGAAGGATCGGCGCCGCCGATGATGAACGATACGATGCCGGTTCTCGGCTCGCCCGCTTCGGGACCGAGCACGCGCACGCCGTCAATCGCCGCCAGGCCTTCCATCAATCGCTGCGCCAGCGACCATTCCTTATTATAAATTTTCTCGACCGTCTCATGCAGAACGAGCCGCACGCCCGCCGCCAGTCCCGCCAGGCCCGGCGTGTTGACGGTTCCGGATTCGTAACGGTCGGGCCGCACGTCCGGCTGCTCCGCCGACTCCGACCGGCTGCCGGTGCCGCCGTGCAGAATCGGCTCGAGCTCGATCTCCGGATGAATGTACAATCCGCCGGTCCCCTGGGGACCGAGCAGCCCCTTGTGTCCCGGAAACGCCAGAAGATCGATGCCCATCGCTTCCACGTCGATCGGCAGCACGCCCGCGCTCTGGGCCGCGTCGACGAGCAGCCGGACGCCCCGCTTGCGGGTCATCTCGCCGATCTCCGCGACCGGCAGGATGGAGCCGAGCAGGTTCGAACTGTGGTTGACGATGACCAGCTTCGTGCCCGGAAGCAGCGCCTCCCGGACCCGCGAAGGATCGAGCCGGCCGCGCTCGTCCGTCTCCACATAGGTCACCTTCACGCCGATCGTCCGCTTCAGATGCTCGAGAGGGCGCCTAACCGCGTTGTGTTCCACGGCCGTGGCAACGACATGATCGCCGGGTTTGAGCAATCCCTTGATCGCCATGTTCAACGCGATGGTCGTATTGAACGTCAGCGCGATATCGTTCGGGTTCTCGATCCGGAACAACTCGGCCAGCGCCTGCCGCGCCTCGAACACGATCCGTCCCGCATCGACCGCCATCCGGTGGCTTCCCCTGCCGGGATTCGCGCCGTGATGCAACATCGCGTCGCACATCGCCTCGATCACTTCCGGCGGTTTCGGCCACGATGTCGCCGCGTGATCCAGATAGATGATCCGTTCCGAACGGGATTGGTTATCCATGGCTGCCTCCCGCATCTCCGCCGCTTGCTTCCGCAAAATGGCATACCTTAGTGTAATCGTTCCGGCCCGTGAATACAACACGTCCTGCCGGTCATTTCCGCCCAAATCCGCCCGTGTCCTTATTCGTTCGCCGACTGTGCGCCGCCGGCCGCCGTTGAGAAACAGGCATTCGCCCGGCGATCCTCCGCATGGCCTGCCGCCGCGTGAGGCCTGCCGCTAAATAAGCGTGCAAGCTCCGCGATCTTCCGCGCCGCCTTCTCCCGCGCGGCCTTTCCCGTCCCGGCGCGTTCCCCGCGTCCGGCGAACGAGAAGGGCGCCCCGGATCGGCATCGCGGATGGCGCCCTGTCGCAACATCCGTCTGATCGCATGCGCGGAACCGCAGGCGGCCGGCCCGCTCCGGGACCGGGATCGCCCGCCATTCCCGCCGCCGTCTTCAGGCCAACCGTTCCAGCATTTCCAGAAGCCGTTCCAAATCCTGCCGGCCGTAATACAGAAACTCGATCCGCCCCTTGTCCTTCTGGTGGCGGATGCGGACCGTCGTCTTGAACCGCTCGCGCAGCGTCTCCTCGATCTGCTCGATGTACGGATCGCGCTTCTTCGCCCTGGCCTGCGGTTTCTTCACCGCCGCGTTCTTGCGTCCAAGCTGCTGGATGGCGTCCTCCAGCTGGCGCACGCTCCATTCGTGTTCGATCGTCTGGCGCGCCAGCTCCTTCATCTGCTTCTCGTCCTTCAGGCCGGCCAGCGCCCGCGCGTGCCCCATGGACAATGTTCCACGTGAAACATGTTCCTTCACTTCGGCGGGCAGCGAAAGCAGCCGGAGAAAGTTCGCGATGTGCGAACGCGATTTGCCCACCTTGAGCGACAGTTCCTCCTGGGTGAGCTGGAACTTCTCCATGATCGACTGGTACGCCTGTGCCAGTTCGATCGCGTTCAGGTCTTCCCGCTGCAGGTTCTCGATCAGCGCGATCTCCATCACCTGCTGGTCGGAGAAATCGCGCACGACCGCCGGAATCGTCGGGTTGCCGACGAGCTGCGACGCCCGGAAGCGGCGCTCGCCCGCGATGATCTCGTAACCCTTCACCGCGTTGCGCACGATGATGGGCTGAATCACGCCGTGCTGCCGGATCGACTCGGCCAGCTCCCGGATCGATTCCTCGTCGAACGTCTTGCGAGGCTGATAAGGGTTCGGACGAATCTCGGCCAGCGGAATCTCGATGACTTTGTCATCGTCGCCTACCTCCAGGGAAGAGATCAGCGCATCAAGCCCTTTCCCCAGCCGTCTGCTCATGGGTTATCACTTCCTTCGCCAATTCGAGGTAGACTTCCGCGCCCTTCGATTTCGGATCGTACGTGATAATCGACTGTCCGTGCGAAGGAGCTTCGCTCAGGCGGACGTTGCGCGGGATGATCGTCTGATACACCTTCTGCTGGAAGTATTTCTTGACTTCCTCGATCACCTGAATGCCGAGATTCGTGCGCGCGTCGAACATCGTGAGCAGCACGCCCTCGATCTTCAGGGATTTGTTCAGATGCTTCTGGACGAGCCGCACCGTATTGAGAAGCTGGCTGAGTCCCTCCAGCGCATAGTACTCGCACTGGATCGGAATGAGCACCGAATCGGCCGCCGTCAGGGAATTGATCGTCAGGATGCCGAGCGAAGGCGGACAGTCGATCAGGATGTAGTCGAACATGTCCCGAACCTGCGACAGCGCCTTCTTCAGCCGGATCTCCCGCGAAATGACGGGCACAAGCTCAATTTCCGCGCCGGCCAGCTGGATCGTGGCAGGTATCACCGTAAGACCCGGGATGCTGGTTTCCACCATGGCATCGCGGGGATGAACGTCATTGATCAGCACGTCGTAAATGCAGTTCCCGACATCCGCCTTGTTGATCCCGATGCCGCTGGTCGTGTTGCCCTGCGGGTCGATGTCGACGAGCAGCACCTTTCTCCCCAGCGATGCCAGCGATGCGCCCAGATTGACGGAGGTCGTCGTCTTGCCGACTCCGCCTTTCTGATTCGCGATCGCAATGATCTTCGACAAACCGGTTCACCTCTCACCTGCTGAGTTTCCTTGCGTCCGTTGGTTCCTGCGCCGGCCGACGGGTGGAAAAGCGCGCCCCGAACGACACCACTTGGGCAGTTCCCGTCGCAAGGCTACCGTTTCTTCGGAATGCGGATGACGATTTCATAATGTTCGCCGCAATCGCGCTCGTCCGTCTGGATGTTGATGCCGGTTCCCGCGACCATTTCGACGGACTGGCGGATCGTGTTGAGCGCGAGGCGGACGTCCTTCGCGAACGAAATCCTCTTGGAAGATTTTTTCGGCTTGGAGGCGGCTTCTTTGTAGAACGCGGCGCGCGCCTCCGTCTGCTTCACGTTCAGTTCCTTCGTGATGATGTCCTCCAGCACCTTCACCTGGAGCTCTTCCGAATCCAGCGCAAGCAGCGCCCGGGCGTGCCGCTCCGTGATCTTGCGCTCCATGAGCGCCTGCTTCACCGGTTCGCTGAGATGCAGCAGCCGCAGCTTGTTCGCAATCGTCGACTGGCTCTTGCCGAGCCGCTGCGCCAGGCTCTCCTGCGTCAGGTTGTGCAGATCCAGCAGCTTCTGGTAGGCCATCGCTTCCTCGATCGCCGTGAGCCCTTCCCGCTGCAAATTCTCGATCAACGCGATTGACGCCGCCTGGGAATCGTTGAATTCACGGACGATCGCCGGTATCGTGGCGAGGCCCAGCTTCTTGACGGCGCGCCAGCGGCGTTCTCCGGCGATGATCTCGTAACGGCCGTTCCGGACGCGCACGACGATCGGCTGGATGACGCCGTGCGTGCGGATCGTCTGGCACAGCTCGTCGATCTTCTCGTCGTCGAAGACGGTCCGCGGCTGATAGGGGCTCGCGTCGATCTCATCGACGGGGATCTGCTTCACTTCTTCCTGATTTGCGCGGTCGCCCAGACCGAACAGCCGGGAAATTTGCTCCTTCATCATGTCCTTCCCTACCCCATTCAGAATGCCGCCGCCGGTTCGCCAGACGGAGCCATCCGCGCCTTCCGCCCGGTTCGCACCGCGCGCGTCAAATGACCGCCAAGGACGGACAACGTCCCACAGGGAGGCGGCACCGTTTCGCGAACCGACAAAAGACAAACCCGTTCCTTCCATCGCGGCTTGTGATTGCTTGACTGCAAAGCAACACGGGCAACACATCCTTCACCCGGGTGACGGCTCCGTTCCACGGATCGGCCGGAAACCGGTCCGCGCGCCGTCCGTTCCGCGGACCGGAAAAAGCCAAACCCGCTCCGCCAACGCGCCGCTTGCGCAATGCTTGCCCTTCTCGGCAAAACAGGCGGCGCCGGCTTCCGTGTCCGGCCCGTCCGTGTCGCGCGCCGCTAAACACCGAATCCGGTCCGCCGACGCGCGCCCGGCTTGCGGAAACGCCGAACGCCGCCCGGAAGCCCGAGAGCAGCTGCGGTTCCAGGGCCGAAGGTCGCACGCGGTCCGGTCCCGGGCTCCTCCTCCCGAAACAAAACGCCGATGGATCATCGGCGTGATGCTATTTGTTCCGTTGTTGCCGCGTTGTGAAGAACCATCGCCATTCGCAAGCTTTTAGATTCGAGAAGGGAAATCCGATTTCCTGCTTGACAGACCGATTTTTCGCATGAGTTCACGGAAAATGTTTCACGTGGAACAACGGATCGCGGAAGCGCCGGCGCGCGTCAGACGAGCGGCTGCCTCGCCGGAATGCCCGCCTTCCGCGGATACCGCGCCGGCGTCCGGCCCGCCTTGCGGACCACCACGATGTGCCGTTTCGCCTGCTCGAACGGCAGCCGCAGCGCGTGCACCGCCTCGATCCTTCCGCGCAGTTCGGCGAGCGCCCGCTTCGCTTCCCCGATCTCTTCATCCGGATCGCTGCCCTTCATCGCGGCAAACAGCCCGTCCGGCCGCGCAAACGGCAGGCAGAACTCGCACAGCACATTCATCCTCGCGACCGCGCGGGCGGTCACGAGATCGTAGCCGTCCCGGTGCTCCGGCATCCGGCCCGCGTCTTCGGCGCGGGCATGCAGGCAGATCACGCCGGTCATCCCGAGTTCGGCGGTCAAATGTTCGAGAAACCGGATCCGCTTGCCGAGCGAATCGACGATCAGCACCTGAAGATGCGGAAAGCAGATTTTGAGCGGCAGGCTCGGAAAGCCGGCGCCGGAGCCGATGTCCGCGAGCCTGCCGATCCCGCGCGGATCCAGATGGAACGCGAGCGTGAGCGAATCGTAGAAATGCTTCTCGTACACCGCCTCGCGCTCCGTGATCGCCGTCAGGTTCATCCGTTCGTTCCATTCCGTGAGGAGCCGATAGTAGGTCTCGAACTGCTCGCTTCGCTCCGGTGTCAGCTCCACGTTCCGCTCCGCGAGCAGCCGGCCGAACCAGGACGGGGCGCTCAAGGCGTCACGACCCCCGCGCCGCCGTGACGCGGTTGTAATGCTCGAGATGCACGAGCAGGACGGACAGGTCGGCGGGCGAGACGCCCGAAATGCGCGACGCCTGGCCGATCGAGATCGGCCGGATCGCCGTCAGCTTCTGCTTCGCCTCCGTCGACAGGCCGTGCACGGCGTAATAATCGATGTCTTCCGGGATCCGCTTCGATTCCATCTTGTTCAGCCGTTCCACCTGCTGCAGCTGCTTCTCGATATAGCCGGCGTATTTGATCTGGATCTCGACCTGCTCCTTCATCTCTTCGGTGAGCTTCACCGGCGGCGGCGACACCGCCTCGATCATCGCGTACGTCACCTCCGGCCGGCGGAGCAGCGACGCCAGGTCGACCGGGTTCAGAACCGGCGCGGATCCGGCCATGTCCAGCAACGGCTGCGCCTCCTCGGGCTTCAGCCTGACCGTCTTCAGCCGCTCGATCTCGTCCTCGACCTTCTTCTTCTTGTCGAGGAACCTGCGGTACCGCTCCTCGCTGATCAGCCCGATCTCGTAGCCGATCGGCGTCAGGCGCAGATCGGCGTTGTCGTGGCGCAAGAGCAGCCGGTACTCGGCGCGCGACGTCAGCAGCCGGTACGGCTCGTTCGTCCCCTTCGTCACGAGGTCGTCGATCAACACGCCGATGTAGGCTTGCGCGCGGGACAGGATGACCGGCTCCTTGCCCTGCACCTTGCGCGCGGCGTTGATGCCCGCCATGATCCCCTGGGCCGCCGCCTCCTCATAACCGGACGTGCCGTTGAGCTGCCCGGCCGTGAACAGCCCTTCGACGAGCTTCGTCTCCAGCGACGGCTTGAGCTGCGTCGGCACGATCACGTCGTACTCGATCGCGTAGCCGGGGCGCATCATCTCGGCCTTCTCGAGTCCGGGAACCGAATGCAGCATCTTGAGCTGCAACTCCTCGGGCATGCTCGTCGACAGCCCCTGCACGTAATATTCCTTCGTGTTCCGGCCCTCCGGCTCGAGAAAAATCTGATGCTTCGGCTTGTCGGCGAAACGGACGATCTTGTCTTCGATCGAAGGGCAGTAGCGCGTCCCCGTCCCTTCGATCAGCCCCGAATACATCGGCGCCCGGTGAAGGTTCTCGCGGATGATCCGGTGCGTCTCCTCCGACGTGTACGTCAGCCAGCACGGAAGCTGCTCGACTTCGCGGTATTCCGTCTCATAGGAAAAATATTTCGGCTTCTCGTCGCCCGGCTGGATCTCCATTTTCGAGAAATCGATCGTATCCCCGTGGATCCTGGGCGGCGTGCCGGTCTTGAATCGGATCAGCTCGAAGCCGAGCGAGCGCAGCGATTCCGACAGCTTCACGGAAGGCTGCTGGTTGTTCGGCCCGCTCTCGTACATCAGCTCGCCGATGATGATCTTCCCGCGCAGGTAGGTGCCCGTCGTGAGGACGACCGCCTGCGCGTAATACTCCGCTCCCGTCCTCGTCCGCACGCCCTTGCACCGGCCGCCTTCGACGATCAGCTCCTCGACCATCGCCTGGCGGAGCGTCAGCCGCTCGGTCCGCTCGAGCGTCTGTTTCATCGTCAGCGAATAGAGCGCCTTGTCCGCCTGCGCCCGCAGCGCGTGGACCGCCGGTCCCTTGCCCGTGTTGAGCATCCGCATCTGGATGAACGTCTTGTCGATGTTCCGACCCATCTCGCCGCCGAGCGCGTCGATTTCGCGCACGACGTGGCCCTTCGCCGGTCCGCCGATCGACGGATTGCACGGCATGAACGCCACCATGTCGAGGCTGATCGTGAGCAGCAGCGTCTCGCAGCCCATCCGCGCCGCGGCGAGCGCCGCCTCGCAGCCCGCATGCCCCGCGCCGACGACGATGACATCATAATGCCCCGCTTCGTATCCCACGTTCTTCACCCGCTTTCGGTTTGAAAAACATTCCGCCGTCCCGCCACGTCATTTTCCGAGACAGAACTGCGAGAAAATCTGATCGATCAGCGATTCGCCGGCGGTGTCGCCCGTGATCTCGCCGAGCCGCTCCCACGCCGCCCGGACATCGATCTGCACGATGTCGATCGGCACGCCCGCGTCCGTCGACTCGATCGCATCGACGAGCGACTGCTCGGCCTGTCGCAGCAGCGCGACGTGGCGGGCGTTCGAGACGACGGTCTCCTCCGCGCCCTCCAGCCTGCCGCCGAAAAACAGGGCGGCGATCGCCTGCCCGAGCTCCTCGAGTCCCCGTCCTTCCTTCACCGACATCGTCACGAGCGCCGCTCCGGGCAGCAACTCCCGCACTTCGGCCTCATTCAGCCGCGCGGGCAGATCGGATTTGTTCAGAATCACGATCGCCTGCCTGCCCGCCGCCTGGCGCAAAAGCTCGCGGTCGTCCTCATGCAGCGGTTCGGACCGGTTCAGCACGACGAGCAGCAGATCGGCTTCGGACAGCGCCGAGCGCGATCGTTCGACGCCGATCCGCTCGACGACGTCGGTCGTCTCCCGGATGCCGGCCGTATCGAGCAGCCGGAGCGGAATGCCGCTCACCGTCACGTATTCCTCGATGACGTCGCGCGTCGTTCCGGGAATGTCGGTCACGATCGCCCGCTCGGCGCCTGCCAGCAGGTTGAGCAGCGAAGACTTGCCGACGTTCGGACGCCCGACGATCGCGGTCGTGATGCCCTCCCGCAATATTCTGCCTTCGTTCGCCGATTTCAACAGCCGCCGGATCTCCCCGAGCGCTTCCCCGCACCGCTCGCGGATAAAAGCGCTCGTCAGTTCCTCGACATCGTGCTCGGGATAGTCGATGTTCACCTCGAGATGCGCGAGCAGCTCGATGAGCCGCTGCCTGAGCTCCCGGATTTTCCGCGACAGCGTCCCTTCGACCTGCTTCAGCGCCACCTTCATCGCCCGCTCCGATTTCGAGCGGATGAGATCCATCACCGCCTCCGCCTGCGCCAGGTCGATGCGGCCGTTGAGAAATGCGCGCCGCGTGAACTCGCCCGGCTCCGCGAGACGGATGCGGCCGCCGGAAAGCAGCAGGTCGAGCACCCGCCGCACCGGCACGATGCCGCCGTGGACGCTGATCTCCACGACGTCCTCTGCCGTGAACGACTTCGGCGCCCGCATGACCGTGACCAGCGCCTCGTCGACCGTCTCGCCGTTCGACGGATCGACGATCTTCGCGTATTGCACTGTATGGGAAGCCGCGTTCGCAAGACCGACCTTCGCGCGGACATAGGGCGCCGCCGCCGGAATCGCGTCGGGTCCGCTGATCCGGATGACGGCGATCCCGCTTTCGCCGACGGCCGTCGCGATCGCGGCAATGGTGTCGTCGTGCATGCCGTCCATTCCTTTCTTCAAAAAAAGGCAATGCCTCGCGTAACGAGCCATTGCCGCGGTAAGTCAAAATCCATGATTGCCTGAACTTGAACGATCATTTGGGCGTGATGACGACGCGCCGGTTCGGTTCTTCACCCTTGCTGAACGTCTTCACCTTCGGATGATTTTGCAACGCCGTATGGATCACCTTGCGTTCCTGCGGGGTCATCGGCTCGAGGACGATCTCCTT
>Ga0207872_100877_pt1 | contig 11224 bp, 9 predicted proteins | sample Passage260B_FD_187372 | JGI IMG/M metagenome (GOLD analysis project Ga0207872, IMG submission 187372) | Cellulose adapted compost microbial communities from Newby Island Compost Facility, Milpitas, CA, USA - Passage2 60B (SPAdes) (version 2) ...
GTGGATCGCGTAGAGCCAGAACGCGAGACCCGACAGCGTCGCGAGCAGCGTCGGCACGGTGAGGATGACGCCGGCCTTCACATAATAACCCCAGCCGATTTTCACCTGCTTCGCGGCCAGGACATGCAGCCAGAGCAGCGTGGCGAGCGAGCCGATCGGCGTCATTTTCGGCCCGAGATCCGAACCGACCACGTTCGCGTAGACGAGCGCTTCGCGGATGAAGCCGGACGTGTCCGTATCGGAGACGGCGATCGCGCCGATCATGACCGCCGGCAGATTGTTCATTCCCGAAGACAGCACGGCCGCCAGCATGCCCGTTGCAACCGTCGCCGCATACCATCCCCAGCCCGCCGCGTGCTCGATGATACGGGTCAGGAAATCGGTCAGACCGGCGTTCCGGAGGCCGTACACGACGACGTACATGCCGATCGAGAACACGACGATGCTCCAGGGCGCCTCCCGGATCACGCGGCGCGTGTCGACAACCCCGCTCCTCCGCGCGATCACAAGCAGCAGGACGGCCGCGGCCCCGACCAGCGCCGAGACGGGAACGCCGAACGCCTCGCCGGCGAACAGCGCCGCGAGCAGAATGCCGAGGACGAATCCCGTCCACCGGAACAAATGCGGGTCGCGGATCGCCTCCCGCGGCGTTCTGAGGCGCGACGTGTCGTAGACGGGCGGAATGCTTTTGCGGAAATACAGGTACAGCGCGATGAGGCTGGCGGAGAAGGCGACCAGGTTCGGCACGATCATCCGGCTCGCGTACTCGGCGAATCCGATGCCGAAATAATCGGCGGAGATGATGTTGACGAGATTGCTGATCACGAGCGGCAGCGAGGTCGTGTCCGCGATGAAACCGGTCGCCATCACGAACGGAATGACCGTCCGGGGATCGAAGTCCAGCGCGCGCACCATCGCGAGCACGATCGGCGTCATGATCAGGATGCCGCCGTCGTTCGTGAACAGCGCGGACACCGCCGCGCCGAGCGCCGCGATGAGCAGGAACATGCGCAGCCCGTTGCCGCGGGCGCTCCACGCCATGTGCAGGGCGGCCCACTCGAAGAATCCCGCCTTCTCCAGCACCAGCGTGATGAGCATGACGCCCACGAGCGCGAGCGTCGCGTTCCACACGATGCCGGCGACGTCGCCGACATCCTCCGGATCGACCACGCCCGTGGCGAGCGCCAGCAGCGCGCCGCCCGCCGCCGTCCAGCCGACGGGCAGTCCGCGGGGCTTCCGGATGATCAGCACGATCGTTGCAAGAAACAGGGTCAAGGCGACAGCGGCCAAGTTGCGTCCTCCTGTGCGGCGGCCTGCGCGGGCCGAACGCCGATTCCGGGCAATCCGCCGACCATTATCGCACAGCCGGTCCGGTCCGCACAACGGAAAAAAGGAAGTCCTTGCCCCCGCCTCAAGGCAAAGACAAGGACGACCCGCGAACAATCCGTCATTCTTGCGGTTTGGCTCCGCCGTGCTTGCGCTCCCGCCCGCCGCCGGACATCGCCTCATCCTGCCGCCGTCGGCCCGCCGCCGGGCCCCGGGCGGGCTTCCGAAACTTCGGGATCAAACGGCATCTCCCCGATCCGGCCGGTACAAGGACGGTCTGCGGTCCTCGAACACCGGAATGCGCCGGCGCACTTCGTCCACGAGATCCAGGTCGATCTCCGCCGTCAGAATCGTCTCTTCCCCGTCCGCTTCCGCGATGATGTCTCCCCACGGATCGATGATCATCGAATGGCCGAAGAAGTCCGTCCCGTCACTCGATCCGACCCGGTTGCAGGCCGCGACGAACAGCTGGTTCTCGATCGCCCGCGCCCTGAGCAGCGTCCGCCAATGCTCGAGCCTCGGATGCGGCCATTCCGCCGGCACGACCAGCAGCTTCGCCCCCGCAAGCGCGAGCGTCCGGGCCAGCTCCGGAAAGCGGATGTCGTAACAGATCATCGCGCCGATCCGCACGCCGTCAAGCTCGGCCAGCCCGATCCTCTTCCCGGACTTCAGATGCTTCTCCTCGTCCATCAGCCGGAACAGATGGATCTTGTCGTATTCGCCGGCCGGCTCCCCGTCCCGGTTGAAGATCCGGAGCGTGTTGTAGACGCCGTCTTCCCTCCGCTCCGCAATCGAGCCGGCGACCACGTTGATCCCGTGCCTCCGGGCGAACCCGGACGCGAGCTCCCGCGTCCGCTTCCCTTCGGGATCCGCGATCGCACCGATCGTCTCCAGCGCGTAACCGGTGTTCCACATTTCGGGCAGGACGATCAGATCCGGAGCGTCCCCGGCCGCCCGCTCCATCCGATCGGCCGCCCGCCCGAAATTGGCGTCCGGATCGCCCGCCTCCACGTGCATCTGCACGAGCGAAATCCGCCATTTGCGCGCCATGTTCCGCCCTCCTTCTCCGGAAAATGCAAAATATGCGTTGTTCCTCCCATCTTAACCCGACATGCCGGCCTGTCAAGTTGGCAACACTACAGGCAGCGTCCCTCCAACGATTATCCTCCCGAGGAGCTGATCCCATGACGAGACTTCTGCTTGCCGCGCTGTCCGCGCTCTGTCTGGCCCAGACCGCCCGGGTTCCCGCGCCGCCGGCCCAGGCCGGCCCCGCCGCCAACGCCGTCGCCCCTGCGGCTTCCGGCGCAAGCGTCGGCGCGGCATCGTCCCGCGCTTCCGCATCTTCGCCGGCTCGCGAACGGAAGGCGCATCCGCCCTTGAGACCGGTGCAGGTGTTCGACGTGAAAGCCGGCAGAGTGGTTCGCACGATACCGAACGACGAGGAATTCCAGGCGATGGCCCGGGAATGGCTGCGGTCGGTGACCGGACTCTCGCCGAAGCTTCAACCCGGCGAAGACTGCGGTTTCGTCTACCGCGTGCCGCTCGCCGAGCCAGGGACCGCGCGGATCGGCGGGACGGAGATCGCCGTCCGCGACCTATTCCTGTTCCACTGCGTGCGGGAACATCCGCTGCTGCTCGTCTTCGACTCCGGCAACCGCCCGTACCTGCTCCGTTTCGAGGCCGACCTGCGGCCGTTCCTGCGCAAGCTCGCGGCCCCGGAAGCGCCGCCCGAGGATGGACGGGCCGGGGCCGTCCGGGAATCGTGACCGCCGGCGATCCGGCGCTCTCGGACATTTTGTAAGTATTCCGACCGGTTCACGGTAATTTTTTCTCGACAGCCCCGCCAATCCGTGCTAGAGTGGAAGTATCATGCCACGTCCGCGCCCGGCCGCCACGGATCGCCGCCGGGCCCGGGCGGATGCCGGAGTGGTGTTATGGAGCGTTCGATCGCCCGCGTCCGCGTCGAACCGGCCGCGCGGCTGAAGGAGCTGCCGACGCAGTTTTTCGCCGGGCTGTCGGCCCGGGCCGCGGCCCGGATCGCCGAAGGACGCGACGTCATCAACCTCGGTCAGGGCAATCCGGACCAGCCGACGCCGCAGCCGATCGTCGAGCGTCTGAGAGAAGCGGCCGGCAATCCCCTGTACCACAAATATTCGCCTTTCAGCGGTTTCCGGTTCCTGAAGGAAGCCGTGGCGAAGCGCTACGAAGAAGACTACGGCGTGAAGCTGGATCCGGAGACGGAGGTCGCGATCCTGTTCGGCGCCAAGACCGGACTGGTCGAGATCAGCCAGTGCCTGCTCAATCCGGGCGACGCCTGCCTCGTGCCGGATCCCGGGTATCCCGACTACTGGTCGGGCATCGCGCTGGCCGGCGCGCGGATGGTGTTCATGCCGCTCTCCGGAGACAACGGCTTCCTGCCCGATTACGGCGCCCTGAAGCCCGAAGATCTCCGGAGCGCCAGGCTGATGTTCATCAACTACCCGAACAATCCGACGGGCGCCGTCGCCGACGCCTCCTTCTATGCGGAGACGGTCGAATTCGCCGCGCGGCACGGCATCGTCGTCGCGAGCGACTTCGCCTACGGCGCGATCGGCTTCGACGGCCGGCGTCCGGTCAGCTTCCTGCAGACGCCGGGCGCGAAGGAAGTCGGCGTCGAGTTCTACACGCTTTCGAAGACCTACAACATGGCCGGCTGGCGCGTCGGCTTCGCCCTCGGCAACGCCGACGTGATCCGGCTGATCCATCTGATCCAGGATCATTACTACTGCAGCCTGTTCGGCGCCGTCCAGGAGGCGGCGGCCTTCGCGCTGACCGGCCCGCAGGATTCCGTGCGCGAGCTCGCGGCGATGTACGAGCGGCGCCGTGACGCGCTCTTCCGCGCGCTGGATCGCATCGGCTGGAAAGCCCGCAAGCCGGGCGGATCGTTCTTCTGCTGGCTACCCGTGCCCGAAGGATACACGTCCGAATCGTTCGCCGACCTCGTCCTCGAGCGGGCGGACGTCGTGCTCGCCCCCGGCGCCGGATTCGGCCGGCACGGTGAGGGCTACGTGCGGCTCGCCCTGCTGGCCGACGAGGCGCGGCTCGAGGAAGCCGTGGAACGGATCGGTCGCATCGGCCTGTTCGGCTGACCGATACCGCACACGGCGGCGGCCGGCGTCCGCCAACTTTACAGCGATCCCGTTTCATGATAAGGTAATAGCATACAATCCGATTGGCGAAACGTCATGACGGGACCAGTAAGCATGTTGCAGGCGCGTTCAGAGAGCGGAATCCGTGGGCGCCGGAGGACGAAGGTCTGCCGGACGGCCTGAGGCTGCGAGAATCCGCCGCGCTCCGTGCCGAACCCACCCCCGAACGGCCGGCGACGAGCCGGACAGCCTCCTGCTGTTATCAGGAACCGAGCGGACGGTGCCCGTGCGCCGTCAATAAAGGTGGTACCGCGGAAGCGCAGACTTTCGTCCTTTAACGGGGCGAAGGTCTTTTCTTTTTTGACCTCATGACAGCTTACGACGCAAGGAAGGATCGGGATGAGCGAACGCATCGTCGTCAAAATCGGTTCAAGCTCGTTGACATCCGAAGAAGGCGGTTTGAACCGCGCCCGCGTCGACTATTTTGCCGGGGAGCTCGCCGCCCTGCACCGGACCGGGCGGCAGGTGCTGCTCGTCACGTCGGGCGCCGTGGCGGCCGGATTCCGGCGTATCGGCTATCCCGCCCGGCCGAAGCAACTGCACGAGAAACAGGCGGCGGCGGCCGTCGGCCAGGCGCTGCTCATGCAGGCCTACCAGGAAGCGTTCGGCCGGCACGGCATCGTCGCCGCGCAAATCCTGCTCACCCGGCACGATTTCTCGAACCGGCAGCGCATCCACAACGCGCTGATGGCGCTCGAGGAGCTGCTCCGCCGGAGCGTCATTCCGATCATCAACGAGAACGACACCGTCACGGTGGAAGGGCTCAAATTCGGCGACAACGACAACCTGTCGGCGCTCGTCGCGAATCTCGTCAAGGCGAAAAAGCTGGTCATCCTGACCGACACGGACGGCCTGTATACCGACGATCCGCGCCGCAACCCCGCCGCGAAGCGCATCGACCGGGTGACCGAGATCGACGAGCGGATCATGGCCGTCGCCGGCGGCGCGGGCAGCTCCGTCGGCACCGGCGGAATGCGCTCGAAGATCGAGGCGGCGCGCGTCGCGATGCGCGGCGGCGTGCAGGCATTCGTCGGCAAGGCGAACGAGCCCGGCGATCTGCTCGCGGCGGTCGAAGGCCGGGGCCGGGGCACGTATTTCGACACCGATTACGACAACCTGTCCGTGAAGAAGCAGTGGATCGGCTTCCATTCGACGCCGAACGGCCGGATCACCGTCGACGAGGGAGCGGTCCGGGCGCTCGTCCGCGAAGGACGCAGCCTGCTCCCCGCCGGCATCATCGGAGCGGAGGGCGAATTCCATCCGGGCGACGTCGTCGAGGTTGCGGGTCCGGACGGCGTGCCGATCGGCCGCGGCGTCGTCAACTACGCCTCCTGGCAGGTGCAGGCGACCGCCGGCCTCGGCACCGAAGAAGTGCGCAAGCGGTTCGACGTCGTCCGCATCGAAGTGATTCACCGGGACGAATGGGTCTCGTTCCCGCGCTGAAGCAAAATCGGAGCCAACGAAACCTGATCACGTTTGGAGGGATCGGTTGCATGAGCCAGCAAACGATGATTCACGAAGTGAAGGAGAAGGCGATCGCGGCCCGCGATGCGCTCGCGGCGATGAACCGGCTGACGACGGAGCAGAAGAACCGGGCGCTGCTCGCGATGGCCGACGCGCTCATCCGCGAGCGGGACGCGATCATCGCCGCGAACCGGGAAGATCTTGCGCGGGGCGAGGCGAACGGCACCTCCCGCTCCCTGCTCGACAGGCTGAAATTGGACGAGAACCGGATCGCCGGCATCGCCGACGGGCTCCGGCAGATCGCCGAACTGCCCGACCCGGTCGGCGAAGTGCTCGAGACGTTCGAGCGGCCGAACGGCCTGCGCATCGAGAAGGTGCGCGTGCCGCTCGGCGTCATCGGCATGATCTACGAGGCGCGGCCGAACGTCACCGTCGACGCGGCCGGACTCTGCCTCAAGACCGGCAACACCGTCGTGCTGCGCGGCGGATCGGCGGCAATCGATTCGAACCGCCGGATCGTCGACGTGCTGCGCCGCGCGCTGGCCGGCACCGACGTGCCGCCCGACGCGCTGCAGCTCATCGAGGACTCCGACCGCCGGTCGGTCGACGCGATGCTGAAGCTAAGCGGCCTGCTCGACGTCATCATCCCGCGCGGCGGCGCCGCGCTCATCCGCAACGTCGTCGAGAACGCGACCGTGCCGGTCATCGAGACGGGGGCGGGCATCTGCCACACCTTCGTGGACGAGAGCGCCGATCCGGAGATGGCCGCGCGCATCGCCTTCAACGCGAAGGTATCGCGCCCGTCGGTCTGCAACGCGATGGAGACGCTGCTCGTCCACCGCAAATTCGCGGAAGCGCATCTCGGCCGGCTGCTCAAGCCGATGGCCGAGGCGGGCGTCGAACTGCGCGGCTGCGAAGAGACGCGCCGCCTCTTCCCCGAAGCGCATCCGGCGACGGATGAAGACTACGCGACCGAGTACAACGACTACATCCTCAATGTGAAGATCGTCGGCGGGCTGGACGAAGCGCTGGCCCACATCGCGAAGTTCGGCACGAAGCATTCCGAATGCATCGTGACCGAAGACCGCCGGAACGCCGAACGGTTCCTGCAGGAAGTGGACGCCGCGGCCGTATACCACAACGCGTCCACGCGCTTCACGGACGGCTTCGAGTTCGGCTTCGGCGCCGAAATCGGCATCAGCACGCAGAAGCTGCACGCGCGCGGCCCGATGGGGCTTCCGGCGCTCACGTCGACGAAATACCGAATCTACGGCAGCGGCCAGATTCGCGGTTGAGAAAGGAGCGGCGGAACATGGCCCCGAACGACCTTGCCCCGCCCGGGCCTTGCGACCCGGACGGGCTGAAGTTGTGTTTCTTCGGAGCGGGCTCGATGGCCGAAGCGATCGTGCGCGGCCTCCTCTCGGCCGGACTGGCGGAGCCTTCCCGCATCACGATGTTGAACCGCTCGAACGCGGCCCGGCTGGCCGAACTCGAGGAACGCTACGGCGTCCGCACCGCCGCGGACGAAGCGGCGAAGGAGCAGGCGCTCCGCGGCGCGGACGTCATTTTCCTGTGCATGAAGCCGAAGGACGCTGCGGAGGCGCTGCGCAGCCTCTCCCCCCTCCTCCGGGACGGGCAGCTCCTCGTCTCCGTCATCGCGGGGCTGTCCATCGCCGCGATCGAACGGCTGGTCGGCCGCCGGCTGCCGATTGCGCGCACGATGCCGAACACGTCGAGCACGATCGGCCTCGGCGCGACCGGCATCAGCTTCAACGGCGCGGCGTCGGACGAACACCGCGAGCTCGTGCTGAACATGTTCCGCGCCGTCGGCATGGCGGAAGTCGTCGACGAATCGCTGATCGACGCCGTGACGGCGCTGTCGGGCAGCGGCCCCGCCTACCTGTACTACATGATGGAAGCGATGACCGACGCCGCCGTCTCGCTCGGGCTTCCCGCGGACACGGCGAGGGCGCTGACCGTTCAGACCGTGCTCGGCGCCGCGAAGATGGTGCTCGAGACCGGCGAGGAGCCGGCCGTGCTGCGCCGCGGGGTGACCTCGCCCGGCGGCACGACGCAGGCGGCGATCGAGACGTTCGAGCGGCTGGACTTCCGCGGCGCGGTCGGACAGGCGATGCGCCGCGCGGCGGAGCGCGCCGCCGAGATGGGTGCGGAACTGGAAAGGAGCATCACCTGACATGGGCGGATATTGCCGTGCAACCTACCGGCTCCATGACGAAAAGGCCGATTTCGGGAAGAAGGCGCAGAGCATCGCCGTCGGTCTCACCGTCGGCAGCTGGACCGATCTGCCGGAGGCGCGCAAGGCCGGGATGGAGAAGCACCTCGGCCGGGTCGTCTCCGTCACCGAAGTGCCGGCGGCGGATTCCCCGACCGGCGAGCGTTACGCCGACATCGTCATCGACTACCCGGACATCAATTTCAGCCGCGACATCCCGGCGCTGCTCGTCACCGTGTTCGGCAAGCTGTCGATGGACGGCCGGATCAAGCTGATCGACATCGGCTTCTCGGACGATTTCCTCTCCGCCTTCCCGGGACCGAAATTCGGCATCGAGGGCGTGCGCCGGCTGCTCGGGGTGCATGACCGGCCGCTTCTGATGAGCATCTTCAAATCGGTCATCGGCCACGACCTTGACGATCTGCGGGAGCAGTTCCTCCTGCAGGCGCTCGGCGGCGTCGACCTCATCAAGGACGACGAGATTCTGTTCGAAAATCCCCTGACGCCGCTCGAGAAGCGCGTCGAGACGTGCATGGCCGCGGCGGCCGAAGCGAAGGGCTCGACCGGCCAGGAGCTGCTTTACGCCGTGAACCTGACCGGTCCGACGTTCAAGCTCGCGGAGAACGCGAAGCGGGCGATCCGGGCCGGCGCGAACGCGCTGCTCTTCAACGTGTTCGCCTACGGCTTCGACGCGCTGGCCGAGCTGGCCCGCGATCCGGAGATCAACGTGCCGATCGCCGCGCACCCCGCGATTTCCGGCGCGATCTACCCGTCCAGGTATTACGGCATCGCGGCGCCGCTCCTGCTCGGCAAGCTGATGCGGCTGGCCGGCGCCGATCTCGTCCTGTTCCCTTCCCCTTACGGCTCGGTTGTCATGCCCGGGGAGGAAACCAAGGCGGTCAGGGACGCGCTGACCGGAAGCGAACTCAAGCTCCGCCGAAGCTTCCCGGTCCCGTCGGCCGGCATCCATCCGGGGCTCGTGCCGCTCCTCCACCGCGATTTCGGACTTGACGTCGTCGTGAACGCGGGCGGCGGCATCCACGGCCATCCGCTCGGCACATCCGCCGGAGGGCGCGCGTTCCGGCAGGCGATCGACGCGGTGCTGGCCGGCATACCTTTGAATGAAGCCGCGAAGCGGCATGACGAACTGCGGGCGGCCATCGAGGCTTGGGGGGTCAAGGAATGACAAGGGGCAAAGAACGGATCATTTTCTGCGATTTTGACGGCACGATCACGGTGAATGACAACATCATCGCGATCGTTCGGCACTTCAATCCGCCCGGCTGGAAGCAGATCGTGGATGACATCATCGCCGAGCGGAAGTCGATCCGCAAGGGCGTCGGCGAACTGTTCCGGCTGCTGCCGTCATCGCGGAAGGACGAGATCATCGACTTCGTGCTGGGCAACGCGGTCGTCCGCGACGGATTCGCGGAGTTCATCCGCTTCTGCCGTTACGAGGATATCGAGTTCTACGTGACGAGCGGCGGCATCGACTTTTTCGTCTATCCGATCCTCTCGAAATTCGACATCCCGCGCGACCACATCTTCTGCAACGGCAGCGACTTCTCCGGAGAGCGCATCGAGATCACGTGGCCGCATCCCTGCGAGCCGCCCTGCACGAACGATTGCGGGATGTGCAAGACGACGATCATGCGCCGCTTCCCGCCCGAGCGGTTCGAGCGGATCGTGATCGGCGACAGCGTGACCGATTTCGAAGCGGCCAAGATGGCCGACGCCGTGTTCGCGCGGTCGCATCTGACCGAGAAATGCAAGGCGCTCGGCGTTCCCTGCACGCCGTTCGAGACGTTCTACGATGTCATGGATGTGCTGGAAGAGAGGGTGTTGTCATGAGTGACGGCGCGTTTGCGGCCATTGCGGCCGAAGAGAAGCGGCGCGTGCTGGCCGGACTCGCGGAGCTGAAGGCGCATCTCGCTTCCCGCGGCCTGTTCCCGGGCACGAGCGGCAACCTGTCCGCGCGCGTCGGCGAATTCCGCCCGGACCGCTTCCACTTCGCGATCACGGCAAGCGGCAAGGACAAGTCCCGTTCGACGCCGGAGGATTTTCTGTTCGTCGACCAGGACGGCAGGCCGGCCGAGGCGACGGCGCTGAAGCCGTCCGCCGAGACGCTCATTCACTGTGAAATTTACCGGCTGACGGGTTGCGGCGCCATCGCCCATGTCCATACCGTGTTCAACAACATCGTCTCGGAATGGTTCTGGGAGCGGCGCGCGGTGCCGGTCCACGGCGTCGAGCTGATCAAGGCGTTCAACATCTGGGAGGAAGAGGCGTCGATCGACGTTCCGATCCTGCCTAACCACGCCGACGTTCCGCGCATCGTGCCCGAGGTGTCGGCGCGGCTCGACCCGCGCGTTCCCGGCATCCTGCTGCGCAAGCACGGCGTCTACGCCTGGGGACGTACAATCGAAGAAGCGAAGAAGCATCTCGAGGCGTTCGAGTTCCTGTTCGAATACGTCTACCGCTGGGAGCTGCTCCGGAGCGGCCGGCGGTAAAGCCAAAAGGCGCGAGCCTTGTGCAGGCCGCGCCTTTATCGTTTACGGGCACGGATAGGGGTGGCCGAAAATTCCGGGGACGCGCGTTCGCGTTCGCGTTCGGCGGGCCGGGGACTTCTTGGGCCGCCCAGCCTTCACGGGCGTCCGCGGAAATGGCGCGCGCGCAGCCGCGCCTCCTCCTCGCTCGTGATCCGGTTCCGGCTCCATTCGAGCAATATGCGGTCGATATACCGGAAGCTCAACTTCCCCGCGAACACCGCCTCCTTCAGCGCGAAGCGGATCAGTTCCTCCGGATAGCGGTCCTGGTCCAGCCAGGCCGAGATCGTCTCGAGTTCCATCGGCGACAGCGGCCGGCCGAATTCCCGCTCGAACACGGCGAACAGATCCGCCGTCCTCCCGTCCTCCGCGGGGGCGGCGCTCCGGGACGCCTCCCGGCGCGCCGGCGCCGGAGACCGGGACGTCGAGCCGTACGCCGAAGCGCTCGCCGCCGCCCGCTCGAACCA
>Ga0207872_100878_pt1 | contig 11195 bp, 10 predicted proteins | sample Passage260B_FD_187372 | JGI IMG/M metagenome (GOLD analysis project Ga0207872, IMG submission 187372) | Cellulose adapted compost microbial communities from Newby Island Compost Facility, Milpitas, CA, USA - Passage2 60B (SPAdes) (version 2) ...
TGCTCGGCCGCAAGCCCGGCGACCGGGTGGAGGCCGGCGAGGCGCTGGCCGAGCTGCACGTCACCCGCGGCGGCGAAGACGAGGCCCTGCGGCTCGCGGCGGAGGCGTTCGAGATCGGCGACGAACCGCCGGCGGCAAGGCCGCTCATCCTCTCTGTCGTGACCGAGGAAGGCGTCCGGCGTACAAGCACGCTGAAGGCGGAATTGGAGAAGTGATGGCTTTGATTTTGATTTTTGCTTCAATTTCGCGTTCGCGCGTTTCAAGCCGGATCGCCGGAAATGGACGATGGCATTTCAACCCTTTGGCATTTCAACCCTTCCATATCCGTCCGGATCTCCATCCGGCTCGGCTTCGCTTGCGGCGCCCTCCGTCCGAAACCCGCGTTCGCGCGCCGCAGCCGGCCTCATCGGGCCCCGTCTGCCATCAGGCGGGGCCTCTTTGCTTGGCGGAATAATTTTCCTCGCGGCGGGCAATACTGGGAAGAAGAAGCCTGCCCCTTTCGTCTGGCGGCTCTAGCAGATTCAGGAGGGACCATGATGGTGAGGAGATTACGCCCCGTACTGCTGCTTGCGTTATCCATGATCGTCGCGCTGCCCGCCGCGGCGGCCGCGGAGGAGAAAGCGAAGGGCGCGCCGTCCCGGGACGGAACGGTCGAGCTGGCTCCCAACGCGCGTTCGGCGATACTGATGGACGCGGACAGCGGCACGATCATCTTCGAGAAGAACAGCCACGACCGCCTGCCGCCGGCGAGCATCACGAAAATCATGACGATGCTGCTCGTCATGGAGGCGCTCGACGAAGGCCGGATCAAGCTGACGGACAAGGTGACGACGAGCGAGTACGCGGCTTCGATGGGCGGGTCGCAGATTTTCCTCGAAGCGGGCGAAGAGATGACGGTCGAGGATTTGCTCAAGGGCGTTGCCATCGCGTCCGGCAACGACGCGTCGGTCGCCCTCGCCGAGAAGATCGCGGGCACCGAGCAGGAATTCGTGCGCATGATGAACGAGCGGGCGCGCGAACTCGGCTTGAAGAACACCCATTTCGTGAACGCGAACGGGCTTCCGGCCGAGAACCACTATACGTCGGCCTACGACATCGCGATCATGTCGCGGGAGCTCCTGAAGCATCCCGAGATCACGAAATACACCGGGCTGTACCAGGACTATCTGCGCAAGGACACCGACCGCCCGTTCTGGCTCGTCAACACGAACAAGCTCGTCCGGTTCTATCCCGGCGCGGACGGGCTGAAGACGGGCTACACGAGCGAGGCGAAGTTCTGCCTGAGCGCGACCGCGAAGCGCGACAATTTCCGCGTCATCGCCGTCGTCATGGGCGAGCCGGACACGAAGACGCGCAACGCCGAAGTGTCGCAGATGTTCGACTACGCGTTCGCGATGTATACGAACATTCCGATTTACAAGGAAGGCGACACGATCGGCACGGTGCGGATCGCCAAAGGGGAAGTGCCGGCCCTCACCATCAAGGCGAAGCATCCGTACAGCGTGCTGATGAAGAAGGGCGCGAACATGAAGGACATCCGTCACGAGCTGCGCCTTGACGAACCGGTCCGGGCGCCGGTGAAGGCCGGCCAGAAGATCGGCAAGATCATCGTCTATCAGGGCGATCGCGTGCTCGCCGAATTCGACGTCGAGGCGCCGCAGCACGTGGGACGCGCGAACTGGTGGACGCTGTTCAAGCGGACCTGCGCGGAATTGTTCGCGTGATCGCGGATCCGGCCGCGGTCCGTGGCGGGATTTGTCCGGCTGCTTCTAGTTTTGTCGCAGGGCAGGAACGGCGTCCGGACGCGTAGAAGACTTAACCGAAGCATGGAGGGGAGTGAACGGCAATGCGGCTTCATGAGGAAATGGAGCACTACCGCAATGTGCTGATCGTCAGGCTGAAAGGCGAACTGGATCACCACACGGCAGACGGGTTGAAACAGCGGCTCGAGGATGCGCTGCTGCACGGGCGGGCGACGCACGTCCTGCTGAACCTGGCCGGGCTCGCGTTCATGGACAGCTCGGGTCTGGGCGTCATTCTCGGGCGGTACAAGACGGTGACCGCCCGCAGCGGCAGGCTGCTCATCTGCGGCGCGGGTCCGGCCGTCCGGCGGCTGTTCGAGCTGTCGGGCCTGCTCAAGATCGTCACGCTGTACGACAACGAGCACGAAGCGCTCGGCAGTCTGGAGGTCGTGTCATGAACGGTTCGAACCGCATGATCCTGTCGTTTTCCAGCCGGTCGGAGAACGAGGCGTTCGCGCGCATCGCCGTCGCCGCGTTCGTCTCGCAGCTCGACCCGACGGTCGAGGAACTGAACGACCTGAAGACGGCCGTGTCCGAAGCGGTGACGAACGCCATCATCCACGGCTACGACGGCAACCCGGACGGCATGGTGACGATCGAAGCGCGCATCGAGGGCGACACCGTCTCGATCATCGTCCGCGACGAAGGCAAAGGCATCGAAGATCTGGAACTGGCGCGACAGCCGCTGTTCACTTCCAGACCGGATTTGGAGCGTTCCGGCATGGGTTTCACGATCATGGAGAACTTCATGGACGGTTTCGAAGCGGCGAGCGAGCCCGGCAAAGGAACGGAGATCCGGATGATGAAGCGAATCGTATCGAAAAAGGCGCTCTACAATTAGGCGCGTGGGCGCGAACAGGGGTTGGACCGCATGGAAGTCGTTTGGAGCAAGCAGCCGCAAATCTACCTGGATGACGCCGAGGTGAAGCGGCTCATCGCCCTCAGCCAATCCGGGGACGCGGATGCCCGCGACAAGCTGGTCCAGGCCAACATCCGGCTCGTGTGGTCGGTCGTTCAACGGTTCCTGAACCGCGGATACGAACCGGAGGACCTGTTCCAGATCGGCTGCATCGGGCTGCTCAAGTCGGTCGACAAGTTCGACCTGTCCTACGACGTCAAATTTTCCACCTACGCGGTGCCGATGATCATCGGCGAGATTCAGCGTTTCCTCCGGGACGACGGAACGGTGAAGGTGAGCCGGTCCCTCAAAGAACTGGCGAACAAGGTGCGGAAGACGAAGGACGAATTGTCCAAGGGGCTCGGCAGGCAGCCGACGGTCGGCGAGATCGCGGACAGGCTCGGCATTTCGCCCGAGGAAGTCGTATTCGCGCAGGAAGCGAGCAAGCCGCCGGCCTCGATCCACGAGACCGTGTTCGAGAACGACGGCGATCCGATCACGCTGATGGACCAGATCGCCGACGAATCGGGGGAGCGCTGGTTCGACCGGCTTGCGCTCAGCGAGGCGATCGAGACGCTGTCCGAACGGGAGAAGCTGATCGTCTATCTCCGCTATTTCCGCGACCAGACGCAATCGGAAGTGGCCAGCCGGCTCGGCATATCGCAGGTGCAGGTATCCCGGCTCGAGAAAAAAATTCTGCAGACCATCAAGGACCAGATCGCGCTTTAGCGGTCCGGTCCTTCGTTTTTTTGCGGATGGCCGGCGCTCCCGAATTTGTCAGGAAGCCGCCCGGTTAGGCCGGCCGCTTCCCACTCATACTAGAACTTGACAGAAACGCCGCGGGAGGAGGAGCCCATGACGACCGTGCGAACGAACACGCTTTACGTCCGGCTGCGCAAACGGCTGGTCATCCGGCCCGGCGATGCCGTGCGGCTCGGGGACATCGCCCGGCTGCTGGCGGACGACGGGCGCGAGAGGCGGCTCGCCGGACTGGTGCTGTACCGGCATTCGCCGGAAGACGGCGACCGCGTCGTGATCGACATGCTGCACGTCATCCGCGCCGTGTCCGAAGCGGAGCCCGGGCTGGCCGTCGAGTTCGTGGGCGAGCCGCAGACGCTCGTCACGGTCGCCGCCCGTCCGCGGAAGCCGCTCCCCGGCATGCTGGCGGTGGCCTGGCTCATCCTGTTCTTCGGCTCGGGCCTCACCATCATGAACTTTCACGCGGACGTCGGCATGCTGGAGGTGCAGCGCCGCATGACGGAACTGATCACGGGCACGAAGCCCGGGCGCCCGCTCTGGTTCCAGATTCCGTATTCGATCGGCGTCGGCCTCGGCATGATCCTGTTCTTCAACCGCGTGATCCGGCGGAAGCTGAGCGAGGAGCCCAGTCCGCTCGAGGTGGAGCTGTATCTGTACCAGGAGAATGTCGACGCCTGTGTCGTCGCCGACGAGATGCGCAAGCTCCATGGCGGCGGCGACGGCCGAAACCGGGGGAACGGCGGCCGTGGCTGAGTGGCTCGCCCGGGGCGCCGCCGCCCTGCTCGGCCTGTCCGGGGGACTCGCGGTCGGCGGCGGCCTGATCGCGCTGCTGGTCATCCTCGATCTGATCCCGCGGCTGGCGCAGGTCTCGCGGGGTTACCGGATGGCGGCCTGGTTCGAGATGGCGGTCATTTTCGGGACCGTGTACTGGATGCTGGCCGATTTCGGAGACTGGCGAAGCCCGCAGACGGGAGCCGCCCGGATGATTGCCGCGGTGGCCGGCCTGTTCTGCGGACTGTTCGTCGGCATGCTGGCCGCGGCGCTGACGGAGGTCATCAACGTGCTGCCGATCATGGCGAGACGGCTCCGGCTCGAGGCGGAAATGCCGGCGCTCATCTGGGCGCTCGTGCTCGGCAAAATGGCGGGTTCGCTGTTCGATTGGCTCGTCTATCATCGCTGACGCCGATGGCCGGCACATGTCGGAAGGAGGTGCTTGCAACGGGATATGGACGAACGCAACGAGATGCGGGAGGACGGGAAGAAGCCGTTCGCCGTTCCGCCCGTGCCGGCGAATGGGGAAGAGGAGGACGGTCGGCCCCGCCTGCGTAAACTGATTCGCCCGGAGCGGGATGAGCCGGCGGACGGCCCCTCCGTCGGGCATCCGGACGGAAACGGCGAAGCGTTGTACGGCCATGCCCATGCGAATCCGGATGGCCAGGGGGAAGCGGGAGACGGCCTCGACCATTCCCGTCCGGACGGGAACGGCAAAGCGACCCGCGCGCCCGCCTTTGCCGTTTCGGGCGGGCGGACGGGAGCGCTGAACGGCCGCGGAGCCGTGAAGGTGCCCCGGCCGTTGGGCGCACGGGAACCGGAGGAGCGGGAAGCGCCGGCCGGAGAATCGTCCGGCGGCGGACTGGCGGCGCGCCAGCGATCCGGTGCCGGGAGCGGCAGGTTCCGCAGCCGCAGGTTCCGCACGGCTTCGGCCGCGGACGGGCAGCCGGGGCTTGCATTCAACCCGGAAAGCGGCCGGCATCCTCATCCCCTGGCGCGTCCCGGCGACCGGCCTGGATCCGCGGGACAGGCCCGGGGGGAAGACCCGCAGCGCCAGGACCATCAGCCGGAGGCGACGGGCGATCGGCCGCAGGTGCATCACCGGCAACCGCAGGCGCGGGATGGTCAGCCGCTGGCACATGACGGACAACCGCAGGCGCGGGATGGCCAGCCGCAGGCACATGACGGGCAACCGCAGGCGCGGGATGGTCAGCCGCAGGCGCGGAACGGGCAATCACATGCGCGGGATGGTCAGCCGCCGGCGCGGAACAGGCGATCGCGGGCCCGGAACGGCCGGCCGGAAACGGAGGACGGGCAGCCGCCGAAGGCGCAGGACGGACAACCGCAAGCGCGGGATCGTCAATCGCCATCCCGGAACCGGGCGCCGATTCCGGAAAGCCTCGACGAGATCAAAACCCTGCTGGAACGCGAAGCGGGACTGAACGCGAGCTTCGACGCCGTTCTGCGCGAGATGACGTTCGGCGGCCGGCGGACCGCCTTTTTCTACATGAACGGGCTGATCGATTCGTCGGTATTGACCGAAGTGCTCGTCCGGCTGTCGTTCCTGACGTCGGAGGACATCGACGCGGATGTCCTGAAGCTGTTCTTCGAAACCTATGTGCCCGCGATTCAGGTGACGAAAACGGACTCGTTCGATGACATGCTCGACGCCGTGTTCGCCGGCAACGCGGCCATGTTCGTCGACCGCGAGGGCGCGGCGCTGATCATCGACGTGAAGATGTTTCCCGACCGGACGCCGGATGAGCCGTCGCTCGAGCGCGTCGTGCGCGGTTCGCGGGACGGCTTCGTCGAGACGCTGATGACGAACGTGTCGCTGATCCGCCGCAGGCTGCGCGACAGGGAGCTCCGGTTCGAGCTGATCCGCGTCGGCGCGCGGACGAAGACGGACGTCTGCATCGCCTACATCCGCGATATCGCCGATCCCGGACTCGTCGAAGAAGTGAAGCGGAAGATCGGCCAGGTGAACGTGTACGGGCTGCCGCTCGCGGACAAACAGCTCGAGGAGACGACCGTGAACCTGGGCTGGCATCCGTACCCGCTCGTCCGCTACTCGGAGCGGCCGGACGTCGTCGCGGCGCAATTGCTCGAGGGCAGCGTCGCGGTGCTGACCGACACGACGCCGACCGTCATGATGCTGCCGACGACGTTCTTCGACCTGACCCAGCACGCGGAGGAGAACCGGCAGACGCCGTTCATCGGCACCTATCTGCGCTGGATCCGGTACATCGGCATCCTGTTCTCGCTGTTCCTGCTGCCGCTCTGGTTCCTGCTCGTGCTGAAGCCGGAGCTGAAGCCGCCGGCGCTGGACTTCCTCGGCCCGCAGAAGATGGGACGCATCCCGCTTTTCCTGCAGTTCCTGCTCGCCGAGATCGGGGTCGACCTCATGCGGATGGCCGCCGTGCACACGCCGACGCCGCTCTCGACCGCGATGTCCCTGATCGCGGCGATCCTGATCGGCGACATCGCCGTGAAGACCGGGCTGTTCAACAACGAGGTCATCCTCTATATGGCGCTCGCGGCGATCGGCATGTTCGCGACGCCGAACTACGAGCTCGGGCTCGCCAACCGGATCGTCCGGCTCGCGCTGATCATCGCCGTGGCGCTGTTCGGCGTGCCGGGATTCGTCGTCGGCACCGCGCTGTTCATCGTGCTGCTCGCCTGCACCCGGTCGTTCGACCGGCCCTATCTGTGGCCGTTCATTCCGTTCGACGGCCGGTCGCTGGCCGCCCTGCTCGTGCGCCCGCCGGAGCTGCAGAACAAGAAGCGCAACCCCTTGCTCAAGCCGCAGCAACTGGACCGGCTTCCGAATTCGCAGGAGAATGCGTGAAGAAATGCAAAGGTTGTTGCAAAAAATCCATTTATGACGGGTTCCGGTTGCGATATACTTGTGGATATGCTGCAAACTCAGATGAACCAGCGCAAGGGGAGAAATTCGGATGCACTTGCACGGAACCAGCAGGATCAACGCCGAGGGACGGCTTGAAATCGGCGGCTGCGACGTCCAGGCCCTCGCGGCCGAGTTCGGCACGCCGCTCTACATCGTCGACGAAGCGCTCGTCCGGCAGCGCATGCGCGAATTCATGGACGCGTTCCGCGCGACCGGCATTCCGTTCCAGGTCGCGTACGCGAGCAAGGCGTTCTGCACGATGGCGATCTGCGCCGTCGCCGAGCAGGAGGGGCTGTCGCTCGACGTCGTCTCCGGCGGCGAGCTGCATACCGCGCTGAAGGCCGGCTTTCCGGCGAAGCGGATCCATTTCCACGGCAACAACAAGACGCCGGAGGAGATCCTGCTGGCGCTCGATGCGGACATCGGCTGCTTCGTCGTCGACAATTTCGTCGAGCTGGATCTGCTCGATGCGCTCGCCGGCGGGCGGGGCAAGCGCGTGAACGTTCTGCTGCGCATCACGCCCGGCGTCGAGGCGCACACGCACGAGTATGTTTCGACCGGGCAGCAGGATTCGAAATTCGGCTTCGACCTGGCCGGCGGAGCCGCGTTCGAAGCGGTGAAGCGGGCGGTCGCGAAGCCGAATCTCGAACTCATCGGCATCCATTCGCACATCGGCTCGCAGATTTTCGAGGTGGAGGGCTTCCGGCTCGCGGCGGCCAGGGCGGCGGAGTTCGCGATCCGGGTGCGGGACGAGCTCGGCGTCCTGTTCCGTGTCATCAATCTCGGCGGAGGATTCGGCATCCGCTACACGGCGGAGGACCGGCCGCTGCCGCCCGCGACGTACGTGCGCGCGATCGCGGACGCGGTCCGGACGCATTTCACGGCGGCGCAATATCCGATCCCCGAGATCTGGATCGAGCCGGGCCGCAGCATCGTCGGCGACGCCGGCACGACGCTCTACACCGTCGGCACGATCAAGGACATTCCGGGCATCCGCAAGTACGTCGCCGTCGACGGCGGCATGACGGACAATCCGCGCCCGGCGCTGTACGGCTCGAAATACGAGGCGGTGCTGGCGAACCGGATGAACGAACCGGCAACCGAGACGGTGTCGATCGCGGGCAAATGCTGCGAAAGCGGCGACATGCTGATCTGGGACATCGCGCTTCCGCCCGTGAAGCCGGGCGATCTGCTCGCGGTGTTCTGCACCGGCGCCTACAACTACGCGATGTCCAGCAACTACAACCGGATTCCGCGCCCGGCGGTCGTCTTCGTCAGGGACGGCCAGGCGTCGCTCGTCGTCCGGCGCGAGACGTACGAAGACATCGTGAGCTGCGATCTGCTGCCCGAGCGGCTGAAGAAGGCTGCGGCGGCGAACTGAATGCCGGAACATGCGGGCTTCCCCGGACGAAGGATCGGTCCGGGGATGTTTTTTGCGCGGCTGACGGGTTTTGCGCGGACGGAAGGAATGTAGTAGAATGGGGAAAACCTTGCGGAGACGGAGGCGGATCCGGCATCATGGCGAAACGGGCGAAAATCACGATGCTTAACGGCGCGGAGATCCTCATCGAGCTGTTCGAGAAGGACGCGCCGAACACGGTGAAAAATTTCGAGACGCTCGCGAACAGCGGATTCTACAACGGGCTCACGTTCCACCGGGTCATTCCGGGGTTCGTCGCGCAGGGCGGCTGTCCGAGAGGCGACGGCACCGGCGGCCCGGGCTATACGATCAACTGCGAGATCAATCCGAACAGGCACGAGCGCGGCACGGTTGCGATGGCGCACGCCGGGCGGAACACGGGCGGCAGCCAGTTCTATATCTGCTATCAGCCGCAGCCGCACCTGGACGGCGAGCATACGGTGTTCGGCAAGGTCATCAAGGGCATGGAGCACGTCGACGCGTTCAAGGCGGGCGACGTGATGGAGAAGGTGGAAGTATTCGAGGTTTGACGGCCGCCGTTCCGGGGCCGTCGCATCGGAACGCGGGCCCGGACGGACGTTTGCGGCAAGCGCGGCCCGCACGCGTGTTTCTTGCAAAACATCGGCAACGATGCTACTATTCTTCTGTATCCCTTATGAGCGTTTCCTTCGGGGCAGGGTGGAATTCCCGACCGGCGGTGATCGCGGTTCCGCTGGCGTGACAAGCCGCGGTGAACCCGCGTCAGCCCGTGACCCGGGCCGCACGGCACGGCCGACCGGCCGGACGGCGGCACGGTGGATCCGGTGCAGATTCCGGAGCCGACAGTGACAGTCTGGATGGGAGAAGGAAGCGGGCAGAGACGTAAGCAGCATCGGGACAACGAGGTTTGTTCTTTTTTTCACATGGAGGTCGTCCATAACGGAACGGCCGATATCCGGCCTGTCGCGCCTGTGCGTTCACGCGATCGGGCGCCGGTCACGCCGGCGCGTCCTCGCGCGGCCGGGCGGCCGTCGGGACCGCGCGTTCGTTCGGCTGACCGTCCGCCGACCCGGGGCTTTGCCCGCAAGGCCGGCCGGTTCGTCGCGCCGCGTCTCCGAACGGCCTTCCGGTTCGGCATGTCCGCTCGTCCGCCGGACGGGCGCGCTGCGTCCGCGCATCCGGACATCGGGCTCCTCCATGCGAACATCAACCGTCCGGACCGCGCCGTGCGATCCGGGTTCACCCGTCTGCGAACCATCGTCCGCGTACTCCCAGAGCCTCCGAAGGAACGGTCTTCGGAGGTTTTGCTTTTGATCGAGCGTTTGGATGACGAATATTACATGCGGCTGGCGCTCGAGCTCGCCGCGAGGGCGCGCGGGCAGACCGGCGTCAATCCGGTCGTCGGCTGCGTCATCGTGAAGGGAGGCCGGATCGTCGGCCTCGGCAGCCACCTGAGGCGCGGCGGGGCGCACGCCGAAATCCACGCGCTGCACATGGCCGGCGAAGAGGCGCGGGGCGCGACCGTCTACGTGACGCTCGAGCCGTGCTCCCATCATGGCCTGACGCCTCCCTGCGCCGACCGGCTGATCGAAGCGGGGGTCGCCCGCGTCGTCGCCGCGGCGGCGGACCCGAATCCGAAGGTGTCGGGGACGGGCCTTGCGAAGCTGCGCGCCGCCGGCATCGAAACGGCCGTCGGCGTGCTCGAGGCCGAATCGCGAAGGCTGAACGAGGCGTTCGAGAAATACATCCGCACCGGTCTGCCGTTCGTGACGCTGAAGGCGGCCGCGACGATGGACGGCCGGCTGTCGGCCGCGTCGGGAGACAGCCGCTGGGTGACCGGCGGGGCGTCGCGGGAAGCCGTGCACACGCTGCGGCACCGGCATGACGCGATCATGATCGGCGCCGGCACGGCGCTCCGGGACGATCCGTCGCTCACGACGCGGACGCCGGTCCCCGGCCTGAATCCGGTGAGGATCGTCGTCGATTCCGGGCTCCGGCTGCCGCTCCGCCTGAAGGTGTTCACCGACGGGCAGGCGCCGACGATCGTGCTCGCGGCGCGCGACGCCGACGAGGGACGGAAGCGCGCGCTCGAGGCGGCGGGCGTCGAGGTGATCGGCTGCGAGATCCGGGACGGCCGCATCGACCTGCGCGACGCGATGCGGAAGCTCGGCGGGCGCGGGATCGGCTCGGTGCTGCTCGAGGGCGGCGGCAGGCTCAACGGCGCGATGCTCGCGGCGGGACTCGTCGACAAGATCGCCGTCTTCTACGCGCCGAAGATCGTCGGCAGCGCCGGAACGCCGCTGTTCGACTGGCCCGGCGCCGGTCGGATGGCGGAAGCGGTCAGGCTCGAACGGATCGAAATCGAACGATACGGAGAAGACTGGTGCGTGACCGGCTATCCGGAGCGTCCCGAAGAGGGAGGGGTCTGATCGATGTTTACCGGAATCGTCGAGGAGGTCGGCCGCCTCGTCCGGGCCGTCAGGCGGGGCGAGTCGATGGAACTGACGATCGAAGCGGAACGCGTGCTCGAAGGCACGAAGATCGGCGACAGCATCGCGGTCAGCGGCGTCTGCCTGACCGTGACGTCGCTCGGCCGCTCGTCTTTCACGGCGGACGTGACGCCGCAGACCTACCGGCATACGGCGCTGGGGGAACTCG
>Ga0207872_100882_pt1 | contig 11135 bp, 7 predicted proteins | sample Passage260B_FD_187372 | JGI IMG/M metagenome (GOLD analysis project Ga0207872, IMG submission 187372) | Cellulose adapted compost microbial communities from Newby Island Compost Facility, Milpitas, CA, USA - Passage2 60B (SPAdes) (version 2) ...
GACGCCCTTGATGATGCCGGCGTTCACGGCGCCCGCCACCGACGACACCGCCCAGTTGCTGATGCGGTTCCGGTCCTCGAACTTGTTCAGCGCGGAAGTCGACATCGACACCTGCCCTTCGGCGTAGGCGATCGCACGCATCATCATCGCGGCCATTTCTTCCCGGGTGATGGGGTCGTTCGGGCGGAAGCGCCCGTCCGTATCCCCCTCCACGATGCCCGCTTTGCTGGCGGCGCCGATGTAGGAAGCGTAGGCGTGGTTCACCCCGACATCGCGGAAGCGGGCCGCGGCGGCACGATCCGAGGACAGCCCGAGGCCGCGCGCGATGAATTTGGCGAAGTCGGCCCTTGTCACCGCCTCCTGGGGCGCGAAATTCTGGCCCGTCTTCGCATCGACGATGAATTTGGCCGACAGCAGCTCCACGTCGTTTTTCGCCCAGTGCCGCGCCATATCCGCGAAGGATGTGGACGTTTTCCGCACCGCCATGTAGACGCTCGTTCCCTTGCGCGTGAACGTCAGGACCGGCTGTGGCCCGGAACGGTCGATCCGGGTCGGTACATGGGCGAGCTCGCCGGTTTCCGGATCATACCGGACCACGGTCAGATTGGCGCTGACCTGCGACGAACTGCCGACGGCGATGGCGCGCCGCGCATACGCGTCGAGCTCGGTCACCGGCGTTTCGCTGGCTCCCGAAGCAATGTAGACGCCGAATTCAACCGGCCCCGCGACCAGGGTTGCCCCCTGCCGGCTCAAAGCCGACGAGAAGGACGACGCCGGGACCGCCTCGATCTTGATGACAATCTGGGCGCCGAACGGAATCCCGCCCGAAATCTTCGACGGATTGATGGCTTTCAGCGGCAGTTCGAACATGTGGCCGCCGTATTCCACCACGAAGGCGCCGATTGCGACCGTATTCGCCGCACCCAGTAACGCAGTCGCCGGCAGGGCGACGATGGCGCCGGGCTGCGCCGAAGGCACCTGGAACACCACCCGCCGCGGAATTCCCCCCGGCTGGCTGCGAACGGCGTTGAACGCACCGGTCAGTTTGGCTTCATCGACGATGTACTTGATCGCCGACGTGCCGGTGATGGTCCGCCCCGCCCCTGTCGTGACCGCAAGATTGTTCAGCACAAGGCCTTTCTGCGCGTCCGCGACGGCGTAATCCAGGCCGATGTTCACCGTGGAACCGGCGTTGGTCGCGACTACCCCGCTGAAGCTGTCAAGGATATTGTTTTGCGCGTCCAGCAGAGGTTGGCCGGAATTGGAGTACGACACCCGCACCGTCTGGCCGGCGATGACCGGCGAAGCCAGCGTCAGCACGACCTGCGAACTCGTCACCGTTACGCTCGTCACCGCCACCAGGGCGTTGTCCACCGTCACGGTGTATTGGCTCGTCTGCGGAACATTCCCCATATTCAGCGCTGAGCTGTAGTACAACGTCAGCTGCGAGCCGTTTACCGTGGCGGAGGAAAGTTGCGCTTTTGCGCTGCTGCCGCCGATCGCCGTGATCGGGTACCCCGTGATGGCGGGCGCCGCATTGCCCGCAAGATCGGCGAGAAACGGACTTCCGGGCGTATACGTCACCCGGACGATTTCGCCGGCCGTCAGCGCGGACGAAAGCGTCAGCTCCACCTGGTTGCCGCTGACGGAAACCGCCGTCACGGGAATCGTCCGATTGGACGCGACCACGGAATAGCTTGAAGGATACGGGATCATGCCCGTGTTCAGGCCTTCGTTGTAAATGAGCGTCACCCTGGTCCCCGAAGCCGTCGCGCCGGTGAGCTGCGGCGGCTGGAGATCGTTCGGATTGGCCACGAAAAAGTCGGTGAACGCGGCGGCATAGTTGCCGTCCTCGTCCCGGATCGGGTTCGCGCCCGGCGTATAGGACACGGAAACGGCGTCGCCGAACGACACGGATGGGTAGATGGTCAGCGACAGATCGCTGCCGCTCGCCGACGCGCCCGTTACGGCCGCGGTCTGGGCGCCCACCTTGACGGAAAACTGCACATATGCGTTGGACGCCAATGGAGCCAGCGAACGGTTGAAGTTCAAAAGGATCGTATTGCCGTACACCGTTCCCGACACGGGTCTCAGCGACCCGGACTGCCCGGCTCCGCTGACGGCACGGTCGGTGAACGCGGCCACCTTCTGGCCGTCCACGCTCCGGAGATGGCGGTCTTCGGAGTAGAGGTCCTGCGAGTAGGACACCCTGACCGTCTGGCCGGACGAGACCGCGCTCGCCAGCGTCAGGCGGACCCGGTTCTGGCTGACAGTCACGCCGGTCACCTGGCGATACGCGCCGTTCACCGTGACGTAGAAGTTTCCCGCATTCGGCACATGCGCGGTGCTCAGCGTTACGTTGAATATAAGCACAATAGCCGACGATCCGTCCATCTCGGCTCTTTCCAGAACGGGCGCCGTTCCTCCGCTTCCGGTACGGAACGTCCATTGATATTGCCCCAGAATGCCGGGGAACGCATTCCCGGCGAGGTCCTGGATCGCCCCTGCCGGAATCGTAATGGAATACTGGGTGTTGGCCGCCAGATTCGCGCCGGAATAGGTGAGATTCACCTTCCGGTTGTTGGAGGCATCCACCGCCAGCGCCAACGGGCTCCTGGAAGTCGGGCTATCCGAACGGAACAGGAAGGCGCTGTCCGACACACTTACAATCCGTACCGGCTCGTTGAAGATGATCGAGAACGTCTTTGTCGCGACGCTCACATTCGTCGACCCCTGCGCCGGAGAATAGGAAGATACCGCGGGTGCAGTCTTATCCTGGCTTACCCGGAAAATCCAATTGGAAATGCCGTCGAAATAATTTCCCGACGCGTCCCTGAACACATCTCCGCCGATTTTCACAAGATATTGGGCGTTATTCTCGAACGCACCGCATCCGTAACCGCTGGGGGAAATCTGCACCGTTTTCCCGTTCACGACCACGGCGGACGATTGCACGGGAATGGCGCAAAACAGCGGCTGTCCGGAAGTATTTTTGTAAATATAGATAAACCCTCCGGCCGCAAAGACAGGCTCGTCAAATTCGATGGCCAGCGCCCCTTGCAGGTTGCCCAGCGTCCCATTGACAGGCGGCGTGTAGGAGACGGCCTTGGGCTTTGTCGTATCCAGGGGCGGTTCGGTGGCAAAAGTCCAGACGTTTTTGTCCGAGATGCCTGCAAACGGATTGCCAAACTGATCCACAAAAGCGCCGCGATCGATGGTCACATAATACTCCGTGCCGTGTGCCAGCTTCGCCAAACTTACGCTTACCACATTACTCACGCTGTCGATGGATACGGCGCTGGATGTGACATTGATCGCCTGGACGATGACGTCGTCGTTTTTGCGCCTGACATGGATAAACCCCGTTCCCTTCTGGACGGTCTCTCCAAACGAAAACTCAAGGGAAATGGGATTGTCCGCTTCCACAAACGTCTGTTCGTTCGCCGGCACGCGGGATGCGGGAACAATATTGAAACTTTTGATCGTGAAATACCAATCGTCCGGGCCGGTGATGCCGACATAGGGAAGATTGCTGTTCTTTCCGTAAAATGCTCCGGACGGAATTTCCACCGTATAGGCCTTGTTCACCGTCAGTTTTGACGGATCGAGCCTAATGATGACATTCATGCCGACAACCGTGCCGCTGTTCAGGATTTGCTCCATCTGCACACGGGCGGTGTCAGACACGTCAATGGTATCGGCCGGCTGCGAAGCCAGTCCTCCTCCGGCCAATCTTTCCCACAATTTGATTTGCCCGGTACCCCGAAGAACCGGTTCGTTGAACCGGAGAACGAGATCCCGGTGGGGAACGATCTGCAGAGTCGGCGACGGAGCCGGATTGAGTTCCGCATGGGTGATGGTGGCAGCATGGGCTGATCCCGAAAACAGAAAAGACGAAAGCAACAGCTCAAAAAACAGCAAAAAAGACACCATGGCGGAGATTGTCCGAATGCGCGGATTGGACGATGCCAAGGTGGAAACTACCCGGAAACTACGCATGACCAGACCTCCGAAAACGCACATACTGGTATTTCTTATTTCGGACTTCGGGGTTGGCATTTTTAGGGGACGAAAGATTCAATTTTATGTATTCGGCAGTTTCGGACATCTAAAAAAACGCAAAAAAATCGACGGGGGTTTTGCCTTCCCCGTCGAATATCTCTGTAATGCTTAGCCCAATGCAGCCTTCCGAAGCAATTCGGCCTTGTCCAGTCGCTCCCAGGGCAAATCGAGATCGTTGCGCCCGAAATGGCCGTAAGCCGCCGTCTGGCGATAGATGGGCCGGCGCAGATCAAGCATCCGGATGATGCCCGCGGGGCGCAGGTCGAAATGCTCGCGGATCAGCTGCACCAGTTTCTCTTCGCTGACTTTTCCCGTTCCATAGGTGTCGACGCTGATCGACACGGGATTGGCCACGCCGATGGCGTAGGCCAGCTGGATTTCGCACCGGTCGGCCAGGCCTGCGGCGACGATGTTCTTCGCCACGTAACGGGCGGCGTAAGCGGCGGAACGGTCCACCTTGGTCGGATCCTTGCCGGAGAATGCGCCTCCGCCGTGCCGCGCGTATCCGCCGTAGGTGTCGACGATGATCTTGCGGCCGGTCAGCCCGGCGTCGCCCTGAGGTCCGCCGATGACGAAGCGCCCCGTCGGATTGATGAAATATTTTGTATCCCCGTCCAGCCACTCTTCCGGCACCACCGGCCGAATGACAAGCTCGCGCACATCGCGTTGGATCTGTTCGAGGGGAATGTTCTCCGCATGCTGGGTGGAAACGACGATCGTCTCTACCCGGACAGGCCGGTCGCCTTCATATTCGATGGTAACCTGCGTCTTGCCGTCCGGCCGCAAATACGGCAGCGTGCCGTTCTTGCGGACCTCGGACAGCCGGCGCGACAGACGATGCGCCAGGGCAATCGGCAGCGGCATGTATTCCGGCGTTTCGTTGGTGGCGAAACCGAACATGAGCCCCTGGTCGCCGGCGCCGATGTTTTCGGTCTCGCGGGAAACATCCTGTCCGTCCCGGCTTTCCAGCGCGGCGTTGACCCCTTGCGCGATGTCGGGAGATTGCTCGTTCAGCGAGGTGATCACCGCACAGGTGTCGGCGTCAAAGCCGAATTTGGCCCGCGTATAGCCGATTTCGCGAATCGTCTGGCGGGCGATGGCCGGAATGTTGATGTTGTCGGCCTTGCTGGAAATCTCGCCGATGATGACCACAAGACCGGTGGTTACGGCCACCTCGCAAGCGACGCGTGCATAAGGATCGGCAGCCAGAAAGGCATCCAATACCGCGTCGGAAATCTGATCGCAAATTTTGTCCGGGTGACCTTCCGTCACCGACTCGGAGGTGAACAAATGTTTCCCCCTCGCGCCCACGGGCTTCCCCTCCCGACACAAAAAATGAACCTTTTCCGCCCGGAAAAGGTTGTGAAGCTCGGACCTCATATGAATGATAGCGAAAGTGTCGATCCCTGTCAATGCGAATTCGCCAAGGATCCGCAGGGTTTTTGGGGTTTCGGAACGCTCTTCCGGTTGCCGGCTTCGGGTGCGGATTCATGTTCACTATATGCGCATATTACATTTCGGGTCCCGCCGGCACGCAGGTTGCCGTCGGGACCCCCTGGCTGACAGCATGAATTTTACACAAAGCCGTTTTCACTTTGGGCGATCAGCCTGCGCGTGATGTTGCCGCCCATGAGCCCCGCTTCCCGGGTGGTAATATGTCCCAGGTAGGGGCGCCCGGTCGATCGCCCGGCGGCCATCGCCTCGCCCAGTTCGGCGGAAAACTCCGCATCCGCCGCATTTCCCGCCGCCGCCAGCATTCCGGTCAGCCCCAGTTCCGCGGCGATTTCATACTTCATCCGCGCAAGCGCGGGCTTGCATTCCGGCACCAGCGGGTTTCGGCCGTTTCTTCCGCGTGCCATCCCGTTCGCACCTCCCCGGTCCCGTATGAGGGATCCGGGCTTAGTGTGCGCAGGGAACCCGGGCGGCAGGCGCATAACATGCTGGGATGCCGGGCAAAATGTTGCAAATGAACCATTGTGACCCGCACCACCGCCGTTAATTTCCCGTCTCGATACGGGTGCAGCCATACAACGGCGGCTTGCCCCGCTCCCAAAAATATCGGTGCATGCTGAATTTCCGGCAGAGGGAAAGCGGCAATTTCCGGTAAGCGAGGCCGAGCCGATATCCGAGGTATTTGGCCGCCGTCTCCAGCATGAGGCGAGGCACCGTCCCCCACCGGCGCTCGCGGGCAAGCGTCCGCAGCTGGTGGCGAAGCAGCCTGACGCCTTCGCTTTCCGCCCGTGCGTAATCCAAAAGCCATGCGTTCATGCGCATGGAAACGCCGATGTCGAAATATCGCCGAAACTGCCGCCCCGCCGAATACCGGTGGGAATGCCAAACCCGCGCACCAGGCTCGTACGCCACCGCAAATCCGGCCTGCACCAGGCGGGCGGCCAGAACCATGTCCTCGTTCAGCACGGCCGGTTCGGGAAAACCGCCCACTTTCTCAAACGCCTTGCGTTGCACCGCCGAACACACATTGCTGAAAAAAAACGTCTTGATCCCGTATCTGTACACATCGGCCAGCGTTTTTCGCGACGGTTCCGGCGGGTAATTAAACTCCCTCGCCGTCCGGTCCAGAATGTCGGCGTCAGGCCGGGGCACCTGCCTTCCGCAGACGGCCGCCACGCCCGGTTCCCCAAGGGGACGGATCAAAGCCGCAAGAAAATCATGATCCACCGGCAGCGCATCCTGCGTGAGAAACACCAAAACGTCCCCGATCGCCCGGCGGGCCGCAAGATTTCGCGTGCCCCCGTGGTCGAAATTTTCCCGTGCGACGGTAATCACCCGTGCGCCCCGCGCCGCCGCCAGTTTTGCCGTTCCGTCTGTCGAAGACGAATCCGCCACGATGATTTCCGCCGGCGGGAGCGATTGCGATTTGAGCCTCGCCAGCAGCTCCGGCAGCCACGCGGCCGCGTTCAGGGTGGGAATGATGACGGAGACGCGAACAGGCCTGTCCACCGCGTTCACCTCCCCGGGGCCGGCGGCGCGGCGGCGTCCGGCGGGAGGGCGGCGGAGCCGGTCGCCCGGGCCCGGCGCATTTCCTGCAGGGCGCGACGCTTGTTCCACGCCCGCGGCATAAGTTTGAACATCCGCAACCAGACCCCCAGCACCTTCGGATCCCGCACGAGAAGATAGCCGTGCCAGGCCAGTTCCACCGCCAGGAACGCCGGCAGCCGAAGCCACCACACCGGGTCAAAGGCTTCGTTTTTCAGTATCGCAAGGTAACGGTTTTTGTATGAATGCCGGCGGATTTCCAGGGGAACGCGTCGGCGGTCGGATCGCCCGCCCCAGCCTCGAACGTGCAAAGCCCGCGCCCTGGGCTCATACCAGGCCGTCCAGCCCAGCAGCCGGGCGCGCCAGGCGACGTCGACGTCTTCCTTGTACGCAAAAAAATCCTCGTCAAAAAATTCCCCGTCGACGGATACATCGCGAATCATCCTGCGGGCGTACATGGCCGCCGCCCCCGACACGCCGAACACCTCGCCGGGTTCGCCGAACTTTTCCGGCGGTTGGCCTGCGCCGCGGTCTACCGCCCGACGGGTCCAGGACATGGCCAATCCCGCCGAATCCAGGATGCCCGATCCGTCCGCCCGCACAAGGCACCCTGCGGCGCTGCCGATTTCCGGCTGCTCTTCCATGCGCTTCACCAGCAATTCCACATAGTCCGGGGCCAGCCACACGTCGGGATTGAGTACAAGATAGTAATCGGCATCGACGGCGGAGATCGCCAGGTTCTGCCCGGCCGCAAAGCCAAGATTGCGCTCGTTGCGGATCAGCCGCACGTCCGCCCCCGCACGCCCGATCCGCCATACGGTATCGTCCGCCGAAGCGTTGTCCACCACGACGATGGAGATATTTTTCCACGTCTGCCGGCGAACACTGGCCAGGCATTCCCCGATCCAGGCTGCGCTGTTCCAGGTCACGATGCAAACGGCGACGGAAGGCAGGCTTTCGGCCGGACTGCCGGACGAACTTTCGGTATCTGGGCCGTGTCCAGTCCCGTTTTCCACGACATTGCCTACGGTGCTGTCAATTACTTTTTTCGCTTCGTGTTCCCGCTCGTCCGTCACCCGTCCGTTCCCCCCACTCCCGTCCGTCAAGCTCACTTTTTGCCTCGCCCAATCCTTCACTCGTGCCTAGTCCTGCAAAAACTCCTTCAGCGCTTCCCGCCAGTGTCGCATCGCCGGCAAACCATGGTAGCGGGCGGCCGCCCCGTCCAGTACGGAATACGCCGGTCTCCGCGCGGGACGCGGAAACTCTTCGGTCGTGCAGGGAACCACTTCGGTTCGCAGCCCTTTTTCCTCAAAAATCGCCTTGGCGAATTCGTACCAGGAGCAATGCCCCGCGTTCGTGGCATGGTAAATGCCGTAGGCTTCCGTGGAAACCAGCGCAAGCAGGAAAACCGCCAGATCCTTCGACCACGTGGGAGATCCCGTCTGGTCGGCGACGACCTGCACCCGTTCCCGCTCCGCGCCAAGCCGAAGCATCGTTTTCACAAAGTTGGCGCCGTACGCCCCGTACACCCAGGACGTGCGAACGATGAACCATCGTTCCGACAGCGACTGCGCCAGCCGCTCTCCCGCCAGTTTCGACTTGCCGTACACATTCAAGGGATTCGGCGTGTCATACTCGTTGTAGGGCGCCGACGCCCGGCCGTCGAACACATAATCGGTGCTGATGTAGCAAAATTTCGCCCGTCCCTCCCGGGCAGCAAGGACCATGTTGCGAGTTCCCGCGGCGTTGACGCGAAACGCTTCATCCGGCTCTTCCTCCGCCCGGTCGACGGCGGTGTAGGCCGCGGCGTGAATCACCGCGTCGGGACGCCAGGCGGCGATGGCTTCCCGGCACTGTGCCAGATCGGTCACATCCAGTCCGCGCCGGTCAAGCCCGATCACTTCCGCCGAAACTCCGTGCAATCCACAAAGTTCCCGGCCGAGCTGTCCGCCGGCGCCCGTCACCAGCACGCGCATGCCGCTCTGCCTCCCTGTTGTTGTTTTTAGCCCTTCCGCAAACCGGCAACTTCTACTTCGGCAGCGATTCCCGGTACGCGCCCGACTTCACCCTGTCCAGCCACTCCCGGTTCACCACATACCAGCGGATCGTATCCCGGATGCCCGCTGCGAATTCGTATTGGGGCGTCCACCCCAGCTCATTGCGAATCTTGCTTGCGTCAATGGCGTACCGCCGGTCGTGGCCCGGGCGATCCGGCACGAAGGCGATCAGCGTCTCCGGCTTGCCCAGTTCCCGCAAAATCGTCCGCACGACTTCCAGGTTCGTGCGCTCGTTGTTGCCGCCGACGTTGTACACCTCTCCCGCCGTCCCCTTGCGGAGCACGAGGTCGACGGCCCGGCAATGGTCCTCCACATGCAGCCAGTCGCGCACGTGCAGCCCGTCGCCGTACACGGGAAGCGGCCGGTCCTGCAGCGCGTTCATGATCATGAGCGGAATGAGCTTTTCGGGAAACTGGTAGGGACCGTAATTGTTGGAACAGCGCGTGATGACGACGTCCAGGCCGTAGGTTTCATGATACGCCCGAACCAGGAGATCCGCCCCCGCCTTGCTGGCGGAATACGGGCTGTTGGGAGCCAGCGGGGACCTCTCGGTAAACCGTCCCGTTTCCCCCAGTGAACCATACACTTCATCCGTCGAAATTTGCAAAAAACGGCTCACCTTGTATTTCAACGCCAAATCGAGCAGGGTCTGCGTGCCCAGCACATTCGTTCGGACGAACACCGCCGGATCCGCGATGCTGCGGTCCACGTGGGACTCCGCCGCAAAATGCACCACGGCGTCGATCCCTTCCGCGAACAGCGGCTCCATCGCCTCCCGGTCGGCCACGTCCGCCCGCACGAAGCGGTGCCGCGCGTCCCCCTCCACCGGGCGAAGGTTGTCCGGATTTCCCGCATAGGTGAGCAGGTCGACGTTGATGATTTTCACATCCGCATACTCGCGCAGCATGTAATGTACAAAATTGCTCCCGATGAAGCCGGCGCCGCCCGTCACCAGCAGTTTCATGGGCCGTCCTCCCCGTAAATGAAGTTGAATTCCGCATCGGCCAAGGGCGGATGCCGCGCATCCTTGTCCGACAAAATCGGATTTTCGATCGGCCATGGAATGCCGAGCGCCGGATCGTTCCAGGCGATGCCCCGCTCCAGGTCCCGCGCATACAGGTCGTCCACCTTGTAAAGCACCTCGGTGTTCGGTTCCAGCGTGCAAAAACCGTGCGCGAACCCCCGGGGCACAAAGAGCTGCAGCTTGTTTTCCGCCGACAGCACGAACCCTTCCCATTGCCCGAACGTCGGCGAACCGCGCCGGATGTCCACCACCACGTCGTAAACGGCGCCTCGGATCACCCGCACCAGCTTCGCCTGCGCCCGCGGCTTCAGCTGATAGTGCAGTCCCCGCAACACACCGCGTTCTACCGAAAGCGAATGGTTATCCTGCACAAAGCGGCAATGGACGCCCAGTTCCGCGAACTTCACTTCATTATACGACTCCATGAAAAAGCCGCGGCGATCCTCGAACACATCGGGTTCGATCAGCTTGATCCCCGGCAGCCTGCATGGATGAAGTTTCAAATCCGCCACACCTCAACCTTCAAATTCCCCGCCCAGCACGATGTCTTTGGCCAACTCGTTGGCCCGCAGATACGAGGCGTGCGTCCCCGCGTCGCTCCACCAGCCGGGCAGGATGTCGTACATGAGCTCCCCCGAAGCGATATAGGCGTTGTTCACGTCGGTGATCTCCAACTCGCCCCGCGCGGAAGGCTTCAAGCCGCGGATGATCTCAAAAACGCGAGCGTCGTACATGTATATGCCGGTCACCGCGTACCGGCTCTTGGGCCGAAGCGGCTTTTCTTCAATTGAGGCGATTTTCCCGCCGTCTTCCGTCAGCTCCGCCACGCCGAACCGCTGCGGGTCCGGCACTTCGTGCAGGAGAATCATGGCGCCCCGCTCCGCCTGCCGGAAACGCTCCACGAACGGCCGGATGCTGGCGGAAAACACATTGTCCCCCAGCACGACCACCATCCGGTCGCCGCCGACGAACTGCTCCGCAAGGCCCAGCGCCTG
>Ga0207872_100890_pt1 | contig 10984 bp, 12 predicted proteins | sample Passage260B_FD_187372 | JGI IMG/M metagenome (GOLD analysis project Ga0207872, IMG submission 187372) | Cellulose adapted compost microbial communities from Newby Island Compost Facility, Milpitas, CA, USA - Passage2 60B (SPAdes) (version 2) ...
GGATGACGCTGATGAACCTGCAGATGAGAAGCCGGATCGACTTCCTGCCGGCCGTGGAACTGTTCTACCAGAGCTATCTGTCGACCGGCGGCCGGCAGGTGAAGATCGCGCTCGGGCGCATGGTCGAGGAGCGGCGGCTCACCGGACCGCTGCTATCGATATTCGAGCAGCTCTACATCAACCTGTCCGTCAGGGGGGACGACGAGGCGAGCCTGCGCATCTTCTCGGCGGCCGTCGGCCATGTCTGGGCGGACTACTTCGCGAATCTGCTGCGGGTCGCGCTTGCGGACGGGACGCCGATCGCGGACAACCTGAAGGAGCTGATCGGCGACATGCGGCGGGCGGCGCGGGCGGACCAGCAGGAGCGGAACCGTCTCCTCGAGATCCGGATCGCCAATTTCTCGCCGATCCTGTTCCTCGCGCTGTTCATCGGCGTCAACATCCGCTACAACCCGGAAGGCGCCTGGCGGTATTACGTGCTCGACCCGCACGGGCGCGACATGCTGCTGAACGCCGCGGCGCTCATCTTCGCTTCGTTCCTGATGGGCATCTGGCTGTCGCGCCGAAGGCTGTGAAGGAGGGATGACGCGTGCTGAACGATCCGTCGATCGTACGGGCATTGACCGCCCTGCTGCTTGCGGTGCTGTTCCTGCTCTGCTCGCTGTCCGTCTCGGCGCTGTTCAGGGCGCTCATGTGGCGGCGCCCGCGCTGGGTGCATCTGCCGCTTGAGGAAGACGGGCCGGCTCGGGCGCCGGACTGGCTGCTCCGGGCGACGGGTCTGAGCCGCGGCGGACAGGGATTCCTGTCGCGCGAGTCGCTGCTTGCGGGGTGCGGCTTCTCCTTCGATCCGGCCTGGTACATGATCGCCCGTCGGGTGGCGTTGCTGCTCGGCGCGGCCGCGGTCGTCGGCGGGGCGGCCTTCCCCGAATATCTGCCGGTTCCGCGTCATCGCGTCTTCTGGCTGCAGGCGGCGGGAGCGGCGCTCGCGGCCTTGGCGCTGTGCGACAAGCCGCTGTTCGAAGCGCTGCGCAGGGCGCGCTCCGAGCGCATCATGCGGGAGATTCTCGCCGTCAGCAACCAACTGCTCTACTTCGCGGGCGCCCCGCTTCATCTGCATGTGAAGCTGACGCGCTGCCTGCCCTACACGTCGGTCATCCGGGCCGACATGCGGCGGATGCTGGCCGAGTGGTACCACGATGCGGGAGAGGCGATCGCGCGGTTCAAGCGGCGCGTCGGCACTCCCGAAGCCGACAGCTTCGCGGAGACGCTCGAAGCGCTGCGCCTGCGCGAAGACGAGGCGTTCTATGCGCTGCTCCGCGAGCGGATCGCCGATTACAAGGCGAGGATCGAGCTCGGCCGCGAGAGCCGCAGGGAGGCGGCGTCCTACATTCTGTTCGTGCTGGCGGGCGTGCCGATCCTGTACCTGTTCCAAGTCTTCATCTATCCGTGGGTTCAGGAAGGCCATCATCTGTTCCAATCGCTGCAATCGTGATATCGATCATGCCGAAAGGAGTGGCGATCATGCGCAACATTCTCATGACGGTCATGCTGCTCATCGTGGTGGTGGTATTGTTCAACCGCATCATCGCGGATCCGAACAACGGCACGAGGAAGCATATCGAGGCCCTGGGCAACAACGCGAACAGCCGGATCAGCACATTGAGCCCGTGAACGGGGATGCGGACGGATGAGGTCGATTCTCGCATTCGTGCTGTTCGCCGCCATGCTCTGCTGGATGATGTTCGCGCCGATCTACAAGCATGTGTTCATCGTCCGGCAGGCGGTGCTGCAGCAGGAGGTCGACTATCTGCTGGAGGTCGGCGCGAGCGGTACGTACGGCTACATCGACGCCGCGATGATCGCCGCATCCCGGAACCGGCTCGCGTCCTGGGGACTGGATCCCGCGAAGCTGATCTACGAGGTGACCACGACTTCGGGAGCGGACGCGACGAATCCGCTGGCTCCGGTCAGGCGGGGAACCGGCATCGTGCTGACGATCCGGTATCCTTACGAGCGGCTCTTCGCGATCGACCGGCTCGCCGGCCTCACGCCGCCGGACGAGCACGCGCTGATCAGCGCCACGGGCGTGAAGATGAGCGAATACGTGCCCTGAAGGAGCGTCCGGCCTGCCGGACCGTGCCGGCCGCCGAACCCCATTCCGGACGAGGGGGGATGTGGAGACAGGCGAGTCAATCCCGGGACCGAAAGGGGGGAATTAAGGACGGCGCATGCACAAACTGCTGCTGCTGACGCTGATGGCGGCGGTATGGACGATGCTGCTGGCGCTGCAGGTCGACGAGGAAATGTCGATCCGCACCCTGTTCGAGGCGAAGCGGGCGGTGAACCGGGCCGCCCACGCGGCGGCACAGCAGGTGGACGAAGACGCGCTGGCCGACGGCGTCGTGCACATCGACGAAGCGGCGGCGGTTTCGGCCGCGCTTCAGTATCTCCGGGCGAACCTGCGGCTCGATTCGTCGCTCTCGCCGCTGCCGGGCTCGATGCTGCGCGATCCGGTCCAAATCGAGGAACTGCGCGTCGTGAACGGGAACGAGGTTTTTCCGTACACCTACCGGAGCGAGATTCATGATTATGAAGTGACGTTGCGGCGGCCGGGCGTCATTCTCATCGTGCGGATCCGCTACCCGCGCGGCTTCAACGTGATGGATCCGATCGAGTGGACGGTGAAGGGCTCGGCGGAGCTGGTGCTGCCCGATTGAACGCCGGGATCGTGAGACGGCGACGGACGGACACGGGCCAAACGCCGCGGTATTGCCGCCGTGATCCGGAGATGAACTTTGCACGATGGGATATTCGGGGACTGTTCGCGCCGGTCATCCGGTAAGGACGGGGCGGACAGCCCCGCTTGTCTTTTTTGATCCTGTCTCCGTCGCTCGACAGATCGTGCCGTCGGCCGGAAGGGTCGGAAGCATGCGCGAGCCGGAAGCCCTCGGGAAGGCGCGTTTGAAGCGGACCCTCTTGCAAAACAGCGTGCCGAAGCAGCCCGACCGGATGCCGTTCGCCCCCTGATCGAACTTGTCCCGTTCGCCGGAAAGTGCGAACGGGCGGACCAGTCGGCATTTCCGGGGAACATTTTGACAATCGGGGCGATCTGGAGGAAGATAAACCTGAGAGCGATTGCGGGGGAGGCCGTAACATGGAACATGGACTGCCGGCGGGAGAGACGGAAAAGCGGATCGAGCGGCTCAAGGAGCGGCTTCGGGCGGAAGGCCATGCCGGCATGCTGGTCTCGCGGAATACGGATCTCTACTATCTGACCGGCACGATGCAGGCCGGTTATCTGTTCGTGCCCGATGAGGGCGAGCCGGTTTTCTATGTCCGCCGGAGTGTGGCGCGGGCGGAGCGGGAATCGCGCGTCCGAGTCAAGCCGTTCGGTTCGTTCCGCTCGTTCGGCTCGGAATTGGCCGCCGACTTTCCGCGGCTGGCCGGAGGCGACGGCCGCAAGACCGTGCTTGCGCCGCTGGACGCGCTGCCCGCGCAGCTTTATCTGCGGCTGGCCGAAGCGCTGCGCGGGATCGGGGCGGAGCTCCTCGACGGTTCGGCCGTGATGCGCCGCCTGCGCATGGTGAAGTCGCCGTACGAGATCGGGCGGATCCGGGCGGCCGCGCGGGCCGCGGCCGAAGCGCTGGACGAGGCACTCCCGCTGCTGCGTGAAGGCGTCACCGAGCTGGAGTGGATGGCGGCCTTCGAATACGGGATCCGGAAACGCGGACACATCGGGACGATGCGGATGCGCGCCTACAACATGGAGGTGCTGACCGGCATGGTCGGCGCCGGGGACGCCGCGGCGGAGCCGGCGGCTTTCGACGGACCGGCCGGCGGCCGCGGGCTCGGTCCGGCGGCGGCGCAGAGCGTCAGCCGGCGGCCGTTCGGGCGCAATGAGCCGATTCTGATCGACATCGGCTGTTGCATCGACGGCTACATCATCGACCAGACGCGCACCGCGGTGATCGGCGAGCTGCCGGACGACCTGCTCGCGGCCTATGAAACTTCCGTCCGGATCATGCGCCGCGCGGAAGCGTTGCTCGTGCCGGGCGTCCCTGCGGAGCGGCTGTACGAGGAGGCGCTGCGCATGGCGGAGGAGGCGGGGCTGGCCGACCATTTCATGGGCTTCGGTGCCGACCGGGTCCGGTTCCTCGGCCACGGCATCGGGCTCGAAGTGGACGATTGGCCGGTGCTCGCCCGCGGTTTCGACATGCCGCTCGAGCCCGGCATGGTGATCGCGGTGGAGCCGAAATTCACGTTTCCCGGAAGGGGCGTCGTCGGCATCGAGAACAGCTATGCCGTTCAACCCGACGGGCCGCCGCTCGCGCTGACGCTGACGCCCGAGAAGCTGATCCGGCTGCCGTAAAGGGCGGCTTTCCGCGAGGGCCGCAATGCCAATCGGACCGGAATGACGACGGAAGGCGCGAAGGCGGGCGAGGCGACTTGATACGGGCCATGCCTCATCGGCTCGTCTCCGGCCTCGGCGCATTCGCGCCGGACTGAAGGATGCCGCGAGCGCAGCCGCGCTTCCCCCGGGATCAGGGGCTTAACCGCTGCCGGGTCCGTATGGGGACGGACCACCTGCTCTACCGCCGGTCCGCAGCAAATAGTCGGAGTTCTCTACGGCATCCGATTCGACAGGATCGGCGGACTCCGGCGCACGGCGGTCGGATGCGCGCGGCGGAGCGGCGCACCGGAAGATGAAAAATGCCGGCCATCGGGCCGGCCGCCGTGCTCAAATCCGGATGTTCCGCATACACATATGCGGGGGAATTCTTTTTCCGGGATTTGCAAGCCGGTCCGTTTTGGAGTAGGATAGATTTATAGGGCAGCAAGTCGGAATACGGCCATGGCGGCGGCAAGCCGCAATGTGCAGCGAGAGGGGGCGGTGAGCGATGTACAAGCTTGGCCAGAAGGTCATAGTCGTGGCGGATCATTTCGAGCAGAACCTGCCGATCGGCGAATATGGATATATCATTGCGTATGACCGGAACGCGGACAATGCGTTCGACTACGTCGTCCGCCTGCCCAAGGTGAACAAGAACGTGTTCGTTCCGGCGAGCGACATCGAGGCGGAGGAAGTCATCCTGAAGCGGGAGGCCGAGCGCGTGGAACGGGAGATGCTCATTGATTACGCGCTCGCGACGCACAATGAAGAGCTGTTCCGCAAGATCATGAACGGCGGCGATAAGGAAACCCGCGAAAGCTCCGGCAAGGAAGTGCAAAGCCGGGAGGACTTCATCCGCCAGGTGAATCTGAAAGCCTGGATCTGACGCGCTGTGCAGCGGACGCCGGCATATGCCGGCGTTTTTCTTCTTGGCCGGCGCCGGAGCTGCGGACTTTCATTCGCGGATGATGGTAAGGTATAATTTCCAAGGACAATTCTGGCGATGGGGGCTTGCGATCGGCATGGATTTGGGACTGGCGGGCAAGGCGGCGATCGTGACCGCGGCGAGCCGCGGGCTGGGCCGCGCATGCGCGATGCGGCTGGCGCTGGAAGGCGCGGACGTCGCGATCTGCGCCCGCGACGAAGCGGAGCTTCTGCGGACGGCCGAAGCGATCCGCAAGGCTTCGGGCCGTGAGGTGCTCGCGATGCGGGCGGACGTGTCGCAGCCCGGCGACATCCGGGATTTCGTGGACGAGGCCGCGCGGCGTTTCGGCCGGATCGACGCGCTGATCTGCAACGCGGGCGGGCCGCCGTCGGGTTCGTTCCTGGAAATGACGGACGAGCATTGGGAGGCGGCGATCCAGCTCAACCTGATGAGCGTCATCCGGCTCATCCGCGAGACGGTGCCGCACATGCGGCGCGCGGGCGGCGGGCGGATCGTGAACATTTCGTCGGTGGCGATCAAGCAGCCGATACCGGGGCTCGTGCTCAGCAACACGCTGCGCTCCGGCCTGCACGGACTGGTCAAGACGCTCGCGAACGAGCTCGCTCCGGACGGCATTCTCATCAATACGCTCTGCCCGGGGCGTTTCGAGACGGACCGCATCGTGAATCTGGACCGCGCAGCCGCCGAACGGGAAGGCGTTCCGGCGGAAGAAGTGCGCCGGCGCGCGGAGTCGTCGATCCCGCTCGGCCGATCGGGCGATCCGGAGGAGTTCGCGCGGTATGCGGCGTTCCTCGCATCGCCGGCGAACAGCTACATGACGGGCCAGGCGATCGTCGTCGACGGCGGGCAGTGGAAAGGCGTTTGAAGGCGGAGCGGTGGCGGAGGCGCAAGGCGGGGCGAATCCGGAAGAGGGATAAGCCGATCCGCGTCCGCGGGAGGCAAAGGCCGGTCCGCCTTAGTGGGAGGCAAAGGCCCGTCCGCGTCCGCGGAACATTCCGGCAGAGGGAAAATCGGTCCGCGTTCCCGAAACCCGTAGCGCCGGTGAACGAATGCCGGTGAACGAATTGAGCGGTTGAAGGCCGTGCGTTATAATGGAAGGAATTGATCGGACGAGAAGGAGGCAGCGGTGAAGCGATGAGCATTTCGATCCGGGATGTCGAGCACGTGGCGAATCTGGCGCGGCTCGAACTGACCGAGGTAGAGAAGGCGAAATACGCGGAGCAGCTCGGCGCGATTCTGGATTACGCGCAGAAGCTGAACGAGCTGGATACGGAAAACGTCCCGCCGACGAGCCACGTCCTGCCGGTCGCGAACGTGATGCGGGACGATGTGCCGCGGCCGTCGACGCCGATTGAGAAAGTGATGCTGAACGCGCCGGACGAAGAGGACGGACAATTCCGCGTGCCGGCGGTACTGGAATAGGAAGGGGAGGAACGACGGTTGTCCGTATTGGATCTGCGTTTGCGGGAACTGCATGACCGCCTGGCGGGCGGGGAACTGACGGTCACCGATCTGGTCGAGGCGTCTTTCGCCCGGATCCGGGAGACCGAGCCTGTCGTACAGGCGTTCATTACGCTCGATGAGGAAGGCGCGCGCGCGACGGCGGCCGAGCTGGACAAGCAGCTTCGGGAAGGCGGCGAGCGCGGACTGCTGTTCGGCCTGCCGGCCGGCATCAAGGACAACATCGTGACGGAAGGGCTGCTCACGACGTGCGCGAGCCGCTTCCTGAGCAATTACATGCCGATCTACAACGCGACCGTGATGGACAAGCTCCGCGAGGCGCAGTCCGTCACGATCGGCAAGCTGAACATGGACGAATTCGCGATGGGCGGCTCGAACGAGAACTCGGCCTTCAAGGTGACGCGCAACCCGTGGGATCCGGAGCGGGTGCCCGGCGGTTCGAGCGGCGGATCGGCGGCGGCGGTGGCGTCGCGGCAGGTCTATTTCGCCCTCGGCTCCGACACGGGCGGATCGATCCGGCAGCCGGCCGCCTACTGCGGCGTCGTCGGCCTGAAGCCGACGTACGGGCGCGTCTCGCGCTACGGCCTCGTCGCTTTCGCGTCTTCGCTGGATCAGATCGGTCCGATCACGAAGAACGTCGAGGACGCGGTCTATGTGCTGCAGGCGATCGCCGGCCATGATCCGATGGATTCGACGTCGGCCGACGTCGAGGTGCCGGATTACACCGCGGCGCTCACGGGCGATGTCAGGGGCTTAAGCATCGGCGTGGCGAAGGAATATCTCGGCGAAGGCATCGATCCGAAGGTGAAGGAGACGGTGCTCGCGACGCTGAAGGTGTTCGAGTCGCTCGGCGCGACCTGGGAGGAAGTGTCGCTGCCGCATACGGAGTACGCGGTCGCGGCCTACTATCTGCTCGCCTCGTCGGAGGCGTCGTCCAACCTGGCCCGCTTCGACGGTGTCCGGTACGGCGTGCGCGCCGAAAATCCGGCCAACCTGATCGATCTGTACCGGAAGTCGCGCAGCGAGGGATTCGGCGCGGAGGTGAAGCGCCGCATCATGCTGGGCACGTTCGCGCTCAGCTCCGGCTATTATGACGCCTATTATCTGAAGGCGCAGAAGGTCCGCACGCTGATCAAGCGGGACTTCGACCAGGCCTTCGAGAAGTTCGACGTCATCATCGGCCCGACGGCGCCGACGACGGCGTTCCGGATCGGCGAGAAGATCGACGATCCGCTCACGATGTATCTGAACGACATCTGCACGATTCCGGTCAACCTGGCCGGCCTGCCGGCAATCAGCGTGCCGTGCGGCCTGGCGGACGGTCTGCCGGTCGGCCTGCAGATCATCGGCCGGGCGTTCGATGAGATAACGGTGCTGCGTGCCGCATACGCTTATGAACAGGCGACGGAGCATCACAAACTGCGCCCGGCGGCGGTTGGGGGTGCGCAAGCGTGACGGTCGCGAAACCATACGAAACGGTCATCGGCCTGGAAGTGCACGTGGAGCTGCGCACGAAGACGAAAATTTTCTGCGGCTGCTCCGTCTCCTTCGGCGATCCGCCGAACACGCACACGTGCCCGATCTGCCTCGGCCATCCGGGCGTGCTGCCGGTCGTGAACCGGCAGGCGGTCGAGTTCGCGATGAAGGCCGCGATGGCGCTCAACTGCGAGATCGCGGACGTGACGAAGTTCGACCGGAAAAACTATTTCTATCCCGACCTGCCGAAGGCGTACCAGATTTCGCAGTATGACCAGCCGATCGGCCGGAACGGCTGGATCGACATCGAAGTGAACGGCGAGACGAAGCGGATCGGCATCACCCGCGTCCATCTCGAGGAGGACGCCGGCAAGCTGACCCACGTCGAGGGCGGATACGCCTCGCTCGTCGACCTGAACCGCGTCGGCACGCCGCTCATCGAGATCGTCTCCGAGCCGGACATCCGCTCGCCCGAAGAGGCGCGCGCCTACATGGAGAAGCTCCGGGCGATCATGCTGTACTGCGAAGTGTCGGACGTGAAGATGGAGGAGGGCTCCCTGCGCTGCGACGCGAACATTTCGCTCCGGCCGTGGGGGCAGAAGGAGTTCGGCGTGCGCGCCGAGCTGAAGAACATGAACTCGTTCCGCAGCGTGCAGCGCGCGCTCGAGTACGAGGAATGGCGCCAGGCCGACATCCTCGACAGCGGCGGCAAGGTCGTGCAGGAGACGCGGCGCTGGGACGAAGCCGCGGGCAAGACGGTGTCGATGCGCGGCAAGGAAGAGGCGCATGATTACCGCTACTTCCCCGATCCGGACCTCGTCCGGATCGTGATCGACGAGGAATGGAAGGCGCGCGTCCGCGCCTCGATTCCGGAGCTGCCCGACGCCCGCAAGGCGCGCTATATCTCCGATTACGGCCTCCCGGCTTACGACGCCGGCGTCATCACGTCGTCGAAGAAGCTGGCCGACCTGTTCGAGGAGAGCCTCAAATACACCAAGGACGCGAAGGCGGCCGCGAACTGGATCATGGGCGATCTGCTCGGCTACCTGAACGCGAACAACCTGGAGCTGGACGACGTGAAGCTGACGGGGCAGGGTCTGGGCGAGATGATCGGCCTGATCGAGAAGGGAACGATCAGCGGCAAGATCGCGAAGACGGTGTTCCGGACGATGCTCGAGACCGGCAAGAGCCCGCAGCAGATCGTCGAAGAACAGGGCCTCGTCCAGATCAGCGACGAAGGCGCGATCCGCGAAATCGTCGCGAAAGTCATCGCAGCCAACCCGCAATCCGTCGCGGATTACAAATCCGGCAAGGAGAAGGCGCTCGGCTTTCTCGTCGGACAGGTGATGAAGGAGACGAAGGGCAAGGCGAATCCGGCGCTCGTGAACAAGCTGCTCGTGGAAGCGTTGAAGGCGTAAACAGCCCGCATGTTCGCCGAAGACGCAAACATCCGCAATGTCGCAAGCCGCCCCTTCCGTGAACCGTGCGGACCGGGGCGGTTTGCTTGACTGAAGGCCGCCAGCCGGCCGCACCACGAGGGAGAGGAAAAACATGGACTTGTTCGCTCCGGTTACCGATAATCCGTGGAATATCGACGAGACGCAGATTCTGGTCCGTCTGCTGACGGCTGCCGTGCTCGGCGGACTGGTCGGGATGGAGCGGGAGCGGTCGCAGCATGCGGCCGGCCTGCGCACGCATATCATGGTATGCCTCGGTTCATGCCTGATGATGCTGCTGTCCATCTACGGCTTCGCCGCGTTCGTCTACGAGATGAACGTCCGCGTCGACCCTGCGCGTCTGGCGGCCGCGGTCATCACGGGCATCGGTTTTCTCGGGGCGGGCACCATCCTGCAGACGGGACGCAGCGTGATCGGCCTGACGACGGCCGCGTCGATCTGGGTGACGGCGGCGATCGGGCTCGGCGTCGGCGCTGGCTTCTATTTCGCGGCGGCCGTCTCCACCCTGCTCGTCCTGTTCGTGCTGTGGGCGCTGAACATCCTCGAACGGAAAATGTTCCGGCGCAAATCCGAGCGGCTTATCGTGCTGCATGTCGAGGACCGTCCCGGCCTCATGCAAAAGCTCAAGGAGACGATCGAAGGCCGCGGGGCGGAGGTGCGCAGGATGCGGTTCCGGGGCGAGGGCGACGAGGACGAGGCGGGAGAGATCGGTCCGAACCAGGTCGCCGTCTACCTCCACATCCGCCTGAAAAAGAAAAACGAAGCCGAACTGCTCGACGATCTCCGCAGCCTCGACGGCGTGCACGCCGCCTCCCTGGAATAGCGTCCGGCCGCGTCTGGCAAGGTTTGTGCGGCCCGCCGGAATTGACAAATTGAAAATTGAAACCTTACAATGTAAAGTAATACGGGTGAAAGGCGTGAACATCAATGGCAACGAGCGTCAGCGATGCGCTGGAACAACTGAAAAGTACCGGAGTACGCATGACGCCGCAGCGCCACGCAATTCTGTCGTATCTGATGAATTCGACTACGCATCCGACGGCTGACGAAATTTACCGCGCGTTGTCGCCGGACTTTCCGAGCATGAGCGTTGCGACGATATACAACAATCTCCGGTTGTTCGTCGATGCCGGACTTGTCCGCGAACTCACCTACGGCGATGATTCGAGCCGTTTCGATGCCGACCTGTCGGATCATTATCATTGCATCTGCAAATCGTGCGGACGAATCGCCGATTTCGAGTATCCGCCGCTC
>Ga0207872_100892_pt1 | contig 10947 bp, 9 predicted proteins | sample Passage260B_FD_187372 | JGI IMG/M metagenome (GOLD analysis project Ga0207872, IMG submission 187372) | Cellulose adapted compost microbial communities from Newby Island Compost Facility, Milpitas, CA, USA - Passage2 60B (SPAdes) (version 2) ...
GAAGACATCCTGATGCATACGAAAAAGAGCCATCTCGAGGAGATCATCAGCCTGCGAAGCGAAATCCTGTGGCTGCGCAAGGCGCTCATCCCGCAGCGGGACGTGCTGGGCGCGCTCCACAAGCGGGATCTGAAGCTGATCGACAACCAGCTGCAGCACTACTTCGGCGACATTTACGAGAATGCGGTGAAAATCACCGAAGCGTTCGACACCTACCGCGACCTGATCGGCAACCTGCGCGAAGCGTACCAATCGAGCCTCGCCGGCAGGGCGAACGAGATCATGCGCGTCTTCACGGCGCTCACGACGATCTTCATGCCGCTCACGTTCATCACGGGCATCTACGGGATGAACGTCGACAATCTGCCGGGCGCGCATTACCGGTACGCGGGTTACGGGCTGCTCGGCCTGATGCTCCTCGTCGGCATCGGCTTGTTTTTTCTGTTCCGGAAGAAGAACTGGCTGTAATCGGCCGAAGGGCTTGTGCGGACATCCGATTCGGAACCGTCCGCGCAAGCCCTTCGTGTCTTCCGCCCCGTGCATGCAAAATCATACCGCCGCGCCCGCCGCGTCTCCGTTCTCCCCGGCCAGCGCCTCCCTGCGTCCCTTCGCGAGATCGACCGTCATCAGCAGCAGGATGCCGATGACGAAGAAGGCGAGCACGGCCAGGATGCCGAGCCGGACCGAGCCCGTCAGCGCGCCGACAAGCCCGAACAGGAACGGGCCGGCGCTGGCCGAGAACTTGCTCGACAGGCTCAGGAAGCCGAAGAACTCGGCCCGCCGCGGCGGCGGCGTCATGTTCGCGTAGATCGAGCGCGAGAGCGCCTGGCTTCCCCCCTGCACGAGCCCGACCATCGTCGCGAGCGCGTAGAAGTGGATCTCGCTCGTCATGAAATAGCCGAGGATGACGATCAGCACGTAGAGGTAGAGCGACAGGTACAGCGCCTTCTTCGAGCCGAGCCGCTCCGCCAGCCGGCCGAACAGAAGCGTGGCCGGCCAGCCGACGAACTGGGTGACGAGCAGCGCGATGATCAGATGGGTCGTGCCGATGCCGATCGTCGCCCCGTAGATCGTCGCCATGACGATGATCGTGTTGATCCCGTCGTTGAAGAACCAGTAGGAGAGCATGTACTTCGCCAGCTCCGGATATTGCCGGATCCGGCGCAGCGTCGCCCAATTGCGCGCGAAGCCCGTGCGGATGACCGACGGCAGCGTCGCCGAACGGTTCGCCGGCCGGTCCTTCACCGCGCGCAGCAGCGGAATCGAGAAGACGATCCACCAGATGCCGACGGTGACGAACACCGTCCGGGTGGCCGTCGTCTTGTCCGGAAAGCCGAACACGGACCAGCCTTCGATCATCGCGATATTGATCGCGAGCAGCAGGCCGCCGCCCAGATAGCCGGCCGCAAATCCCCGGGCGCTCACGACGTCCCGCTTCTCCTCCGGCACGAGATCCGGCAGCAGCGCGTCGTAGAACGTGTTGCCGCCCGTGAAGCCGATCGTGCCGAGGATGACGAGCAGCGACGCGAGCAGCCAGTCGCCTTCCCCGATGAAGAAGGAAGCGAGGGAGGACAGCGCACCGAGGAAGGTGAACATGGACAGGAAGCGGACCTTCGAGCCGCGGTAGTCCGCGATCGCGCCGAGGACGGGCGACAGCACCGCGACGCACAGCATGGCAATCGTCTGCGTATAGCCCCAGTAGGAGGCGGCCACCCCTTCCCCCAGGCCGGCGCCGGCAACGCTTTCATAAAAGACCGGCATGACGGCCGCCATCATGGTGGTGGCGAATGCGGAATTGGCCCAGTCGTACGTGACCCAGGCCCGGACTTGACGCTGGTTCATGGCATCCCCTTTCCCGCGGCCGATACCGTAGCCGGGACCGCGACTCGTCTACACTTCGACGCGCCCGCCGCCAATCCTGCTTCCCTCCGCCGGAAAACTTGATCCCGCATCCCGTCCCGGATGGCCGAGGACGCCTCTCCGGCAAAAATTGCCCGCGGTCTGACGATCCCCTATAATAAAATGTTAGTGGGCGTTCATCACCTCTAACGATCAGCCCGGACTTCAAGCGCGAAGGGGGGAACCGCGTGTGAACATCAGCCAGCTCGAGACGCTGATCACCATTTCCAAGACGATGAGCTTCCGCAAGGCGGGCGAACTGCTCAACCTGACGCAGCCGGCCGTCTCGGCCCAGATCAAGAGTCTCGAGGACGAGTTCAAGACGGTCCTGATCGACCGCAGCCAGCCCGTCACCCTGACCGACCAGGGCAAGGTGTTCCTCGAGCACGCCGAACGGATCCTCGCGATCGTCGAGGAACTGAAGCAGAAGCTGGCCGACCTGAACGAGACGCCGCAGGGCAACATCGTGCTCGGCACCACCTCGTCCATCGCGATACAGATTCTCCCCCGCGTCCTGTCCTACTTCCAGAACCAGTATCCGCTCATCAAGACGACGATCTACTCGATGCCCTCGGCGCAGGTCATGGCGAACGTCGAGAACGGCAGCATCGACATCGGCATCACGTATCTGGCCGAGGAGAATCCGAACCTCGTCACTTCGGTGCTCTATTACGACACGTTCGAGCTCGTCGTCTCGCCGAGCCATCCGCTGGCGGACGTGAAATACACGACGGTGGACAAACTGAAGGATATTCCGTTTGTCATGCTCACGCCGGACACGCTGATCCGCCGGTTCGTCGACCGGATGTTCCGCCAGTACAACATCGAGCCGCGCATCGTCCTGGAACTGTCCTCGAGCGAGGAAGTGAAGCGGATGGCCGAGATCAACATGGGCGCGGCCATCGTGTCCCGGCTGTCGGTCCAGGAAGAGCTGAAGCGCGGCACGCTGCGGCTGATCAAGGTGAGAGAGCTCGAGAAGACCCATCCCGTCGGCGTCGTGTACAAGGCGGGCCGGTATTTGAGCTCGGCCATGCGGCAATTCCTGAGCGACCTGAAGGGGATGCCGGAGGATCAGTTCATCAGCAGCGAATGAACGCGTCAAGAATGCCAAATCGCGAAGGAGGAGACCGGGCATTGCGTTTCGACCTGCACACGCACCACAGCCGCTGCGGCCATGCGGAGGGCGACATCGAAGATTACATCCGCGCGGCCATCGAGGCCGGCATGGACGTCATCGGCATATCCGACCATTCGCCGTATTTCGCCCATGCGGAGGATCATCCGAACCCGCGCGTCGCGATGGCGCGCAGCGAATTCGCCAACTATGTCGAAGAAGTGCTGCGTCTCAAAGAAAAGTACCGGGGCAGGATCGAGGTGCTGCTCGGCGTCGAATCCGATTTTTTCCCCGAGTTCGCGGACATTTACCGGAAAGCCTACGAGCCGTACCCGTTCGACTACATCATCGGCTCCGTCCATTTCACGCGCGGTGTCAGCATCTTCAACAAGAACCGGTGGAAGGGGCTTCCGATGGAGCGGAAGATCGGGGAGAAGGTCCACTATTACGAAATGATCGCCCTGTCCGCGGAGTCCGGCATGTTCCAGATTCTCGGCCACATCGACGCGATGAAGGGGAACTACCCCGAGTTCTCCGAGATTCCGGCTCCCGAAGCGATCGATGAAGCGCTGAAGACGATCGCGCGGTGCGGCGTCGCGATCGAGGTGAACACGTCGGGCGGCACGAAGCTGTGCGGCGGCTGGTATCCGTCGGACGAGATCCTCGAGCGCGCCTGCCACTTCGGCGTCGACGTGACGTTCGGCTCCGACTCGCACACCCCGCGCCGGATCGCCGAAGACTGGGATCGCGTCCGGACGCGGCTGAAGGAGATCGGCTTCAGGGAATGGGTGTTCTTCCGCCGGAAAGAGCGCGTCGCCGTGCCGCTCTGATTCCGTGTGACCCCGCAGAGACAAAAAAAGGAGACCTGCCGCGATCGGCCGGTCCCAATGAAGGATATATATTGAAAAGGGGGTCTTGCCTATATCATAACCCCCGAATGTAAAAGGTCCGTGACAGGAACTTTTCAATTTTGTAACAAACGTGTAAGATCCGCCGCCGCCGGGAGCCTTCCGACCGGAGTCGGGGCACCCGGCCCGTACCCCGGTCCGGTCCGAATCCGTACCCGGGGCCGTTATCCGCCGTTCCGTTTTCCCCTAGAATGGAAAAAAAACGGACGCGGTGATGACGATGCCCCAAGTATACGTCGTGCTCACGGATACCGGAACGCTGTTTTCCCGTTCCATCCGCTGCTGGACCCGAAGACCCCTCAACCACGCCTCGCTCGCGCCCGATCCCGATCTGGAAGTCGTGTACAGCTTCGGCCGGCTGCATCCCGACAATCCGTTCGTGGCCGGCTTCGTCCGCGAGCGGGCGTGGGGCAGCCTGATCCGCAACCCGGACCGTCCGACCCCCTGCGCCATTTACTGCTGCCGGATGAACGGTGCCGCTTATCTCAAGCTGCTGGCCGAACTCGATCGCTTCCGTCTCGAGGCGCCGCGCTACCGTTACAACCTGGCGGGATTGCTGGCGGTCGCCGCGGGCATCGAATGGCGCCGGCCTTACCGCTATTTCTGTTCGCAGTTCGTCGCGCACCTGTTCGCCGCCGCGGGAATGCCGCTGGTCCCGAAGCCGCCCGCGCTGACGACGCCGTGCGATTTGGAAGCGTCGCCGCGGCTTGTGCCCGTCTATCGGGGCGATCTGCGCGCCTATTGCCTGGAGCGGGGCCGGCTCCCGAAAGGCGGAGCGGCCGTCCCGTTCCCGCCGCCCTTCGCGCAGGCCGCGCGGCGATAAGAGCTTCGCGGGGCCGTTCCGGCCGCGGCAAATGCGGCGGATTCCCTTACGTTTTGCAAGCAGAAGTGATACAATAGAACTTGCAAAGCGGGGTGAATCCGGTGGATTACTCACGGATGTGTCCGAAATACGAATCGGCCGCCGAGATTCTCGGCAAGAAATGGACCGGCCTCATCATCTACGTGCTGCTCGGCGGTCCGAAGCGCTTCAAGGAAATCAAGGAACTGATACCGGATATGAGCGACAAGATGCTGACGGATCGCATGAAGGAGCTCGAGGCGCTCGACATCGTCAAGCGCAGCGTCTATCCCGAGATGCCCGTGCGGATCGAATACGAACTGACTCCCAAAGGCAAGGCTCTCGAGCCGGTCATCCAGTCGATCCAGCGGTGGAGCCACGAATGGATGTAGCGAGGCGCGGTAAAAAGCGGAACGCCCGGATATTTCCGGGCGTTCTTTTCGTTTCGCCGCGCCTGTCCGGGGGCAGGCGCGTTACGCCGTCAATTGTCCAGCCATTTCCGGAACATGTACTTCGTCACATCGCGGTTGATCGCCGCGATCGAGGTCGTCAGCGGAATGCCCTTCGGACAGACGCGGACGCAGTTCTGCGAGTTGCCGCAGCCCTCGATGCCGCCGTCCTGCATGAGCGCCTCGAGACGCTCCTCCTTGTTCATTTCGCCCGTCGGATGGGCATTGAACAGGCGCACCTGCGAGATCGCCGCGGGACCGATGAACGTCGAGCGGTCGTTGACGTTCGGGCACGCCTCGAGGCAGCAGCCGCACGTCATGCAGCGCGACAGTTCGTAGGCCCATTGCCGCCTCGATTCCGGCATGCGCGGGCCGGGTCCGAGGTCGTAGGTGCCGTCGATCGGAATCCACGCCTTCACGCGCTTCAGCGCGTCGAACATCCGCGAACGGTCGACGACGAGGTCGCGCACGACCGGGAAGGTGCGCATCGGCTCGAGCCGGATCGGCTGCTCGAGCTTGTCGACGAGCGCGGAGCAGGCCTGGCGCGGCTTGCCGTTGATCACCATCGAGCAGGCGCCGCACACTTCCTCGAGGCAGTTCGATTCCCAGACGACCGGCGTCGTCTTCTTGCCTTCGGCGTTGACCGGATTGCGCTGGATCTCCATCAGCGCGCTGATCACGTTCATGTTCGGCCGGTACGGAACGTCGAACGTCTCCGTGTACGGTTTCGAATCCGGCCGGTCCTGCCGGGTGATGATGAATCGGACCGTCTTCTGTGCCGTCGCAGTCGCCATCGTTCGTCACGCTCCCTTCTTCTTGTCGGTGGTGTAGTCGCGTTTCCGAGGCGGAATGAGGGAAGCGTCGACGTCCTCGTACTCGATCCGCGGACCGTCCGGCGTCCAGTGCGCCATCGTCGTCTTCATGAACTTCTCGTCATTCCGTTCGGGGAATTCCGGCTTGTAGTGCGCGCCGCGGCTTTCGTCGCGGAGCAGCGCGCCGACCGTCATCGCTTCGGCCAGCTCGAACATGTTCCAGAGCTGGCGGGTGAACGCGACGCCCGCGTTGTTCCAGCGCGTCGTGTCGTTGATGTTGATACGCTTGTAGCGTTCCTTCAGTTCCTTGATCTTGTTGATCGTCTCGCGCAGCCGGTCGTTGTACCGGACGACCGTCATGTTGTTCGTCATCCACTCGCCGAGCTCTTTGTGCAGCAGATAGGCGTTTTCGTCGCCGTCCATCTTCAGGATCGACTCGTACTTGTCCTGATGCTTCTTGAGCTCGCGGTCAAACAGCGAAGACGGCAGATCTTCCGCCGATTTGCCCAGCCCGCGGATGTATTCGACCGCCTTCGGGCCGGCCACCATGCCGCCGTAAATCGCCGACAGCAGCGAGTTCGCGCCGAGCCGGTTCGCGCCGTGGTACTGGAAGTCGCACTCGCCGCACGCGAACAGTCCGGGGATGTTCGTCATGTGGTTGTAGTCGACCCACAGCCCGCCCATCGAGTAGTGGACGGCCGGGAAAATCTTCATCGGAACCTTGCGCGGGTCTTCGCCCACGAACTTCTCGTAGATCTCGAGGATGCCGCCGAGCTTGACGTCCAGCTTCTTCGGGTCGATGTGCGACACGTCGAGATAGACCATGTTCTCGCCGTTGATGCCGAGCTTCAGGTCGACGCAGACGTGGAAAATCTCGCGCGTCGCGATGTCCCGCGGCACGAGGTTGCCGTAGGCCGGATATTTCTCCTCGAGGAAATACCACGGCTTGCCGTCCTTGTACGTCCAGACCCGCCCGCCTTCGCCGCGCGCCGATTCGGACATGAGCCTGAGCTTGTCGTCGCCCGGAATCGCGGTCGGGTGGATCTGGATGAATTCGCCGTTCGCGTAGATCGCGCCCTGCTGGTAGACGGCGCTCGCCGCCGTGCCGGTGTTGATGATCGAGTTCGTCGACTTGCCGAAGATGATCCCCGGGCCGCCCGTCGCGAGGATGACGGCGTCCGAACGGAAGACGCGGATCTCCATCGAGCGCAGATCCTGCGCCACGATGCCGCGGCAGCGCTTCTCGTCATCCAGCACGGCGCCGAGGAATTCCCAGTTCTCGTATTTCGTGACGAGGCCGGCGACCTCCCAGCGGCGCACCTGTTCGTCCAGCGCGTACAAGAGCTGCTGGCCGGTCGTCGCACCGGCGTAGGCCGTCCGGTGGTGCTTCGTGCCGCCGAACCGGCGGAAGTCCAGCAGCCCCTCCGGCGTGCGGTTGAACATGACGCCCATCCGGTCCATCAGGTAGATGATGCCCGGAGCCGCCTCGCACATCGCCTTGACCGGCGGCTGGTGCGCGAGAAAGTCGCCGCCGTAGATCGTATCGTCGAAATGCTCCCACGGCGAGTCGCCCTCGCCCTTCGTGTTGACCGCGCCGTTGATGCCGCCCTGCGCGCACACGGAGTGGGAACGCTTGACCGGTACCAGCGAGAAAAGTTCGACGTGCACGCCCGCCTCGGCCGCCTTGATGGTCGCCATCAGCCCGGCGAGGCCGCCGCCGACGACGATGATTTTGTTCTTGGCCATTGCTCAATCGCTCCTTGTCTGTCGTTATCCGATGGCGGTCTGGGTGAGGACAGCCGCCGTCTCCGCAAATGCTTCCGAACGGAAGGCGATCAGCGCGGCGAGGAACAAGCCGGCCACGATGACGAACACGCCCATCCAGAAGTACGACGAAATGCGCTGCGCCCGCGGACCGACCGTGATGCCCCAGCTGACGCAGAAGGCCCACAGCCCGTTGGCGAAGTGGAACGCCGAGGCCAGCACCCCGATCGTGTAGAGCGTGAACGCCAGGCCGTTCGTCGCGATATCGTGCATGACCCGCCCGAAGTCATGATGCGTGATGTTGCCGAAGAACAGTTGGATCCGCGTCTCGTAGACGTGCCATGCGACGAAGATCAGCGTGATCACGCCGCTGATCCGCTGCAGCGCGAACGCCCAGTTGCGCCCGTACCCGAACCGGCCGGTGTTGATGTTCGACTGGTACGCGACATACAGGCCGTACACGCCGTGGAACACAAGCGGCGCCCAGATCAGGACGAATTCCAACACGGGCAGGATCGGCAGGTTGTTGATGAAGTTGACCGCCTGCCGGAAGCGCTCGGGACCGCCCTCCGCGGCCTGGAAGTTCGTCAGCGCGTGGGAGACGAAGAACAGGCAGAGCGGGATCACCCCCAGCAGCGAATGCAGCCTGCGCGTGTAGAACGAATTGGTTCTCATGACGTAAGCGTTCTCCTTTCCGGACTGGAACATGCTCCCCAAGCCATACCCATTGTACTCCCGGCGCCGGGGAGCGTCAACGGAAGGCAGGGCGCCGGCCGTCCCGGTCCGGTCGTCCCGGCCTCGGGCCGGCACTCCGGAGCGGCCTTCGCCGCTGCCGCCGGTTCGCGCCGTTCCTCCTGACGTTCGCCCGACACCTTTTTGCCACAATCTATCCTAACCGCATTCCGCTTATAATGGAATTGCCGATTATTTATAAGCTATAATAACTTGCAAGCATAACGATGGGGTGCGACGAAAGCCGCGCGCCGCCCCGGTCCATGATGTTTCATTAATTTATAGGGACAAGAAAAGGAGGTGCGGTCCATGCTGGACGAGCTGCTGGTGTTCGCGGCCGTCGTCGAGCATTCCAGCCTGAACCGGGCGTCCTCCGCGCTCAATCTGTCGCAGCCGGCCCTGTCGCGCAAAATCGCGAAGCTCGAGGCGGAGCTGGGCGTACAGCTGTTCCGCCGGGCGGGCAAGCGGCTCGAGCTCACGCGCATCGGACAGACGACCTACGAATACGCGGTCGAGGTGCGGCAGCGGCACTTCCGCTATCTGCAGACGATCAGCGGGCAGCGCGAGGGCGGCAGGACGACCGTGATGATCGGCGCCAGCCTGACGACGCTGCAGACGACGCTGCCGGAGTTGATCCGGATGATGACCGCCGCCCATCCGGAGGCGGACATCAAGGCCGTGACGGGCAAGACGCATGAGATCGTCACGCTCGTCCGCGAGCGCAAGGCGGACTTCGGCCTCGTCGCCTCGAGGATCGAAGAGGACGCGGCGATCCGCTGCGTGCCGCTGTTCGACGACCATCTCGAGCTCGTGCTGCCGCGCGGCCTGTACGTCTCCGACGCGGCGCCGGGCCTGGCGCTGCGCATCGCCGATCTGGACGGCATGCCGATGATCCTGTTCGCGAAGGGCACGTGGTACCGGACGCTGATCGACCGGCTGTTCGACAAATACGGGCTCGAGCCGGACGTGAGGATGGAGATCGACTCGTTCGAAGCGATCCTCCGGCTCATGCATCCGTGCCGGGCCGGCGCGCTGCTGCCCCGCTCGTACCTGCGCGAGCAGCTGCTCAAGGACAACGATCTGGTCGCGGTGCCGTTGCCCGAGCTGGAGGAGACGAAACGGACGACTTCGCTCATCCATCCCGAGCCCGGCGCGATGAGCCCGTCGATCCGGCTGTGGATCGACGAGATCTTGTCCTATTTCAGCCGCAAGGTCAACCGATGATGATTCTGCCCTCGGGATAGCGATACAATTCCTTCTCTTCCTTCGGCCGGAGCGCGTAGGCGAAGGTGAGCGGGCCGATCCGCCCGGCGAACATCGTCAGGCTGAGCAGGAGCTTCCCGAAATCGGTGAGCTGCGGCGTGATGCCCGTCGAGAGCCCGCAGGTGCCGAACGCGGACACCGCCTCGAACAGGATGCGCAAGAAAGCCCGGTCCTCGGTCGTGCAGAGCACCATCGTGACGGCGACGACGACCGCGAGCGAGATCATCGTGATCGTGAGCGCCTTGAAGATCCGCTCGCGCGCGAGCCGGAAGCGGAACAGGACGACCTCGTCCTTCCCGCGCATCATCGCGATGACGGCGCCGACCAGCGTCGCGAACGTCGTCACCTTGATGCCGCCGCCCGTCGAACCGGGAGCGGCGCCGATGAACATGAGCAGGATGAGGAAGAACTGCGTCGCCTGCCGCAGCGAGCCGATGTCGAGCGTGCTCACCCCGCCCGAGCGCGGCGCGGCCGACTGGAACAGCGACGCCCAGATCTTGCCTCCCCAGCCGAGCGGTTCAAGCGCGTTCGTATATTCGAAAATGAAAATGACGACGGTTCCGATGACCAACAGCGTGCCGTTCGTCGCGAGCACGACCTTCGAGTGCAGCGACAGCCGCCGGCGCTTCCGGAACTCCATGAGGTCCGACAGGACGATGAAGCCGAGTCCGCCGAGCGTGATCAGCAGAATGGCCGTGATGTTCACGACCGGGTCCGCGACGTAGGGAGCATAGCTCCGGTAGCCGCCGAACAGGTCGAAGCCGGCGCTGTTGAACAGGGACACGGCGTGGAAGAGGCCCATGTATAGCGCCCGCCCGGCCGGCATTTCGGCGGCGAACCGCGCCGTGAGCACGGCCGTGCCCGCCGCCTCGATCGCCAGCGAGTACAGGATGACGCGCCGGATGAGCCGGACGATGCCCTCCATGCTCGTCTGGTTCATCGCTTCCTGCAGGATGAGCCGCTCGCGCAGCGTGATGCGACGCTTGAAGACGAGCGCGAACAGCGTCGCCATCGTCATGAAGCCGAGTCCGCCGACCTGGATCAACAACAGGAGGATCAGCTGGCCGGCCGTGTTGAAATAGGTGCCCGTGTCCGCGACGGCGAGCCCGGTCACGCAGACGGCGGATGTGGCGGTGAACAGCGCGTCGACGAAACGCATCGGCTC
>Ga0207872_100894_pt1 | contig 10871 bp, 10 predicted proteins | sample Passage260B_FD_187372 | JGI IMG/M metagenome (GOLD analysis project Ga0207872, IMG submission 187372) | Cellulose adapted compost microbial communities from Newby Island Compost Facility, Milpitas, CA, USA - Passage2 60B (SPAdes) (version 2) ...
CCTGGATGCCGTTGATCACTTCCGTCAGGTTGTGCGGCGGAATGTTCGTCGCCATGCCGACGGCGATCCCGGACACGCCGTTCACAAGCAGATTCGGAAAACGCGCCGGCAGAACGGACGGCTCCTTCTCCTCGCCGTCGTAGTTCGGCACGAAGTCGATCGTTTCCTTGTTGATGTCGCGCAGCATCTCCATCGCGATGGGCGACAGCCGCGCTTCCGTGTACCGCATCGCCGCCGCGGAATCGCCGTCGACCGAACCGAAGTTGCCGTGCCCGTCGACGAGCATGTAGCGGAGCGAGAAATCCTGCGCCATCCGGACCATCGTCTCGTAGACGGCCGCGTCGCCGTGCGGATGGTATTTGCCGATGACCTCGCCGACGATCCGGGCCGATTTCTTGTACGGCTTGTCCGGCGACATGCCGAGCTCGGACATCGCGTACAGGATCCGGCGGTGAACCGGCTTCAGCCCGTCCCGCACGTCGGGCAGAGCGCGGCTGACGATGATGCTCATCGCATAGTCCAGGAATGAATCGCGCATTTCCGTGCTGATGTCGCGATCTTTGATACGGGGATTGTTCTCCGCCATGCTCTACCTCCCGATCTTCCTCTCGGCGTGCGTGCCCCGGAAACCGCGTCCGCCCGGCCGCGCCGAAAGCCTTTCCATGAAAAAAAGACAACCCCGCCCCATGCAAAACGCGTCATTTGCCGGGACAAAACCCGCAAAAATTCAGCCGTATCCGACAATCCTTCCAATCCGTGCTTTCATCAATTTATTATATTACTTTCACCAAATCCGCACAATTAAACGCCTTCCGGCGTCCCGCCGGCGGTGCGAACGCCGGGGCGGGCGCGCCTGCCCCCGCATATGTTGGATTGGCGGAAATCCCAGGCCGGCTTCCGTCCGCTATTATACCATGATCGCAAGGGTTGTCCGGAACTTCCAGATCGCCGGCTTCCCGCGCGAGCGAAAGGAGCCGACGCCCGTTGGCCATTGAGCGCGTGAGGAGCAAACTTGCGAAGACCGAAGTGCTGATGCGACACGCCGAACTGCGCGAGCTGATCCCGGAGACCCGGAAATTCACGCTCGGGTCGCTGTCCGACATGCTCGATCGGTACCGCATGGTCTATGTCAAACCGGACAAGGGCACCTTCGGCCTCGGCGTCATCCGGGTCGAACGGAAGTCCGACGGCTACCTTGCGCGGATCGACACCCGCTCTTTCCGCTTCGGCTCGATCGATTCGCTGTACGACGGGCTCCGGCGCCTCAAGCGCAGGCGCGCGTACATCGTGCAGCGGGGCGTCCATCTGCTGAAGCACAGGGGAAGGCGGTTCGACATCCGCGTCATGGTGCAGAAGTCGCCCCGGGGTGAATGGGAGTCGACCGGCATCATCGGCCGGCTGGCCCACCCTCGCAAAATCGTGACGAATTACCACAGCGGCGGCACGCCGATGTCCTTCGACACTCTCCTGCGCGGCCACCTCGACGCCGACCGCCGGAAAGCCTATGCAGCCGAGCTCCGCCGACTTGGCGTCGAGACGGCCAGGCAACTGCAGAAGCGCTGGCCGGGCATGAAAGAGATCGGTCTCGACATCGGCATCGACACTTCGTTCAAACCGTGGATCCTCGAAGTGAACACGTCACCCGACCCGTTCATTTTCCGCAAACTGAAGGACAAATCGGTGTTTCGCAAAATCTACCGCTATGCCGCGGCCTACGGCAGGTTCGGAAAGAAGAAGCGGACCGGCCGCTCCCGGCGCGCGGAAAGAAGAAGAGTCGCCCGGTAAATCCGGACGGCTCCGTTCAGATATCGAGGTTTTTGACGAATTTCGCGTTGGCCTGGATGAATTCCCGCCGCGGCTCGACGTTGTCGCCCATGAGCGTGTCGAAAATGGCGTCCGCCTGAATCGCGTCCTGAATCGTCACCTGCAGCATCGTGCGGTTCTCGGGATCCATCGTCGTCTCCCAGAGCTGCTCGGCGTCCATCTCGCCGAGACCCTTGTAGCGCTGGATGTTCACCTTCGCGCCTTCGCCGAATTCGGCCAGGATCTGGTCGCGCTCCCTGTCGTTCAGCGCGTAGCGGACGACCTCGTTCCGCTCGATCTTGTAGAGCGGCGGCTGCGCGATGTACACGTATCCCGCCTCGATGATCTGGCGCATGTACCGGTAGAAGAACGTGAGCAGCAGCGTCCGGATGTGGGCGCCGTCGACGTCGGCGTCGGTCATGATGATGATTTTGTGGTAGCGCGCCTTCGACAGATCGAAGTCCTCGCCGATTCCCGTGCCGATCGCCGTGATGATGGCGCGGATCTCCTCGTTGTTCAGAATCTTGTCCAGCCGCGCCTTCTCGACGTTCAGAATCTTGCCCCGAAGCGGCAGGATCGCCTGGAAGTGGCGGTCGCGCCCCTGCTTGGCCGAACCGCCCGCGGAATCGCCCTCGACGATGTAGAGCTCGCAGATCGAGGCGTCCTTGGAAGAGCAGTCGGCCAGCTTGCCGGGCAGCGCGCTCACCTCGAGCGCATTCTTGCGGCGCGTCAGCTCGCGCGCCTTGCGCGCCGCCTCCCGCGCCCGCGCGGCCTGCACGCTCTTCTCCGCGATGCGGCGCGCGACGGACGGATTCTCGTCGAGGAACTCCTGGAACTTCTCGGCGAACATCGATTCGACGATGCCGCGCACCTCGCTGTTGCCGAGCTTCGTCTTCGTCTGCCCCTCGAATTGCGGCTCCGGAATCTTCACGGAGATGATCGCCGTGAGCCCTTCCCGCACATCCTCGCCCGTCAGGTTCGAATCGCCGTCCTTGAGCAGGCCGATCCGGCGCGTGTACTCGTTGATGATGCGCGTCAGCGCGCTCTTGAACCCGGCTTCATGCGAGCCGCCTTCATGCGTATGGATATTGTTCGCGAACGAATAGATGTTCTCCGTGTATCCGTCGTTGTACTGCAGCGCGATCTCGACCTGGATGTTGTCCTTCATGCCTTCGATGTAGATCGGCCGTTCGTGCAGCAGCTCCTTGTTGCGGTTCAAATACTGCACAAATTCGATGATGCCGCCGTCGTACTTGTAGACGTCCTCCACGCCGGTCCGCTCGTCGCGCAGCACGATCTCGATGCCTTTGTTCAGGAACGCCAGCTCACGGATCCGCGTCTGCAGCGTCTCGTACTCGAATTCGGTCGTCTCGGTGAAAATTTCCGGGTCGGGCTTGAACGTGACCGTCGTGCCCGTCTCGTCCGTCTCGCCGACGACGCGCACGTCGTACAGCGGAACGCCGCGCCTGTACTCCTGCCGGTGGATGTGGCCGTCCCGCTTGACCTCGACGATGAGATGCTCGGAGAGCGCGTTCACGACGGAAACGCCGACGCCGTGCAGGCCGCCGGACACCTTGTAGCCTTCGCCGCCGAACTTGCCGCCCGCGTGCAGCACCGTCAGCACGACTTCGAGCGTGGGACGTTTCATCTTCGGATGTTCGCCGACCGGGATGCCCCGGCCGTTGTCGATCACGGTGATGGATCCGTCCTTCCGGATGATCACCTCGATGCGCGTGCAGAAGCCGGCAAGCGCCTCGTCAATGCTGTTGTCGACGACTTCCCAGACGAGATGATGCAGCCCCCTCGAGCTGGTCGAACCGATGTACATGCCGGGCCGCTTGCGGACGGCCTCAAGCCCCTCCAGCACCTGGATCTGGCTTTCATCATAAACATGCCGGCTGTCGGTCATGCCTTGTTCACTGCTCCTCTCGACTGCTGCTTCCGAATCCGCGGAGAATCACGCGTCCGGCAGCTGATGCGTCCGCTTCTTCAGCGTGGAGGAAGAAATCGGGGAATAATAGACTTTCTGGGTGGTCACGACAATCGATTTCGGCTCTTCTTCGCCGATCACTTCCACGTTCTTGCGCTTTGAAGCCCAGGCGGTGAACTGCCGGGTAATCCGCGAAGATTGCTCGATCGAAATATCCAGAATCGCCACAAGCTCGCTGGCCCGAACGATCCGGTCTCCGCCCAGATGGACATACATGGTCGCTCGTGCTCCTTCCGCATCGCCTTTACGCTCTCACCGCGCGGCCGTCCCTCACCTGGTACAGGCAGACGTCGCGCAGCTTCTCCATGTCGACGCTGTCGAGGCTGGTCGTCGTAATGAACGTCTGCACCTTGCGCTGGAACGTGTCGATGAGCATCGTCTGACGGCTCCGGTCGAGCTCCGACAGCACATCGTCCAGCAGGAGCACCGGATATTCGCCGGTCTCCTCGCGGATCAGCTCGATCTCGGCCAGCTTGAGCGACAGCGCCGTCGTCCGCTGCTGGCCCTGCGAACCGTAGGCCTGCGCCTCCATGCCGTTGATGCGCAGCACGAGATCGTCCCGGTGCGGACCGATCAGCGTCACGCCGCGTCGCAGCTCCTGTTCCCTCGCCTGTGATAACTTTACCATAAAACGATCGGCCAGGACAGCTTCTTCTTCCCCGTCCTCCATCTCGAACGAAGGCCGGTATTCCACCTCGAGCCGCTCGCCTCCGCCCGTGATGCCGGCATGGATCGAAGCCGCCCACTGCCGAAGTTTTACGATAAAGTTTTGCCTCTTCTTCATCAATTTAACACCCCAGGCCGCGAGCTGCTCGTCCCATACCTCGAGCAGGCCGGGTTTCGCGCCGGGGCCGGCGGTCTTCAGGTAGCGGTTGCGCTGCATCAGCACTTTGCCGTACTGCTGCATCGCATGGAGATAACCGGGCTGAATCTGCGCGATCTCCATGTCGAGGAACCTTCTGCGCACGCCCGGCGCGCCCTTGACGATTTCGAGATCTTCGGGCGCGAACATGACGACGTTCAGCGTTCCGACGAACTCGCTGAGCCGGCGCTGCTCCAGCCCGTTCACCTTCGCGCGCTTGCCCTGCTCGGTGAACACGATCTCGAGGGAGACGCGGCCGTGGCGGCGCTCCACCTCCCCGGCCGCGCGCGCCATCGGACTGTTCCACCGGATCAGCTCCCGGTCCTTCGACGTCCGGTGCGAGCGCGCGAGCGCCAGCACGAAGATCGCCTCGAGCAGGTTCGTCTTGCCCTGGGCGTTCGGACCGATGAAGACGTTGATCATATGGTCCGTCTCGAGCCGGAGCGATTCGTAGTTGCGGTATTGCGTCAGCTCGATCGATTTCAGTCTCACTTCTTTACGACCTCGATCGCAAATGCGCCGAATCCGGAAACCTCGACCCGGTCGCCCGCGTACAGTTTCCGGCCGCGGCGCGTCTCCGGCTCGCCGTTGACGCGCACCGCGCCTTCGGCCAACAGGGCTTTCGCCTGGCCGCCGGTGTCGACGCAGCCGGCCAGCTTCAGCAATTGGCCGAGCGCTATCGGCTCGGTCGTGATCGTGATCGTTCTCATGCGGACGTTCCTTTCAGCCGGTCGTGCGGTACGGCAGGATGATGTGGAGCTGACGGTCGCTTTTGTCGGTCGGACGAATCACGATCGGGCTCATCGAACCGTTGAAGCCGATGAAGATCCGCTCGCTGTCGATGACCCGGAGCGCGTCGAGCATGTATCTCGAATTGAAGGCGATGCGCAGCTCGTCGCCTTCAAGCCGCACCGAGCGCATCTGTTCGGTGACGCGGCCGAGTTCCGTCGAGCTGGACGAAATCTCGATTTCGCCGCCGCCCAGCGTCACGATGCGCACGATGTTCGTCTTCTCCTCGCGCGACATCAGGTAGGCCCGCTCGATCGCGTCGGTAAGCTGCCGCGTGTCGATCTCCATTTCCGTCTTGAATTCCTGCGGAATGATCCGCGACGTGTCCGGATAGGTGCCGTCGAGCACGCGGGAGTAGAAAAGGACCCGCCCGATCCGGAACAGCACCTGGTTGTCGGCCGCCGCAATCTCGACGGGATCCTGCGAATCGGGAATGATGCGGGACAGTTCGTTCAGCGTCCGCGCCGCGATGACGATGCTCGCGAACCGGTCGCCTTCCGCCGCTTCGACCGCTGCGGTGCAGGTGGACAGGCGGTGCCGGTCGGTCGCCGTGAACTTCAGCTCGCCGCCCGCAAGCTGCCACTGGATGCCGGTCAGAATCGGCGTCTGCTCGTTCGTCGACGCGGCGAAGATGGTCTGCCGGATCATGCTTTTGAGCCGGTCGCCCGGAATCGTGATGGTCTGCCGGCTGCCGAGATCGGGAAGCACCGGAAATTCCTCGGCATCCAGGCCGATCATCTGGATGTCCGTCGCGCCCGACCGGATCGTGACCTGGAATCCGCCCTGCTGCTCGAACTCGATCTCGTCCTCCGGCAGTTTTCTGACGATTTCCGCCATGAAACGGGCGGGAAGCACGATGCTTCCCGGCCGTTCGACGCGAACGACGGGTTCGCCGTCGATGACGGCGGGCACATAGGACTGGATCGAAATTTCGGTGTCGCTGGCGGTCAGCGTAAGGCCGCCGGAATCGGCGTCGAATTTGATCCCGTACAGAATCGGAATGGCCGGCTTCGATGAGACGGCCTTCACGGCCTGCTGGACGGCTTCGTTCAATTCGTTCTTGCGGATGGTCAGTTTCATGCGTTCCTCCCGTCGGCGGTCGTCGTTTTTGTCCCTATGATGAATATCATATCATTAATCGGTCGTATTCGTAGTAGAGCGGGTGAATTTGTGGATAAGCGCGCGGACTTCGACAAAAGAAGCCTATCCACATGTGAATAAGCTTGTGCATAGGCCTGACGGGTTGTTCACGGTTGTCCGCCGCGGATCCGTTCGGTGAGCGTCCGGATGATCTGCTGCAGCTCGCGGTCCGTCTCGAGCTGCTTCGAGATTTTGTCGTGGGCGTGGATGACCGTCGTGTGGTCGCGGCCGCCGAACGCGTCGCCGATCTTCGGCAGCGAATGATCGGTCAGCTCGCGCGCGAGATACATCGCGACCTGCCGCGGGAACGCCACGGCCTTCGTCCGCTTGCGCGCCTTGAAGTCCTCGAGCTTGAGGCCGAAATATTCGCCGACCCTGGCCTGGATGTCCTGGATCGTGATCATCTTCGGCCGGTTCGAGGAAATGATGTCCTTGAGCGCTTCCGCCGCGAGATGGGTCGTGATGTCCTGGTTGGTCAGCGACGAATAGGCGACGACGCGGATGAGCGCGCCTTCGAGCTCCCGGATGTTCGTGTCGATCATGTTCGCGATGTAGACCATCGCTTCGTTCGGAATGTCGAGATTCTCGGCCTTCGCCTTCTTGCGCAGGATCGCGATCCGGGTCTCGAGATCCGGCGGCTGGATGTCGGTGATGAGTCCCCATTCGAAGCGCGAGCGGAGCCGCTCCTCCAGCGTCGGAATTTCCTTCGGCGGGCGGTCGCTCGAGATGACGATCTGTTTCCGCTCTTCGTGCAGCGCGTTGAAGGTGTGGAAAAATTCCTCCTGCGTCTGCTCCTTGCCGGCGAGGAACTGGATGTCGTCGATCAGCAGCACGTCGATGTTGCGGTACTTGTTGCGGAAGCTTTCGCCCCGGTTGTCGCGAATCGCGTTGATGAATTCGTTCGTGAACTTCTCGGACGAGATGTAGAGCACCCGCATGCCCGGATTGTGTTCCAATATATAATGGCCGATCGCATGCATGAGATGGGTTTTGCCGAGCCCGACGCCGCCGTAGATGAACAGCGGGTTGTACGCCTTTGCCGGCGCCTCGGCCACCGCGAGCGAGGCGGCGTGGGCGAACCGGTTGTTGGCGCCGATGACGAAGGTTTCAAATTTATATTTCGGATTGAGCATGCTGCCGGCGGGTTCCTCATGGACGACCACGGGTCTGACCACAGCCGGAGGTTCGGCCTGGGTTTCCGCCGTCTTCTGCTCTTCGAGGGCGAATTTGACGTCGACCGGATAGCCGAGGCATTCCTCAAGCGCTTCCCGTATGTATCGCGTGTAGCGGCTCTCGAGCCATTCGACCGCGAAAGGCTGAGGCGTGGTGATGAGCACAAGCCGATCCGAGAGGAAGCGCATGTTCGTCTCTTTGAACCATGTGTCGAAACTTGGCTTGCTGACCCGGGTCTGGATGATGGACAAAGCCTGCTGCCAGATGTCACGGGGTTGGCTGTCCAATGCCTGTCACTCCTTACCGACTGTTCGTCCGACCCATGGAAAAATCGCCCGTTATCCGTCGCAATCGCAACCATTTCCGAAAAAAGGACAAAAAGGAATACGACTCTCCTCCGGCCATCACCGGCAACAGCGAAGGAAAGTTCGTTCGTCCGATACGGCTTGTGCGCTGCGATGTGTCGTAAAGAAGCGTGGTGCGAGGCGAATTATCCACAAAACAAACGCAATTCCGCCGCGAGTTATCCAAAGGGGAGTGAATTGCTCACAAAATTGTCCACAATCTGTTGATAAAATCGGGGGATCACGAAAGATGTCCACAGGTCGAAGCAGTTTTATCATAGCAGACCGGGCCGTCGATTTCAACGCTTGCAAAGAAACTGTCCACAATCCCCGGGGCTGTGCACAAAAATTATGAACAACCCCCGAAATTGTTGAAAAGTTGTCGACAACCCGTGGGTTTTCGACGGCATTCGGCACCGGGTTATCAACAACCCGTCGGCGGGAAGACGGGTTCGTCACGGCCGGCCCGGACGATGCGCCGGGGTGATCTTGACTTCGGCGGAAGGGTGTGCTTTAATTATTAGGGCATTTTTCAGGATCGATCGCAGCCGATCCGCCGGTTATCGGACGGGATCGTTTTCGCGGTGAAATCGGTATCGGGAGGTGTCTGGAAGTGAAACCGACGTTCAGACCGAACGTGAGCAAACGGAAGAAAGTGCACGGCTTCCGCAAGCGGATGAGCACGAAGAACGGCCGCAAGGTGCTGAAGGCTCGCCGCAAGAAGGGCAGGAAAGTGCTGAGCGCTTGATCCGGGGACCACGAAGCGTGGTCTTTTTTTATTCGCTTATTCGCTCCGTCCGGCAGCCGACGTCTTCCGGATGGAAGGTTCGGTGATGGTGATGCAGAGAAAACTCCGCCTGCGCAGCCGCAGCGATTTCAGCCGCGTGTACAAGACGGGCCGTTCGTTCGCGAACAGCCAGTTTGTCGTCTATTGGCTCAAGCGTCCCGAGACCGAACGGTTTCGCGCGGGAGTGTCGGTAAGCCGGAAGCTCGGCGGCGCCGTCGTCCGCAACCGGATCCGCCGGGTGGTGAAGGAACTCATCCGCCTGAACGCGGACAAGATCGCGGACCGGACGGACTTCATCGTGATCGTGCGGCGGCCGGCTCTCGGCATGAAGACGAAGGATCTGGAGCGGAGCCTTCTGCACGCGCTGCGCAAGGCCGGTCTCCTGAAAGGCGTGAAGCCCACGGGAGACGGCCGGCGAAGCGGGACGGAACCCGGAAGCGGTCCGCAAAATCAGCCCCGGCGGAAGGTTTAGGCAAGTTTTCTTCGGACCATAAATTGTGATATAGTGTAAAGGGAATGTTTGTCTTCTCAAGAGGGGAGTTTTGGCTTTTGTCACGATCGCGCACACGGATGCTGATGATGCTCATCGCCGCGTCGGTCCTGCTTCTTGCGGGATGCTCGCCGGCGGCCGACCATACAACCAGCACGGAAGATCTGCTCAAGGGCAACTTCTGGGAGCGGAATTTCGTTTACTATTTCGCGCTGCTGCTGGACACGTTCGCCGAATGGCTGGGCGGCAACTACGGCTTGTCCATTCTCCTGCTGACGGTCATCGTCCGCACGCTGATCCTGCCGCTCACACTGAAGCAGTACAAAAGTTCGAAGGCGATGCAGGCGATTCAGCCGGAGCTGAAGAAGCTCCAGGAGAAGTACAAGAACAACCAGCAGAAGCTGCAGGAAGAGACGATGAAGCTCTTCATGCAGCATCAGATCAATCCGATGGCGGGTTGCCTGCCCATACTCGTCCAGATGCCGATCTTCATCGCGCTGTACAACGCGATCTACTGGAATCCGGCAATCCGGGACTATTCGTTCCTCGGCATCCAGCTCGGCCTCGCGCCGCAGCAGCAGGGCGTCATCGCCTGGCTGCTGCCGATCCTGACGGCGGTGTTCACCTACGTGCAGCAGAAAATGGTGCCGCAGCAGCCGACCGGTCCGATGCAGGCGATCCTGATGATCTTCCCGGTCATGATGTTCGTCATGTCGCTGTCTTTCCCGGCGGCGCTGCCGCTGTACTGGCTGTACAGCAGCATCTATACGATCATCCAGAACTACTTCCTGTACGTGCGCTCGTCCGACAAGGGCAAACCGAAGGAGGCCCCCGCAAAATGAAAAAGGTCACGGCATCCGGCAAGACGATCGAGGCTGCGGTGAACAGCGGACTAGCCGAACTCGGGACGACGATCGACCGCGTGAAGGTGAACGTGCTCCGGCAACCTTCGCGCGGGTTCTTCGGTCTGTTCGGCGCAAGGCCCGCCCAGGTGGAACTCGTGCTCATCGAGGAGCCGGAGACGGAGGAGTCCGTTCCGGCCGGAGCCGAACCGCCGGAGAGGGAAGATGCCGGCAATTCGATCGTCTCTGCGGATGCCGACGGTTTCGAAGAGGATGAACCGTTGTTTTTCGACGACGGGGAAGATTCGGAACCGGAAGACGGGGATGTGCCCGCGGAAGCGGACGACATCGACAAGGCCGCGGAAGCGGCGGAGCGATTCCTGCGCGAAGTCGCGGAAGCAATGGGAGTGTCGATTGAAATCCGCCGGAGCGTGACGCGCGACGGCGTGTTGCTGTCGATGTCGGGCGGCGGCGACATGGGGCTCATCATCGGCCGCAGGGGACAGACGCTCGACGCGCTGCAGTATCTGGCGAACGTTGTCGCCGGCCGCCGTTCGCGCGGCCATGTGCGCATCCTGCTGGACGCGGAGAATTTCCGCGAACGCCGCCGCAAGACGCTGGAGGAGCTCTCCGAGCGGCTCGCGCGGCGGG
>Ga0207872_100908_pt1 | contig 10602 bp, 10 predicted proteins | sample Passage260B_FD_187372 | JGI IMG/M metagenome (GOLD analysis project Ga0207872, IMG submission 187372) | Cellulose adapted compost microbial communities from Newby Island Compost Facility, Milpitas, CA, USA - Passage2 60B (SPAdes) (version 2) ...
TCCCGCCGCTTCTGTCGCAGCACGATCCAGGCGTTGCCGAAGCGTCGGACTGGAGGGCACTTTTTGCAGTTGCAAACAGATCGGAAATACATCGTCGTTTCGAAACGGCTCAATATGGTCGAAATCGCTCTTGCCTTGGCAGAGAAGCCCGATGTAACTTTTCATCACGTCGGCATGAGAATAATAGGGGTTCTCCATCTCCGAGAGGCGTGTATGGTTTAAACGCTTGGCTAATCTGGTATGTGCAAGCAATGCCCCTACGGTTGCAAGACCGGCATGAGTGGAAAGGATAAGCTCCTTGGAGCGAACGAACTTGATTTTCATATGACACCCCGCAGGTGAATGTTATCTTGTTTATGTCATTCGCCTTCGGGGGTGTATTTGCCTGTTTTTTCTCGCATTTTCATCAGTTGATGATCACGGATTCAGGAAAAAGGGAGAAGTGAATTATATGGGAATTAATCAACAATTGTCGGGCGAACATGTACGGAGGTACCGGCATCGGGATCAACAAATATATTTCCGAGGAGGAGAAGAGGCAGCCTGGCTGTTCCTGATCTGGGCCACCGCTCCGCAGACGCAGTACAAGATTCTGGAAGTCGGTTTTACGCCGACCCGTTATTCGGTTTACAAGCTGCCGGAACTGCAAAAGGCCATGAGCGACCCGGATTCCGAAGAAGCCAAGAAGCTGAAGGCAATGTCTATTTCCCGCCGAAGATTCCGATGTGGCCAAAATTGACACGATTATCTATACCGAGCTGTCGAAAATGCTTGCAGGCCGCCAGTCTCCTGCTGACACCATGAAAGCCATTGCCCAGCAGAGCGGCAAACTGACCGGCAACTGACGCATCATCGGATAAAGCAGGTTTCTTCCCAACAGGTAACCCGCTTTATTTCTTGTCCACGGCCTGTTTCACTTCCGCCGGCATGTACTTGTATGCGATCCTTCCCTGCCGGGGCATAATTTCCCCGAACAACCGGCACATGACTGTAAATGCTCTTTCCCCTGCTGTGGGCAGAGGGAAGCGTTTATTAGTATGTCAATCATAACAGCCAACTTACTATTTCCAAAAAGATATTTCTATGTTGACTTTTGGAATTTCGTTTTATAAGATTAGAATTGTAATCCATTTTATTACTATAGGAGGGATAGTAGAGAAAAAATTCTGCATCTTGTACATATTAACAATTAATAAATCAAGTGAGGTGTTATTTTGTGATGAAAAGATTCTTGTTTTTAATGGTAGTTAGTTTGCTTCTCTTTTCTTTAGGAAATGTTGCATTGGCTAGCAAATCACCACAACAAAACTCGGATGACTTAACAGAAACTGAGAGAATGATTCTTCTAAACGAAGTTGGTCTCTCAGAATATGATTTGACTCTTTTTCCCGTAGAGCAATTAAGAGAGTTTATTGCTATTGGGGCAAAAAAACTTTCAAATAAACATTCCCCCACTAGTTATGATTTGAAAAATGAAGGAGACAATAACAATAAAATTGGTACAATGGCTTTAACAGAGGACGATATTACCCTTTATGGAGCTGTATTGCAGGTTGCTAGCGATAAACCCAACAACCTGAAGTTTTATATTTATGGAACATTTACTTGGATGGTTGATCCATTTTGGACGCTGACGGACAAATATTCAATCGGGTATCCAGTAACAAATGAATGGTACCTTCCAACAAAAAACGGTAAAATCGATGGTCATGCTAACAGAATATGCTACTACTTCGGGTATCAAGAGTGTATAAATAGCAATGAACCATCTGACCACAGTATAGGTTCTGGGGTTGCTGCTGCTTATGATCTTAAGGCAGATTCAAGTGCTCATATTGGATTGATTGGACAATATGTATATACAACCAGGCAACAAGGGGCATCAAATGTAGTGTTTAGATATGGTCATAGGCTAATTTCAGGAAAACCTTCAGTCTCAATATACCCTGACATTGGCTTGGCAATTACACCGTCGACTCAAACCGAAACATTGGATTACATCATTGAGTTTGAATGGGGCTATAATTAAAATTAATATTGTATTATTTATGGAGCGAAAGCTCCCAATTTTTTTTGGAGGAATACGAATAGATCATGATAAAAGCCATTTTTAGCACAGTACTCTCTATCATTATTTCTTTTATCTTATTAATAATAATCGGGAACATAATTGGAGCTTCGACTGATATTGATAATGTTTTCGTAATGACAATCATTATCTCCTTACAGTTATCGGTTGTGATCGGAATTCTCTTCTTCCAGAAGTCCAAAAAATAATTGAGCCTAGAAGCCACCTACAGCCAGAGTCATCCATACATAGTGAAACCCGGTCCCGCGCCAGGTGACGCGACAAACGCTTCAGCTCCGTTCAGCTGGCCGGTTTGGGGGATATTCGCCGTGCGGCGCACGGCCGGCGGCCGTTTTGGCGCCGGAACTGGAACGCCTGGCGGCCACCCGCCGGTGGCGCCCGGGCGGGTGGCCGGTGGTTTCCCCACGCCGCCGGATACCCACGGTTGCCGGATCTCCTGAAGGAGCGTATCTAGACGTGTTTTGATCGTACCTTATAGAAAATGAAATATCTTGATAGGGAAAGATTGAATGATAAAAAAATTTATATCGAAAAATATTGATTTCGGCCTTGACAAGTGGTATATTTTTAGATAGGCGAAGCCTAAGAATAAAACTGGAAACTATTTCCATAAAAAATTCCCCTGTAAGGGGGCATTTTTCGTTTAAGGGGAAAATTTCAAAACGACTTTTGAATAAAGCGGGAGGGAGAAGACATGAGAAGCGACGAAGCAGAAAGCATGATTTTTGCGACTTTTTTCTTTATGGTGATTGGTTTGATGTTTGTTGCGGCTTTTCGGATTGCTGAGGGACTTGTCAAGCTGTTGATTTGGGGAACACCGAGGTTGATTCGTACATGGAAAAGACACCCGGATGCTTGCAATAGTGTGTTGTCTGGAACCATCGTCGCAATCACTTGCTGGTACGCCAGCCGTTACAACGAGCATACGGCGGAGTGGTTTCAATTAATGCCGTGGCTCCTGGCTTTAATCGCCGTGATTGCTGCCGCAACAACGATGCTTATGTTGAACAAAATCAAGTCCGTCCGATTTCAAAAGGCTGAAAATCAAACAGAGTTCTTTTCTTTGGATGGCAACGGAAGCAAAATCGTCGAAGTAAAACATTTGAAAGGCGTTGTTTCCCCTGCGGTGAATGCCGAATTGAGAAGCACAGGACTTAATAGAGTGATTCGAGAGGCAAAAAAAGTTTCGTGGGCCGATCGCATCATTCTTGCCTCTAATCCTCCTCGATACGGGAAGTTCGGGGATCGGCTTTCAGCACGGGAACCGACGCAAAACCTGGCAAGGATTAAAAGGGGGTGAGAACAAACATTCGCAGAAAATATTGTAAAGCGTTATGATGTGTGGTATAATTTTCATAACAATAAAGGATAGCAAATCCCCTATTTAGGGGCATTTTTCGTTTTATAGGAAATTTTTAAAATGACTTTTGAACGAAATAGGAGGTTGGAATTCATGAAAAAGTTTTTGGTGTTGGTATTGTCGATTGTACTCGTTCTGAGCACCGGTACTGTTGTATTGGCGGCAAATAACGATCCTTGGGCAGATAAGGAAGTTCCGTTAGGAGAGCCCGAAATCGATGTAAAAACAATTGCAACTATCACCTTCGTCTTCATTGATGGTAAATCAGGAACAACCGAGGTTTCTGAAAAGAAAGGCGAAGATCATGATGTGACAATAGAAAACTACCTCAAGTGGATTTGGGATAAAGAATATGATGTTAAACAGATTACCCATATTGACGGAGTTCCAATCGAGAAGACCAAATGGAAGAAGTTCGCCGGTGTGATTCGGACTTCCAATCCGCTGGTCACAGATGGAAATAACAACGCCCCGACATCACCTGCGCCGTCTCAAAATGGAGATAACGGAAGCGTCAAAGTCGGTGACACTGTGTATCGTCCGTTCGAAGTGACGGTTACCGTGGATGGTGACGAGGTGGTGTTTCCTGACCAAAAACCATACGAAGATACGAAAGCGTACCGGACAATGGTGCCAATGAGGGCGGTCTACGAGCATTTCAACATCCAGGCTGAGGTTATTTGGAACCAGAAGGAACAGACAGTAACCGCGATCAACCCGAAGGGTGAAAAAGTCATCTTCACGATCGGTAAAAAAGAGTTTCTTTCCTTCGCAGCCGATGGCACCGTTAAGACGCTCTACAGCGATGCCGCTCCGATCGTGATAAAGGGGAGAACATACCTCCCGCTTCGTGCTCTTGGTTCGGCTTGGAATATCAAAACGTTGTGGTTCTCCGATAAAAAACTGGTTCAAATGACGACGCCTGAAGGGTACATTCAATATCTGTTGCCGAAAGATGAATATTTGGCCAAGAAAGGAGCTTGAGCGTGGTAATGCGAAACATCATAAAGAAAACGATGCTGGTGGTCAGTGCCACCAGCATTTTTCTTTCGCTTTTTTCGGTTTCGGGCAACAACATCCTCTGTCAGCCAGCATATGCAGCTGGGGAGCGCAAGGGCCTTGACGAGGGTATGACTAAGCGTGTGCAAGACGATGGGACGGAAAGTCAACTCCCCTTTCAAGAATGGTGGACTGTTGACTTGAAGCGCGTTGAGGACGGAAAAGTCATATCGAACGGGAAGGTTTATTCCCAGCCCATCATCGTAGAAGAACAGGATGCCATTTATGTGCAAGCTGGTCGGGACTTCATTAAACTTGAAAGTTATCAAAAGGCAACGTCGAATAATCCACCAAAGATAATTCGGATGAACGACATCAATCAAAACGAATGGCCGTCTGCAAGTTCCCCTACTTACGCAAGAACACAATTTGGGCCAAGAATCTATCAGGCGACAAGGGATCATCGTTTGTATGTTATTGATCCAACCAATATGTCTGTGGTTTGGCGTACAACTCTGAGTGCAGGCAACCGACCAGAATACCGCTATCGTGTGACGACCAGCCCAATGGTCCAGGAACTGGAGGGAAAGACGCTCATCAGTTTAGGGACAGCACACGGGGATTTAACAGGATTAGAGCCAGAGCGACAATATGCTGATAATGGATTTTTTGTCATTCAAGATTTAGGATCACAACCAATTGCAATTTTCAAAGAACGCTTCACTGGCGAAATCACAGCCAGCCACATCTACGTCGAAGCTGGGATAAAGAAAATCGTGGGCATGGAGAACACTTTAGAAAGCAGCAATAAAATTATCAATATTGAATTCAATGAAGATTTGTCGGATGCCACCATAAACCGCACTGTACTGGTCCGCTACGGCGTTGCGTCCTCGCCTTCATACAGATATGAGGACGGAAAGCATTACGTGTATTTCATAGATCGCGAAGGTGTGTTGTACAAGGTGGACATCGAAAGCAACGAACGTGTATGGCAAAAAGAATATGCCACCGGCAACACTCGCGCTCTTGAAGGCTTTACGATTGGAGACAAGTATGTCTTTGCTGCCATTCGCCACTTTCATACCCGAAGTACCGGCGGAAACGGCGCTGTGCTGGCGATAGACAAAAAAACGGGCATTCTGGTCAAAACAATCAACCTAAGCGATTCAATACGCAACGACGTTCTGTATTGGCGGCCAGATCCAAACGAGCCGGGATACATCATCATCCAGACCGCCGACGGGAGCATCCAATTTGTCCAGGAGGATACATGGGAAAGAATTAAGTGGTTCCAGGACAAAAAAGGGAACCTTCTGGACACCGCCAAGCTCCCGGGGACAATGGATCAGCATAACAGCCCGGAGCTTGTCTTCGCGGACAATCTGATGCTGACCGTCGATGGCGACGGCATCATGCACGCTTACAAATCGGTTCGGCCCAACAATCTGGCCGTGACCGAATTTAAGGTGGCCGGAAGCAAGAAGCTTGAGGATTACAAAGTCGGAGAGACGATCCCGCTGGACGCCACGTTCGCCAACACCAGCGAGAAAGCTTTCAAGAGCGTCGAGATCACTCTGAAAGGTCCGGACGGACAGGTGCTGAAGACGATCACGAAAGATATGGATGCCCGGAGCGAATTCAGTCACCGTTTCGAGGTCGTGAACGATACTGGATTGCCGTGGTTTGAAGTCTTGATAAACGAAAAGAGAAACAATCCGCCGGACGAAGTGACATGGGATGATAACAAGAAGTCGATCATGCTGCCGGTGGATATCCGGGTCGACGACTTCAAACTGAACAAACAAACTGTTTCAGCGGAAGAAAACGACGTGACGGCCACGGTCAAGGTGTTCCTCAAACCGCTGTTTGAGACGAACCAAAAGTTTTCGCTGAAAACGAAAGTGCGATTGATGATCGGCAGCTATCCGCTGACGAGAGAAATTACACTGGCATCTAACGAACAGATGACGTTAAACATTCCGTTTACAGTGAAGGAAGAGCAACTGAAACTTGGAGCGATTCCGGTGACGGCACAAGTGAATGGCGATTTCGCCATTTATGAACCGACGTCGCCTGCATCGATCCGTGAGAACAACTTCGCAGGCCCGCTTGTGCTGATTTCGCAAGCGGACGCTGATTTGATTGCGGTATCCATCAATGCGCCGAACAGCACGACATATGGAAACAAGGTCACGATCAAGGCGACGGTCAGGAACGCATACAACAAGCCGCAGAAAGACGTGCTGATTCGCTTCTACGCTGACGACACAAAGATTTATGAGGTCAAAACCAATTTCATGGCCAATCAGACGAAGGAAGTCGGCGGATTCGTCTGGACGGCCAACCAGGTTGGAAACGTCAATCTGTCCGTGCATGTCGATCCGCTGAAAACGGCGATGGACGGAAATCGCAGCAACAACGTCAAAACGCGCATGATCGACGTGAACCCGCATCAATCGGATGTAAGTTCTTGCTCGGATACCAAGCCCAACGGATCGTGGGACGTGACGTACTGGATCATCACTGGATACGAAACACGCACCGGCACTTATACTTGGACCGATGCGGAGGGCAACCAGCACACGGAAACTTACACCTATACCGACTACAGCAGCCCGATTTGGGAGCCGAGAACGGTTCGGTATAACGAATCGCTTTCGGCAACGGTCACGGTTAATACAAAACAGGGGATTCCGACCGATCCCAAGAACCCAAAGGAATCCGACCGGGAAAGCAGAGGATCGTGGGCAATCATCCCGTGGGCGGCCAAAAACGGTCTTGATCCGAACGAGGTTACGCGTGCCGGGTATGGTTTCGAGCTGAAGGTGGTTACGCAGTACACGACCGATTACGAGACGAAGGTGCCGAAGGGATTGGAGGGCACAGCCCAGCCCTTGGGCGGATCGCCGAGCGGTCCGACCGAGGTTGTGGCCAAGATTTACGACACGCGTGGCAAGTACGTGGCACAAATTCAGTTGGAGAAAACCGGCGGCGACAACCGCACCGCGACGTGGGAACTGCCTGAAGAAATCTTCCGGGCGTCAACCGGTGAAGTGTTCCGTGAACGGAAGTTCTACACCGATGTAAATGCGCCGGACGGCGAGTACATCGTTCAGGTGTTCGCCAAGAACGCGGGTCAAACCGGTTTGTCGTACTGCGGAACCAAAAAGGTAATCATCTACGGCAGTATGTACGATGATTCGCAATCGGTGCGTGACACATCTGGACAGTAATGAAGCGTGATTATTGAGGGGGCCGGATAAACCGGTCCCCCCTGTTTAGGTGAAGGACATGGAAATGCAACTAATTTGGATTCCGCTCTTTATCGTGTTAATCATGGCGACAGTCACCGATCTGAAAACAATGACCATATCGAACCGGCTCACGCGAAACGGTCTTTTTTATTTTCTGCTCATCCGTTTAATGTGGGCACTGCTTCCATACACGGATTACTTGGTTGGCGTTCTGGTTGGCGCCGGTTTTTTGTGGCTTATCAACGTCATCCACCCCAACACCATAGGCGGCGGAGATATCAAGCTGATGGCCGTCGTTGGGGCGGCACTTGGGTGGCAAATGACAATACCATTCCTTGCTATCCTGTTTCTTTCGTCGTGGATTTTTGTGGCCGTATATCGTCATTTGAAAAGAAAAACAATCGTAAGGTTTCCTCTCGCGCCGTTTTTTCTGTTGAGCGGTGCAGTTTTGTTTTGGGTGCAGTGGGACGTTTTTAAAGTAATGCTCCAGATGTATTGACGCCTCTGCCGCCTGGCAGGGGCTTTTTATTTTTCCAAAGGTTGAGAGGGAAAGGAGGGATACCGTGACCCGCGAACAAATTCTGACCAAGCTGCTTGAACATATTGGGGATGGACTGTGGATGCTGGCCGCTCTTGCCAAAGCCGGAAAACCGGTTAACAAGGAACGACTTAAGGAACTGACCAACAATCATTACCGCCTGAAACGCCAAGAAGGCGAACTTCCCATCCGATCTCGACACACGCTTGATCTGCTTGCCGCTCGACTTGAAGGTGCGGCGCTGGTGGATGTGGAGGGTGTTGGACGTGCGAAAATGTACACGTTGTCCGAATTGGGATGGGAACTGATTCGTTTCCGCGAACAGATGAAGGAGAAATCGGAAGGAGGGAAGCAGTAACATGGACATCAGCATGAAACTTGGGTTTCTGGGACTCGGGATGGGCGGTTGCTCTATCGCAGACGAATGCGCCAGCGTGCGGATGCCGGTCAAAAACAATATGAACCCGTATACCGCGTTTCTCATCAATACCAACGAAGTCGATCTTCGCAAACTGCCGGATCGTCCAAACGCGATCAAATATGTGCTTCGTGGTTACGAGCGCGGAGCCGGGCGAGACATTCGGATCGGCGAAGAAGCGTTTTTGCGCCATAAAGACGACATTGTTAAACGGATGAGGGACTTCTTTGCGGATCGGGATTTCCTGTTCGTCGTTTGTGGCCTCGGCGGCGGGACAGGAACCGGAGCCGTCATTGAGGCGGTACGGATGATCCACGCAAACGGGTTCGCTGGGCGATTTGGGCTGATTCTGACACTCCCTCGTGACCAGGAAGGATATCAGGTATTGGACAATGCTCTCCAGCGCCTGCAAGTCATCGCACGAGCAATGCGCGGTTTGGGAAGCATCGTCTTGGTGGACAACCAGAAGTTGTTCGACGCGTATTTGCAGGAAAATCCCGGAGGCAGCGTTTCATCCTACCTGGATCACAGCAACCGGTACATCGCACAGACACTTCACGATCTGAACGTGGTGACGGCTAGCTACAACCCGCTGTCTGGCTACCACTTCGATGGCTCAGAATTGCTCAAGATGTTTCAAACGTCTGGCGTGCTGACGTTCGGTAAATGTGCAATGGACGAAAGCGCGGTGGACGCAGAGAACCAGGGAACGTACATGCCAAAGATCAAGCAGGCAGTTGAGGAAGGCATTCTCTCGGATGGATACGACTTCACGGAGGCGGCCCGCTGCGCCGTAAGCCTTGTTGCCAGCCCACAGGGTGCCAAACGCATTTTCACGCTTGGTATGGTGAACGAGGTAGAACAGCTTCTGACGACGCTGGCGCCGTATGCGGGGGAGCGTCCGGTGGCCACCTATGCCGGGGACATCCGCCAGCTTCATGTCTATACCATCTTTGCTGGTCTTGGTTTACCGAAGCGAATCGCCGCGCTTGTAGAGGCGGCCAAGCAATATGATCGCCCGGCAAAAGGCGGCGATATTCTGAACGCTCTCGGGGGGTACCAAAGCCAGTTCAGACACGAGAACGTCGACTTGGAATCGCTGCTCTTGGACACCCCAGAACAAAAAAAGAAGACGTCAAAGAACTCGGATGATCCTTTTGACTTTTAACTGCCGCTGAAACTGCCGCAGAAAATGCGGAGCTATATTTTTGTAGGTGCTGCATTAACTGCGGCAGAGTGCGGCATTAATTGAAGGGGGTTTTTCAAGTGGCCTGGGACGAGGAATCCTTTGGCGAATATGTCCGGCGGTGCTGGGATTCGTTCGAAATGGACCGGCTGCATGAAGCATACAGGCAGTCGGTACTGGTTTCATGTGCGATCGCGGATCAGATCGCGCAAAGGGAACGCGTGCGTATTCGAGATGTGAAGTTGGATGAGTGGGGCAATTACACGTCAGAGACAGCTTTCGAGGATAAGTTCACGTCGGAAACACCGTATCCAAGATGCTACCTTACGGAACACACGGTGGAAGGACAAACCGTCTATCAACTTTCCTACGACGGTATGTTGCCGCTGTACTTTGAAACGAACTTCAATACCAAGACGGCGCTTCGCAATTTTGAACGGGAAAGACTTCAGGAACTCAGTCGCTATCACAACGCGGTCAGAGATTACTACCTTCGCGCGACAAGCGATACTGTAAAGCTGTGGCCAAAAGAAATAAAAACCTTCTCCAGAGCGTTCATATATGTTTGTCACTTCTTTGGCAACCTGGTTATCCGCGACTTGGACAACCGCAATCGAAGTATTTTGATCAACGCGGCAAGGCTTTGCGGATTTATCTCGTTACAATCCCGAGTAGTGGTGTAAAAACGATGGCGGTTACTTGACAAAAAGTGAAGCCATCGTGTGGATTCTACTATAGAGACATAGAGACACCAA
>Ga0207872_100910_pt1 | contig 10595 bp, 9 predicted proteins | sample Passage260B_FD_187372 | JGI IMG/M metagenome (GOLD analysis project Ga0207872, IMG submission 187372) | Cellulose adapted compost microbial communities from Newby Island Compost Facility, Milpitas, CA, USA - Passage2 60B (SPAdes) (version 2) ...
CGGGATGGTTGCACTCTTTCCGCGCCTCATCCACCACCACCGTGTACTTGCCGCGTTCACGGAGATATTTGATGTACTGGCGGATATGGCCTGACTGCACACGGGCCGGGTCCGTGATGTCAAACTTGTCCCGCAAATACGCCGCAAACAACTTGAGCGACTGCTCATAACTGGCCAGCGTCTTCCGGGCCAGGTTTTTGGACGTGCAGTACAGCATGAAGTTCTCGATCTGGAATTCGAATTCCGTCATGACAAGAAACCCCCTGTCCATTGGCCGCAACCGCAAACCAATAAACAGGGGAAGTTTGTCGGCATGGATGTTCGATGTTGGTTGGCCTCGAAAATGTTGGTTGGTTTTGTCTGAACATTCCCGCGATTCCTTAGTCCCTCGTCCCGCGCGCCTCAGGACACCTTGTGCTCGATCCGCAGTTTGTCGGCCACCATCGCGATGAATTCGCTGTTCGTCGGCTTCGACTTGCTCATGTTCACCGTGTAGCCGAACAGATGCGAGATCGACTCGATGTTGCCGCGCGTCCAGGCGACCTCGATCGCGTGCCGGATCGCGCGCTCGACGCGGGACGGCGTCGTCTTGAACTTCTCGGCGATCGCGGGATAGAGCGTCTTCGTGATCGCGCCGAGGATCTCGATGTTGTTGTACACCATCGTGATCGCTTCGCGCAGGTATTGATAGCCCTTGATGTGGGCGGGAACGCCGATTTCGTGGATGATGCTCGTGATGTTCGCGTCGAGGTTCTTGCTCTTCGCCATCGGCACGACGCCGGACGATTTCTGCAGCACCGAGCCGTAGCTTCCGGACGGCGAGAGCGTCGGCTGGTTCACCAGCTGCCGGATCCGGTTCGCGAGGATTTCCATGTCGAAGGGCTTCAATATGTAGTACGATGCGCCGAGCTGAACCGCCTTCTGCGTGATATTCTCCTGACCGAATGCCGTCAGCATGATGATCTTCGGCATCGGATTCAGATCCATGTCGCGCAGCCTTTCCAGCACGCCAAGGCCGTCGAGGTGGGGCATGATGATGTCAAGGATGAGGACGTCCGGTGCCTTGCGGGATTCCTCCAGCAGCCGCAGCACTTCTTCGCCGTTGTAGGCTACGCCCGTGACCGTCATGTCGCTCTGTTCGGAGATGTACTCGGAGAGCAGATTCGTGAATTCACGGTTGTCGTCTGCCAGCAATACCTCAATTTTTTGCAAGGTGTGAGTCCTCCTTATTGCTATGGGATTCACATGGAAGGCAGATATTCCTCCCCGGCATCATACGAATTCGACACGGGGAAGGAAATTCCTTCCCGATCCAAATTTTTTCTTTACTTTTTTTTGGTGAATGAATATAATATTTATTTACAACAAATTTCCCTTCATTTCTGGTTGATTCGACATTTTTCGACAAGATCGACGGTCGAAAACCTGATGAAACGGACGAAAGCTTAGGGCGTCAACCCGCCTTAAGCTTTCGCTGCTCCCGGACCGGCAGGATGCCGGCGTCGCCGAGCATCCATTCGATATAGCATCCGTAACCCGACGAAGGATCGTTGACGAACACGTGGGTGACGGCGCCGACCAGCTTGCCGTTCTGGATGATCGGGCTGCCCGACATTCCTTGCACGATGCCGCCCGTGCGTTTCAGCAGCTTCTCGTCGGTGATCCGGATGATCATGCCCTTCGTCGCCGGTTCGGTCTGCCGCATCACGCGCGTGATCATGATATCGAATTTCTCCACCTTCTCGCCGTCGACGACCGTCAGGATGTGCGCCGGCCCCTCCTTCACCTCATCCGCGAACGCGACCGGTATCGCCTTGTTGTCGTAGTACGGCTTCGGCAGTTCGCTCATGCGGCCGAATATGCCGAACGGCGTGTTGCGCTCGACGGTGCCGAGCACCTTGCCTTCCTTGACGAAATGCGCCCGCTTCTCGCCGGGTTCGCCGCTGGAGCTCTTGTTGATCGACGTGACGCTCGATTGCACGATCTGCCCTTCTCCGACCCGGATCGGCGCCTGCGTGTCCATGTCGGTGATGATATGCCCGAGGGCGCCGTATACGCCGTGCTCCGGCGCGTAGAACGTCAGCGTGCCCACCCCGGCCGCGGAGTCCCGGATATAGAGGCCGAGCCGCCACGCCCGGTCTTCCGCGTCATAGACCGGCTTCAGCTCCTTCACGAACGAATCGTCGCCGCGCTCGATCACCAGCCTCAGCACGCCGCCGCTCCTTCCGGTCTGCTCGACCAGCTTCGCCATCTGGTCCACGCTTTTCAACTTTACGCCGTTCGCGCTCTTGATCAGATCGCCGAGGCGGATGCCGGCCGATTGGGCGGGCGACACCTTCTCGCCGCTTTCCGTCTTCGCCTGGTGATGGCCGACGACCATGATGCCGTCGGATTTCACCTTGACGCCGATCGTCTGGCCGCCGGGAATGACCTTCAGCTCGGGAACGACGCTCAAGTTCACCGTCTTGAAAGGAATCGTACCGAATAATTTCATGTGCAGCCTGGCGCTGCCGCCCGCAAGCGGCTTGATCGAAAGCGGCTTGCTCAGATCGACCCTGACCGGACGGCCGTTCGAGCCGTTGATGTCGACGATGGACGGATCGACGGTGATGTCGGCGTGCACCGGCATCGTGTAGTCGAGCTGGCGCTGCTGGCCGAGGAACAGTTTCAGCTCGCCGGGAAAGGCGGCGTAATGCCGGAACGGGGCGGAAAATCCGGCCAGGCCGACCAGCATCGCGAGCAACAGACCGAACCAACGGATCCGTGCGCTGCCGTTCAATGGATTCACGCTCCTTCGGGAATCGGGATGAACAGCGGACGGGATGCGGACGGCGCATAGCAAAAAAGCCGCCGATGAACCGCAGTCGGCTGCTGACCGGCCTGCGGTTCTCGCGGCTTCGTGTCGACGCGGGCGCATACCCGGGTTCGCCCGATGCGATGGAAGCCGCGGAAGCTGCCGCTCCCGTGTCTCGTGTATCGCCCTGTCGGCGTACCTTTAAGGTATCCCCGCCCCTTTTCTTTTATGACCGATAAAACATTCCCCGGATGGCTTTCAGGCGCCCCGTTTCCGCGCGGCCAGATCGAGCATCTCCTGCGCATGGTGGCGCGTCTTGTCCGTCACTTCCACGCCGCCGAGCATGCGCGCCAGCTCCTCGACCCGCCCGGTGCCCCCGAGCGGCTCGACCGACGTCGTCGTGCGCTCGCCGTCCGTCGACTTGCGGATCACGTAATGGTGGTCGGCCATGCAGGCGACCTGCGGCAGATGCGTGATCGCGAACACCTGGCAGCGGCGGGACAGCTTCGACAGTTTCTCCGCGATGGCCTGCGCGGCGCGGCCGCTGACGCCCGTGTCCACCTCGTCGAAGACGAGCACGGGAACGCCGTCGATCGCGGCGAACACCGTCTTCAGAGCCAGCATGATGCGCGACATTTCCCCGCCGGACGCGATCTTCGCAAGCGGCTTCGGCGGCTCGCCCGGATTCGCGGAGAACAGGAACATCGCCTCGTCCATCCCCTGCGGGCCGAGCCTCGGCTCGCCGTCTTCTCCCGCGGGCTGATCGAGCCGCACTTCAAACGTCGTGCGCTCCATGTGCAGCTCTTGAAGCTCGCCCTCGATCTCCTTCGCCAGCCGGTCCGCCGCAAGCCGGCGCTGTTCCGACAGGGTCTGCGCCAGCCGGCGCGCCTCGTCGCGCAGCCTGCGCTCCTCCTCGCGCAGCCGCCGGACATGCTCGTCCCGATTTTCCATCGTGTCGACCGCTGCGGCGATTTGCTCCCGGTACGCGAGGATGTCTTCGATGCGCTCGCCGTACTTGCGCTTGAGGTTGCCGATGAGATCCAGCCGGTCCTCGATCTCGGCCAGCCGCTCCGGATCCGCCTCGATGCGGTCGCGGTAGCCGCGGAGCTGATGGGCGACATCCTCCGCCTGGTAATAGGCCGACTGCAGCTGCTCGAGCAACGGGCCGATGTTCGCGGCGTCATACTTGCGAATGTCCTCGAGCCGCGCGATCGCGCGGCCCAGCGCCTCCAGCCCGGAGCGGCCGTAGATCAGCTCGTACGCCTCGGCCGCGTTCTGCATGAGCCGCTCGGCGTGCGCGAGACGCCGGCGCTCGTCCTGCAGCGCCTCGTCCTCGCCGGGCTTGAGGTGCGCATCGTCGATCTCCCGGATCTGGAACCGGTACAGATCGAGCATCTGCATGTTGTGCCGGGAGGCATCCTCCAGCTCGCGCAGCCGGCTCCGCGTCTCCGTGTACCGCCGGTACGCCTCCCGGTATTCCCGCTTCAGCGCGGCCAGCGGCTCGCCCGCGTAGGCGTCGAGCCATTCGAGGTGGCGCTCCGTCCTGAGCAGCGACTGGTGTTCATGCTGGCCGTGGATGTTGACGAGGCAGTCGCCGATCTCCCGGAGCATCGACAGATTGACGATCCGGCCGTTCACGCGGCACGCGCTCTTGCCCTGGACCGACAGCTCGCGCCGCACGACGATCGGCTCGCCGGGATCCGCTTCGATGCCGAGCGATTCCAGGACCTCCCATACCGGATGGCCGGCGGGCGGTTCGAACAGCGCCTCGATCTCGGCCTTCTCGCAGCCGTAGCGCACGAGATCGGCCGAGCCGCGCCCGCCGATGGCGAGGGTGAGCGCGTCGATCAGAATCGACTTGCCCGCGCCGGTCTCGCCGGTCAGCACATGAAACCCCTCCGCGAAGGAAACGGTTACGCGTTCGATGACCGCCAGATTGCGTATCGACAGCTCGCGCAGCATGGACGTGTCCCCTTCCTGCCAAATACGATGCCTATTTCCGGCCGGATTCATTCAGCAGGCCGATCAGCCGGTCGACGATCGTCCTGCTGTTCTCCTTCGTCCGGCAGATGATCAGGATCGTGTCGTCGCCGCAGATCGTGCCCATGACCTCGCTCCACTCCATCGCGTCGATCTGCGCCCCGATCGCGTTCGCCGTGCCGGGCAGGCATTTCATGACGATCAGGTTGTCCGCCCGGTCGATGCGGACGAAATGATCCTGGAGCGCCCGCTTCAGCTTCTGCAGCGGATAGACGCGCCCTTCCGGCGTGAGCGAGTATTTGTAGCGCCCGTCCCCGGTCGGCACCTTGACGAGCTGCATCTCCTTGATGTCGCGGGAGACGGTCGCCTGCGTCACGTTCAGACCGGCGCGGCGGAGCGCCTCGACGAGCTCGTCCTGCGTCTCGATCTCCTGCTCGTTGATGATCTCCCGGATCTTCATCTGTCTGTAACCTTTCATCAATGGGTCAGCCTCCTCAGCCTTCCGTTCCGATCGCGAACGTGATCGTGCGCAGCCGCCGCTCCTTCGGATCGGCGTAGATGACGCCCTCCGCCGTCGGCACGAGCAGCGCGTAGACGAGCAGCCGGTCGCGGACGCCGGCGCCGGTCCAGTCGATCGGCATCCGGTCGCGCGCCGTCTTCACGAGCCAGGTCCGTCCGTCCTTGACGGCGACATAATCGATGAACAGCCGGGCCTGCAGCAACTCGCCGTCCACCTCGATCTCGATCGGCACGCGGTGTTTGCCCGAAACCACCTCGTAGCCGCATTCGGTCAGCAGGCGCACCGCCTCGTCGTCGGGGTCCGGTTCCGTCCCTTCGCCCAGCCGGTAGACGCGGCTGGCCGGCGGCTCGTGAAGCCACGCGTGGAACCGGCGAAGCAGCCAGAGCGCGATCAGACCGCCCGCGGCGAGCATGAGAAGCCAGTCGGCCGCATTGTCCACATCCGCCGCCCCCTCGCGCATGCATGCTCGCATGGAATCCCATGCTCTACAGGTTCTCGCTTCGGGACGGAAATTCCTTCCATGTTCTGAACAACACGGACCAGAACGTTTGTTTGCGTCACCAGTATACCAGAAAATGCTTCATCGCGAAAGCGGCAGCCCGCCCGGCATCCGGCATAATAAAAAGGAAAAGAGGCCAACCGATTGGCCAACCGATCGACCTCGCATGCGTTGCTCCCGGCTTCCGCCGGTCCGATATCCTGTTGCGCCACGCGATCCCTTGGCCCGCAGCATGCCGTTTCGTCAACCTTTCCGGAGCGCCGCGTGGGCCTCCCCGACGATCCGACCGACCGCCTCGGGGGTCGCCTGGCAGGCCGGCGGTACTCCCGGCCGCCACCAGGCCAGAAATTCGATGTTGCCCTCTCCGCCCGTGATCGGAGAATAGTCGAGCCCGTGCAGGCCGAATCCTTCGGCCTCCGCGAAGCCGCACACCCGGATCAGCACCTCTTCGTGCGTCTTCGGGTCGCGCACGACGCCGGACTTGCCGACGGCTTCGCGCCCCGCCTCGAACTGCGGCTTGATCAGCGCGACGACGTCCGCGCCGCGCGGAAGCAATGCTTTCAGCACCGGCAGGATGAGCCGCAGCGAAATGAACGAGACGTCGATCGCCGCCACATCCGGCCTCGGCCCCCGGAGATCCTCCGGCTTCAGATAGCGGAAATTCGTGCGCTCCATGACGGTCACCCGCTCGTCCTTCCGCAGGGACCAGTCCAACTGGTTGTACCCGACGTCGATCGCGTAGACGTGGGCGGCGCCGTGCTTCAGCGCGCAGTCGGTGAAGCCGCCGGTCGACGCGCCGATGTCGAGCATGACGCGCCCCTCCATCACGATGCCGAACGTGCGGATCGCCTTCTCCAGCTTGAGCCCGCCGCGGCTCACGTACGGATGGGGAGCACCCTTCACCGCGATCGCCGCCGCGCGCGGGACCTTCGCTCCGCTCTTCTCGATCCGCTCGCCGTCGACCGTCACGAGGCCGGCCATCACCGCCGCCTTCGCCTTCTCCCGGCTCTCGAAAAACCCCCGCTCCACGAGCAGCACGTCGATCCGTTCCTTGTCCGTTCGATCCTTGTCCGTCATGGCGTCCGCCGCAGCTCCTTCGTCAGCCCCGGGCGGCGCCGGCGCGCGCGCCCGACCCCGCCCAGAGCTTCCTCGCTTCCGCCGCGATCCGCTCGGCGGTCAGCCCGATCTCGGCGCGCTGCTCCTTGATCGAGCCGTGCTCGATGAACCGGTCGGGAACGCCGATCAGCCGGATCTTCATATGGTCGATGCCGCGCAGCGCGTAGAACTCGAGCACCGCGCCGCCCAGACCGCCGTGCACCGCGCCTTCCTCGATCACGATGAGCGGCAGTCCTTCATCGGCGAGGGCGAGCAGCAGCTTCTCGTCCAGCGGCTTCAGGAAACGGGCGTTCACGACGCGCATCCGCACGCCTTCCCGCAGCAGCCGCTCCGCCGCCTCTTCCGCGAGCCCGACCATCGGGCCGCAGGCGATCGCGACGGGCCCGTCCCCTTCGCGGACCGTCTCCCAGACGCCGATCGGAATCGGCTTCGGATCGGGATCGACGGCGACGCCGACCCCGGGCGACCGCGGGTAGCGGACCGCGATCGGCCCGCCGTCATATTCGACGGCCGTGCGCAGCATGCGCCGGAGCTCGTTCTCGTCCTTCGGCATCATGAGCACCATGTTCGGAATATGGCGCAGGAACGCGATGTCGAACACGCCCTGGTGCGTCTCGCCGTCGGGCCCGACGAGTCCGGCCCGGTCGATCGCGAAGATGACGTTCGCGTTGTGGCGGCAGATGTCGTGCACGACCTGGTCATACGCCCGCTGCAGGAACGTCGAGTAGACCGCGAAGACCGGCTTCATGCCCTCGAGCGCGAGCGCGGCGCACAGCGTCGCCGCGTGCTGCTCCGCGATCCCGACGTCGAACATCCGGTCCGGGAACCGCTCCGCGAACTTGAGCAGGCCGGAGCCGCCGGGCATCGCCGGCGTCACCGCGACGATGCGCGGATCGCGCTCCGCCAGCTCCACCAGCGCCTCGCCGAACACGTCCGTGTACGTCGGCGGGCCGGCCGATTTCAGCACCTGGCCGGACTCGATCTTGTACGGCGTGATGCCGTGCCACTTGTGCGAATCGGCCTCGGCCGGCTTGTACCCCTTGCCCTTCACGGTCAGCACGTGCACGAGCACCGGTCCCCCGACCGATTTCGCCTGGTTCAGCACCTCGATCAGCTTGCGGACGTCGTGCCCGTCCACCGGACCGAGATACGTATAGCCGAGCTCCTCGAACCACATGCCCGGCACGACCATGTATTTCAGACTGTCCTTCACCCGCTCGGCCGTCTTCGCGAGCTTGCCGCCGATCGCCGGAATCCGGTTCAGGAATTGCTGCAGCTCTTCCTTCGCCTTCAGATAATGGCGGTCCGAGCGGATCCGGCCGAGGTATTTGTGCAGCGCGCCGACGTTCGGAGCGATGGACATCTCGTTGTCGTTCAGGACGACGATCAGCTTCTTCTTCTCGTGTCCGATGTGGTTCAGCGCCTCGAGCGCCATGCCGCCGGTCAGCGCGCCGTCGCCGATGATCGCGACGATGTTGTGGCTGCCGCCCTTCAAATCGCGGGCGATCGCCATGCCCATCGCGCCCGACAGCGACGTGCTGCTGTGCCCGGCCTCCCAGACGTCGTGCTCGCTCTCCGAGCGCTTCAGGAATCCGCACAGCCCCTTGTATTGGCGCAGCGTATCGAACCGGTGCATCCGGCCGGTGACGATCTTGTGCACATAGGCCTGATGTCCGACGTCGAAGATCAGCTTGTCCCTGGGGCTGTCGAAAACATAATGCAGCGCGAGCGTCAGCTCCACGACGCCGAGATTCGACGCCAGATGGCCGCCGGTCACGGACAGCTTCTCGATCAGAAAACGTCGCACTTCCCCGGCCAGCTCGTCGAGCTGATTCACCGGCAGCGCCTTCAGATCCTCCGGTCCCCGGATTTGTTCGAGCAGCATGCGTCTACCTCGCTTTCGTCCGGCGGAGCGTCTCCCGGCGGCGCCGGGCCGCTCGAGCCGAATCTTCGCGCGCCGCGCCGGTTCCCGCGCTCCGCCATTGCGCGCAGGGCCATTATACCATAACCCGGCCGGACCGGCACGCGGCGGCGATCCGGCCGCCCCCTGTCCGCGGGCGGGATGCGCGCGTCAATGGTCGCGCCGCATCAGATACTCGGCGATGCCGATAAGGAGGTCCGGCTTGCGCAGGCCGGCGTCCCGCAGCGCGTCCTTCGCCTCGCGCGTAAGCCGCTCGACCTCGTCCCGGCTCGCCTCGAGTCCGACCAGATACGGCCAGGTGACCTTCCGGCTCCGCTCGTCGCTGCTGGTCTTCTTCCCGAGACGCTGCTCGTCGCCGACCACGTCCAGGATGTCGTCCTGGATCTGGAACGCGAGCCCGATCCGCCTGCCGAATTCCGCCAGCGCGGCGATCTGCGCGCCGGACGCGCCGGCCGCCCGGCCGCCGGCCGTCAGCGAGAACGCGATCAGATCGCTCGTCTTGTGCAGATGGATGTACCTCAGCTCTTCCAGCGTCGTGACGCCCTGTTCGCCGAGCATGTCGGCCGCCTGCCCGCCGACCATGCCGGACGCGCCGGCGAGCCGGGCCAGGTCGGCCGTGATCGCCAGCGCGGCATCGGCGGACAGCCTGCCCGAGAGGGCGCCTTCCGCGATCAGATGGAACGCGTGGGTGAGCAGCGCGTCTCCGGCCAGGATGGCCATCGCTTCCCCGAACACCCGGTGGTTCGTCGGCTTGCCCCGGCGGAAATCGTCGTTGTCCATCGCCGGCAGGTCGTCGTGTATGAGCGAATACGTATGCACCAGCTCGACGGCGCAGGCGGCCGGCATCGCCGCCTCCGCCGCCGAATCGTCGCCCCGCACCGCTTCCGCGGCGGCCAGCACGAGCACCGGGCGGATCCGTTTGCCCCCGGCCTTGAGCGAATACATCATCGCCTCGCGCAATCTGGCCGGCACGTCCCACTCCGCCGGAAGGACGCCGTCCAGTTCCCGCTCGACCATGCCGGCCAGCCGCGCGATGTATGCCTCGATTGTCATCTCCCGCAAGCTCCAATCCGTGGGTGTCGAACTTCAACCGCCTTCAGCCCGGCGGTCATTCCTCCGGAGCGAAGGGCTTGCGCTCGATCCCCTGCTCCGACTCGATCAGCATCTCGATCTTCCGCTCGACCTGTTCGAGCTTGCTGCCGCAAAGCTGCGACAGCCGCATTCCCTCCTGGAACAGCTCGATCGCCTGTTCGAGCGGCACGTCGCCCGACTCCAGCTTCGCGACGATCGCCTCGAGCTGATCCATCGCTTCCTCGAAACTCAAGGCGGCGTCCCCGTTGTCCGCGTCCGGTCCGGGCCGTTCGCCGCCCGTCCGCTCAAAGTTCTCCGCCAAAGCCGTCCTCTCCCTTCATGGACCAGATATGGCAATCCAGCCGGCCGTCCGCAAGCCGCACCTTCACCATGTCGCCCGGCTGCACGTCCCGGATCGACCGGATCAGCCGCTCCTCCCGCTCGTCGTAGACGAGGCTGTAGCCGCGCATCATCACCTTGAGCGGGCTCAGCGCGTCGAGCTGGCGCATCGCCAGCGCGAGGCGCTGCCGGCCGTCCTTCACGGCCGAACGCATGGCGGCCGCGAGCCTCCGCTCCGCCTCGCGCCGCCGGGCGGCGGCCAACGCCGATCTGCCGCCCGGATGCGCCGCCGCAAGACGCGCCCTCACGGCCAGCAACCGCTGCCGGCTGCGCCCGGCCCGGTTGCGCATCCGCT
>Ga0207872_100915_pt1 | contig 10449 bp, 19 predicted proteins | sample Passage260B_FD_187372 | JGI IMG/M metagenome (GOLD analysis project Ga0207872, IMG submission 187372) | Cellulose adapted compost microbial communities from Newby Island Compost Facility, Milpitas, CA, USA - Passage2 60B (SPAdes) (version 2) ...
CCTCCTCCCTATAGAAAAATGTAACAAAAATCAAACGACGCGTCAATGAAAAATGTATCAAAAATCATTTTCCTACCGCGCTTCGCTTGCTTCAGCCTCGACAACACTCGTGATCCTGCGGATCACTCGGTCGTCTTCGGCTCTACGTTCGCCATTTCGGACATATACGTTTTCACATCTCTTTCTCTGATTTCGGTTCTTTCTTCCTTCTCTCGATCCTGATCCTGCTACTGTGGATATCTTTACCCAAGCTGATGACTTATCCCCAAGCTGCGTCGAATCGGATGGAACGCTCCGCGTTCCTTGGATTAGAACATCCTCCCCACCGCCCGCCCCTGCGTTTGGCTGCGCCTGGCTGCGTGCTTGTCCGCCTTTTGGGGGCTGTCATCCGGGGGGTGAGGGTAGGTGAGGGGCGCAGCCAGCCCCCCCTATACTGGGGGGAGCTGGCTGCATATGGCATCCGGTACGGAGCCGGGCGGAGCCGGGTATGCAGTTTTCGCTATCATCAGACGCGCCCAGGTCGTGCTTTACCGCGTTGCCGTTTTACGGCATCTGATAGCCAGCCTGGCCGCTTTCGCGGCCACACGGACGGGAATATGGGTAGGTGGAGGCACACCCCCCAATCTGGGAGAGGCGGGCAGGCACAAATACGCAATGTCCCTCTGACGGACGACACACCTGCAACTACGTTGACGCTGGACGTTGTGCCCTGGCTCGTTGGCCCGCCAGCGGCGCGTTTCGCAGGGGTAGGGACGACGGAAACCCTACACAGCTTTACGTCGTTTTGGGCGGTATGACGATCCGAAGCGGATCGAAACCCTATATTTTTCTTTTCTGTTAAATTATGTAAATTCTATTAACCTAGCAAAAAAATACGTAAAACAGCACAAAAAAACCGTGCGGGTTACTACTACCCACACGGTTGATTTTTTCGCCTCTGTATGCTTTAATTATGCTTACAAAGGTCAATTGCTAGGGGTAGTAGCAATTTGGCCACGTGCCTTCGATTCTGGTTCCAGCAGATCGAAGGCTTTTCATTTTCATATGACTATATGAAAATATTACCTTCAATCTGCTATTTTGTCCAGCACACAGCACATTTCAAATTATGATCTTGTATCGCTCACGGATTCTTTCCCGTGTCTCCCTTATTTCTGACAATATTTTCAATGCAGCACGATGATCGCTCCGACTGATAGCTAACATCCACTCTACGTTCAATGATCGAATTCTGGCAGCAGCATTCCGGATCTCCTCGACGTCCTCGCGTGTCTGTACGGGTTCCCGATACTCACCCATCCGCATCCCTCATTTCCTGTGCGAACAGACGAAACTTCTCCCATTCAAGGTTTGTCACGTCTTCCGTTTCCCTCACGTAATATCCACGTCCGTAAATCATGACCCGCCGATCCGGACGGCGGCGCGAATGGTGAACGCAGCTCGACGGGATCAAGACACATCCAAACATGTCTGCGATTTTCTCAGCGGTCAGCAGCGTGATTCCTCTGTGATATTCTTCCGTCAGCTGCTTATACCGGATGACCGGCATATGCGGGTACAGATACGCCAGCTTCCGGGGGTCTTTCCGCATTTTATCCGCATTAACCAGTGAGTAAGTCATGCTGTCGCAGCTCCTTCCGGCGGCGTTTCAGTCCGCGAATATGTGCAGCTTCCAGCTCGTCCATAAAGATTTGGGCCGCCTTTTCCGTCTTTGGCAGCGGAAACTTCGATACAAAGCTATGAGAGTCGAACAGGTTCAGCCGATGAATAGCAGCCATTTTCGCCCTGGGCAAAAACTTGGTGTGAAGATATTTCCCATATCTGCCGCCAAAATCGGCCTGGTAATCATAAAAGTCGTAATAGGTTCCGGCCCCGGTCTTCCGCACGACGATAAGGATTTCGAGTATTTCCCGGATTCGCGTATCCAGGCGCATGATCGAAGGCGTTGCAAAGACTTGAATAGACGCCATTTTCCGGACGAATGTCAACAGCTCGCTTGCCAGTATGTTCTCGAATTTGTTCCAGCGCCGGGAATCAAACGTCCGGTGCGCCTCGTCCCAAATACATACCGATCCGTGAGCCTCCGCCACCTTGTACCAGTCCTCCGGCGCGTCCATGCGTTCCGCGCCGTACAAGTCATAATTTGCGAATAGCTTTAGAACGCCCCCACGGGCTTCTACAGCGTTTTTCCAAAGCCAAGGGAATAAACTAGCCCCCGTCGTCTTTCCGGCCCCTAGAGAGCCAACAAAACCGATTAGATGCGGCATAAAATCACTCCTTCTTTGCTCCCGGCGCGACGATCACCGGGCGCGGCGGTTTGGGAATGAGTTCTTGCAGCGTGTCGAGATAGACGGACGTTTGCGCGACGGCCTTTTTCCATGCTCCCGTCCCTTTGTCCGTGCCGATGATCTTATCAATCATCCAGCGGTAAGGGTTTTTATCTCCGTGCAGTCGCTTGTTATTGCCCAGGGTTTCCAGGAGGATCGCCGCCCGGATTTGTTCCTCGCTGACCGCCTGGGCGACGTTCTCCATGTATTCCAGGACTTGTTTGACGTCGCTGATATGCTGCACGTTTGGGAAAAGATCGTCTGAAAGTACGGACTGAATCCGATCCGCATTCCTCAGTTGCTCGGTCATTTGAAGATCACTCCCAGGACTAACACAAAGATGAGCGCGTACATGAGGATATCCCGAATCTTAAATCCGCTTGAATCGTCCTCCGGCGGTTTCGCGTAGTGCGTCACCTGTCGCAGCACAATAGACTTTTCCAGCGCTGCCAGGCGCTCCGTGTCGCGGACATAATCCGATTCCGCAGCCAGGACGAAAATGCGGCCAGACGGCCCGACGTGCGCCCGCAGATCGGCTATGGGTATCGCGTAATCCTGCGCCGCCGACGCCGCATAAACTGCATGGTCGTCGGTGTCATAGACCGTCGCAATATCCGCACAGCCGTTTTCCTCGATGATGACTACCCGATCCCGTTCGGGGACCGGCTTCCGCAGCTTAGAAAGCATTTCTGCGCCCCTCCTTCCGCTTTATCCAGCGCCAGACGAGCAGCGCCGGGATCGCGCCCAGGGATAGGCCGACGCTTAATCCTGCTCCGATGGCGACGAAATATCCAAATACACTTTCCATGTTCATCACCCGATTTGTATACATTTTTTCGCCGGCGCCTGGATTCCGGAATTGATTTTTGTATACTTTTCAGCCGGCTGCAGCTGCCGCGTCCGGAGGAAAATGTATACATCACCACCATTTTCCTGACTGCTTCACTTTCAGGTACATATCCCAGGCGGACCGTACCAGGAATAGGATCGCCAGCAGGACGACGGACGCCAGGGCCGACGATACTACCGCCCGCCATTCGGACGGGAGATAACCGAAAAACGAGAAATAATTGTTCAAGTTTATCCCCCGTCCGACGACCGTTCCAGCATTGTTCAGCATGTCGCGCATGAGTTCCAAAAAGGACAGCGCCGGGGCAAAAATCGCGTCGATAAAGTTCCGTATCGGAGCCGGTATAATATCAAACATCCGTCGTCACGCCTCCCCCCGGCTGGACAGGATTCGAATCGCGCCGACCGCTGTCATGATCCAGATCGCGAACATGAGGACATATGCAATCTTGTTCAGCTGGTACGGCTCCAGGGCAAGGAAGACTTCTCGGATCGGTCCGGACCAGCTACCGTGCTGCGGCGTCGTCGGCGTCCAGACGATCCCGGCCAAAGTCCGAAATAAGCCAATTACAAAGCTGTACAGAAGTTTTCCAACGGCCAAAAGTACCTGGAAAATCAGAACAAACAGCACGGACAGCTTGTAAATGAAATAGAAGATGATCGCGACCAAGATCAGGATCGGCCGGAAAATGAATTTTAGAACGGCTATTAAACCATCGAATAGCTTTTGAAAGAGGTTTCCTAAAAACCGAAATAGAACGGTAAACAGATTTTGAAAAAAGTCTCCGATCCAGCCCAGGACACGCGAAATCATTTGAACATCCCGCCGCGTGCGGATTTCATGAGACGGATCAGGAAATGCACCACCAGGTCAGCGAAACTGACGCCGCCCAGGATCAGCAAAAGCGGCCATAACTCGCGGACATACATCATAGCATCGATAGCAATTTGACTAGCTTCTCCCACGTCTGGCCCTCCTTTGCGCCCTTGGTGTCCTGGTCATATACGAAACCGGACGCATATCGCGCTCCCGGCGCTCCCTGCCCTCTCGTTCCTCCCGTTCGCGCTGCTCGCGCTCCCGGCGCTCCCTGCCCTCTCGTTCCTCCCGTTCGCGCTGCTCGCGCTCCTTGGTTGTCTTCGGCTGCCGCACCTTGCGGAAAAACCATATGATGAAGGCTGCGGCTGCAGGGGAAAAAATGACCGCCAGAACGATCATGATCCATGTGCTGTACTTCGAGACGAAGGAAAATCCGGTCCTAATCACGTCTAGAATTGAATCAAAAATACGGCTGCCCCCGCCCCCGCCGATACTGCCAGGATCGGGAATACTGATATAATCGCCAGGGCGAAGGGACACGGGTTTCGACCGTTCATACTCCTTACCACCCACAACGGCGGAAACCTCGTACGTATATTCCTCACCTTTCAAAACGTCGGTATCCGTGTAGCTTGTCCCGTCCGTCGTCGCTATGAAATTCCCGTTTTTGTATATCCGGTATTCCGTCGCTCCCGGTACTGGGTCCCAATACACGACGACCTTTCCTAAGTCGTTCTTTCCGCGCACATTTGGAACATAATCGTATACAGTTACCTGTATGATCGCGCTCCGTGCGGACTCTACTCCGTTCTGGTTTACCGCTGTAACGTAAAAATTATATGTTCCGCCCGGAAGGTTTTCTACCGTGATATGGTTTTCAGTGATCGGCGCGAAGTTCACGCGCTGCCCATTTTTGTACACGAAATATCCGATTGCGTGATCCGTGTTTTCTGTCCAAGACAATGAAGCCTTTTTGTAGTCCCCGATCCCTTGTAAACCTGTTGGCGCAGCTGGCGGCGGAATGTAGACGACTTTTGTCGGTATGACTTCTATTTCTGCCGTGCGTTCCGATTCATTCCCGCTAGTGTCCACGGCGGACAAACTCACTTTGTATTTTCTGCCGTTCTCCAAACCTGATATGACGTATGTTATCGCGTTGATCGGTTTCGTAGTGACTCGCTGTCCATCCAGATACACATAGTACCCATGTAAATCCGGTTCCTGGTTGGCTGACCAGTACAGGTTTATCCTCCCGTCACCTGGTGCCGCTGTTAGCCCCTTTGGTGTCGATGGCGGTTCCATGTCGCGATACGGCCAAACATCGAACTCATACAGATTCGCATTGAAGTTCGATCTCTGATATACCACAATTCCTTTTACACCAGGAACATCAACAGAATAGGTACCAGTTCCCACCGTTGCGGAATATATAACGGTATTATTAGAGTCTCTAAACTCAACCACTACCGAACGGGACACCTGTACATAATACTTCACTATTCTTTGTTCCTCGGGCAGCCCCCAGCTGATCGATTGAGGACCGCACGTTCTGCACCTCAGAATAACGGATGTGCTTGGGTCTCCATCCGTTGCGGCGGTATTCTGTTGTCCGCCGTAAAGTCCGGGCACCCCATGTAAAAGGCCGCCCTCTTGTGCCTTAACATATGTTGAAAAAAACGATGCCAGGATCAAAGATAAGACAGCTATCCGAAATGCTTTCATGCTTTCACCCCCTCGGGATAGGAATGACGCCGCCTGGGTTCGTTGGAACCGGGATCGGTCCCGTCGTGCCGCCTGGTGTCGGCATATCATCCGGTGGAATGTTGCCAGGATCGGAAGGGCTCGGCTGCGGCGTTGGGTACGGACTATTGAAAGCGTCCGGGTTCTTGATTCCGCCGCTGGAGTTTCGCGGGTCTCGCGGATACACCATCACACCAGGTCCGTCCGAATCGATGAATTGGTCCGGCTCGTATATCGTGATCGGCTCCGATTCGTCCACGACCGGAATTTCCGGACCGGTTGTAATGTCGAAGTCTAACGGCTGATTGTATGCGTCGTCCACGATCGGCGATATGTCCGCTTCCGGTACGTCCGTGTCCAGATCGGGCAGCGGCGGCGTGATCCTATTGCTGATGTCCCCGACGCTCGGTACAGGGGGAACGTCGCCGAAATAATTATCGAAAGCATCTACAAATTGCTCTGCAATTTGCCTCCACTCCGGCAACGTCGGCAGCGCGGCGCGGATAGCGTCGGTCAGTTCGCCCATATAAACATCCCACTCCGGGCACGATAGAAGATCGGCCAACGTCTGACATGTGATGCAATTTTCTACGTCATTTAGCTTCGGGACGTGCAAGTGCGACTCGCCGATTATGTCTCCGTTCTCGTCTCTTGCAACAATACTGATCGAACCGTCTCCAATCACTTTATAGCTGGTCCCTGGCGTATTGCCGATCAATTCTCCGTCTTTGTATATTTCGTATCTCACCGCACCCGGTATACGATCCCAGAATAAATCATGCGTTCCGTCTCGGTTATCAATGCTCCTAGCGTTGAGATCGTCTTGCCCTTCTTGTCCTTCGTACGAGCTACATTTCGGATTTTGAATTTCCGTTGTAATTATGTCCCTAAAAAATCCGATTAACTCGCCTTGAGAATTGTAAAAGTCAACGTTATATGTGCCGTTACAGGTCAGAAACAATATCCCGGTAGGACGGGAGTCGAAAAACAACTCGTAAATTTTTCCGTCCGATCGGGCTATAAACCAGGCCCGGTAGCTCGTTGTCCCTGTCGGCCATGTGAAATCCATTCTATATTCGTCACGGTATGGCTGGTATCTCAACCAGTATCGAATGACGGCCGCACTGGCTGTTTCGACCACCTGAAACGACGCTATAAGGATCAGAAATATAGCCGCTTTTCTCATAGCACAAAGCCCCGCCCCACTCGGGGCAGGGCTCGCGCCTCCTCAGAATTTGATTTTTCGGGGCAATTTGCGCCACAGCCAGAAGATCATACCAACGGCGACCGGCGCGAAGATGATCCCCAGGACCAACATCGTATACGTATCGAAAAGCCCCATGAAGGAAAAGCCTGTTTCGATTACGTCCGTCACACTGAGGCCCAAACCGCCGGTACTGGAAAAGTCCACGCCACCGTATGTCGCCTGTGTGACTGTCTGGTCCATGATCCGTCACGGATTACCTTCCGCCGCCCAATTTAGGCAGCTTCCGCCACAGCCAGATGATGAAACCGATAGCCACCGGTGCGAAGATGATCGCCAGGACCAACATCGTATACGTATCGAAAAGCCCCATGAAGGAAAAGCCTGTTTCGATGACATCGGTCGGAGACACGTTTACTCCCGTTGTCGTGCTGAAATCGATCGGCGCAGCCGATGCAGACACCGGCAAGGCCGCCATGGCAGCCAGGGCCATCAGCGCGAATGCAGCCCTTTTTTGTTTGAGACGTTGCATGATTTTCATGAAAATAATCCCTCCAAAAAATTTTTGTTGTATATGAGATCAGGCGCGCGCAACCCGATATCTCCGCTAGATTTCGCGATATTCATAGTCCTCATCGTCGTCATCCCGACGACGATCGAAAAGATTGACGATGACCGCCAAAATGGTAAAAGCAATTGAAATCGCCAAACCGACCATGATCCAGGCCTGATATTCAGAAATAAACCACTTGGCGTAATAAAACATGTCCGGCAGCTTTTCGCCCCAACCATATGACGGCATCTGCGGCATACTATGACCGCCTCCGCTTGATGAACATGTCTACTAGAAAGCCCAAAAGCATAGCGGCCAGGGCGACGGCCACGACGATCATCACGAATGGGGCGCCTGTGGCAGCGAAATTTCGGAACATTTGCCACATGAAAGTCCAGTCCCAAATGTCCGACAGATTCACGTGCGCCGCCCCCTAACCAAAACCCAGATATAGACCAGGGAAAGAACGATGACCACAGAAACGCCGAAAACGATCAACATAAGATGCAGCGGCGGCAGGTCAAACAACGTTTTCAGCGCGATTCGGAAAACCGACGGATGAACACCTACGAAATACGGTTCCATCGCAACGTCACCGCCTTTCCGATTACATGGAGGATCACCGCCAGGACGATCGGTACAGATACGGCGTAGGTCAGTCCGTGCATCGGATCACCTCCAAAGGATTTTGAGAATCGTTCGGATCACCAGGAACAACAGCAGAAGAAGCAAAAGGGAAGAAATCACCAGATCGCCGATCGACATTTCGTACACAATCCGCAGCGTATGTCCGTCGTCCGTCGTCAGATCGATATACTCCGGCATAGATTTCCCCCCTTTAAAGCTAAAAACGGCCATGAGCTTGCGCCCATGGCCGTCCCTGCATCACACAATATTTCCCGATTGAATGGTGACGGGGAAAATTGTATGATGAAAAACAGGGAATCGAGCAGGGCCTGTCTGCTCGTTTCCTTAGCCGGTCGGAAGTGGGGCGAACACTTCCGTTCCGGCGTTTTTCGTTTGTTTACACATTATGGTGAATCAAAAGTCCCGTACTGTCAAGGCCTGTACAGTTTTAGTAGGCCGTCGATCGCCTATCACGCCAATCAGTTCTAGAAGATTTTTTGTCTAAATTGCTTTTCCGATACTGTACCCCCTCACGAGGGTACTTTGATTATAACGGGAACATTTGTTCCCGTCAATACCGAAAAAAAATTCGCCCAGTCGCCACGCGCCGGACGCTTCACGTCGTATATCAAACATGTACTTCGTACATGATTTCCGATACTGTACCCTTTCACTACGTTCCCGTCAGCAAAAATTTAATGATTTTAAATTCTTTTATATACCTTTCAACCAACGTTTTAACCAAGACTGGCGCCTCCCAGGCAGCCTCTTTTGTTCCCGTCCCTCACGCAGTTCGCGCAATACCATTATCAATTGTTCATCCCTGCGGCGAACAAAGTCCTCAAACTGCTGTCGTTGCTGATCCAGTCTTTCCAAAAGCGCCGCGTTAAACCTTCGTTGTTCCTCGAGCAGCTCGCGGACTTCCGCCCAGGTCTGCACTGGATCGTCCGGCACAGTCGGCTTGTCCGCCCCGGAAAGGATCGCTTCTATCTGCCTTGTACTCAAATTCTGTTCCCGATACATTTTTTTGATATGGTTTATGACATTAACTGCTTCTTGGTTAAAAAGATTATACCCACCCGGCGATTTTTCGACGGGTATATATGGCCGAAATTCCTTTAACCAGTTACGGACGGTATAAACGGGCTCGCCGATTTCCTGCGCCACTTGCGATACCGTTAGTTTGACTTCCTCCACTTTTTTCCCACCTTCGCACAACCTTAGTAAACACTTTTTCCTAAGTTTTTACTTAGACGCGGTTGCGCGATTTCCTGCATGAATCTTCACATATTCGATTCATTTTTTTGCCCCCCATCTATTACATCGTCAATATCCCTCGTTGCGTCTTCGATGGTCGGGTATGTGTTGGCCCACAAAACCCAGCAATCCACCTTATATCCTTGTTCATCTTCGGCCTCTGCCCCGTTCAACACTTTGATATCGTACCCTCTGTAACGGTACACCGTCATCCATTCCTTTTCGGTCATTTGAAACGCTCCTTTTATGCAGATTTTTATGCATTTGAACGTCCGATAAAATACGAAAAGTAAACTACATTCAAATTCGTCGAACCCCTTATCTCACAGGGATTTCAGGCGTTTTGTACTCGATTTTTAAAAATTATTTTTGGTGAATACGATATACAGCGCCGAAACACCTAGAAGTTACGTCATTACCTGGCGGCTTTTTTTGCATAAAGATTCAGTTTTCAGCCCTGGAAAAATATGCGTATAGCAGTTCCCGAATCACGTCCGCATAAGGTCGTCCGTCGTGTCGCGTGATCGCGTCGATGGTCTCCCACCAGTCCGGCGGGAACGTAAGCGATAGCCTGCGCGTCTCGCCGATCCGTTTACGCCCTGCGCCTGGTCGCCGCCCGCCACGCCTGGAAGTCGCGACCGGCGGTTCGGTCGCGGCGACGACGGCGGACGAATCGGGCGGCAGCGGCGGAGACGCCTCCGGCTGCTCACGATCTGCTGCGGCCTCCCTGAATCTTTCCTCCAGGGCTTCATACAATCGATTGATTCTATCATACTCTCCAAAAAAATACTCGTCCTTATAGTCCTGTCGGCAATGCAGCTGTGTCGCCTGGGTATGGAGCATGAAATAATCGACACGCAAAGACTGTTCTTTTTTCGACGGCCTGGTAAGCCCCTGTAGGCTTATAAATCGACGTTTAGAGTTCCTTATAATCGCTACCAGGTCATTAATCGCGTCCTGTCTTGTCAAAGCAACACCTCCTCCCTATAGAAAAATGTAACAAAAATCAAACGACGCGTCAATGAAAAATGTATCAAAAATCATTTTCCTACCGCGCTTCGCTTGCTTCAGCCTC
>Ga0207872_100916_pt1 | contig 10437 bp, 8 predicted proteins | sample Passage260B_FD_187372 | JGI IMG/M metagenome (GOLD analysis project Ga0207872, IMG submission 187372) | Cellulose adapted compost microbial communities from Newby Island Compost Facility, Milpitas, CA, USA - Passage2 60B (SPAdes) (version 2) ...
AGGTACAGCTGAGTCGCCGGCCCCAAGGGAAGGCCGAGGCGGAGCAGGGTGGCGAGTTCGAGGTAGTCGAAGCGGTACGTGTCCTCTCCTTCGAACCCGCCCTCGTTCACGACCAAGCGACCACCCCGGCGCGAAAAGGCGGCCTCGGTCTGGAGCGCGACGACATCTCCCGCCGGAATGGCAGCGAAGACTCCCGCTCCGAAGCCGGTGAGCGGCTCGATGAAGCGGTCGGCGACGTCGTCGGAGACGAGCGACGCTTGGTGGAGCCGCAGGAAGAATCCAGCATGCGGCCGAGTGTACGGCGAGGCCGAGGCGATCAGCGGGAACCATGCGAGCAGTCCAGCCAGTATCGTTCCGATGCGCACGTTTCTCCTCCTGGCCGGATGGACGCGCGGGGGCTGTCGGTCCTTGCAGTTCTGATTCTCGATCCCGACGCCCCGCGGGCGGTCTCCTTCGCTGGCCAATGGCAGGCTGGCGGGACCCCCGTAAGACGGCGGCAGTCGAGGTGACCACCGCGGCGGATACCTCTAGGCGACCGACGTGGCTGCAGTAGAGGGCACGAGGTCTCTCGCCAGCTGGTGGTGAGTCGTCGTCACCACGAAAAGTTCCTCGGTGGCGCGAGTCATCCCCACATAGGCCAGCTTGCGCTGGGTTTCGAGGTCGTCCCCGTCTCGACCTAGCTCGCAAAGAATGACGCGAGGAAATTCCAGGCCCTTCGCCGAGTGGATCGTCGAGACGACGACCGGCGCGGTGGCAGTGGCGATCTCGTGCTTGGCGTTGCGGTTGTGGGGGTCCGTCCCCCAGAAGAAATCGATTCCGTGGAGGTTCAGCTGGTCGATCAGGCCGCTTTTCATCACCTCTCCCCTGGTGCTCGCGTAGAGGATGGCGATGCTTCGGGGAAAGGCGCCCTGGGCGAGCCACTGCCGGGCCTTCTCGACCACTGCAGAGACCACGTCCCGGGCGGTCGGGACGAGCCTCACTTCCGGATAGGGACCCGAGCGGCGCGCCGACTCGGGTCGAACGACCGTCGCCTCGTGCTCCTCATCGGGGACATCGTCTTCCTGGAGGCCTCCTGCGGTGAGGAAGCGGAAGGCGAACTCGAGGATCTCCCGCGTGTTCCGGTAGTTCACTCGCAGGATGCGGGTCCGGCCCTGCGCACGAATTCCCGCCTGCTTCCAGCTGAAGCGCCGGCGAAAAATGTTCTGGGCCGCGTCGGCAACCACCAGGAGGTCGCTTGTGTCCGGATCGCGCAGCAGATGGACGACGAACTGGAGGGCGGCCGTCCCGAAATCCTGGGCCTCGTCCAGAAACACTCCGTCATAGCGTTGACTCGGGACCCGCGAGAGCGCTTGCAATGCGACGGCGGCCACCTGCTCGCCGGAGCTGTCACCATCGAAGCCGGGGTGGCGCAAGCGCGCGCTCCGAATCACATCGCTCATCACGCCATCGAGGTGCTTCACGTGGACGTTGGGCAGGTCGCCGAGAGCCGTTGCAAGCTGGCTGGCGAGGGCCCTGGTGTAGCAGGTGACCAAGTAGGTCTTCCGGGGATTGGCCTGGGCGACGAGTCGCGCGCGGTAGGTGAGGATCAGCGTCTTGCCGCTTCCGGCAACGCCGCGGATGACGCGGTGGCCATCGCCGAGGCTCGTGGCGATCGACACCTGGATGCGGTCGAGGACGCGGACGTCGTCGTTTTCCTCCTGGGGTGGGGGGAAGAGGACCAGCTCGTTCTGGCGCGCCTCCTTGCGGGTGATGCGGTCCACGACGATCGATGGCTGGAGAATCCCGCGGACGGCCTTGCGCTGCACCTCGTCCAGATCGACCTCAGCCCCTTCGAGCATTCGAACGAAGCAGCGAAGCAGGGCGGCTTCGCCGTCGCCGCGAAACGCAGCATCGATGGTTTCCTTGAAGATGCATCGTGTGGGCGAGACGAGCTTGCCGATCCCTTTCTGCTCGGCCTCCTCGCGGGTGAGATTGGGGAAGACCGCCCCTGCCGCCACCTGCAAGCCGAGCCCTCGAAGGCGCTGCTCGGCCTCGATGCGGTCCCGGATCGCCGAAGCATGGCGCTCGGCGCGCTCGAGAGGGGAGGCCTGCTCGACCTCCATGCCATCACGCATGACGCGCAGCTTGCCGCGAAAGACACCGAGGAAGGTCTTGGCGCTTGCATCGAGGACCTCGAGGACGACCACGCCGCGGGTGGGAAAGAAGAGGACGAAGTGCGGCTTGTCCCCGGCGGGGTCGTAGAGCGGCTCGAACCATACCTCCACGTCGTCGTCGAGGGCGACCTGAAACGCCGAGCCAACGCGCTGAAGCTCCTTGGCGACGTCTTTGCGGCTCTTGAGATTGTCGGGGATGAGGAAGGCCATCGCTTTTCCTCGTCAGAAGGGTAGATCGCCTTGGCCTCGGGAACGCGTACGCCGGCGCGGTACTCGCTGCCGTGCTTCCGCCTGGAGGGGGTGCGCCTCGTCGCCGAAGAGGACGTCCTGGAGAACCTCGGCGGCGCGCCGTGCCTGGAGCCGAGCGACCGGGCGCGTTGGAGTGTCGCTTCCCACCCAGGCGAGGTCCGGGCCAACGCAGAACACGAAGCCAAACTCCCGGAACGCCAGCCGGACGTTGAGGGCCGACGCCTCGAACTCGGATGCGATCTCGAACGGCGCGTAGAGCAGAGACTCGTGCAAGGCAGGGCTGTTCAGTGCGTCGAGAAGGTCCGGGCCAGGAGTGAAACCCGGCGGTAGGTTGCCGACGAAGGCTGCTCCGATGCGGCGGATGTCGGCCGCAAGCGCTCCGCGCGCGGCTTCCCAGCTCTCGAACCAGGTGAGGTGCTCCTCGGCGCCGCAAAGCACCTGGAAAGCCGGCACGATGGCGTCCTCCGCCATGAGCTCGAGCAGGCGCGCGCTCGGTGATCCGGGAGGGTGCCGCTTCCGGATGAAGGAGGCGTCGGCCAGGATGACGAGCTTCCCCCTCGCCCGCGAGATCGCCACGTTGACGAGGCGGAGCGCGGTGTTGGCGTCAGCCCCGGTGAGCTGACTCGCGCGTTTCTGGGGATTTGCGTCGACCAGGTCGAGGATGACCGCGTCCGTTTCACTGCCCTGAAAGCGGTGGACGGTGGCCGTGCGCAGAAATCGGTGCGCCTGCAGCGGGGCCTGAAAGCGGCTGGCCACGTAGACCTGCGCTCGGTAGGGGCTGATGTACGCAAGGCTTTCGCACTCCTCGCGACGCAGCGCAAGGGCCAGGCCGGTGGCGATCGCGAGGTGCAAGGGATTGACCCGGGAGTACGAGCCGAGTCTCGATTCGTGGACGCAGCGAGGGCGGAGGTCCGAGGTATCGACCAGGACGACGCTTCGGCCGGGCAGCGGCGGCAGACCTGCGAGATGGGTCGCTTTTCTCTCGGCTTCGGCAGCCGTCTGAAGTCGGCCGTCGTAAACCAGCTCGCTGACCACCTCCGCGATGGCCGGTGCCATTCGGTGTTGCCGCGGAAGGAAGCTGACGCGGGGATCGTCCATTCGCCCGGAGACGCCCGCGACCTCGAACGCATCCCGGCCGAGCCAAAGCCGCGCGGCCTCCGTCTGGGCCAGATGGATGGGCGGAAGCTGGCGGGGATCGCCGAAGAGCACCACGCGCCGGCAGGCACGGGAGGCCGCCGCAAAGAGGTGCGCAAAGGGCGACATGCTCACCTCGTCGACGATCACCGTGTCGACGCGCTGGGTCCACAGCAGGGGATCGACCGTCAGCTTGGCCAGCGTGACCCCGAGGAAACGAGCTTCGCTCACCAGCTCGTTGACCAGCAGTCCGAGCTGCTTGTGAAGTGCCGACAGCCGACGGTTGAGATCTTCGAGCTTCCTGGAGGCCTGTCCGTGCTCCTCCACGTCGAGCCGGCCCAGGCGAATGTGCTCCAGCAGCCTGCGCCGCTCTTCGCGCAAGCGGTGAAGCTCGGCGAACAAGGCTGGGTGGCGCCGGCACAGGATGGCTTCGGGGAGGAGGTCCTCGCGGCTTCTGAGTTCGGGAAGGTGGGGCGTGCCCACGCGCAGGACGCGGCCCTCTTGGACAAGCTCCGTGCCCTCGAGCAGATCCGCCGTTCGCAAAGTCGCCACGTCGACCGCTACGTTCGAAGGCGCCGCCACCAGGACCCTTTCACCAGCCGCGAGCAGCGTCCGGACCGTCTCGGCCAACGTCCGCGTCTTGCCGGTCCCCGGCGGGCCCCAGACGAAGTGCAGGGAATTCGTGGCCGCGCGGCGGACCGCCTCCCGCTGGTCCGCCTCGAGCGTTGCCGACGCCACCTTGGGCGAATCGGCGATGGCGGCAGGCGCTTGGAGGTCGAGAAGAGCCGGGAGAATGATCGGGGAGCGCAGTTCGTCGCTTCCGTCGGAGCGGAGCCCCTCCAGCCTCTGGCCGAGCGACTCCAGGATCTGCCAGGGCTTCGTCGTCAGATCCGCCGCGGGAAGCACCTCCCCGAGGTCCTCGCGTAGCTCGAGGAGGACAAGGAACTCCTCGGCGGCCACTACCGTCCCCTGCGCAGACTGCTCGCCCCTCACCTGGAGCTCCACGGGCGTTTCGGGCGGCAGCGCAGAGGTGGGCACGTCGGACTCGAACTGGTAGAGGAAGCGCTCCCCGAGCGCGGCGACTCTCTGGCCGTTCATCAGCCGGAGCGTCGTCCCGCCCGACTGGCGGAGCTTCTTCAGCTCGTCCTGCACCCCGCGGCGCATCTGGTCGACAAAGTCGTCGACCTTCTGGCGGAGGGCGCCGGCCGCGTCCTTTCCCTCCCCTGACCTCTGCATGGCCTCCCCTCGGCTTCCCTGCCCTGGCGCTTCGAGCCCGACTCTAGCGAAATCGAGCGCACCAACGCCACTCCGGGGCGCGCGTGCGGCTGCAGGTCCTCGGCGCGCTCGTGGTCTCCAAGCTGGAGACAGCGCAGGTGGGCATGAATCCGTTCCAGCCGGTCCGCCTGCGGCACGGGGGCGTCCTCTCTCCTCAAAACGCCATGCCAAACTGGATGGCGAGATTGCGCGAGCGCGCCTCGAAGGGAAACTCCTTGACGGGATCGATCAGCCCCCACTGGTAACGCAGGCCGACGGAAGACCCATCTGCCCCACCGGTAGGGCCAGGCCGCCGCCGAGCAGGGCGCATGGCTCGGGGGACTCGAGGTAATCGGAAACATACGCCCGGTACGACTCGTAGCGATAGAGGTCACTGTAGACGGTCTCGACTTCCGCGTCCAGCAGCAGCGCCAGCACGATCCCACCTTCCAGGTAGACCTGGGCAGCCGTGCTCACGGGAAAGTCGAAACGGAGCAGGCTGGCGAGCTCGAAGTAGTCGAAGCGGTACGTCTGCTCCTCGCCGACCTGTTCCACCACGAAGCGCCCGCCCCGGCGGGAGAAGGTCGCCTCGGTCTGCAGCCCGAAAAACTCGTTCAGCGGGATGCCGGCGTAGACTCCCAGTCCGAAGCCGGTGTAGGGCTCGATGAAGCGGTCGGGCACGTCGTCCGAGACGAGCGTCGCCTGGTGGAGCCGCACGAAAAAGCCGCCGTGTGTGCGAGTGTAGGGTGAGGCCGAGGCGACGAGGGGAAACCAAGCAAGCAGGGCGACAAGAAGCGTTCGCGTGCGCACTTCTCTCCTCCTGGTGCGATGGACGCGCGGTGCCGGTCTGCCCTTACAGTTCGGGGAAGCGGTCGTCAATCGCGCCTGGTGCCGAGCCGCCCAGGGAAGGGAGCTGGACTGCGCAAGCCGTCGTCAGCGGCCTGAGAGGGCTTGATGAGCGGCTTGCGCGCGTGCCAGAACGTGTGCGGTGTCGGGGTGGGCGGCCAGGGCCTGGTCGTAGAAGTCGGCCAGAGCCTGGAGGACCTTCTCGTGGTCGAAGACCCGCTGGACGCGCTCGAAGGCCGCCTTCCCCTGGCGGTCGCAGAGGTCCGGGTCCGAGGCCTAGGGAGCCGCCTGGAGCTCGACCAGCGCCTTCCGCCACCTTTGAATCGCGGCCTGCTCGTCGAGGTAATCCTCGCGAAGCTGCCCCGAGGGCGTTGAGCGGAGCCTCTCCCGGAGGATGGCCAGCCGCGCGTCGAGCGAGTCGAGGTACCTCTTGAGGACCTCCGGCGGCATTCCCTGCTTTGCGTGCGCACAGTCCGCCGCGCAGACCTTCTCCCCGGGCGCGAGCAGGCGGTGGAAGAGATCCATGATGCTCTCGAGCACCTTCACCTCGATCTTCTGCGTGTACCGCCACTTGTGGGCGCTCGCGTGCAAATGCGCAGGCGCTTCCGGCCCGGGGAAGGCTTCCTGCCTCCGCTTCTTCCTCGAGCCGAGCTCCTCGTGCATCTCCCGCCAGTACTTCGCCACCTTCCGTCCATCGAGCGGGCGCTCCGGCACTTCGTTTTCGCCCTCCGCCTCCGGGAGGAAGTAGCAGCCCATGCGAGGCACCACCCACTCCGTCTTCACCCATTCCATGACGTCCTCCGTGCTTTCTTCGGGATGACGCGCGGAGCCCGCGTTCTCCTGCAGTTCCGCTCCCCTTCGCCGCTCACTCCCGCTGGTGCCTTCAGGGTACAGTCGACTGCCTCGTGAGGGGCGAAGGCGGGTGTTGGAGCGAGACCGAGCGGTGGAGGCGGTGAGGATGAACGGCGGAGCGGAGCGGTTCGAGGCTGCCCTTCGGGCCGCCGGTGCCGAGCGCGCGGGTCGAAAGGTCTGGGAGGAGCTCGTCCAGCGGTACGGCGAAAGCTGGCGGCACTACCGCACGCTCGAGCACATCGCCGATTGCCTGGAGCGCCTCGACGCCTGGAAAAGCCTCGCCCAGCGGCCGGAGGAGGTCGAACTGGCCCTCTGGTTCCACGAAGCCATCTACGTCCCCTGGAAGGGCTCGAACGAGGAAAAGAGCGCGGAGCTCGCCCGCCGGTGGCTCGAGGCCCTGGGAGTGCCGGCCGAGCGCAGGGAGAGGATCGCGAGCTACATCCTCGCCACCAAGACCCACGAGCCCGCGGATGGCGACCTGGGCCTCCTCCTCGACCTCGACGTGTCCATCCTGGGTGCGCCCGCGGACCGCTTCGACCTCTATGAGCAGCAGATCCGGGGGGAGTACGCCTTCGTGCCCCGGCCCCTCTACCGGAGAAAGCGCCGGGCTCTACTCCAGGAGCTGCTCGCCCGCCCTACCATCTTCAACCATCCACCGATTCGTGCCGCGCTCGAGGCCCAAGCCCGCGAGAACCTGCAGCGGCTCATCGACCAGCTCGGTTGATGGGCCCCTCGTCCTGCCGACCAATCATCAAGAGGGTTCCCATCAAGGCCCTAGCGCGACGCGACTCACGCATACCGAGCGAACTCAACCCTCGATTCGGGCAGCCTTCCACGAGAGGAGCTGCACGTCGCCTCACCCCTCTAGGCCGAGCTTCGCGACGAGATGGGAGGTATCGGGGTGCGCCGCCAACGCATCGCGGTAAATGGTGGCGAGGGCATCGAAGACCTTTTCCTGCGCAAAGCTCCGCTGGACACGCTCGAACGCTGCCCGGCCCTGCTGCTCGCAGAGCGTGGGATCTGCCGCGTACCGGGCCATGGCCCGTGCTAGACCTTCGACGTCCCCAGTGTCGACGAGCTCGCCCGTGACCCCATCGACCACTGCATCCCGCACGCCCGTTGAGCGAAAGCCAATCGTTGGCAGGCCGGCCGCAGATGCCTCCAAGACCACGTTCGGGAAGCCTTCCCGGTAAGATGGGAGCACCAGAAAGTCCATCGCGTGGTACGCGGGGGCGACGTCCGTCAGCGGCCCGGTCAGGTGAATCCGAGGATGGGATTCCATTCGCTCGACGACTTCGGGAGCTGGCTTGTCGTCCTCTTCCAGTCGTCCTACCAGCAGGAGATGCAGGTCCGGCATCTCCCCCTCGAGACGGAGGAAGGCGTTCACCAGGTCTTCGATACCCTTGTCCTTCGTAAATCGTCCGACGAAGCCTGCCACACGGGCGCTCGGGCCAAGCCCAAGGCTCTCGCGTAGCGCCCGCCCTTCATCCATTCGGTCGTCGGTCCGTCGGTAGCGGGCGACGTCCACCCCTCGCGACGACCCTTCCAGGAGCACCATTCCTTTGTGCCTCGGCCCGAGACCGAGCCCCTCGTAGACATCCCGAAGGCTCTGGCTGACGTAGAGTACGTGCGTGGCGCAGTAGGCGGTTAGCCGCTCCATCAGCGCCAGTACCCACCGAAGCGGCCCCCGAACCGTCTCGAGGCGAAGCCCTCGCACCAGATAGATCCGCACCGGCACCCGGAGCACAAACGCCGCAAGCATCCCCAAGAGCGCCGCCTTTGGCGTCCCGGCATTCACCACCTGCGGGCGAAGGCGCCGAAGGCCGACAATGAGGTCCAATAGGCTCCGCAGGTCTTGCCAGAGTCGAATCGGGCGGGCCATCGGGACGGCCACCGCCCGAACCCCCTCTTCCTCCGCGCAGCGAATGAGCCGCTCTCCGGGGGCCGAGATGACCGTCACGTCGAAACCAGCCTCCCGCATCCAGCGTAGCTGCTGCCTCAGCAGGCTGGTCGAGATCGAGTCTGTGACGATATAAGCAAGGCCGGCGGAACGCATGCGTTCCCCGAAATACCACGAAATGGAACTGGGGACGATCGCGAATCCATGGGAGCAGCGATCTACCATTGCCAAGCTCAAAGCTTCCAGGTAAGAGCGACCCCAAGGGCCATGGGCACGCCGACAAGCAAATGGCGAGCGGAGGATGATCGTGCTGACCCCTGAGACCATCTACCAGCGACTCCCCATCTCGTTGCAGCATGTTGCAATATCGCTGAAGGGGCTCGATCTCAGGCTGCGCCGGGCAAGTACCAAGGTGATGGGGCAGGAATTGGAGAGGCTACGCCGTAGCGAGTCGTGGACTGCCGCCCAATTCCTCGAGTATCAACGTACACAGATGATCTCCACTGTGACCCGGGCATACGAGGAGGTTCCATTCTATCGTAATGCCTGGAAAGCACTAGGGATCACGCCAGCCGACATCCAGACCCTCGAGGACTTCACCAAGCTCCCGATTCTTAGCAAGGAAAGCGTTCGTCAAGATCCGCGCGCCTTTGTCAGCGAGAAAATTCCCTCTTCCAAGCTGCAAGTAGGCTACACGAGCGGCAGTACGGGAAAGCCCATGCGATACTTCTTGACGCGCGAGTCCTTCTCTCGGAAGTGGGCTTTTGTAGCGCGACTGCGAATGTGGGCGGGGATCGAAAACCCGCTATATCCGCGACGAGCCCAGTTCACCGGTCGTGACGTATTTGGAGGCGCAACCGGTGCGCCAACGAGGATCAACCTTCCAGGGAACTCACTCCTCCTTTCGACGACACACATCCGGGAGGAAACCGTTGGCTCCTATCTAGACGCAATCAGGGCATGGAATCCGGTGCTCATCGATGGCTATCCTTCTGCCCTGCGCCTTCTCGTTCGACTTGCAAGAGAGCGAAGGTTGGAGATTCCAAGAATCCCTGCCGTGATCACGACTGCCGAGACGCTCGATGATGAAGCACGCCTCGAGATCGAGCAGGGCTTTCAAGGAAAGGTCTTCAATCAGTACTCCGCGAGCGAACCAAGCTGCTTCTGGTCTGATTGCGAGGCTGGAAATATGCATATTCATCCGGAGTCTGGTATTTCGGAGATCGTTCGCGACGATGGAACTCCGGCTGGTCCTGGTGAAGAAGGTCGAATCTTGATGACAACCTTTCTGAATCCCGCCATGCCGCTGATTCGATACGATATTGGGGACCGCGCGATCGTCGCGAAAACTTCCGATTGTCCGTGCGGACGCCAAATGCCGGTGGTGGAACGAGTTGTCGGCCGCCAGGACGACATACTATATGTTCCCGGGCGTGGCTACATTGGACGCTTGGACCCGGTACTAAAGGGTCTTGATGGGATTATCGAGTCGCAGATTGTCCAGGAATCTCTAGATCACATCCGAGTTCAGATTGTTCCCGCCGAAAGTTTCAGCGACTTGGCCAAAACGATGCTTGAACGAAATCTCAGAAGGAAGGTCGGCGAAGACGTCAAGATCTCAATTGAGCTCGTTCGAAGCATTCCAAGGGGAGCGAACGGGAAGCTACGAGCAGTAGTCACGTTAGTGCGCGACCAATATCCATCCAACGTAGAAACGCCTGCGTGAGTCATTAGGGGTTTCGCCGACATCAATGCGTTCTAGTGGAACTCAGGTCGCCCGTGAATTGACTTAGGAATATGGAGCGGGTTGGACGTTCCCTACTTAGACGACGAAGAACTCAGCCGCTGGCCAGTCAAGATTTCGTCGTGGCCATTTGCCCCATACACCTCTAAGTGCAATGAAGCGATATCGCGGTTGCGCCGCAAACCTACGCGAGCGGATGACCTTGCCCTCCCCCGCACCACGATTTCCTGGGACACCCAACTGCGGCATGATGGCCGCGGAAAGGTGTACCGATGGGAAAGCAGAAGTCCGGAAAAGAGCGCGGT
>Ga0207872_100920_pt1 | contig 10381 bp, 10 predicted proteins | sample Passage260B_FD_187372 | JGI IMG/M metagenome (GOLD analysis project Ga0207872, IMG submission 187372) | Cellulose adapted compost microbial communities from Newby Island Compost Facility, Milpitas, CA, USA - Passage2 60B (SPAdes) (version 2) ...
GTCCACGCCGAGCGCGGCCAGGCGTTCCTTGAGCGGCAGTTCGGCGGTGGCGCGCAACGCCCGGTCGAAGAAGGCACGCAGCCGCACGCCCGCCACTTCTTCCGCCGCGCGCTCCACGCCGTCCTCGGGCACGCCCGCTCCCGTTTGGCCGTAGCGCCGCCAAAGCAGGCGCATCACGTCGTCCAGCGACTTGCGTCCGCGCGTGCGTTCGCGGATCAGCGAATCCAGGCACAGCGCGACCAGACTGCCTTTGCCGTAGTAGCTCACGACGGCATTGGGCGTGTTCTCGTCCGGACGGTAGAACTTGATCCATGCATCCCAGCTCGATTCGGCGAGCGTCTGCTTCAGGCGGCCGCCGGTGCGCTGCAGCTGGGTGATGCTGCGCCCCAGAATCTCCAGATACTCGGCCGGCGTGATGAGGCCGGCGCGTGCCAGCGCGAGATCGTCGTAATAGGAGGTGAAGCCTTCGAACGCCCACAGCAGCGTGGTGTGGTTCTCGCGATCGAGATCGTAGGGCACGAAGGCCGCGGGCTTGATGCGCTTGACGTTCCAGGTATGGAAGTACTCGTGGCTGCACAGCCCGAGGAAGGTGCGGTAAGCCTCGTCGGTCCCTTTGAGGCCGGGGCGCGGCAGGTCGTCGCGGCTGCACAGCAGCGCAGTCGAGGCGCGATGCTCCAGGCCACCGTAGCCTTCGCCCACCGCCGTGACCAGGAACACGTAGCGGTCCATGGGCGCGCCGCCCCAGAAATCGATGTGCCATTCGCACAGCCGCTTGAGGTCGCGGCAAAGCCGCTCCATGTCGGCTTCGTGCCGGCCGGTGATGGCGATGTCGTGCGGCACGCCGCGCGCCTTGAAGCTCGCCAGCGTGAACGTGCCCATCTCCACCGGATGGTCGATGAGCTCGTCGTAGTCGGCGGCCTGATAAAGGCCGAAGTCGTAGGGCCGTGCCTGCTTGCGGCGCATGGCGGTCGCTACGCGCCAGGCGGCGTAGCGCCTGCCCGCCGGACGCACCAGCTCCACTTCGCAGCGCCGCGTCTCCTGGCCGATCACGCGCAGGAACACCGATGTGCCGTTGAAGAAGGCGTGGTTGGTATCCAGATGCGCCCCGCGCACCGACAGATCCCAGGCATAAACCTCCATGCTGACCGTGAGCGGGCCTTCGCAGGGCGCGGCCTGCCAAGTGTTCTTGTCGAGCTTCACCAGCGGCACCTCGCGCCGCCCGCTGCGGGCGCGGATGCTCACGACGTGCTTGGCGAAGTCGCGCACCAGATAGCTGCCGGGGATCCACGCCGGGAGCGCGAAACGCTGGCCGGCCGGGTCCGGGAAGGGAACGGTGCACTCGACTTCGTAAAGATGCGCTTCGGGACGCGCCGGAATCAGGCGGTATCGGATGGCGGCATTGCCGCGTGCGGGAGTGCTCATGTCGTGTTTCGGATTTTCGTTCGCGCGCTCAACGCACGACGGAGACGCCGATGCGGAACTGCGAGGCGCGCTTCTGGTTGTAGTCGATCAGGCTTTCGCCGTAGCCGTTGAAATACTGGAAGTGTATATAACCGCCGGCGTTGGCGAAGAACGGCCGGCGGATCGGATAGGACGCATCCACCTGCACCGCGCCCATGGTATCGGTGCCTTTGCGCCAGCGCAGGCCGAACAGCCAGCCGTCCACTCGCCCGATCTTGAGATCGAGCGCGCCGTAGCCGTAGTAATCCTCGATGTCGGGGTTGTCCTCCTTGTCCAGGTACGCCCACAGCTTGGGCGACACGGACACGTACCACTTGCCGTCCGACAGGAACTTGCGCCACGACGGCTGGACGAAGGCGATGTTGATGGAACGCGAGTCGCCGCCGCCGCGGCCGTTCGAAGCATGCTCCAGACCGGCGGCGAAACCGAACACGCTGCCGCCGTCCGCACTGCTCCACACTTCCGGATCGAGATAGAACAGGCTCGGCCGATAGACGGTGTCGCGGAAGGGCGAGGAATCCTCCGACAGATCCCAGATCGAGGTCTGGGTATAGCCGAAGTAGAGCTTGTCCACCGGCGCGAAATGGGCAAGTACGCTGCGCTCGTCGAACAGCCGGTATTTGAACGAGAGCTGGAAGCGCGCGCTGGTCACGCCTTCGCGCCGCCCCACCACAAAATACATCGGTTCGTGCGTCTGCAACGCCGGCTGCGGCGTGGTGTCGGTGGCGCGCAGGACGGGGTCCGGCTTCTGCACACGAACCTCGGCCGGCGCAGCCTCGGGTTCCGGCGTCGATGCCACTGTGGTGGGCGGCGGCGCCAGCATGACGAGCTGCGCACGCGGCTCTTTGAGCTCCAGCGCGATCGGTCCGTGTACGCCGTCGGGCAGCACCAAGCGCAGGCGGTGTTTGCGGAACTGTCCCGGCTCGAGCGCACGCGTATCCCGCTTCTTCTCCTCCACGAGCACCAGCTCGACGTCCACAGCGCCTTCGCGCGTCGTCAGCACGGCCGGCAGTCTGGACGGCAGTTCGACTTGCATGGGCGCACCGGTGTCGTTCAACACCACGAATTCCAGATCGACCGGCTGCCCGGGCACCAGCGCATCGCTCAGCCGCCGCAGCAGCCATTCGGCCGAGGCCTGGGCGGGTAAAAGCAGCAACGCGAGGACAAAGACTTGCAATGAGCGCATGCGGATGAGAGCTGTTGCAGACGACAAGGTGGCGATTTCAACACATTATGAGGGGCTCCGCCCGCCCGAACGCGCGAGGCATACCGGTTGCAGAGGTTCGGACATGGAAATCCACGGCGTCCAAACCATCCGCCTGCCGCAGACCGAGACCTGGGCGGCACTCAACGACCCCAAGGTCCTGCGCCGCGCGGTACCCGGTTGTCAGCGTTTCGAGAAAGTGAGCGACAACCGCTATGCCGTGCAGATCCTGTGGCAGATCGGTTCGGCTTCGACCCTGTTCGACGGCACCCTTACGCTCTTCAATCTGCAGCCGCCGCACGCCTGTTCAATGTCGTACGAAGGCGCCGGGCAAGGCGTGGGGACGGTGCTGGGCGAGGCCGAGGTGCGGCTGATTTCCGAAGAAGCGGAAACCACGCTCGCCTACCGCGCCACCATGCAGGTGAGCGGCGTACTGGCACAGGCGGGACCGCGCCTGCTCGAAGAGGCGGCGCGGCGCATGGTGGAAGGGTTCTTCGCTCGCTTCAAGACCGCGACGGAACCGGACGCCGGGCGGATCACCGGGGGCGCGCCGGAATCGGCGCCGCGCGAGCTGTGGCTCGCACCGCTGTGGAGCTTCGCAGGCGGTTTTGCCGTGGGGCCGATCCTGGTGATTGCGGCGGCGATCCTGACGCCCGGGTGAAGGCGCTCAGTTCACGTTCGCTCCCCGCCCCTGCGCGTAGGTGCCCTGCGGCAGGCGCGGTTCGATCTGCAGGCCGGTGACGTAAACGATCTCGCACGCGCCGTCGCCGGTATCGTCACGCACCAGCGAAGTCTTCCAGCGGTAGCCGTCCGCGGGACGATAGGCGTTGACCAGCAAACCGGAAATGCGCACCACGTCGTCGCGGCGGATCATGCGCAGCTGCCGCTCGATCTCCGGCGTGGCGGGAATGGCGTGCACGTTGGTGGAGTACTGCTCGATCGTGCTGCGCGGCACCGGCGCGCGCTCGGTGCGCCAATAGAAGAAGCGCTCGCCCTGGCTCATCTCGATCTGCGACAGCACGCGCGAGTCGGACATCGCTCCCCAGCCCAGCGCGATATCGACCGGCGACAGTTCCGCGACCGTATCGGCATCGTAAACCTGCTGACCGAGCACCCGGCCGGTGATTTGGAATCGCGCCACCGGTGTGAGCTCGAAGCCGGCCCGTTCCAGGACCGGCATCGCTTCCACCAGCATTTCCTGACGGGGCAGTTCCTGGATCAAACCCTCCGGCGACGTCATCGACAAATCGCGCGCGGCGAGCCCGCCTGTTCCCGCCAGCAACAGACAAAGCATCAGGATACGAGCGTACATCGTTGATTACATCGAAGTTGCAGGAAGACGAGCCCAATGTGCTCGACCCGCTTCGGACTGTCGATGCATGCACGTCCGCGCATGTGTCGTAGTTCCGCCCCGACAGCGCGCGCTTCGACAAAGATTGATCGCGGCGGTTGGACGTTGCAGACGGCGAGCGCGTTACCCGCGGCCGCCGACGCGCTTACGCGCTTCGGCGTAGACGAAACTGTCGAAGGTCTGCTCTGCGACCCGGAACCACAGATGGCTGCTGTCGCGGTACTTGCGCCAGGAAAGGTAGATCTTTTTGAACAGCGGATCGGCGGCGGCGAGTCCGTCGTAGAGCTCGAACGCCGCACGGTAGGCCGCTTCCATGACGGGACGCGGGAACGCGCGCAAGCGCGCGCCCGCCTGCACCAGTTCCCGCAGTGCGTCGTGGTTGCGCACGTCGTATTGCGCGTTCATGCGCACGTTCGTCTCCGCGGCCGCCAGTTCGACCGCCACCTTGTAGGGTTCGGGCAGTTCGGCCCACTTCTGGGCGTTGACGAGAATAGAGAGCTGCGCCGAGCCTTCCCAGAAGCCCGGGTAGTAGTAATACGGCGCGACTTTGACGAAGCCCAGCTTGGCGTCGTCGTAGGGACCGACCCATTCGGCCGCGTCGATGGTGCCGCGCTCCAGCGCCTGGTAGAGCTCGCTGCCGGCGATCTGCTGCGGTACCACGCCGAGTTTGGCGAGCACCTGCCCGGCGATGCCCGCGATGCGGAACTTGAGCCCTTTGAGGTCCTGGAGGCTGTTCACTTCCTTGCGGAACCATCCGCCCATCTGGGCGCCGGTGTTGCCGGCCGGAAACTGCACGCAGTTGTAGCGCGCGAACAGTTCGCGCAGCAGTTCGATGCCGCCGCCCTCGTACATCCAGGCGTTCTGCTGCCGCGCGTTGAGGCCGAAGGGCAGCGTCGTGTCGAAGGCGAAGGCCGGATGCTTGCCGACGTAGTAGTAGCTCGCGGTGTGGCCGCATTCGACGGTGCCGCTCTGCACCGCATCCAGCACCTGCAGCGGCGGCACGATCTCGCCGGCGGCGAAAACCCGGATCTGGAACCGCCCTTCGGTGAGTTGCGCGATGCGCTGGGCGAAGTTCGCGCCGGCGCCGTACAGGGCGTCGAGGCTCTTGGGGAAACTCGAAGCCAGGCGCCAATGCAGTTCCGGCAACTGCGCACGTGCCACAGCGGGCGCCGCGAGCGCAAGGCCCGCGCCAGCGCTCTTCAGGAACGAACGACGCTTCACTTCCCCTCCCCCTTTGTTGCGGTTCAGTTCCCGGCGATGGTCATGCCGTCGATCAGGATCGAGCCGCAGCGGCGCGCGCCGCGTACCACCGTGTCGTTGCCTACGGCGAGAATGTTGCGGTACATGTCGCGCAGGTTTCCGGCGATGGTGATTTCCTCGACGGGATACTGGATTTCGCCGTTCTCCACCCAATAGCCGAACGCGCCGCGCGAATAGTCGCCGGTCACCAGATTGATGCCCTGTCCCATGAGTTCGGTCACGAGCAGCCCCGTGCCGAGCTGTTTCAACATGCCTTCGAAGTCGTGCTCGCCCGGCGCGAGAATGAGGTTGTGGCAGCCGCCCGCGTTGCCGGTCGTACGCATGCCGAGCTTGCGCGCGGAATAGACGCTGAGGAAGTAACCCTGCAGCATCCCGTCCTTGACGACGTCGCGCGGCTGCGTGGCCACGCCGTCGTCGTCGAAATAGGTGCTGGCGTGCCCGCGAGGCAGATGCGGCTCCTCGCGGATCTGGACGATGGGCGAAAACACCTGCTGACCGAGGCTGTCGAGCAGGAAGGAAGCTTTGCGATAGAGGCTGCCGCCGCTCGCCGCGCTGACGAAATGCGACAGCAGTCCGTTGGCCACCGGCGCTTCGAACAGCACCCGCGCCTCGCGCGTGCTGATCTTGCGGCTGCGCAGCCGCGCCAGCGCCCGCCGGCCGGCGTAGTCGCCGATGGCTTCGGCCTTGGCGAGGTCGGCCGGACAGCGCTCCGAGGAATACCAGTCGTCGCGCTGCATCTGGTCGCCTTCGCTGGCGATGACGGCGCAGGAGATGTAATGGCGCGAGCTGCGGAACCCGTCCAGAAAGCCCGCAGTGTTGCCGGCGATGAACTGCGACTGCTGCGCGCTCACCGTCGCGCCTTCGGAGTTGGTCACGCGCGGGTCGAGCCGGAAGGCGGCCGCTTCGCAGGCGCGCGCGAGCTCGATGGCCTCCTCCACGGAAATGTCCCAGGGATGGAAGAGATCGAGGTCGCGCGACTCGCGCACGATGAGCTCGGGGTCCGCGAGGCCGGCCGCCTCGTCCTCGGCTGTGAAACGGGCGATGGACAGGGCGGCGTCGATGGTGTCCTCGATCGCCTTGGGCGAAAGATCGGAAGTGCTGGCGTAACCTTTTTTCTTGCCGATGTAGACGGTGACGCCGAGGCCCTTGTCGTGATTGTACTCGATGGTTTCGACCTCGCCGCACCGCACCGTCACGCTCTGTCCGTAGCCTTCGGAGACGTCGGCCTCCGCGGCGCTCGCCCCCTTCTCCCGCGCCCGGCGCAGCACGTCCTCGATGATGTCGCGAAAGCTGTCCAGCGTGTAGGCGAAGCGGTCCTTAGACATGCTCGTACGGGAAGTCGAATGTGGCGGGATTGGCCGTTATTATACGGGCTCCCCGGTAGCGCACCGACCATGTACGACAAAGACGAAAAGCCCAGCAAGACGCGCCGCAAGAAGGAGATGCTCGCCCTGCAGTCGCTCGGCGAAGCGCTGGTCGATCTCAGCCCCGAACAGCTGGACGACATCGACATGCCCGACAGCCTGCGCGATGCGGTGCTGGAAGCCAGACGCATCACCAAGCACGAGGCGCGCCGGCGTCAGATGCAGTACATCGGCCGGCTCATGCGCGACGTGGACCCGGCCCCCATCCGCGCCAAGCTGGACGAACTGGCCGGCCGTTCGGCGCGCGCCGCGGCCGCGCACCATCGCGTCGAACGCTGGCGCGAGCGGCTGCTCGAGGACGAGAATGCCTTCGAGGAATTCGCGCGCACCTATCCGCACGCTGAACTGCAGCCGGTCCGCACCGCGGTGCGCGAAGCGCGCAAGGAGCGCGCGGCAGCGCGGCCGCCGCGTCATTACCGCGAGCTGTTCCGGCTCATCAAAAGCATCGACGAGGCGGCGCATGCCGACCGGGAGGCCTGACATGCGCGCCGCGTCGGCCTCGTCCGCCCGGCGTGCGCCGGGCAACGAGGAACATGACCGCCGCCCGCCGGCCGGGCGGCTGCCGAAGAGGATTGCGCCATGAATACCCTGGACCGTCCCGCCAAGATCGGTTTGGTTTCCATCAGCGACCGCGCTTCCAGCGGTCAGTACAAGGACGAAGGCCTGCCGGCGCTGGAAGCCTGGCTCCGTTCCGCGCTCGTCACGCCGTTCGAGACACTGCAGCGCCTCATTCCCGACGAGCAGGCGGCCATCGAGCAGACGCTGATCGATCTCGTCGACCACGAGGGCTGCGATCTGGTGCTGACCACCGGCGGCACCGGTCCCGCGCCGCGCGACGTCACGCCGGAGGCGACGCTCGCCGTGGCCGACAAGGTGATGCCCGGCTTCGGCGAACAGATGCGGCAGGTCAGCCTCCATTTCGTGCCTACCGCCATCCTGTCGCGCCAGGTCGGCGTCATCCGCAAGAAATCGCTGATCCTCAACCTGCCCGGCCAGCCGAAGGCGATCCGCGAGACGCTGGAGGGCGCCCGCGACGCCGAGGGCAAGGTCGTGGTCCAGGGCATCTTCGCCGCGGTGCCCTATTGCATCGATCTCATCGGCGGTCCGTACATCGAGACCAACGAGGCGGTGGTCAAGGCTTTCCGACCCAAGTCGGCGCAACGCCCGCGCTGATTCCACTTCATCGAGAACGACAAAATGGCTCAACTGCTAGACGCGATCCAGATCGAAACCGCGCCCAATCCCACCACCAGCATCATCTGGATGCACGGCCTGGGCGCCGACGGCAACGACTTCGTGCCCATCGTGCAGGAACTGGAGCTGCCCGATGTGCCCATCCGCTTCGTCTTCCCGCATGCGCCGATCCAGCCAGTGACCATCAACTACGGTCACCGCATGCGCGCCTGGTACGACGTGCTGAGCAGCGATTTCGCCGAGCGCACCGACAAGGACGGCGTGCGGGCCTCGCAACAGCTCATCGAAGCCCTGATCGCGCGCGAGAAGGAACGCGGCAGCCCCGCCGGTCGCATCGTGCTGGCGGGTTTCTCGCAGGGCGGCGCGATGGCGCTGCAGACGGGGCTGCACCACGCGGAGCGGCTGGCGGGCGTGATGGCCCTGTCCACCTATGTGCCGATCCCCGAATCCCTGGACGACGAGGATTGCGCGGCCAACCGCGACGTGCCGGTGTTCATGGCGCACGGGCACTACGACCAGGTCATTCCCTTCGAATACGCGGCGCAGTCGCGCGACCTGCTCGCGGCGAAGGGCTATAGCGTGGAATGGCACGAATACCCGATGGCGCACTCGGTGTGCATGGAGGAGATCGCCCACATCGGCGCCTGGCTGCGGCGCGTGCTCGGCTGATGCGCAAGCTGGTCGTCTGGAGCGTCGTTCTCGGTCTCGTCGGGCTGGCGGTCGCCGCCGCCTATCTCTATCTGCAGCGGGAACGGCTCATCGAACGCGCGATCGAGCATTACGGGACGCAGATCCTCGGCGCGTCCGTGCAGGTGGATAGCGTGGAGCTGTCGCCGGTGGACGGCAAAGGCGCAGTGCGCGGCCTGCGCATCGGTGCGCCCGCCGGGTTCACTCTGGAGGTCTTCCAGGCGGAGTCGATCGAGCTCGCGGTCGACCCCAAGACCGTCGCCGACGAGGCGGTGCGGATCCGGCGCATCGCCATCGTCGGACCGCACGTTGCCTACGAGCAGGGCAAGGCGGGCGACAACCTCAACGCGCTCAAACGGAACGTGGCGCGCCACATCGGCGAGACCTCGCCCGCCGAACGGCGCACCGAACGGAAGTTCATCGTCGACCAGCTCGTCATCCGCGGCGCGCGGCTGACTTACGTGCCATTGAGCGGCTTGAGCGACGCGAAGGCGGCACTCGAACTGCCCGACATCACGCTCAACAACATCGGCAAGGATCGCGGCGGCGTCACCGCCGGCGAACTCACGCAGCTCGTGGTCGATGCACTGATCGCGCGCACGGCGCGCGCCTTGGGTCAGCGGCTGATGGACCAGACCATCAACCGGCTGTTTAGGCGCTGAATCAGAAGATTTCCGGTTCGCGGCAGCGCAGCAGTTCGTAGTCCTCGCCGCGCTCGACCACATCCACCGGTTCGAGCATCTGCCCGCCGACCGGCACTTCGACCTTGAAGCGCTGTCCCGGAACGTACACGCCCGGACGCAGCAGCAGGCGCAGTTCGTCGCCATGATGCGTGGGCGGCAGGAGAACGCCGACCTCGGTATCGAGGCTTAGGCCGTAGGCCGTCTCGATCCGCAGTTCCACCGGTTGCGCGGCGCGCGACAGCACCTGGATGCCGACGTTCATCCGCTGGGCGTCCGGCCGCGACAGGCGTCTGACGATGCCCACCGACCAATGGCTGCCGCCCTCGTAGTGCATGCCCAGCAGGCAGCCGACGTGCAGCCAGTCCTGCCTGAGCGAGGGCACCAGCGCGCCACAGCCGCCCGCACTGATGTTTTCCACGATCCAGCTTTCCGCCGCCTCGTCCACCGGCGCCACGCCGGGCGGCAATTGCAGCACGTCGAGCACGCCGTCGAAGCCGTGCGCCACGGTGAGACGAAGCTTGGCCGCCTGCCGGGCGAAGCGGCGTTCGCGCAGCCGCGGCGCCCAGTGCGCCTCCAGATGATCGATGACGGCAAGCACGACGTCGGTTTCGTACACGTTACCTAGATTGAGCGCGCTCGGGATGGCGCCCGAATTGCGGATCTCGGCGGCGAGCGTGCGCAGCGCCTCATAGGCCGGCCCGGCGCCGAAAAAGCCGAGCGGCCCGGTCACCCCCGCCGGCACCGGCCCGCGGCGCGGCGGCGAGGCGGCGCCCAGATTTACCCAGTACGGGGTCTCGTCGCTCGGCGCGCCGGCGGCCGCGAACATCGGCGCGAAATGGCTGATCAGCCGGTCCGCGAGCTCCATCTCCACCGGCAGCAGGGCACCCGGGGAACAGGCCGAGAACATAAGCAGCCGCAGCAGCTCGTGCTGCATGCTGGAATCGCCCGGCACATTGGAATAGACCGTGACGAGCTGCTGCGAGACACGGGCGCGCTCGGAAGCCGCGTAGACGCGCGTCACCAGCGGCCACAGCTCGCGCTCCACCGGTCCGTAACGCAAGTGCATCCACTTCAGACGCGCCGCCAGCGTGCGCAGCGCCCTCACCGTCAGCAAGGC
>Ga0207872_100922_pt1 | contig 10364 bp, 9 predicted proteins | sample Passage260B_FD_187372 | JGI IMG/M metagenome (GOLD analysis project Ga0207872, IMG submission 187372) | Cellulose adapted compost microbial communities from Newby Island Compost Facility, Milpitas, CA, USA - Passage2 60B (SPAdes) (version 2) ...
GCGGCTTGAGCCCGGCGTATACGCGGGGCCCGTCACGATCGGCAAGCCGCTGATAGTCGAGGCGGCGGACGGCGCCGTGACGGTCGCGAACGCGGAGGAGCGTCCCGCGATCACGGTAACGGCGCCGGGCGTGAGTCTGCGCGGGCTCCGGATCGAACAGGCGGGCGGGCGCGACAGCCCCGCGGTGCTCGTCACGGCGCCCGAAGCCGTGCTCGAGGGGCTCGACATCGAGACGGAGGGCTTCGGCATCCGCCTCGAGCGGGCCGACGGGGCGATCGTGCGCGCGAGCGCGGTCCGCTCTTCGCAGCCGCCCGGCGGGCGGTTCACGGAGCGGAAGAACGGCATCGACCTGTACGAGACCGACGGCGCGGCGATCGAGCACAATACGGTCGTCGCGATGTACGACGCGATTTACCTCGAGAACAGCGACGACGTGCGGATCGCCGGCAACACCGTCGAGTCGTCGCGCTACGGCATCCACGTCATGTATTCCGACCGCACCGTCATCACCGGCAACACCGGGCGCATGAACGTGACCGGCGCGATGGTGATGACGGCGGACGGCGTGCTGCTCGAGGGGAACGTTTTTGAGAAGCAGAGCGAGAACGTCAATTCCCAGGGCATTCTGCTGTTCGCGGCCGAGCATTCGATCGTGCGCGGCAACACCGTCGCCGGCAACCGGGTGGGGATCTACGTGGAGAGTTCGTCGGACAACCGGATCGAGGACAACGCGATCACGGACAATTTCATGGGAATGCAGCTCATCGACGCGGAGGGCAACGTGATCACCGGGAACCGGTGGATCGGCAACGTCGCGGACGCCGGCGCGAAGGCAAGCGCGGCGAACCGGATCGAGCGGAACTTCTGGGACGCGTTCAGCGGCCTCGACACGGACGGCGACGGCGCCAGCGATCTCGCATACGCCGTCAATCCGTTTTTCCTGTCGCTTACGGAGCGCCGGCCGGTATTCCAGCTTCTGTTCCAGTCGCCGGGCATGAAGTTTCTCGAGGGGCTGTACGGCGCGGACCGGAGCGGATGGGCGGCCGACGCCGCGCCGCTCATGAAGCCCGGCCGTGGGACGGAAGGTGCGGGCAGGGAGCCGGGACGGGCCGCGGGCGCCGCGGGCGCGGCGCTGCTGGCGGCGTCCTGCGCCGTCATCATCCTGGCGAGGAGGAGAACGACATGAGAATGCGCGGAATGGCTTTGATCCTGATATTCGTCATGGCGGCCTTCATTAGTGTGGCATGCGGCCGCAGCGAATATGCGGCGCGGGCCGTGAACGAGGAGACGGACCGGTGCGCGCAATGCAACATGGCTGTCGCGGACGATGCGCACGCGACGCAGATCGTGCTCAAGGACGGACGGGCGCTCATTTTCGACGACATCGGCTGCATGTACGCGTGGATGGCGGAAAACGGCGACGACGAGGTCGGACAGGCGTTCGTCCGCGATTATCACGACCTCGGATGGATCAAGCTGGAGAAGGCGTACTACGTCTATGACGCGTCGTTCCGGACGCCGATGGCGTACGGCGTGCTGTCGTTCGCGAGCAAGTCCGACGCCGAGGCGTTCATCGCGGAGCAGGGAAAGGGCGTGCTCATGACGGCGGACGACCTGTCCGGCCATTCGTGGGAACGGAACCGTGACATGATGGAAGGCATGGAAGAGCACGGCCACGGAGCCGACGGCGCGATGCACGAAGGCACCGGTGCGCATGGCATGGATGCGGATGAATTCGGGCATGGCGGCATGGATGCGGATGAATCCGGGCATGGCGGCGAGGCCGCGCATGAGCGGGAAGCCGGCCATGACGGTGAAGCGGCGCGTGAAGCCGGCGCGGGGCATGGCGGCGACGGCCATGGCGATTCCGGCGTCGACGCGCATGCCTATGGCCGTGACGGAATGAACGCGCAGGGCGGCATGGACATGGATGACGCGGTGGCCGGGGCATGACGCGCATGCTGCAGGTGGCGGTCCGGGAGATCCGGACCGGTTTCCGCAACCCGTGGGCGTATTCGTTCCTCGCGCTGTTCGCGCTGTTCATGCTCGCCCTGCTGCTGATCAACGTGCAGGGGTACGTGCGGGGATACTCGGGCGTGACGGGCACGATGCTGAACCTCGTCCTGTATCTGCTGCCGCTCATGACGCTGATGCTGGGATCTTTTTCGCTCACGGGCGAGAAGGAAGACGGCGGCTGGGAACTGCTATCCACCTACCCGCTCACGACGGGGGCCTGGCTGATCGGCAAGTACGCCGGCCTTGCGGTCGTGCTGCTCGCGATCGCGGCGTTCGGATTCGGCCTTGCGGGCGTCGCCGGCTGGGCGGCGGGAAGCGGGTTCGGATTTCGGACGTTCGTCGTGCTGCTCGCGTTCTCGGTCTGTCTTTCGCTCCTGTATCTCGGGCTCGCGATGCTCATCGGCACGGTGGCGCGCAACCGGTGGCAGGCGCTGACGATCTCCGCCGCGGTCTGGTTCTTCACGGTCATGGCCTGGCCGGCGCTCCTCATCGCGGCGCTCGGCATGCTGCCGTATCCGTGGATCAAGCCGGGCGTATCGGTGCTGACGCTGTTCAACCCGGCCGAACTGGCGCGGATTTTCGCCGTCGTCCAGCTCGGCGGCGGCTCGATGCTCGGGGCGGACTACGCGGACTGGGTGACGTGGCTTCGCGGCGGGAGCGGGGCCTGGATGTTCGCCGGCGTCTCTCTCGCCTGGATCGCGGTCTGCCTCGGGCTGTCCGGATGGCTGTGGGAGAGGGGGCGCAGGCGTGGCTGAACCGGTGCTGTTCATGGAACATGTGCGGAAATCGATGCGCCGCCAGGAGGTCATCAAGGATTTCAGCCTTGCGGCGGAAGCGGGCCAGGTGATCGCGCTGCTCGGCGGCAACGGCGCGGGCAAGAGCACGATCCTGCGGCTGATCGCCGGCATCCTGCACCCGGACGCGGGAGAGATCCGCGTCGGCGGGTTGCGCTGGAAGGACGACCGGCCGGCGTATGCCGGGCGGATCGGCTACATGCCCGACGAGTTCCGGTTCCCCGGGGGCCTCACGGCGATGGAGACGATGGCGTTCTGGGCGAAGCTGCGCGGTCTGCCGAAGAGCCGGGCGGCCGAGGCGCTGGCCGAAGTGGGGCTCGCGGACACCGGGAAGAAGCCGGTGGCGTCGTTCTCGAAGGGAATGCGGCAGCGCGTCCTGTTCGCGCAGGCGCTGCTCGCGCGGCCGCCGCTCGTCCTGCTCGACGAGCCGACGAACGGGCTCGACCCGTACTGGATGGAGAGTTTCATCCGGCTCGTGCGCGAGGCGGCGGCGCGGGGGCAGACGGTGCTGTTCTCGACGCATCAGCTCGAGATCGCGGAGGCCGCGGCCGACCGCATCGTCTTCCTGCGGGACGGCGTCGTATTGCACGACATCGCCGCGGGCGGGAGCGGCGGGGAAGGGGCGGCCGCGCTCCGCGAGGCGTTCGCGCGGATGTACGGCATTCCCGCCGTCCGGGCCGGGCGGTGAAGACGGCGCAGGCGACTGGTCAGTTCGTTGCGCCAAATGAATCGTCTTCACGCGCATAATCGCATAATGGCGGGCTTGGCGCACGTTCGCACCAATGCGCGCACGGACGGGCGCGGTCTGGCGTGCGCCCGCAAAAAGGCCGGACTTCGGGCGGGAAGTCCGGCCTTTTTCATTTGCGCATGAGCAGGTACAGGAAGTACGGCGCGCCGATCAGCGCCGCCATCGTGCCGGCCGCGATGCCCTCGGGCTCGGCGACGTTGCGGCCGATCGTGTCCGCGGCGAGCAGCAGCCAGCCGCCGATGAGGATCGCGATCGGGATGGACAGTTGATGGCGCGGTCCGACGATCCGCTTCGCGATGTGCGGCGCCATCAGGCCGACGAAGGCGATGCCGCCCGTCATCGAGACGGCGGAGGCGGCCAGCGCGACGGCCGTAAGCAGCAGCCAGGCGCGCTCGCGCGTGAGCGGCACGCCGAGGCCGATCGCCTCCGGCTCGCCGAGCTCGAGCAGGTTCAGGCGGCGGGCCCTGTACAGCACGAACGGCACGAGTACGGCGAGCCACGGCAGCAGCGCGATCACGAACGGCCAGTCCGCGCCCCAGATGCTGCCGGCCAGCCATTTCGCGATGAAGTCGACCTTCGTCCGATCGGCCGACGAGATCAGCACGATCATGAGCCCCGAGAGCGCGATCGAGCTGCCGGCGCCGATCAGCACGAGCCGCAGCGGGTGCAATCCGGACCCGCGGCGGTACGCCGCCAGCCAAATCAGAAGCGAGGCGGCCAGCGCGCCGGCGAACGCGGCGGCCGGCACCAGCCAGACGAAGACGCCGGCGTCGATCGGAAAATACATGTAATAGAGCGTCACGGCGACGCCCGCGCCGGCATTGATGCCGATGATGCCGGGATCGGCCAGCTCGTTGCGCGTGATCCCCTGCAGGATCGCGCCGGACAGCGCGAGCGCCATGCCGGCGAGCAGCGTGATCGCGATGCGCGGCAGCCGGATCTCGAACAGCACGTATTCTTCCTTGAACGTGCCCTGCCCGAGCAGCGTCGGGATCAGCCGGTCGAACGACAGCGAAGCGTAGCCGAGCCCCATGCTCGCGATCGCGGTGACCGCGATCAGGACGAGCAGGCCGGCCAGCCAGAGGCGCTGCTTCCGGATGAGCTTCGGGGAGATCATGGACGCTGTCCCCCTTTGCGGGCGATGAACAGGAAGAACGGGATGCCGAGCACGGCGATGATCGCCGCCGTCGGCGTCTCGTAGGGCTTGCTGATCGTCCGGGCGAGCGTGTCGGCGGCGAGGAGCAGGGCGGCGCCCGTCACCGCCGCCATCGGCAGGACGCGCCGGTAGTCCGTGCCGACAAGCGCCCGCGCGATGTGCGGCACCATCAGGCCGATGAAAGCCATGTTGCCGACGAGCGCGACGGACACGCCGGCCAGCAGGATGACGACGAGGGACAGGGCCGCCTTGACGAGGGCGGTGCGCTGCCCGAGCCCGACCGCGACGTCCTCGCTTAAAGAGAGCACCGTCAGCTGCCGGGCACACAGCTGCGCGGCGATCAGGCCAAAGGCGACGATCGGCAGGATGACGGCGAGCTGCCGCCAGGTCGTGCCCATGATGCCGCCCGCCGTCCACATCGAGACGTCCTTCGACACCTTGAAGGCGATGCCGATCGCTTCGGCGAGGGCGTACAGGAAGAACGAGACGCTTGAGCCCGCCAGCACGAGGCGGAGCGGAGACCAGCCGTCCCTGCGCGTCGCGCCGAGGCCGAGGACGAGCAGCATGCCGAGCGCCGCGCCGATCGCGCCCGCGACCGTCATGCCGAAATAGCCGAGCGCGGGGAAGAACGCGAATCCGACGGCGAGCGCCAGGTTCGCCCCCGCCGTGATGCCGAGCAGACCGGGGTCGGCGAGCGGGTTGCGCGTCATGCCCTGCATGATGGCGCCGGCGGCCGCCAGCGCCGCGCCGACGGCCATCGCCGCGATCTCCCGCGGCAGCCGGATTTCGCGGATGATCAGGATCCGGTCATTGACTTCCCGGGAGAACAGCGCTTTCCATACATCGCGAAAAGGGATGTCCGCCGCGCCGTATACGAGCGACACGACGAACATCCCGGCCATGACCGCCGCGCCGGCGGCCAGCGTCCATCCGAACGCCGCCCGGCGCGGGCGGGTCGCAAGCTTCAGCACGAAGCGTCATCCTTTCCGTCACGGACTGTTCAGGAAGAAGTCCTCGAACAGATCGAGCTGCATTTCGAGGGTGAAGGGGTCGGTGAACGACGCGCCTTCGCCGGTCATTTCAAGCACCCGGCCGTTCTTCACGGCGGGTATGTTTTTGTACGTCTCGGTGTCCTGGAACGACGTGTCGGCGTTCGCATATTTGCTGATGATCAGGTAGTCGCCGACAAATTCCGGAAGCACCTCGGGCGACAGCGCGTAGTAGCCGGCCTCGAGGGCGTGCTCCTTCACCTTCTCCGGCATGCCGAGCTTCATCTCCTGGTACAGAAGTTCCGTGCCGCGCGCCCAGTTGTTGCCGAACACGTAGATCGACTTGTCGTACACCTCGATGACGGTGACGGTGGCGTTCTCGCCGATCTTCGCCTTGATTTTCGCGCCGGCCTCCTCCAGCCGCTTTTTGAAGGCGTCCACCCACTCGCGGGCTTCCTTCTCCTTGTTGACCGCCTTGCCGATCTCGATGTGCATGTCGAAAATGTCGAGCGCGCCCCAGGTATACGTGACGGTGGGAGCGATTTCTCTTATCTTGTCCAAGTTCTTGGCGGTCGACAGCGCGATGATCAGGTCGGGGTCAAGCTCGATGAGCTTTTCCAGATTTTCTTCCGACGCTTCCTCCACATCCTTGAGCTTCTCGGCGAACTGCGCGGCGCTCTTCGACCAGATGTCGGCGCCGATGACGGGCACGCCGAGGTGCATCAGGTTGCCGGTGAAACCGGACAGGGAGACGACCCGCTGTGGATTCGCCGGCACTTCGACCGGACCGGTCTCCGATTCGTAGATGATCGTCTCTCCCCCGGACGATTTCGGATTTCCTCCGCCGCATGCCGTGATGACGATCGCCAGCATCAGCAGAACGGGGAACAGCATCTTGCGCATGAATGCTCCACTCCTTGAACGATGAATCGAAATCGAACATCTGTTTTCAATGATAATGATTATCAGTTTCGCCATATTGATGATAGCGGCGATGCGTTTGGTTGTCAATGACAATATCAGGCGGACGGGATGCGGCGGGCGGAACGGATGGTGAGGGCGGGCGTTTTGGATCGAACGGGGAAGGACCGGGCGGAACGATGGCGAAGAATATGCTGATGCGCATAAACGGAGGGATCAGCATGGGCGAGCGAGATGTGATCAACCGAACGGCGGAACCGGTGACGGTCGGCGGGATGCTGCGCGATCTGCGCCGGCTCGGGGTCGCGGAAGGGGACGTGCTGCTGGTCCATTCGTCGCTCTCGAGCATCGGCTGGGTGTGCGGCGGACCGCAGGCGGTCATCGAAGCGTTGCTCTCCGCGGTTGGCGAAGAAGGCACGCTGGTCATGCCGGCGCAGAGCGGCGACTGGAGCGATCCGGCCGAATGGATGAACCCGCCGGTGCCGGCGGAATGGCACGAGATCATTTACCGGGAATGGCCGGCTTTCGATCCGGACGTGACGCCCACGCGGGGGATGGGGCGGATCGCCGAGCTGTTCCGCACGTATCCCGGGACGAGGCGGTCTTCGCATCCCCAGGTATCGTTCAGCGCGAACGGACGGCTCGCGGAGGCGATCACGGCCGAACACCCGCTCACTCCGCAGTTCGGCATGGATTCCCCGCTCGGCAAATTGTACCGCATGCCCGCAAAGGTGCTGCTGCTCGGGGTCGGCTACCATGCGTGCACCAGTTTCCACCTGGCCGAGACGATGATTCCGTCGATGCCGGTCAAGAGGCACGGGGCGGCGATCCGGGAAAACGGCGGGCGGGTATGGCGGTGGTTCGAGGATTATGCCTACGACGCGGATGATTTCGGACGGATCGGCCGGGAGATGGAGGAGGTTGTGCCGGTCCGGAAGGGGAAAGTCGGGCAGGCGGAATGCCGCCTGTTCGGCGTGCGGGAAGCGGTGGATTTCGCCGCGCAATGGATGGCGAAAAACCGGCGGAAAAAGCGAAATGGAACCTGAGCGGTTCCATTTCGCGCGTATGTGGAAAGGGGCGGGTAATCCGATCAGTATGCGGTCCAGCCCGCGTCGGCCACGACGACGGCGCCGTTCACGAAGCTCGCGTCGTCCGAGGCGAGGAACAGCGCGATCGTCGCAATTTCTTCCGGCTTGCCCGAGCGCGGGTTGTTGTTTGCCCCGGACATCGCCTTGCCCATGCCGAACTGGCTCGGATTGTTCATCGTGGTGCCGATGTTCGTCTCGACGCCGCCCGGCGCGATCGCGTTGCAGCGGATCCCGTATTCGCCGTATTGGAAGCCGACGTTCTTCGTGAAGCCGATGAGGGCGTGCTTCGAAGCCGTATAGGTCGCGCCCGCCCGCGAACCCTGCAGGCCGCCGATCGAAGCGATGTTGACGATGGCGCCGCTTTTCTTCTCCATGAAGATCGGCAGCACTTTGCGGGTCGTGCGCATCGGGCCGGTCGTGTTGACCGCGAAGACGCGTTCCCACAGCTCGTCGGTGATTTCGGCCGCCGGCACGAAGTTGTCCATGATGCCCGCGTTGTTGATCAGGATGTCGACGGTGCCGTACGTCTCGACGGCCGTGTCGACGAGGTTTTGCACGTCCTCTTCCTTCGCCACGTTGGCCGTGACGGCGATCGCCGTGCCGCCCTTCTCCGTGATTCCTTTGACGACAGCCTGGACGCCTTCGGCGTTCAGGTCGGATGCGACAACCTTGGCGCCTTCCTGCGCGAACAGCTCGGCGATGGCCTTGCCCATGCCGGATGCCGCGCCGGTGACAATGGCGACTTTACCGGACAGTTTCATGTTCGGAGTGCCTCCTCTCGAATTGGGAACGTTCCATGAACAAGTATATCAAGGATTTGGAAACGGCCGATGTGACTGGCATCACAACCCGGTGACGGCGATGGAGCGTTCGTCCGGATACGCGCCGACGCGGATTTCGGGTGCCGCTCCGGCCGATGCGGACAGTCCGGCCGATCGACACCCCGGGCCTGTCCGGCGCCTCGACGCAGCCGCATGGCTTCTTCGGCCGCCCGCCGGCCCGGCGTCGTCATGGCGTCGAAGCGGCCGCCTGCCGGCGGGCTCCGGTCCGGGGCCCCGGCGCACCGGACAAGCTCCGGTTACGACCGCGCGGCCATTTCCACATCTTCCTTCGCAATGTCCGGTCCGACACCCCGTATAGCTTGCCCCGTTTATGCCGTAAGCTTGCGACAGGGGCAGCGACTTCGGTTCTCCGGCGCGGTGACCGGCACGGTCGGAAGCCCCGGTATCCTTGATGGCATGGCGGCTGAAGCGCGGCGCCATTAGCATGAATTTGCGACGGCCGCGGCGAGCGCGTCCGCGAACGCCGAGAGCCGCTCGTCGCCGCTGTCCGCCGACCGGCGGACGAGCCACAAGTCGTTCACGACCGGTTTGTCCGGCACATGGAGCACGTGCAAGCGCCCGGCCTCGAGCTCTTCCCGGACAAGGTAGTCCGGCAGCACGCTGACGCCGAGTCCGCGCAGCACCATCGTCTTGATGACGCGCAGATCGGGCACGACATAGTCCGGCAGAATCGTGCAGCGGACGCCGAAGGCCTGCATCCAGAAGCGGCGGATCATCGGCAGGTCGGAGCCGTAGCTGATCCACCGCTCCTTCTCCAGCGCGGCCTGGACCGCTTCGGCGTCCGCGCCGGGCGGGATGTCGAGCGGGCGGATGCCGACCGGCAGGAACGTCTCGACGGCGAGACGGGAGAAGACGAGCCCCGACGTCGCGACATGCTGCGTGGCCACGAGCAGGTCCAGTTCGCCGTCCGAGAGGAGGCGAAGCAGCGGGCGCGTCTCGCCGAACGTCAGGATGAGCCGGTACGGCGAATCCGGCAGCGCGGGGATGATCCGCTCGTGCATGAATTCGTGCGGTCCTCCGAAGCGGAGGACGGGCGCCCGGCCCGGCAGTTTGAAGGCGTCGTCCACCCGCTCGAGGCGGTCGACGGCCGGCGCGATCTGCGCGTAGAGCAGTTTTGCGCGCTCGGTCGGCACCATGCGGCGGGGCGTCCGGCGGAACAGCGGTTCGCCGACCTCGGCTTCGAGCGCGGCGAGATGCTGGCTGAGCGCCGGCTGGGTCATGTACCGCGCGGCAGCGGCGGCGGAGACGGAACCGTGCCGGTAGATGGCGACGAAGGAACGGAACCACTCGAAGTCAGCCATAAAAATTTTAATACCACCACATGTTTTTCTTTATTTGGATTATACCAACGGATCGAATACACTGGAAGCGAAGCAGCCGGCTGCGAGCATTTCATTTTGTCGGATGAGGGGGATGGGTTGTGGCAGAGCGTCATGTGCTCATGGTGGTGACCAGCCACGGCGAAATACCGACGGGCGAGAAGACCGGGATTTGGCTGTCCGAATTTGCGGAGCCTTATGAAGTGTTCCGCGAATCGGGCTTTCGGATGACGGTGGCGAGCATCAAGGGCGGCAAGGCGCCGATCGACCCGCGCAGTCTGACGCCGGAGGCGGAAGCGAAATGGGAGGAGGCGATCCGCGTGCTGGACGATACGGTGCCGATCGATTCGGTGGACGCGGACGGATTCGACGCGCTGTTCCTGCCCGGAGGACACGGGACGATGTTCGACCTGCCGGGAAGCGGGAAGCTGCAGTCGCTGATCCGGGAGCTCTTCGAGGCGGGGCGTCCGGTCGGCGCCGTCTGTCACGGT
>Ga0207872_100923_pt1 | contig 10358 bp, 9 predicted proteins | sample Passage260B_FD_187372 | JGI IMG/M metagenome (GOLD analysis project Ga0207872, IMG submission 187372) | Cellulose adapted compost microbial communities from Newby Island Compost Facility, Milpitas, CA, USA - Passage2 60B (SPAdes) (version 2) ...
ATCTCGTCCATGCCGATCTCGGTCAGGAAGTCGATCGCCGCCGCGAGGCCGACGGCTCCCGCGATGATCGGCGTGCCGCCCTCGAACCGCCAGGGGGCTTCCTTCCATGTCGCGTCGTAATAATCGACGTGCTCGATCATCTCGCCGCCGTACTCGACCGGCTCCATGCGATCGAGCAACTCCAGCTTCCCATAGAGTACCCCGATTCCGGTCGGACCGCACATCTTGTGTCCCGAGAACGCGTAGAAATCGCAATCGAGGTCCCGCACGTCCACCTTCATGTGCGGCGTCGACTGCGCGCCGTCGACGACCATGACCGCGCCGCGCCGGTGCGCGAGCGCCGCGATCTCCTTCACCGGATTGACGACGCCGAGCACGTTCGAGACGTGGGTGACGGAGACGATCTTCGTCCGGTCCGTCAGCGTCGCCTCGACGTCTTCGAGCAGGATCCGGCCGTCCGGCTGCATCGGAATGTAGCGCAGCACCGCGCCCGTCGCCTTCGCCGCCTGCTGCCACGGAATCAGGTTCGCGTGGTGCTCCATCGGCGTCAGCACGATCTCGTCGCCTTCGCGCAGCACGGCCCGCGCGTACGAGCGGGCGACGATGTTCAGCGCCGACGTCGTGCCGCGCGTAAACACGATCTCCCGCTCGCTCGCCGCATTCAGGAACCGGGCGACCTTCGCCCGGGCCCCCTCGTAGGCGTCGGTGGCCCGGGACGCGAGCGTATGGACGCCGCGGTGAACGTTCGCGTGGTCATGCTCGTAGTAGCGCGCGATCGCGTCGATGACGCGCCGCGGCTTCTGCGAGGACGCCGCGTTGTCCAGGTAGACGAGCGGATGCCCGTTCACCTCTTGGTCCAGAATCGGAAACTCTCTCCGAAGTTCCAGCGGATTCATGCGTCCAGCTTCCCTTCGATCATCCGCTCGAGCTCGCCGCGCACCGCTTCGATCGGCACTTCGGCGACGATGGGCGTCAGGAAGCCGCGGATGATGAGACGTTCCGCGAGCTCGCGGTCAATGCCGCGCGACATCAGGTAATAGATCTGCTCCTCGTTCACGCGGCCGACGCTCGCGGCGTGGTCGGCCTTCACGTCGTCCTCGTCGATCAGCAGGATCGGGTTCGCGTCGCCGCGCGCCTTCGGGCTCAGCATGAGCACCCGCTCCGTCTGGTGGCCGTTCGCCTTCGTGGCGCCCTTCTCGATCTTCGTCACGCCATTGATGATGGCCGTCGCCGAATCGCGCATGACGGCGCGCGTCTCCATCTCGCTCTCCGAACCGAGGCCGTAGTGGACGGCGTGCGTCGTGATGCTCATGTTCTGCGAGCCGGTGCCGACCGTGATCAGCTTCGAGTCGGACGAGGAGCCGTTGCCCCTGAGTTCCGATTTCGTGACCGACAGCGTGTTGCCGTGGTTCAGATCGCCGATGACCCATTCGATCCGCGCGTCGTTCCCGAGCGTCGCGCGGCGGATCGAAAGATCGGCGACGCCCTCCGGCAGATGGTGGATCGACGCGAAGCGCACGAGCGCGCCCGGTCCGGCGACGATCTCGACGACCGAGTGGTGGACGGCTTCCGCCGTCCGGCCGGCTCCGCTCGCCAGCACGCGGTCGACGTAGGAGACGCGGCTGTTCGCGTCGGCCACGATCAGGATGTGCGGCGCGAACGCCGCTTCCGGATCATCGAGGTAGAAGACGGCCTGCAGCGGAACTTCCAGCTCGACGTTCTTCGGCACATAGACGAAGACGCCGCCGTTCCAGAGCGCCGCGTGAAGCGCGGTCAGCCGGTCTTCGCCCGCCGCGACCGTGCGGAACAGGTGCTTCCGGACAAGTTCGCCGTGCTCGCGCGCGGCCGTCTCCAGATCCATGAAAATGACGCCCTTCGACTTCCACTCCTCCGCGAGGTTCCGGTAGCAGACGCCGGAGTTCCGCTGCACGACCAGGTTCGCCGCGTCCTGCGGCAGCGACGCGCGGATCTCCTCCGGCAATTGCTCAAGATCGCCCGCGAGTTCCGGCCGCCGGTCGGCGCCGAGCGCGGTCAGATTCCAGCGGTCGATGCGCATCTTCTCGGGTCTGGGCCACTCCAGCGTGCCGGCCAGCGCGGCCGCTTCCCGGCGCAGGTCGGTCAGCCAGGCGGGCTCGCCCCTGCCCTGCGACAGCGCCGCGATGTTCTCGAAGTTAACCGGAGCATTCAGTTGCGTACTCATGTCGTGTCAACGCCCCTCTCCGCTCAGGCTTGACCGACGGTCTCGTCGACAATGCCCAGCTCTTCCTTGACCCAGTCGTACCCTTCGGCTTCGAGGCGCTCCGCCAGCTCCGGTCCGCCGGACTTCACGATGCGGCCCTGCATCATGACGTGGACGTAGTCCGGCTTGATGTAGTTGAGCAGCCGCTGGTAGTGCGTGATGATGAGGAAGCCGCGGTCTTCCGAACGCATGCTGTTCACGCCGTTCGCAACGATCTTAAGCGCGTCGATGTCCAGACCCGAGTCGACCTCGTCGAGGATCACGATCTTCGGTTCGAGCATCATCATCTGCAGAATTTCGTTCCGCTTCTTCTCACCGCCCGAGAACCCTTCGTTCAGGTAGCGGTGGGCGAGCTCGGGGTCCATCTCCAGCTCCTTCATCTTGCTTTCGAGCTGACGGATGAACTTGATGAGCGAAATCTCGTTCCCTTCGCCGCGGCGCGCGTTGATCGCGCTGCGCAGGAAATCCGCGTTCGTCACGCCCGTGATCTCGCTCGGATACTGCATCGCGAGGAACAGGCCCGCGCGCGCCCGCTCGTCGACTTCCATCTCGAGCAGGTTCTCGCCGTCGAGCAGCACCTCGCCCGCCGTAACCTCGTATTTCGGATGCCCCATGAGCGCCGACGCGAGCGTGCTCTTGCCCGTGCCGTTCGGCCCCATGATGGCATGGATTTCGCCGCCGCGGATGTCCAGATCGATACCCTTCAGAATTTCCTTGCCTTCGACCGACGCCCGCAGGCCTTTGACCGTGAATCGAGTCGCCATTTATGGTGTCTCCTTCCGCAATGTACTGTGGGGTTGATGGTGATTATCAGTGAAAATCACCGTGTAATTTAAAATTATTCTAATATATTTCTCCGCACAACGCAACAAACGCCGGCCCGAGTCCGCAAATCTTCCGGACAGACCGGCGATCGCCCGGCGGACATCAATCCGCCGCAAGTCCCAGCGCGTTCAGGATTTCCGCTTCGCGGCGCCGGAATTCCCCGTCGTCCATTACGGGACGGTCATCGGCGTCTCCGGGGATATCTTCGAGCTTCACCCAGGATTTGCATCCGGCGTACGACTCGCGATGCGGAATCGGGACCGGCTCCGCCAGCGCGTGAACGCGCAGAACCAGCACATGCAGCGGCTTCGTCCGCTTCCAATGGAGCCGGTCTTCGGCGAATGCGCCCGTCCAGACGTGAAAACGGTCCAGCCGCGCCAGCGTTTCCTCGTCCGTCACCTCGATGTCGCGCACCGCCTCCGCCCACGCCTTGATGAGCAGCGCGCCGCCCGCCGTCTCGCGTTCGGCCAGCGTGCGGGCGATCAGCGGCCGGAAATCCGCCTTGAGCAGATGCTCCCGCTGATGCTCGTACGTCGGCAGCAGCCAGAACCGGGGAGCGGCGAGCCGGAAATCCCGCGTCTCCTCGGCAATCCCGCCTTTGCGCATGAGGATGATCTGGCGGCCGGAGACCAGCGCTTCGATGGCCGACGCCCATTCCTTCAGCGCGGTTCCGTCACGGACGCCGCCGGCTTCGTCCCGCACCGGGCCGTCCGCGTCCCGCACCGCGGCTTCTTCCCGCGTCACCTTATCCGACATTGCCCGGCATCCTCCCGATCCATGCTGGAGATTCATTATACCAGATCCCCGCACCCAATGCGAATCTTGCGGTTCTTCCGGCCCAGCCTCGCCTCCGCCGCCTTCCCGCGTCATGCTTGCCATTTTACAGGCGCAACCTTTAAGAAAGCATATACAAGCATACTATATTTATGTAGAAATTTTTCCGGTCCCCCACTCCCGGCATCCCGTCCGTCGCGGGCAAAAATAGGGTATTCCCATCAGAATTCAAATATTTTATACTTGTAACCATCATATTCCCGCAGGAACCGCCTGAAGGAAACGTCAGTCTTACGGAGGTGCCGGAATTGGCTGAATACCATCCGCTTTCCGAACAGGAAGCGATCGGGATCGCGCGCCGGATCGAAGGCGTCTTTCCGCCGGACGCGGAGCTTGCCTGCCGCGAGATCGGCGACGGCAACCTGAACCTCGTCTTCCATGTCCGCGACGCGCGTTCGGGCCGCGGCCTCATCCTGAAGCAGGCGCTGCCTTACGCGAAGGTCGTCGGCGAATCCTGGCCGCTCACGCTCGACCGCTCGCGCATCGAGAGCGAGGCGCTGATCGAGGAAGGCCGCCTCGCGCCGGGCCTCGTGCCGAAGGTGTACCTGTACGACCCGGACCTTGCGCTCACCGTCATGGAGGACCTGAGCGATCACATCATCATGCGCGCCGGCCTGATGCAGTGCCGCCGCTATCCGCTGTTCGCCGACCACATCTCGACGTTTCTCGCGAACACGCTCTTTTTCACCTCCGACCTCGGCATGAACCAACAGGAGAAGAAGCTGAAGGCCGGCCGGTTCATCAATCCCGAGCTGTGCAAGATCACCGAAGACCTCATTTTCGACGACCCGTACACCGTGTCGCCGAACAACAACTACGAGCCGGCGATCGAAGACGAGGCCGAGGCGCTCAGGACCGACGCGAAGCTGCATTTCGAAGTCGCGCTGCTGCGCGAGAAGTTCCTGACGCAGGGCCAGGCGCTGCTGCACGGCGACCTGCACACGGGCAGCATCTTCGTCCGCGAGGACTCGACGAAAGTGATCGACCCCGAATTCGCATACTACGGACCGATGGGCTTCGACATCGGCGCCGTCATCGGCAATCTGCTGCTGAACTACGCCGGTCAGCTCCATTGGAGCCGGGACGAGGCGTCCCGAAGGTCGTACCGCGAATATCTGCTCGAGACGGTGAAGAGCGTCTGGACGCAATTCGACCGGAAATTCCGCACGCACTGGGAAGAGAAGAACGTCGACCGGCTCGCGCGCGCAACTCCCGGCTACCGGGACGATTACATGCGCCGCCTGCTGCAGGACTCGATCGGATACGCCGGGTGCAAAATGGTCCGCCGGATCGTCGGGCTCGCGCACGTCGCCGACATCGACCGCATCCCCGACCCGTCCGTCCGGGAGAAAGCCCAGCGCGTCGCGCTCCGCATCGGCAAGGCGCTGATCAGGGGCAACCGGAACGCCGAATCCATCGACTTCGCAATCGAGACGGCCCGCGAAGCGGCCGCCGCATGGGAAGGATAATGCGCCATGACGACAGCGTATCAACCGCTCTCGCCGCTGAACTGGGCCGGCACGCATCTCGAGCTGCTGGACCAGCGGCAGCTTCCCGAACAGATCGAATACCTGCGCCTCACCACGCCGGAGGAAGTGTGGGACGCGATCCGCAGCCTCGCCGTGCGCGGCGCGCCGGCGATCGGCATCGCCGCCGCCTACGGCGTCGCGCTCGGCGCCGCGCGGGCGGTTCACGAAAGCGCGGCCGCCTGGCTTGAAGCCGTGAAACGCCACGCCGGGTACCTCGCGACGTCCCGGCCGACCGCCGTCAACCTGTTCTGGGCGCTCGACCGGATGACGAAGCGCGCCGAAATCCTTGCGGCAAGCGGCATGTCCGCCGCCGAATGCCAGGAGGGGCTCGTCCGCGAAGCCGAAGCGATCCACGCCGAGGACATCGAAACGAACCGGCGCATCGGCGAGCACGCGCTCACGCTGTTCAAGGACGGCATGGGCGTGCTCACCCACTGCAACGCCGGCGGCCTCGCGACCGCGAAATACGGTACGGCGCTCGCGCCGTTCTATCTCGCCGCCGAGCGGGGCATCCGGCTGAAGGTCTACGCGGACGAGACGCGTCCCGTTCTGCAGGGAGCGCGGCTGACGGCGTTCGAGCTTCATCAGGCCGGCATCGACGTGACGCTCATCTGCGACAACATGGCCGCGGCGGTCATGCGCGAAGGCCGGGTCCAGGCCGTCATCGTCGGCGCCGACCGGGTCGCGGCGAACGGCGACGTCGCGAACAAGATCGGCACCTACGGCGTCGCCGTGCTCGCGAAGGCGCACGGCATCCCGTTTTACGTCGCCTGCCCGCTGTCGACGATCGACCTGAAAACGCCGACCGGCGCGGAAATTCCGATCGAGGAGCGCCCGGCGGAGGAAATCACCGAAGGTTTCGGCCGGAGGACGGCTCCGCTCGGCGTCAAGGTCTACAATCCGGCCTTCGACGTGACGCCCGCCGAATACGTCGACGCGATCATCACCGAGAAGGGCATCGTGCGCCGGCCTTACGATGTGAATCTGCGCAAGCTGTTCGAATCCTGAACTCGCATGAAATCGGGAACGCCCATGCCGTTCGGCATGGGCGTTCCCGGTTCGAGGACGGATCAGGCCATCAGCTTCAGCGCGTCGGCGCCGCGCATGCCCGGCCTTATCCCCCGCTTTGCGGCCGCGTGCGTCACCGACTCCAGCGGCGCTTCCATCAGTTCCTCCAGCGTCCGCACCCCGACGGCCCGGCCCGCCACGATGCCGCGGTCGGCCAGGCGCTCGTTGAGCAGCGCCACATCCAGCGCGCCGCACATGATGTATCCGACATCGGTCGCAATGGCGAGAAGCGTGGTCTTCGGCAGTTGCACCTCCACTCCCAGGGCGACGCCGCCCTCGAACGGCACGGGAACCAGCCGGATCATTCCGATCACCCTCTGTCAGCAAGGTTGCGCATGCCCTGCTCCCAACCTATGCCCAAGGTCCCTTTCCGGTAAGGGACAGACAACCTGTCCCGCGACCGCCGTCAATTTTTTGGGCCGGGAACTATGCCCCAAGTCCCGCACGTGCTAAAATAGTTGAACAGGAAAGGTGAGGGGCGTTTCAGAATGAAGATGAAAAACGAACAACATTCGGAGAGAAACCTGTACATTTTCAACGTGGATCTGATGATCGAAGGCGACAGCAACGCGCTGGCGCTTGAACGGCTCATCACGGCGCTGAACCGGGGGGGATTTGTGGACTACCGGATCATCTCCGGCATCGAGACCGGACGGCTCATCCAGCAGGTCACGCAGGGACCGTATCAGCTCAATCCGGTCTCGGATCCGCCGGAATTCGCGCAAAAACGTCCGCCCGCGCCGCCTGCGGCGGTCGGGGTTGCGGCGGCTTCCGTGAAGACGTTCGCCGCCGAGCCCGGAAAGACCCGGAAGGCGTCCGGATCGGGCGGAAACGCGAAGGGAGCCGCCCGGCAAGGCGACTCCCCCGCATGCATCGGCGAGGCGATGGAACGCATCCGCGAGTACATCGCGGGCAACCGGCTCGTCCGGCTGACCGTCAACCGGGGCCGCGGCGTCAAACTGAACGTTCCATGCCGGATCATCAATCTGGATGAGGCCAGCTACAACGTCACGGTCTATCACGTGGACGAGAAGAAGGTCTACACCTTCGGACTGTTCGAGATCGACGATTTCATCGAAACCTGAACTCCGGATAACCTTCAACCCGCCTGACCGCCCCGCTCCGCCCGTCCGCAGGAATCGAGCAGCAGCTTCTCCGCCTGCTCCGCCGGAACGGGCGGACTTCTGTAATAGCCCTGGAAACCGTCGCAGCGATGCGTCTTGAGGAACAGAAGCTGTTCCTCGGTTTCCACGCCCTCGGCGATCACCGGCAGGTTGAGATTGTGGGCCATCGCGATGATCGCCGCGACGATCGCCTCGTCGCTCGGATCCTGGCGGATGTCGCGGACGAACGAGCGGTCGATCTTCAGACGGTGGATCGGAAAATTCTTCAAATGGTGAAACGAACTGTATCCCGTCCCGAAATCGTCGATGCTGATGCGCACGCCGAGCGCCGCCAGATCGAGCAGGCAGGCCGTCGCGTATTTCACGTCCATCGTCATCGACTCGGTGATCTCCAGCTCCAGATATTGCGGCTCGAGGCCCGTATCGGCCAATATGCGCTCGACCCGCTCCCTCAGATTCCGCTGCAGGAATTGGCGCATCGACAGGTTGACGGACACCGGAACGGCGGGAAGCCCCGCCTCCTGCCACGCCTTGTTCTGGCGGCACGCCTCGGCCAGCACCCAGTCGCCGAGCTGGACGATCAGGCCGCTTTCCTCCGCGATCGGAATGAATTCCCCCGGCGAAATCATGCCCCGCTCGGGATGATGCCAGCGGAGCAGCGCCTCCATCCCGATCAACCGACCCGAATCGATCGCATACTGCGGCTGATAGTACAGCCGGAAATCCCCGCGCGACAGCGCCAGCTTCATCTCGTGCTGCATCGTCAGCCGCTCGAGCGAGGAGTTGTCCGCCTCCCCGGAATAGAGCATGCAGCCGTTGCGCCCGTTGTCCTTCACCATGCCGAGCGCGATGTCGGCCTGCTTGATCACCGCGACCGGGTCGCTGCCGGCCGCGGCCAGGGCGATGCCGATGCTGGCGCTCATATAGAAAGGATGTCCCTGCAGCTCGAACGGCTCTTCCAGCAGCCGGAGCAGGAGATGCGCCCGCTCCAGCGCTTCCGCTTCGGACGCGATCTCGTCGTACAGGACGGCGAACTCGTCGCCCTCCATGCGCGCGACAAGATCGTTCACCCCCAGATTGCGGGACAGCCGCTCCGCCACCTGCAGGAGCAGCATGTCGCCGAAATCCCTTCCGAACGAATCGTTCACCAGCTTGAACCGGTCCAGATCCAGGTACAGCACCGCGGCTTTGCTCCCGGACGGACGCGGGCGGGAAAGCGCTTCCTCCAGGGTATTCATGAACAATCGCCGGTTCGGCAGTCCGGTCATGTCGTCGTAATAAGCCAGGTACCGGATCCGTTCCGAGCTGCGTTTCAGCTCCCCCACATCCTGGGCCAGCATGACGACGCCGCGCTCGCCGTCCGCCAGCGGACAGGGCGAGAGCGTAAGCCGCACATCCATTTCATAGCCGCTCTTGTGCAGCATGGCGAGCTCGGCCTGCCGCTTCTCCCCGGCCGCCGCCGCCTGCAGCATCTCGGCCAGCTCGCCCCGCGACCCGCGGACCGCGAGTTCCGGCAGGGAGAGCCCGTCCATTTCGACACGTTCATACCCGTACAGATGCAGCGCTTCATCGTTCGCGTCCCTTACTCGCCCCGACGCATCCGCGATGACGAGCGGGAATGGACCGTGTCGGAAAATCGTCTCGCCCGCGTCCCGGGCCGGCGCTTCCCCGGCGTCTTCCCGTTTCGGGCGTGATGTGGCGAGGACCGTTGTTGCGACGAAACCGGTCGCGGCCGCCACGGCGGTCATCCAACCGGCCGCCTTGCCCGGCATCAGCAAGGGAGCGATCACGGCCCATGCCGCGACGGCTCCGTTGATCCACAGCACCGGGGCGGCGTTCAGGCCGGAAGAACCCTGCCGCAGCTTGCCTTCGCGGGCCGGATCATGAAGTGCCATTGTGCGCGACCATCCTTCCCGACACGATAGGATAGGGGGTGATGGAAACGTATATTTTACATTATAGCGGAACTTTCCGGATTCGGCATCTTTTTTGTAGCGCAGGTCACATTTTCAGACAGGACGCGCCGCGGACACCCCTCCGTGGTGGCCGGGAACGCGGCGCTGCCGACGTCGCCGGCAACGCTGCGCTTCGACCATCGCCGGGAGCGCGCCGGCTCCGCCGTCACCGGGATCGCAACAAAGAAGCGGCCGCAAACCCCCAGCCCGCGACCCAGCACACGCCGCCGAGCGGCGTGACCGCGCCGAGCCAGCCCGCGCCGGTCAGCACGAGGATGTACAGGCTGCCCGCGAACAGCCAGATTCCGGCGTGCATGAGCCGCAGCGCCCAGGCCGACAGCCGTCCGTCCGTCTCCGGTCGTCCGGCGACGAGCGCCGTCAGGATGAGCCCGAGCGCATGATACATGTGATAGCGGGCGGCGGTCTCCCAGGTCGACATCGCGTCCGCCGCGATCCGCTCCTCCAGCACGTGGGCGCCGAACGCGCCGAGCGCGACGGCCAGTCCCGCATAAATGGCGCCCATCGCGGCATGCAGTCTCCAGTTCACATTCCCACATCCATTCCGTCAAGTTATGGTATAATAGACACATTACGTCATACGGGAGGAATCGGACAAGTGGATGCGACGCAAGAACAGACGCCGACGTTTTCACCGGCGCAGCCGGAACGGGAAGACCGTCCGAAACATTCCGGCCCCGGCATCGCGTCCTTCATACTCGGACTGCTCAGCATCCTGGCGGTCATCGTGAGTCTCGTCGTCATGGTGGCCGGCCTGGCCGAATAC
>Ga0207872_100926_pt1 | contig 10318 bp, 10 predicted proteins | sample Passage260B_FD_187372 | JGI IMG/M metagenome (GOLD analysis project Ga0207872, IMG submission 187372) | Cellulose adapted compost microbial communities from Newby Island Compost Facility, Milpitas, CA, USA - Passage2 60B (SPAdes) (version 2) ...
TCACCGAGCGCCAGACGGCTTCGCCCGTTGCGACGGCGTACGCGCCGTCCAGGCTGCCCGAGAGAATCGGATAGCTGCGGGCCGGATCCGGGCCGAGGAACAGGTCCTCGATCAGCGCCGGGTCGCCGCCGCCGTGCCCGCCGGGACGGCGCACGACGTGGATCGTCTCCTTCGAGCCGAACATCGGGAAATAGTCGATCGTCTGCTCCGGCACCGGGAACGGCACGCGGGACAGCTCGTGGAATTCCTGCGTCTCGATCCGGCCCCTCGTCCCGTTGATCGCGAGACGATACCCCTCGAACGGTGCCGAGAACAGCACGGAATAGCTGAGCATCGCGCCGCCGTCGTAGCGCACGGTCACGGCGTACGTGTCCTCGATCCGGATCTCGGAGTCGAAGATGCACATGTCCGGGCTGTATCCCGTGTATTTGCCCGCGACCGGCAGCGCTCCGATGTGGTCGTCCTTCGCGTTCACGTCGTCCGTGCGCGTCGCCCAGCGGCGGTAATAGGCGCAGACGGAACGCTCGTCGCAGGTCGCGCAGTGCCGGCCGTCCCTGCGGCTCGGATTCAGCTCGCCGTCCGGACCGAAGAAGTTGAGCGCGCCGTACGCGAACGCCTCGACCGGACGCTGGCCCGTCCACCAGTTCACGAGGTCGAAATGGTGCGAGCTCTTGTGGATCGACAGCCCGCCGGAGAATTCCCGCATCCGGTTCCACCGCTTGAAGTAGCTCGCGCCGTGGTAGGTGTCGATGTACCAGTTCAGGTCGACCGAGACGACGCGGCCGATCCGGCCTTCCAGGATCATTTCCTTGATCCGCGTATGGATCGGATTGTAGCGGTAGTTGAACGTGACCGTGACCTTGCCCCGGCTCGCCTTCTCCGCCTCGAGGATGCGCCGGCAGTCCTCGGCCGTCGTCGCCATCGGCTTCTCGGTGAAGACGTCGAGATCCCGCCTCAGCGCCGCCAGGATATAGCGCGCATGGGTGTCGTCGCGGCTCGCCACGATGACGACGTCGGGCTCCGTCTCGTCCACCATCCGGTCGAAGTCGTCCGGACCGTATTCGGGCAGATCGTTGAGCTCGGGATAGAGCTGCTTGCAGACCTTGAAGCGCAGCGGATCGCTGTCGAGCAGCGCGACAGGCTTGTGCTGATCGCGGAACGTCTTCAGCATCGGCTTCAGGAACATCCCCATCGCCCGGTTGCTCACGCCGCAAATCGCATATTTCTTCATGAATGAAGGCACCTCCGGGGATTTGTCATTCGGGCGTTCGTATACTATGATGGAATCGCAGGATAACAACGTTGGCATACAGGGGAGGAAGCCACCCCATGGTGACGATCAAGGATATCGCGCAGGCGGCCGGCGTAAGCTTCTCGACGGTATCGAAGGCGCTGCGGGACAGCCCGCTCGTCACGCCCGAGACGAAGCGGCGCATCATCGAGATCGCCCGCGAGATGGGCTATCAGCCGAACATCGCGGCCCGCCGGCTCGTCTCGAAGCGCAGCGGCGCCGTCGGCGTCGTCTGGCCGTCGATCGAGCGGACGACGCTGTCGACGCTGATCACGCGCGTGGGCGAACGTCTTGAGCGGCGCGGCACCGCCATGCTGCTGTCGATCGGCGGCATGGACGCGGCCTTCGCGACATTCCGCCGGTTCCAGGTCGACGCGATCCTCGTCTTCGGCGGGATGGAGGACGGCGAATCCCGCGTTCCCGATTCCGGCGGCATCCCGGTGCTGTCCTACGGCGCGGCGGGCATGGGGCCGCTTCCGACCGTCGACGTCAACCGGGGCGACGCGATCCGGCTGGCCGTCCGCCACCTGGCGTCGCTCGGCCATCGGCGCATCGCCTACATCGGACGGCCGAAGCAGCGCGATCCGCTGCAGGACGTGAAAATCGCGGCGTTCCGCGGGGAGACCGAAGCGCTCGGGATCGGCCCGTCCGACGCGCCCGTCGCGGACACGCAGGGCCTGGAAACGCACGACGGCTACGCCGCCGCGCGGGCGCTGTTTGCCGGCATGCGGCGCGGGAACGCGCTCTGGCGGCCGACCGCCGTCCTCTGCGGCAGCTACGATCTGACGCGGGGCGTGCTGCGCGCGGCCGCCGAAGCCGGACTGGACATCCCGGGGAAGCTGTCGGTCGCCGGCTACGACAACATCCCGCAGATGGCGGAGCTGGACGTGCCCGTGACGGCGGTCGGCGCGGACATCGACGCGATGGCGGAGCTGATCGCCGACAGCCTGCTCCGGCTGGCCGAACGGCCGGGATCGGTCGGGACGGTCACGCTCGAGCCTTCGCTCGTCATCCGCCGCTCCACCGCCCCTCCGCCGGCGACGGAATAGAACGCCGGGCCCGCGACATGGACCGCGGTCGCGAAGCAGACCGACGGGCGGGAACCATGGACCGCGGATTGCCGGAGCAGGCCGACGGGCGGGAACCATGAACCGCGGATTGACGGAGCAGACCGACGGGCGGGAACACGGACCGCGGATTGACGGAGCAGGCCGACGCGACCGGAACATGGCCCGCGGACTGCGGACGGGAATTGGTGTTCCGGGAACGGGCAACCGGAAACGGCGGGAAGCGCGCCCCTTCGAACGGATCGGAGGAGGCGGCCCGCCCGACCGGCAAGTTCCGCGCCGCATTCCGTCCCGCCCGCCGGCCCAATCCGCCTCACCCGACGTTGTCGAAGCCGAAGTATTCCTTCGCGTTCCGGTAGGAAATGTTCTCCACGATGCCGCCGAGCATCTCCATGTCATCCGGCACCTCGCCATTCTCCGCCCATTCGCCGATCAGGTTGCAGAGAATCCGGCGGAAATACTCGTGCCGCGTGTACGACAGGAAGCTGCGCGAGTCGGTCAGCATGCCGACGAACCGGCCGAGCAGGCCCATGTCGGCGAGCGTCTTGAGATGCGCGATCATTCCTTCCTTCGTGTCGTTGAACCACCACGCCGAACCGAACTGGATTTTGCCCGGAATGCCGCCGCCCTGGAAATTTCCGATCATCGAAGCGACGATCGGGTTGTGGCCCGGATGGAGCGAATAGAGAATCGTCTTCGGCAGCGCGTCGTCCCGTTCGAGCGCGTCGAGGAGCCGGGCGAGCGGCCGCGCGATCGCCGTGTCGCCGATCGAGTCGAAGCCGGTGTCGGGTCCGAGCTGCGCCATCCGGCGCGAATTGTTGTTGCGCTGCGCGTTCATGTGATACTGCATCGCCCACCCCCGCGCGGCGTATTCCCTGCCGAGGAAGATGAGCAGATGCGTCTTGTACTTCCGCTCCGCTCCATCGCTTGCGGTTCGGCCCTCGAGCGCCTCCGCGAAGGCGGCCGCCGCCTCCGCGTCCGTCGCGTCTTCGTACACGACGACGTCGAGCGCGTGGTCCGAGACGCGGCATCCGGCCCCGTGGAAAAAGTCGATCCGGGCCTTCAACACGGCGAGCAGGTCGTCGTATGAACGGATCGGGATGCCCGCCGCCTGCCCGAGCCTGCGGACGTACTCCGCAAATCCCGGCCGGTTCAGCTCGAGCGCCTTGTCCGGGCGGAACGACGGCAGCACCTTCGTCCGGAACGAACGGTCCTCCTTCAGCTTCAGATGATATTCCAGCGAGTCGGCCGGATCGTCGGTCGTGCAAATCACCTCGACGTTCGACTTCGCGATCAGGTCGCGCGCGCCGATGCCTCCTTCCCGGATCAGCTTGTTCGCCCGCTCCCAGATCGACGGCGCCGTGCGCTCATTGAGCGGCTCCTCGATGCCGAAATACCGCTTGAGCTCAAGATGAGACCAATGGTAGAGCGGATTGCCGATCGCCTGCGGCAGCGTGCGGGCGTAGGCCAGAAATTTCTCGTATCCGTCCGCGTCGCCCGTCACGTACCGCTCGTCGACGCCGTTCGCGCGCATCGCCCGCCATTTGTAATGGTCGCCGCCGAGCCACACCTCCGCCAGATCGCGGTATGTACGGTTCTCCCAGATCTCCCGCGGATTCAGATGGCAGTGATAGTCGATGATCGGCTGCGGCTTCGCATGCCCGTGGTAGAGCTTCCGCGCCGTCTCGCTCCCGAGCAGAAAATCCTCGTCCATGAAACGTCTGGCCAAACAGGATCCCGCCTTTCTCCTTCGATTTGACCGCGTGCACGCATCGTCCTGTGAATAACAACGTTGTTATTCCGGTCACGTCACCATCATATGCCGAAATGCGCCGGAGTTCAACTGTTTTTTGGGGGATTACCGCCGTAAAGGAACGGATTGCCGTCATTTCGCCGATGCGAAGCCCCGGCCGGTTCTCAACCGAACCCGGAGCGCCGGTCTGGCGGCCGAAAGCGCTGTCACCAACAGCGGTTTTCCGTTCCCCGGACGTCCGCCGCCCCGGCCCCGCAACCGCTGTGGCTCACGGCAACCTTTTCGCGCCGGATTCGGTATTCGACGGGGCGGAACCGCGCAGCCGATCCGCCAGCGGGTAGAGCTCCCCGAGCTCCGGCCGGCCGATGGAGCGGAACCGGCGGCTTGCTTCGTCCGCATCCGCAAGCTCGACGCGTTCGACCTGCTCCGCCCCTGCCGGATTTGTCGGGCGGCCGGCCAGCCGGACCTCGTCCGTCACAACCAGCCTGACAATTGCCGGATGCGGAATATGCGGCCGATACGGCCGGTCCGCGGAGGACGAGCAGTCGAAACGGCCGGTCACCTTGCAGTCGACGGGTTCGGCGCCCGGCTCTTCCATCGGCTCCCGTCACAGCGCGTCCCGCCAATGTTCGCCGGGTTCGAGCGTCCCGTCCGGCAATTCCCGCCGGCCGTCCTTAAGCCGCATCATGACGTACAGCCCGCCGGCCGTCGGCACCTGCTCACATCGCTGACCAGCGCCTCGTCGCATGACGGGTCCGGCACGAACCGGTTCGTAACCGGGCCCCAGACGATCGGGCGCGACAGATACGGAAAGCGGACAGGATCGATCATGCCGTCATCTCCCGTCGTCATGCCAGCCTGGTCCCGAAGGCCCGGACGGAGGGTGGTGCGGCGGTCCGGACATGCGGAGCGCCCGGAGTTCGTCACGCAGTTCCCGCAGCGTCTGCGCGTTATTGATCGCGTGCTTGACCGCGAGATAGATCACCGCGTACATGACGAGCAGCCCGACGCCCCAGAAAAGCAGGACTAACAGAAGATTCCCCCAGATGAAGAACTGATGCATCGTTTCCACCACCCGCAGTCGTCATCGTTCTTCCTGATCTTACCACGCGGAAGCCGGGGGGTCATGCACGAAAATTCGACAAAAATCAACACGGCCCCGGATCCGCGGAATTTCCCGCGTCCCGACGCCGTCTGCTTCATCGTCTGTTCCCGCGTTCCGGCACCAACCGCATCACCATCGGTTCCCGGATTCTGCCGCCGGCTCCGCGGCTGCGGTCCTTGGTACAGAGCCGCCCGGACAGGCGCGCCCCATCTCCGACGGGAAGCTGCGCGCGGAGCGGATCTTCGGAGCTCACAAATCCCGCACGAGCCCCGCGGCGCCGATCATGCCGGCGCGGTTGCCGAGCTCAGCGGCGACGATCGCGACGCCTTCGCGCGCCCGATCCAATGCGTGCGCCCGGAACGACTTCCGCACCCGCTCCAACAGAAATTCGCCCGCCGCGGCGACGCCGCCGCCGACGATGAACCGCTCCGGATTGACGATGACCGCCACCAGCGCCATCGACAGTCCGAGATAATGCGCCGCCCGGTCGACGATGCGCCGCGCCGTATCGTCTCCGGCCTTCGCCGCGTCGAACACCGCCTTCGCCGTCAGCGCGCCGGCTTCCGAAAGCGTCGTCCGGACGCCCTGCTCCACCGCCTCGCGCGCCATGCGCACGATGCCCGTTGCCGACGCCACCGTCTCCAGGCAGCCGATTCGGCCGCATCCGCACCGAACCGCTTCGGAGTCGGGCACAATCGTCATGTGGCCCAGCTCGCCGCCCATGCCGGAGAAGCCGTCGACAACCCGGCCGTCCACGACGATGCCTCCGCCCACGCCGGTGCCGAGCGTGTAAGTCACGCTGTTCGCCGCGCCGCGGCCGGCGCCGGACAAAGCCTCTCCGAGCGCGGCGACGTTCGCGTCGTTGCCGATGCGCACGGGCTTGCCCAGCACCTTCTCCAGATGATCCCTGAGCCGCACGCCCGAAAGCGGCAGGTTGGCGGCAAATTCGACGACACCCCGCGCCGCGTCGATCTGGCCGGGAATGCCGACGCCGACGCCCCTGATCCGCCCCCAGTCCATCCCCGCTTCTTCGACGCACCGGCGGGCGTGCGCGGCGATGTTGTCCAGCACCCGCTCCCGGCCCCGTTCCGTCTCCGTCGGACCTTCGTACGTGTGCGCAAGCGCGCCGTCCACATCGCACAGGCCGACCTTGACGGACGTGCCGCCGATGTCGATGCCAAGATACCATTTGTCCGTCATGTCCAGCACCCCGGAACGTCAAATCGCATCATGCGCCGAGTTCCTGCTTGCGGAAGTCGCTCGGCGATATGCCGTAATATTTCTTGAACGTCGTCGCGAAGGTGGAGGCGTTCAGATAGCCGACCCGCTCCCCGACTTCCGCGATCGACAGCGTGGTGTTGCGCAGCAGCTCGCGCGCGTGGGCAAGCCGCACCTTGCTCAGATAATCGACGAACGTGACGCCGAACGTCTTCTTGAAGTAGTTGGAGAAATATTTCGGCGTCGTGCCCAGAACCTCCGCCATGTGGTCGAGGGCAGGTCTTCCATGTCATGCGGCTCGATTGATGATATTGGGGTATGAAAAAACAAAAACGGTTGAAAAAGCGAATGCTTACCCAACCATGAACTCTGGTTCTCCCGCATAACAGGATGATATTTGCGGCTGTCCGGCCTTCCGGATTCACTCGCCGCAGACCGTCGCCTGGGCGCCGCCCCTGCCCGTGAGGAACGTGAAGCGGTATATCTGGCGCGGGCGGCCCTTCGACAATTTCTCCATGTCGACGACCTTGACCAGCCCGTTGTCCGCCCAGGCCTGCAGCAGGCGGTGCGCGCTGCGGATCGTGACGCCGAGCACGTCCGCCAGCTCGTGGGCCTTGTAGTCGCATTTCCCCGATTTCGAGGCGTGCGCCAGCAGCTTGCTCAGATAAGCGCTCGTCATCCCCGCCTGCTCGGCCCTGCGCATCAGCTCGGCGTCCGTCGGCGGCAGCACGGCCTGCACGGGATCGGACATCTCGAGCGGGCCGATCAGCGTCTGGTCCTCCCGGATGATGAAGCACGCATTGCCGCCGGCCTCCCGGGCTTTCCTAAGCGCCGCGCGCGCGTTCATGCCGGCCTCGTTCGCCGACGTGCCGAAGCCGACGCCGAGGCTCAGCGTGATGCCGTAGGACGACCGCGCGTCCTTTGCGAGGTAGATCGTCTTGTAGCCGCCGGTCTCCCGCTCGAAAATGCCCCGCGTCGTGAAGAACAGATACTCTCCTTCGCCGATCGGCGTGAGGTACCCGTCCAGCGATTCGACGTAGTTCAGCACCATCCGGTGGATGTCCAGCTTCAGCTTCTGCACTTCGAGCTCGCTGCTCTTCTTCAGCACGAGGCTGCCGAAGTCGTCGACGGCGAGCATGCCGACGACGATCTGCGCTTCCTTGTTGCGGCGCGATTCCGTCGAGAGCAGCGCCCGCTCGAGCGCCACGATCATGTCCTGTTCGGACGGCAGGAGATGCTCGGCGGCGATGCCGCGCGCGGCAAGCTCCTCCGCCACCGAGGCGGCGCCGGTGACGGCCAGCGAGCAGAGGCCCGCCGCCGCCTGCTGCGCGTGGAAGGCGACCAGTTTCTCCGGCGACGCCCACGCGGGGCCGTTGTAGACCGTCACGCGGATGTCTTCGAGGCCGAGGTCCCGCAGCGTCCGCATGACCATCGTCTTCGTCAGCGTGTCGACCGAAATCCCGCCGTGCAGCCGTCCCGACTTCAAGGCGGAGAACAGCACCCGGTACAGTCCGGCGCCCGTCAGCGGCGCCTGCACGACCGGAACGGAAGCGTGCACCCGCTCCTTCACGAGCCGGTACGCGACCGGGCCGAACACGAAGAGCACTTCCGCTTCCTTCGCGAGCTCCGCGGCGTGCGCCGGCGCCTCCTCCGCCCGGCCGATCTCGCGCACGACCGGGCGAAATGCCGGAAATTCCCCGATGACCGACATCATCCGCTTCACGACGTCCGGGGTTCCGATGACACCGATCTTGATTTGCATGATGGCTCGTCCTTTCCGGCGGTCGGGTCTTGGCCCGAAAAAATATTTAAGACAAAATAAAGACTGTGTCATTTTATGATATAATATAATATGGTTCGGATGAATGTCAAACGCATTCTCCCTGACGATTGGACCAGGATCAAGGCAAGGAGCGTGTACCGGCTTGAACATTCAGGTATTTGCATCAGGAGAACAACTGGACGAGGCTTGCGCCGATCTCATCGGCGGCATGATCCGCGTCAAGCCGCGCGCCGTGCTCGGCCTCGCGACGGGGGGAACGCCGCTCGGCGTCTACCGCCGCCTGATCGACGATTACCGGAACGGTCTCATCAGCTTCCGCCAGGTGACGACGTTCAACCTCGACGAGTACGTCGGCCTGCCGGAAGATCATCCGGAGAGCTATCACGCCTACATGCGCCGGAATCTGTTCGACCATATCGATCTGCCGCCCGAACGCGCGCACCTGCCGAACGGCAACGCCGCTGACCTTGCGGCCGAATGCCGCCGGTACGACGCGCTGATCGAGGAGGCCGGCGGCATCGATCTGCAGCTTCTCGGCATCGGGCACAACGGCCACATCGGCTTCAACGAGCCGGGACCGGAGCTCGTCACCGGCACGCACGTCGTCGAGCTTGCGGAGGAGACGCGGCGGGCGAACGCCAGGTTTTTCCGCTCCGTCGACGAAGTGCCGCGGCAGGCGATCACGATGGGCGTCGGCACGATCCTCAAGGCCCGGACGATCGCGCTGATCGCCAAGGGCGCGGACAAGGCGGACATCGTGCGGCGGGCGCTGGAAGGGCCGATCACGACCGACTGTCCCGCTTCGCTGCTGCAGACCCATCCGCAGCTCATCGTGCTGCTGGACCGGGACGCGGCGAAGAAGCTGTCGCCGGCCGCACTGAACGCGGCGTCGCCGGGCGGAAGGACGGTGTGAGGCGCGTGGACGGCCTGCTGATCGTGAACGCGCATATCGCGCCGGAAGAAGGGGAACCTTTTTCCGGTTGGCTGTACATGAAGGACGGCCGGATCGCGGCGCTGGGCGGAGAAGACGAGACGCCGCCGCCCGAAGCGGCATCCGCGCCCCGGGTGGACGGCGAAGGCGGTTGGGCGCTGCCGGGGTTCATCGATCTGCACGTCCACGGCGGCGCGGGATGCGACTTCATGGACGCCGAGGAGGCGAGCTTCGGGGCGATCGCCCGCTTCCACGCCCGGCACGGCACGACCGGCATGCTGGCCACGACGCTGACCGCCCCGAAGGAGCGGCTGGACGCGGCGCTCGAGGCCGCAAGCCGGTTCATGGCCTCGCCGACGCCCGGCGCGCGGATCCTGGGCGTCCATCTCGAGGGGCCGTTCGTGAACATCAAATGGAGGGGAGCGCAGAACCCGGATTACATCGTTCCGCCGCGCCTGGATTGGCTGGAGGACTGGGCGGCGCGCTGGCCCGGGCTGATCCGGATCCAGACGCTCGCGCCCGAGACGGAGGGCGCCCTCGAATACATCAGGCGCCTGGACGGGCTCGGCATCGTGCCCGCCTGCGGGCATACGGACGCGTCTTACGAGGTCATCCGGGCCGCGGCCGAATGCGGGCTGCGCCACGCCGTCCACACGTTCAACGCGATGCGCCCCTGTCACCACCGGGAACCGGGAACGGTCGGCACCGTGCTGACCGACGACCGGATCATGGCCGAGGTCATCGCCGACGGGCACCACGTCCATCCCGCGGGCGTGGAGCTCGTCATCCGCGCGAAGGGGCCCGGCCGGGTCATCCTCGTGACCGACGCGATGGCCGCCGCGGGCATGCCCGACGGCGAGTACGAGCTCGGCGGGCTGTCCGTCGAGATGCGCGGCGGCGTCGCCCGGCTGCGCGACAGCGGCAATCTCGCGGGCAGCACGCTCACGATGATCGACGCGTTCCGCTTCGCGGTCCGGAAAGTCGGCGTGTCCGTCGCCGACGCAAGCCGGATGGCAAGCCTCAACCCCGCCCGGCAGATCGGCGTCGACCGCGAGATGGGATCGCTGAAACCCGGAAAGCGGGCGGACGTCCTGCTGCTCGACGGGGACCTTGAATTGCGGCGGGTCTGGATCGGGGGACGGGAATTGCCTTTGTAATGCGAAGCGGGGG
>Ga0207872_100927_pt1 | contig 10301 bp, 8 predicted proteins | sample Passage260B_FD_187372 | JGI IMG/M metagenome (GOLD analysis project Ga0207872, IMG submission 187372) | Cellulose adapted compost microbial communities from Newby Island Compost Facility, Milpitas, CA, USA - Passage2 60B (SPAdes) (version 2) ...
CCGGTTTTGCGGAGCAAGGCGGATCACTCCTGTAGGATGTACTGCCAATATTATACCATATTAACGCGGTGAATGGATAAAGAAACATACGAATAAAAAGACTGCCGACAAGGGGTTTGTCGACAGTCTGAGCGGTCCTTGCGGACCGCCGCCCGTTCTCCCGCTGTCACATCATTCGGCCGCCGACAGCTGCGCCGCTGTGACGGTGCCGGCGGTTTCGGGAGCCGCGGGCACCGTTTCCGTGACATCCGAGTATTTGCGCAGGATCGCCACTTCCACCCGACGGTTTTTGGCCCGGGCTTCCGGGGTGTCCCGCGGGTCGATGGGCTGGTATTCTCCGTAGCCGACCGCCCGGAAACGGCTGGGATCGAACGCTTTGTTTTCCAACAGGATCTTCATAAAATTGATGGCCCGCTTGGCGCTCAGCTCCCAGTTGGAAGGGAACTCGGGCGTGTTGATCGGCACGTTGTCCGTATGGCCCGACACCACGATTTCGTAGTCGTTGTAGTCTTCCAGCATCTGGCTGATGGCAAGCGCCAACCGGCGCGCTTCGGGTTTGACGTCGGCCTTGCCGGAATCGAACAGGGCGTGGTCGCGGATGATGATCAGCAGCTCGGTGTGGTTGAGCTTGATCTCCAGTTCGGAGGTCAGCCCGTTTTGCGAGATGTACCGGTTCAGTTCCTCCTGGAGTTCCTCCAAATGCTGCTGCTCTTCTCTCCGCAGCTGGTTTGTCGATTTGGGAATGTCGCCGATCTCCAGTTCCCGGTCCTTGGTCTGCGATTTGCCCTGCTCGAAGAGAGAAGCCTGTTCCAGAATGCCGAAGCCGGCATTGAACGCCAGCCTGAACGACCGGACGAGTTCCTCGAATCTGGACGTGTTGATCGAACTGATCGCATAAAGCACGATGAAGAGCGCCAAGAGGAGCGTCAGCATGTCGGCATACGGAATGAGCCAAGTTTCGTTTATACGCTCTTCCTCATGAGGATTACGCTTCGCTGATTTGCGCACGTTCGGCCTCCCGTCTTTCCGCTTCCCTTCGGTTCAGCTCCTCCCGTTCTTCGGGGGTGAGGAAAACGGACAGTTTTTGCTGGATCGCGATGGTGGAAATGCCCGATTGGATGGAGAGGAGCCCCTCGACCATCATAAGCTTGGTTTCCACCTCGTATTTGGACAGGCGTTTCAGCTTGTTGGCGATCGGGTGCCACAGGACGTAACCGGTGAAGATCCCGAGCATGGTGGCGACGAAGGCGGCGGCCACCGCGTGGGCCAGCTGGTCGACATCGCTCAGGTTGGCGAGCGCCGCGATCAGCCCGATTACGGCGCCGAGCACCCCCAGCGTCGGCGCATAGGTACCCGCCTGGGAGAAAATTTGCGCTCCCGCCTGGTGGCGTTCCTCCATGGCGGCGATATCCTCAAGCAGCACGTCGCGGACGAATTCCTGGTCGTTGCCGTCGATGATCATCCGCATGCCTTCGTACAGAAAGGGATCCTTCACTTCTTCCACCCGGTTTTCCAGTGCCAGGAGCCCTTCGCGGCGGGTGATCATCGCCCATTCCATGAACATGGCGATGAGTTCCTTGCGATCGATGAGCTTCGGCTTGGAAAACACGATTTTGAAAAGTTTCCCGACCTTTTTCAGGTCCCGCATGGGAAACGCCATGAAGACTGCGGCTACGGTACCGCCCAGAATGACGATGAAAGCGGCCGGGTTGTTCAGAAAGGAAAGATGGGCCCCTTTCAGCACCATGCTGCTCAGAATGACGATAATCCCGAGAGTAAGACCGATCACGCTGGATTTTTCCATAAGGTATGGGCACCTCGACTCCGATCATGTATTGGTCGTTGTTTCTGTCGAAATAAATCATTCGTTACAATATAACGGAAAATCCTGCGAATTCGTTTAGCTTCTTTATCGTCCGGAGCCGTCCGGGGCACGGCGAACCGCGATCCCGCATGGACAGGCCCGGGAGGAAATGCTAAGATTGGAATATGAAAACCGAATAGCGAACGGAAAACAGGTGCTCTGCGGAGCTTAAAAGGGAAGTTCGGTGAAAGTCCGACGCGGTCCCGCCACTGACCACGGGGAGCGACCCGGAAGACGCCACTGCCGCGAGATGAGCGGTGGGAAGGCCCGGGAAGCGATGAACCGGGAGCCAGGAGAACTGCCTGTTTTCCCGCACCGCAACCTACGAGGCATAGGGGGGGTGCAAGGGCGCCGGCGCGCCGGCATGCGCATCCGCCGGTTATCCGGATGTGCCGGCTTCCGGGCGGAACCGGCCAGCGCACGCGTCCGTCCGGCATCCGGAGCGATCCGGGCCGCCGCGGCGGTCCGGTTGCCAGCGTTCGGGTTCCGGGAAGGACCGCTTCGGGAGCGTTTCGGACCCGCGAGTGTCCACGATCCCGCGCGTACGGTTCAGGCTTGCCCGGTTTCCGGCCGCTGTTGCTTGCGTCAGGAACGGCCCGGGCTTCGGCGCCGGTCTGGAAAGGTATGGGCATCGTCCGCCCGTACCGGCGGACTTACATTCAACATCCCCCTCGCGGGGGATGTTTTTTTGCGTCCGATACGCGAGGGGAATCGAAGAAATCCGTTTTTTCGGATTCGGGAAAGGAGTATTCCGGGATGAAGCGAAAGGAAACCGCGGTCGCGGCGGCCCGGGAGCGGCAGGGCAAGCCCCGGGTCTTGCGCGATGCGCTTTTCTGGTTGCTGGCGTTTGTTCTTTCGACGGGTTTGTGGACCGGTCCGGCCTGCGCCGCCGCGGCGGAAGGCGGAGCGGAAGGGTCGCCGTCTTCTTCCGGCGGGGACGGCCTCCGGGCGGAGGTGCGGCGCGCCATCGCCCGGCTTCAGGAACTGTTCGATCCGCTGCCGGTGGACGACTGGACGGCGTTCGCCCTGGCGCGGTCCGGCATGCCGGCGGCGGACCGCTATCTGCCGGAAGCGGAAGCGGCCGTTGACAAAGGAAACTTGCGGCTGGTAACCGACTGGGCGCGGCTTGCGCTGGCCGTCGCCGCAAACGGCGGCGATGTGCGCCGTTTCGGGAAGACGGGCGCGGATTTGCCGGCGGTCATCGCGAACCACGAGCGGATGACCGTCCAGGGCCCGAACGCGGTCGCTTTTGCCCTGCTGGCCTTGGATGCGGCCGGGTATGAGGAGCGGGAAGGCGACCGTTGGACAAGGAACGCGCTGATCGGATGGCTGCTGGAAAACCGGATGCCGGAAGGTTACTGGCAGCTCGCCGACGGCAGCGGCCGGGTGGACGTTACCGCCATGGTCCTGGCGGCGCTGGCTCCTTACCGGGACCGCGGGGATGTGTCCGGCGCCGTGGACGCCGCCCTCGCCTGGCTGGCGGAAACGCAATGGGAAACCGGCGGTTTCGGCCGGCCGGAGGAAACGGCGGAAAGCACCGCCCAGGCGCTGATCGCCTTGGCTTCGCTGGGGATTGATCCGGCCGGGGACGAGCGCTTCGTGCGGTCCGGCAAATCGCCGGTGGCGCGCCTGCTGGAATACCGCCTGCCGGACGGCATGTTCGAGCGGGAGACCGGAGGAGGCGCGGACCCCATTTCCTCGCTGCAGGCGCTGTTGGGCCTTGCGGCGGTGCAGCGGCATTGGGACGGCTTGTCTCCGATCTATGCCGATCTGCGGGGACCGGCGGAAGTCCGCGTGGAGGTGTACAGTCCGGCCGGCGCCATCGCCGGCGGAACGGCGCGGGGAGCCACGGCGTTGGAGGCCGTGGTTGCCGTGCTGGAAAGCAACGGGATTCCGTACAGGGTGGAAGAAGACCGGCAGGCCGGGCCGTACCTGGCGTCGGCGGCCGGTTACGAAAACGGCCGCTTCGGCGGGGAAGACCACTGGCGGCTTCTCGTGCGGCGCGGCGGGGAATGGCTGAACGTCGCCGAAGGACCGGGATCGTTTGCTTTGCGGGCCGGGGACAGGATGGTCGTCTATTACGGCGATGCCGGAACGGTCCCGCTGGCGCGGGTGACGGCGGAACCGGCTTCGCCCCGGGCGGGCATCCCGTTTACCGTGGCGGTGGAAAAATGGGCGGCGGACGAATCGGGACGGATGACGGCGGAGCCGGCCGCCGGCGTGACGGTGCGCATCGGGGACCTGGAGGCGGTCACGGACGAATCCGGAAGGGCGGCATTTCCGGCCCTGGCCGCGGGAACCTATACGGTCTCGGCGGAAGGTTACCGGGAGGACGGCCCGCCGGCCTACATTCCCCTGACGGCGGTGCTCAACGTGCTGGAAGTGCGCGTGGATGCCGACGTCGTCATCGAAGGGGACGAAGGGCCGGTGGCGTCGGCCCGGGTGCGGGCCGGCACGGCGCTGGAAGCCGTCGAGCTTGCGCTGAGGGCGAACCGGGTGCCCTACGATCTGCAAGCGCAATCCTGGGGCAGCTATTTTGCGTCGATCGGCGGCATTGACGCAGGGAAATACGGCGGATGGGACGGTTGGCTGTTCGCCGTGCGGCGGAACGGATCATGGATCATCCCCGCCGTCGCCATGGACCACTTCCCGCTGGAAGCGGGAGACCGCGTCGTTCTCTATTACGGCGAGGGCGGCACCCGGCTGGTGGACGAAATCCGGACGGAGCCCGAACGCCCCCGCCCGGGAGAACCGGTGACGGTGACCGTAACCTACCGGGACTGGGACTGGGAAGCCGGCCGGTTCAAGGAGCCTGAAGCCTTGTCCGGCGTCATCGTGCGCGCCGGCGACGCGGAAGCGGTCACGGACGAGGCCGGCCGGGCGGCGCTGCCGGCGCTGGATGAAGGCGTTTATTTCGTGGCCGTGACCGGGTACCGGCCGGACGGTCCTCCGCTGGCCGTGCGGGCCGTATTTCCCCTGGCGGTGGCCCCGGCGTTCGCGGACGAGGAAGAGGTCTCCCCCTGGGCGTCCGATGCGGTCCGCTTGGCGCGGGCGGCTTCGCTGATGCCCTGGCCGGCGGGCGAAGACGGACGGTTTGGGCCGCGGCGTCCCGTGACGCGGGCGGAGTTCGCGGCCATGCTGGCTCGGGTGCTCGGCCTTGGGGATGCGGCGGATGGAGCGGCGTTTGCGGACGTGCCGGAGGACGCCTGGTACGCGCCGGCCGTACGCGCCGCCAGGGCCGCGGGGATCGCGGAGGGAACCGGCGGAGGCGCCTTCCGCCCGGACGACCCGGTGACGCGGGAGCAGGCCGCGGTCTTCCTGCATCGCGCGCTGGGGGTTGCCTCCGTGCCCGGAGCTTCCTCCGGCGAATCCGCTAACGGCGGCGGGCCCGAACTGAAAGACGCCGCGTCGGTGGCGCCCTGGGCGGAAGCGGCGGTGAAAGCGGTGGTCGGCGAAGGCTGGATGACGGCCTACGACGGAACGTTTGCGCCCGCCGCGACGCTCACCCGCGAACAGGCGGCGGTCATCGCGGCGCGGCTGTATTCGGTCCTGAAAAAACCTTGAGGAGGGATTCGCCGTGAGCCGTCGGTTCCGGATCGGAAGCGCCGTTTTCCGCATCGCCGCCCTGGCGGCGGTACTGATCCTGGCCGCGGCGCTGGCGGGATGCGGGCCGGGGAACGCGGAGCGTTCGGCGGACGGGCCGTCCCCGGCGGTGCAGGAAAGCCGCGGAGCACCGGACGTCCGCGCCGGTCCGGAGCCGGCGGCGGACCCTTCCGCCGAAGTGCCGCGGGAAGCGGCGGGCGGAGAGGCCGAATCCGAAGGGCGTGCGGAGCCTTCGGACAGTTCCGGGACGGCGGAGCCCGCCGGCTCGCCGGCACCTTCTGCCAAGCCCGCGCAGGGCGCGGGCGCGGAACCTGCGGCGGAAGCGGAAGGGGAAGTCCCGCAACGGCAGGAACCCGCGGCTTCCGCTCCCGTGAAGGAAGGGAAAGGAGCGGCTTCGGGCGGCGGGGAAGCGAACGCCCCGCAGCCTTCCGACAAGGCGACGGTGACGCTGTCCATCGTCGGATCAGCGGACTACGGCGAGATTTTGCCCCCCACCGAAACAGAACTCCTGGAAGGCGACACGGTGGCGGACGTCCTGCTTCGCCTGGCCAAGGCGAACCGGATTTCCGTCGACACGCGGGGCGCCGGGCCGCTCTTTTACGTGGAAGGCATCGCCGGTCTGTATGAATTCGACGAAGGACCGGCCAGCGGGTGGATCTACCTGGTGAACGGCGTGGAGCATCCGAAAAGCGCAGGGGTTTACCGGCTGGAGCCCGGCGATCGCGTGGAATGGCGCTACGTGACGGAAGTCCCTCCGCCGCCAGAAGAGTGAAAGGAGGCACAAGGCGTGGACGCGTTCGGATTCCGTTCGCTGCATCCCGCGGTGCTCTTGGTCTATTACGCCGGCGGGATGACGTTCGGCATGCTGTTTTTTCACCCCGCCGTGCTGCTTGCGGGACTTGCGGCGAACGCGGCGGTCCACGCCGCCGTCGACGGCGGCAGGGAGCTCCGGAAGTGGCTGAAGTTCCTGCTTCCCGGCGTTCTTCTGCTCGCCGCGGTGAATCCCCTTTTGGTGCGCCAGGGCGCGACCGTATGGTTTTACATCGGGAGCCTCTCCATCACGAAGGAAGCCGTGGTTTACGGTGTCACCCTGGCGGCGGCGGTGCTCCATATGATGCTCTTTGCCGTTTCCTATCGCGTGGTGTTCAGCGGCGAGAAATTCCTGCATCTGTTCGCGCGGTGGGCTCCGAACGCGGCGCTGGTGACCATGATGGCCATCGGACTGGTGCCGCGCATGCGCCGGCGGCTGGCGGAACTCGCCCTCGTCCAGCAGACGCGGGGCGTCACCGTCTCGTCCGGTCCGCTCCGCGCCCGCGCCGCCAGCGGGCTGAAGCTGGTGTGGTCCCTGGCGGGCTGGTCCCTGGAAGACGCGCTGCGCACCGCCGATTCGATGCGGGCGAGGGGTTACGGCACCGGTCCCCGCAGCTCGTACCGGCATTTCCGGCCGCGGCTTCGCGACGGCCTGTCCGGCATCCTGCTCGCGGCCGCCGCGGCGGCGATGCTCTGGTGCTGGATAAAGGGTTATGGCCTTTTGCGCGTCTACCCCCGTCTGCCGGACCTGGCGCCGGACGCGGGCGACTGGATCGCCTTGGCCCTCTACGCGGGATTCGTGGCGTTTCCGCTGCTTTGGGAATGGAGGGATCGCGCGGCATGGCGCATCTTGAGGTGAAAGGGCTGACGTTTGCCTACGCCGGCTCGGCGGAGCCGGCCCTGAGGAACGTCTCGCTGGAAGTCAGGCCCGGGGAACTGGCGGTGCTGTGCGGCGCGACGGGCAGCGGCAAAACCACCCTCCTCCGCCTGATCAAGCGGGAACTGGCGCCGGGCGGCGTCATGACCGGCGACATTCTCCTGGACGGCGTGCCGCTTCACAAGCTGGACCCCAGGCAAGCGGCGGCGGCGGTCGGGCTGGTGATGCAGGATCCGGAAAGCCAGCTGGCGACGGATACCGTGGAGCATGAGCTGGCTTTCGGCATGGAAAACCTCGGTCTTCCCCGCGGGGAGATGCGCCGGCGGCTGGCGGAACTTGCCGGATTTTTCGGCCTGGAACCGCTGCTCGGGAAGCCTTTGGAGGAGCTTTCGGGCGGCCGCAAGCAGGCGGTGAATCTCGCCGCGGTTCTCCTGTGCCAGCCCCGGCTGCTGCTGCTGGACGAACCGCTGGCGCAGCTCGATCCGCTGGCCGCGCGGGAACTTGCCGGCCTGATCCGCCGGCTGAACGAGGAACGGGGCGTTACGGTGCTCCTGTGCGAACACCGGCTGGACGAGCTGATGCCGGCGGCGGACCGGGTCATTCTGCTGGAAGCGGGCGCGGTGGCGTTCAACGGACCCCCGGCCGAATTCGTTCGCGCCGTCTGGCGCGCGGGCGACCCGGGGCGTCTTATGTTTTTGCCCGCGGCGACGGCCTGGGCGCTGCGGCGCTTCGGCGACATGGCCCTGGCCGATCCTCCGCTGGACGTGAAGGCGGTGCGGCGGATGTACCTGGCGGAAGGCGCCGCCGGCCCGGCGGACGGTGGAAGGCGGGGGGCCGGCGGCTCCCCCCGGCGCGTAGCGGAACGCGGCGCGGAAGAAGCGCGCGTCCGGCGCCCGAAGGAACCGCTGCTTACGGCGCAAGGGGTGTTCTTCGCCTATTCCCGGGATGAACCCGCCGTCATCCGCGGGCTTGACTGGACGCTCGGACGCGGCGAATTCGTCGCGCTCCTCGGCGCCAACGGCAGCGGCAAATCGACGCTGCTCCAGCTCCTTGCGGGCCTGCGGCGGCCGCAGCGCGGGGACGTCCGCCTGGCGGGCGTGCCCGTCCACCGCCTGCCGGCCGGGACGCGGACGGCGCGCATCGGCTATCTGGCGCAAAATCCGCTGCTTCATTTCGTCCATGAGACGGTGCGGGACGAACTCGTCCACGCGGCGGCGTTCACGGGAGCGGCCGATCCGGAGGAAGAAGCGGTCCGGCTGGCCCGCAGGTTTGATCTGGAACCCCTGCTGGAACGCCATCCGCACGATCTGAGCGGAGGAGAGCGCCAGCGGGCGGCGCTGGCCATCGCCGTGGCCGGACGGCCGGACGTGCTGCTGCTGGACGAACCGACCAAGGGGCTTGATCCCTTCGCCAAGGCGAAGCTCGCGGACGAGCTCCACCGCCTGAACGGTGAAGGGATGACGCTGGTGGTGGCCACCCACGACGTGGAGTTCGCGGAGGCCCACGCTTCCCGCTGTGCGCTGCTGTTCCAGGGGGAGATCGCCGCCGACGAACCGGCGGAAACCTTTTTCCGGGGCAACTTCTTTTACGTTTCCCCGCTGCACAGGCTTGCCGACGGGCGCGAGGATGAATCCCGCCGTTGCGGACCGGGCGGCGGTTCGGAGAGAGGGACGGCCGCCGGACCGGACGGCGGAACGGACGGCGCCGCCGCAGACGGCCGGCCCAAGGCCGGTGCGGGTGTGGCGGGCGCGGCGCGGGCCGGATTGCGGAACGTCCTCGCGCATTTCCGCCGCGTACCCGCGCATCTGTGGATGATTCCCGCCGCCGTCGCCTACGCCGCGCTGGGCGTCATGGCGTTTCGCCGCGGCGCCTCGCTTCTTGCGGGTTTTGCCATGGTGTTTCTGGCCCTCGTGCCGTTTTACGCCCGTTACGAGCGCAAAATGCGCGGGGCGCGGGAACTGGCGCTGGTGGCGGTGCTCGCCGCGCTGGCGTCCGTCGGCCGGGTGCCCTTTGCGCTGATTCTGCCGAACTTCACGCCGGTCACGTTCATCGTCATGGTCACCGGGGTCGTGTTCGGCGCGGAAGCGGGGTTCATCGCGGGTTCGATGAGCGCGCTGGTCTCCAACTTCTTTCTCGGGCAGGGTCCCTGGACGCCGTGGCAGATGTTCGCCTGGGGAATGGCCGGCTACACCGCGGGTCTCCTGGCGCACCGCGGCGCCTTCTGGCGGAGAAGGGCACCGCTGGCCGCCCTGGGGCTGGTCTGGGGCTTCCTCTACGGATGGATCCTTAACGCATCCATTGCCATCGACCAATGGGCGCAAACGAAGTCGTGGGCGAACGTGTTGGCCGTCTACGCGGCGGGATTGCCCTTTGACGCGACCCACGCGGCGGCGAACGTGTTTTTCCTGGCGCTGTTCGGTCCGGCCTGGATCCGCCTGCTGGAGCGGTACCGCAACAAATATTCCGTTCCGGTTGACGACCGGGCATTGGCCGCGCGAAACTAATGATGAGACATATCGTATTACCTGCCGGCAGGATTGCCGGAACGAAACAGAGGAAAAACAGGGAGGTATCGCGGTTGAAATGCCCGGTTTGCGAAGATTCCCGCATGCGTGAGGTGGAAAAGGACGGCATTCTCATCGACGTGTGTCCGAACTGCAAAGGCGTCTGGCTGGACCGCGGCGAGCTGGACAAACTGATGGCCAGCGTGCGCGAAGTGCGGCAGGAGTTCAACGAGTGGTACTACGGCACGCCGCAGCCGGGGTCGGCCCAATCGACGTATGAGAAGCAGCAGTATCCGCAACAGCCGTATCCCCAACCGCAGTATCCGCAGCAGCCTTATCCGCAGCAGTCGTATCCGCAGCAGCCCTATCAGCAGCCCTATCCGCAGCACCCCCACGGCTACCCGCCGTACGGCTACGGGAAATACGGAAAGCACTATCCGTACAAAAAGAAAAAAAGCGTGCTGGACATACTGGGGGACCTGTTCGATTGAACAGCGGCGGAAATAAAGAGCAAGGGCCGTCCCGTTCGGGACAGCCCTTTTTGTTGGTACGCCCAGCATGGGCGTCATCTCTACGGTGAAAGTCCGGAATGGGGGCTGGCGAGCGCCTACCATTAGCCAAAGGCAAGGGTGCCTGCCGCGAG
>Ga0207872_100938_pt1 | contig 10133 bp, 8 predicted proteins | sample Passage260B_FD_187372 | JGI IMG/M metagenome (GOLD analysis project Ga0207872, IMG submission 187372) | Cellulose adapted compost microbial communities from Newby Island Compost Facility, Milpitas, CA, USA - Passage2 60B (SPAdes) (version 2) ...
CGGAAAGCCGGTCGCGGCCCGCGGCCTGGGCCGGATCGCCATGCCGGGCGGCGCGGCGGCGCCGGCCGGCCGGCCGGGTCCGGTCGGTTCGCCGGCCGACGCTTTCCCGTCCGGACGGCCGGACGCGGACGGCGCGCATCCGCGGCCGCCTTTCGGTTCCCGGTCCGGCGCTGCCGTGCCGGCTTTTCCGCGGGCGGAGGCTCCGGCCGCACCCGGCGCCCCTTGCGCGCCGACCGCGGCCCGGCGGACCGCCCGCGAGCAGCGGGTGTTCATCCGCATTCCGGAAGACCGCGAGCAGCCCGGCGTGCTGCACGAATTGCGCCGGCTGCTGGATCAGCATCCGGGGCCGCTGCGCACGGTGCTCTATTACGAGCGGGACCACCGGACGATCGAACTGGGCGACAGTGTCCGCGTCAAGCCGTCCCGCGAGCTGTTCGCCGCGATCGGGCGGCTGCTCGGCGCAGGCACGGCCGTCGTGAAATAGCGGTTGCTTCGAAGCGGAGGGCATGGAGCGCCGTGCCCGGATCCCGGCGATGGCGCGGTTGCCGCGATTCGGCCGGGCGGAGTTTCGGCGTTTCCATGGCGTGCGGATACCGCCGGAAAATCGATGGTTCAAGGCCTGACGGAAAGACGGTTCGGGCCGACGGGTTCCGGAGCCGGCCGGCGAGCGGCCGGCTCCCCGCATGTTGCCCGGCGGCGCGGGAGCCGCCGGACGGCGTTCCGCGGTTTTGCGGACCGCGATGGCGCCGCATCGTCCCGGGCATCGGTTTACGGTCCCGAAGGCCTGTCAGCGGGCCGTTACGGCGCTCATCCGCCGGCATCACTTCGACCGCCCGGGAACATTCGCGCGGGCGCCTGCATATCGTTAAGAGACCAGGGTGCCGCCGCCATGAGGCGCGCGTTCCGGATCGGAGGGATGCGGATGACCGCGGCGATCGAGCAATGGCTGGAGCGGAGGGGCGTGACGGTGCGGGACGTGGCGGAGATCGTTCTGTCCCTGCAGCGCCCGTACAACGGCCGGCTGACCATCACCGATTGCGAGGAGAGCGTGCGCGCGGTGCTGGCGAAGCGGGAAGTGCAGTACACGCTGCTGACCGGCATCGCGCTGGATGAACTGGCGGACCGGGGGCTGCTGCCCGAACCGCTGCAGCGCATCATGGAAGACGACGAGTCGCTGTACGGCGTCGACGAGACGCTGGCGCTCGGGATCGTCTCCGTCTACGGCATGATCGGCCTGACCAGCTTCGGATATCTCGACAAGATGAAACCGGGCGTGATCGGCAGGCTGAACGGCGCGCGCGGGACGGACCCGCGAAGCGGAACGGGAACGGACGGCGGGATCGGCGGCGGCCGCGCGGGCGGTCCCCGCTGCCGGGTCCACGTCTTCCTCGACGATCTCGTGTCCGCGCTCGCGGCCGCGGCGTCGGCGCGGATCGCGCACCAGAACCCGGACGCGAGGGATTACGGCCTCCCGGGAGAGGGCTGAGGGACAAGGCCGGACCGGAGCGGAATGCGGGGCCGGCTCCCTCCCGGACCCGCGGCGGCCGCGAGCCCGGAACCGCGCCGCGGGCGCCGCGGACAAGCCCGGCGCGGCTTCTTCGTTTGTTGCGGCCCGTCGGGCGGATATGCTATCATTATGGCAACATGCGGCCTTATTTCTTGCGAATGGTTCGGGAGGTACCTTGTCGATGTGGACGGTCATCTATATCGCTCCGACTGCGAAACTCTCGGAGACGATCCGCCAGCGACTGACCGACGAGGGGTTTCTCGTCCAGGTCCGGCCGGTCAATCTCTCGAAGCAGCAGTACGAGATTATGGTGCCATCCGCGGAAGTCGAAGAGGCGCAAGAAGTACTGAACGAAATCCTGAATTCCTGATCAGCACCCTCCGGTTGTGACGGGTACGGCCATTCTTGACGGAGCAGATGACGCCACGTGCGGGCGCCGGCCGGCCTCGTCACAATAATTTTGTGCCCTGAGAGGTGGCCCCATGTTCAAGGATCTCTTTCACAAGAAACGATACGCGACAATACCTGCCGAACGGCCCGTGAAGCGGGAAATTCCCGAAGGCTTGATGAATAAATGTCCGAAATGCGGCAACATCCAGTACAGCAAGGAGCTGGAGAAGAACCTGAAGGTTTGCTCCTCCTGCGGTTACCATTTCCGGCTGACCGCGCGGGAGCGGATCGCGATGACGATGGACGACGGGCGTCTCCTGGAGGAATTTGACGCCGGCATGCAGTCGGGCGACCCGCTCGGCTTCCCGGGGTACGCCGCCAAGCTCGAGCAGCAGAAGGCGAAGACGGGCATGAACGAGGCGGTCGTCACCGGGAGAGGCACGATCGGCGGTCATCCGGTCGTCGTCGGCGTCATGGATTTTCATTTTTTTACCGGAAGCATGGGATCGGTCGTGGGGGAGAAAATCACCCGCGCCATCGAATACGCCCACCGGGAGCGCCTGCCGCTCATCATCTTCTCGACTTCCGGCGGGGCGCGCATGCAGGAAAGCATCTTCAGCCTGATGCAGATGGCGAAGACGAGCGCGGCGCTCGCGCGGTTCCAGGACGACGGCGGGCTCTACATCTCCGTCATGACCGATCCGACGACCGGCGGCGTGACGGCCAGCTTCGCGAGCCTGGGCGACTACAACCTCGCCGAGCCGGGAGCGCTCATCGGCTTCGCGGGACGGATCGTCATCGAGCAGACGATCCGCCAGAAGCTGCCGGACAACTTCCAGACCGCCGAATTCAATCTGCAGCACGGCCAGCTTGACAAGGTGGTGCATCGCAAGGACATGCGGACGGTGCTTGCCAAGCTGCTGGACATGCACCGCACGGGGAGGTCGGAATGATGGCCGGAGGACTGGAGTTCGAGAAGCCGCTCATCGAGCTCAGGAACAAGATCGACGAACTGCGCAAGTTCGCGGAGGAGCGCGGATTCGATTTCTCCGAGGAGATCGCGCGCCTGGAAGCGCAGTACCGGCAGCTCGAGAACGAGATGTACAGTTCGCTCACCGCCGCGCAGAAAATGCACATCGCGCGCCACCACCAGCGGCCGACGACGCTCGACTTCATCCAGGCGATCTTCACCGATTTTATCGAACTGCACGGCGACCGGCTGTTCGCGGATGACCTCGCGATCGTCGGCGGGCTCGCGAAGCTGAACGGCGTGCCGGTCACGGTCATCGGCCATCAGCGCGGCAAGGACACGAAGGACAACATCATGCGGTTTTTCGGCAGCCCCCATCCGGAGGGCTTCCGCAAGGCGCTGCGGCTGATGCGCCAGGCGGACAAGTTCGGGCGGCCGATCATCACGTTCATCGACACGAAGGGCGCCTATCCCGGCGACACCGCCGAGGAGCGTGGGCAGGCGGAGGCGATCGCGCGCAACCTGCTCGTCATGTCGACGCTGCGCGTGCCGATCGTCTGCGTCGTGATCGGCGAGGGCGGCAGCGGCGGCGCGCTCGCGCTCGGCGTCGGCAACCGGGTGCTCATGCTCGAGAACGCGATCTATTCCGTCATTTCGCCGAACGGCGCCGCGTCGATCCTGTGGAAGGACGCCTCCCGGGCGGACGAGGCGGCCGAGGCGATGAAGATCACGGCGCAGGATCTGCTCTCCTTCGGCATCATCGAAGAGGTGATCCCGGAGCCGAAGGGCGGCGCGCACCGCGATCCGGAAGGCACGGCCGCGCTCGTGAAGGATGCGATATGGCGCCATCTCCGGGAACTGATGGCGATGTCGCCGGAGGAGCTGGTCGCGGACCGGTACCGGAAATTCCGCAGCATCGGCGTGTACGCGGCGGACGGTCCGGACGGGGCGGCCGGCCCGGCGCCGGCGGCGGGCCGCGCGCCGGATTCCGGGAATTCCGCGGGCATCGCGCAGGATTCCGGGAACTCCGCGGGCCGGGAGTCCGCCGGCGGCGCGGCCGATCCGGATGCGCCGGACGGAGGGACGGCCGGCGGCGAAGGAGCGGACGCGGGCGCGGCGATCGAATCGAACGCCCGCTGAAGCCGGCCATGTACAGCCGGATCGGGATGATGTATTTTAAATAAGGATACGGTTGGAGGAATCCGCCGGGGAATCCGCCGCCCGCCGGCCGGCCGGTTTTCGCCGCCGTACGGCGGGGACGGACTTCCGGACGGACGGCAAAAGACATTCGAAGGCTTGACTGATAACGGAGGAAACCGCACATGCGCAAAACGAAGATCGTGTGCACCATCGGTCCCGCGAGCGAATCCCTCGAGATGACGAGGAAGCTGATCGAGGCGGGCATGAACGTCGCAAGGCTGAATTTCTCGCACGGCGATTACGAGGAGCACGGCAACCGGATCAAGAACATCCGGCAGGCTTGCCGCGAGCTGGGCAAGACCGTCGCCATCCTGCTCGACACGAAGGGGCCGGAAATCCGGCTCGGCAATCTGGCCGAAGAGCCGATCGAGCTCACGGCGGGCGAGTTCGTCACGCTGACGACGGAGGACATTCTCGGCGACCGGCACCGCATTCCGGTGACGTACAAAGGCCTGCCCCGGGACGTGAAGCCGGGGGACACCATCCTGCTTGACGACGGTCTGATCGGCCTGAAGGTCGTGGAAGTCCAGGGAACCGAGATCCGGTGCGAGATCCAGAACAGCGGCCCGATCAAGAGCAAGAAGGGCGTCAATGTTCCGGGCGTCGCGATCTCGCTGCCCGGCATCACGGAGAAGGATGCGAACGACATCCGGTTCGGGATCGAGCAGGGCATCGACTTCATCGCGGCATCGTTTGTGCGGAGAGCCAGCGATGTGCTGGAGATTCGGGAGCTCCTGGAGCGGCACAACGCGTCGCACATCCAGATCATCGCCAAGATCGAGAACCGCCAGGGCGTCGACAACCTGGACGAAATTCTGGAAGTGGCGGACGGCCTGATGGTGGCGCGCGGCGACCTCGGCGTCGAGATTCCGGTCGAGGAAGTGCCGCTCGTGCAGAAAATGATGATCGAGAAATGCAACCGCGTCGGCAAGCCGGTCATCACGGCGACGCAGATGCTCGACTCGATGCAGCGCAACCCGCGGCCGACGCGCGCGGAAGCGAGCGACGTCGCGAACGCGATCTTCGACGGCACCGACGCGATCATGCTGTCGGGCGAGACGGCGGCCGGCAAATATCCGGTCGAGTCCGTCCAGACGATGGCGCGCATCGCGGAGCGGGCGGAATCGGCCCTCGAATACCGCGAGATCTTCCTCCGCCGGGCGAGCGGCCAGCAGACGACCGTGACGGAGGCGATCAGCCAGGCGGTCGCGAATTCCGCGCTCGATCTCGACGCGGACGTGATCATCACCTCGACGGAGAGCGGCTACACGGCGCGGATGGTGTCGAAGTACCGGCCGAAGGCGCCGATCATCGCCGTGACGCCGTCCGAGCACGTCATGCGCACCCTGCAGCTCGTCTGGGGCGTCATTCCGGTGCTCGGCCGGCCGGCGAAGACGACGGACGAGATGTTCGAGATTGCCGTGAACGGCGCCGTAAAGTCCGGGTTCGTGAAGCTCGGCGACACGGTCGTCATCACGGCCGGCGTTCCGGTCGGACGATCCGGTTCGACGAACCTGATCAAGATCCATACGGTTGGCGATCTCGTCGCGAAGGGTCAGGGCATCGGCAGCCAGTCCGCGACCGGCAAGGTTGTCGTCGCGCGCTCTCCGGAGGAAGCGATCGCGAAGGCGCAGGAAGGCATGATTCTCGTCACGCCTTCGACGAACCGCGACTACATGCCGGCCATCGAAAAGGCGGCGGCGCTGATCACGGAGCAGGGCGGCATCACGAGCCATGCGGCCGTCGTCGGCCTGAACCTCGGCATTCCGGTCGTGCTCGGCGTCGCCGACGCGATGCGGAAATTGACGGACGGCATGGAAGTGACGGTGTACGCCGAGATCGGCGTCATCTATACGGGACAGGCGCGCGTGCTGTAGGCGCGCCGCCCGCCGGCACTCTGCGACGGGAGCGGCGGACCGCCGGGCGGTCTGCCGCTCCTTAAAGTCTGCCTGCGCCGGCGGAACGGTCCGCGCGCCCGAGATCCTGCTCAGGGAGGCGCTTGCATGGCATCGCACTGGCATCTGTTCCCGCTCAGGGTCCGCTACCAGGAGACGGACCGGATGGACGTCGCGTTCTACGCGAATTACGCCACCTGGTTCGAGATCGGCCGGACCGAGTTCATCCGGCACGCGGGATGGCCGTACCGGAAGGCGGAGGACGAGGGCCTGCTGCTGCCGGTGGTCGAGCTGAACATCCGGTACGAGCGGCCGGCCCGCTACGACGACCGGATCGTCGTCTGCACCCGGCTGCGGGAAGTGACGCCGCTCAGACTGGCCTTCGATTCGCAGATCCGGCTGATCGGGGAAGAGGAAGAACCGCCGTCGACGGCGGATGCGGAAGCGGATTTGCCCGGAACGCTGCTTGCGGCGGGCGGTACCGGCCACGTGTGGCTGAACCGGGACTGGAAGCCGGTCCGGATCGACCGGGCGGCGCCGGAGCTGTACGCGCTGCTCGGACGTCTGGCCGGCTCCGCCTGACGCGCCCTTGAAACCGGCGCCGCTCCGCAACCCGGCCGCGCCGCGGGCGGATGAAAATCGGGCGGAAGTCGCACAATATACCGGCAACAGGACGGCATGGCGGACGTCGTCAAAAACTTCTTTTATGACGGCGATAAAGCAATTTTATTCCACGCAAACTTGACATGAATGTTCACATGTCCGTCAAAACACGTTATGATATTGTGGTACGTTACTCGGATGAAGGGCTTCCGTATGCCCGCAGGCGGCCATATGGGGCGAATATTTCCCCGGAAATTGCGGAAAAAAGGAGAGAGAGACATGACGGCTACGAAAGGTCTGGAAGGCATCGTCGCGACCACTTCGGAGATCAGCTCGATCATCGACGGCGTACTGACCTACCGAGGGATCAACATCGACGAGCTGGCGGAGAAGGCCACCTTCGAAGAGGTCATTCATCTGCTCTGGCACGGCAGGTTGCCGAACCGGGCCGAATTGAAGAGCCTGATGGATGATCTCGCCGCCAACGCCAAGCTGCCCGACGAGCTGCTTGCGCAGATGAGAACCTATCCCCCGGGGGCAAACGCGATGGCCGTGCTGCGCTCGGCCGTCTCCGCGCTCGCGCTGTACGACGAAGAGGCGAATGACATGTCGCGGGAGGCCAACCTGCGCAAGGCGCTGCGGCTGCAGGCGAAATTGCCGACGATCGTCGCCGCGTTCGCGCGGATCCGCGAGGGCAGGGAGCCGGTTCCTCCGAAGGCCGGCGTGTCCATCGCGCACAACTTCCTGTACATGCTGAAGGGCAGCGATCCGGATGATGTCGCCGTCCGGGCGCTGGACAAGGCGCTCGTGCTGCACGCCGACCACGAGCTGAACGCGTCGACGTTCGCGGCGCGGGTTACGGTGGCGACGCTTTCGGACATCTATTCGGGCGTGACCAGCGCGATCGGCGCGCTCAAAGGTCCGCTCCACGGCGGGGCCAACGAAGCGGTCATGATCATGCTGGACGAGATCGGCTCGATCGAGAACGTCGAGAAGTACATCTCGGACAAGCTGGAGCGGAAAGAGAAGATCATGGGCTTCGGCCACCGCGTCTACAAGAACGGCGACCCCAGAGCGAAGCATCTGCAGAAGATGTCCCGCGAGCTGGGCGAACGGGCCGGCAACCTGAAGCTGTACGAAATGTCCGTCAAGATCGAGGAGCTTGTGGGCAGCCGGAAAGGGCTGAAGCCGAACGTCGACTTCTATTCCGCGTCGGTCTACACGATGCTGGGCATTCCGCGCGACCTGTTCACGCCGCTCTTCGCGATCAGCCGCGTCTCGGGCTGGACGGCGCACATCCTCGAACAATACAGCGACAACCGGCTGATCCGTCCGCGCGCGGAATACACCGGCCCGACGAACGTCCGCTACGTGCCGATCGACGAGCGGTGAACCGGCGCCGGCCGGGCGCCGTTGCGCGCATCCGACACCGATATGCGGTCATTCTGTCCGTTTGATTCTGTAAAGGAGGAACCATAGCCATGATCCAACTCGAGAAATTCGCGCCGCCGACCGAAGGCGAAAGAATCACGATGAAGGACGGCAGGCTGCAGGTCCCGAACAACCCGATCATTCCGTTCATCGAGGGCGACGGCACCGGCCGCGACATCTGGCGCGCTTCGAAGCGCGTGCTGGACGCCGCCGTCGAGAAGGCCTACAAGGGCGGTAAGAAAATCGCGTGGTACGAAGTATACGCCGGCGAGAAAGCGTACAATACATACGGCGAATGGCTGCCGAACGATACGCTGACCGCGATCCGCGAATTCATCGTGGCCATCAAGGGGCCGCTGACGACGCCGGTCGGCGGAGGCATCCGCTCTCTGAACGTCGCGCTGCGGCAGGAGCTGGACCTGTACGTCTGCCTCCGTCCGGTGCGCTACTTCCAGGGTGTTCCGTCGCCGGTGAAGCGTCCGGATCTCGTCAACATGGTCATCTTCCGCGAGAACACGGAAGACATCTACGCCGGCATCGAATGGCCGGCGGGCTCTCCCGAAGTGAAGAAAGTGATCGAGTTCCTGCAGAAGGAAATGGGCGTGAAGAAGATCCGCTTCCCCGAGACGAGCGGCATCGGCATCAAGCCGGTGTCGGAAGAGGGCACGAAGCGGCTCGTGCGCGCCGCGATCGAGTATGCGATCAAGCACAACCGCAAATCGGTGACGCTCGTGCACAAGGGCAACATCATGAAGTTCACCGAGGGCGCGTTCAAGAACTGGGGCTACGAAGTCGCGGAGCAGGAATTCGCGGACAAGACGTTCACCTGGGCCCAGTACGACCGCATCAAGGCGGCCGAAGGCGAAGAAGCCGCCAACAAGGCGCAGGCCGAAGCGGTGGCCGCCGGCAAGATCATCATCAAGGATACGATCGCGGACATCATGCTGCAGCAGGTGCTGACCCGTCCGGCGGAATTTGACGTCATCGCGACGCTGAACCTGAACGGCGACTACCTGTCCGACGCGCTCGCCGCGCAGGTCGGCGGCATCGGCATCGCGCCCGGCGCGAACATCAACTACGTGACGGGCCATGCGGTCTTCGAGGCGACCCACGGCACGGCGCCGAAATACGCCGACAAGGACGTCGTCAACCCGGGTTCCGTCATCCTCTCCGGCGTCATGATGCTCGAGCATCTCGGCTGGCTGGAAGCGGCCGACCTGATCTACAAGGGCATGGAGACGGCGATCCGCAACAAGACCGTGACGTACGACTTCGCCCGCCTCATGGAAGGCGCGAAGGAAGTCAAATGTTCGGAGTTCGCCGACGAGATTATCAAACACATGGCTTGATGCCGTTTGGAACGGAGGTGGACGAGGGGCGTGTCCATCAGGAGGAAGAAGATCACGGTCATCGGCGCGGGGTTCACCGGCGCGACGACGGCGCTCATGCTCGCGCAGCGGGAACTCGGCGACATCGTGCTGCTCGACATTCCGCAGCTTGACAATCCGACGAAGGGCAAGGCGCTGGATATGCTCGAGGCGACGCCGGTGCTCGGCGTCGACAGCCGGATCACCGGCACTTCCGACTATCGCGACACGGCCGGATCCGACCTCGTGATCATCACGGCGGGCGTGGCGCGCAAGCCGGGGATGAGCCGCGACGATCTCGTGACGACGAACGCGGGCATCGTCCGGTCGGTATGCGAGCAGGTGCGCGCGCATTGCCCGGAAGCCTATATCATCGTCCTGAGCAACCCGGTCGACGCGATGACCTGGGTCGCGTACCGGACGCTCGGCTTTCCGAAAAACCGCGTGATCGGCCAATCCGGCGTGCTGGACACGGCCCGCTTCAGGACCTTCATAGCCCAGGAGCTGAACGTGTCGGTCGAGGACGTGCACGGCTTCGTGCTGGGCGGCCACGGCGACGACATGGTTCCGCTCGTCCGGTACTCGAACGTCGGCGGCATTCCGATCGAGAAGCTGCTTTCGAAGGAGCGGATCGACGCGATCGTGCAGCGCACCCGCGTCGGCGGCGGCGAGATCGTGAACCTGCTCGGCACCGGCAGCGCCTATTACGCGCCGGCGGCGTCGCTCGCGCAGATGGCGGAGGCGATCCTGAAGGACAAGAAGCGCATCCT
>Ga0207872_100939_pt1 | contig 10104 bp, 7 predicted proteins | sample Passage260B_FD_187372 | JGI IMG/M metagenome (GOLD analysis project Ga0207872, IMG submission 187372) | Cellulose adapted compost microbial communities from Newby Island Compost Facility, Milpitas, CA, USA - Passage2 60B (SPAdes) (version 2) ...
CGCGCTTCATGATGGGTTCGCAGGCGGGCAATCTGACGGTCACGGTCGCGATGCTTGCCGTTCTGACCGCCGCCGTTCCCGAATGGAACGGGAAAGTCGGCGCGCTGGCGCATTCCTGCGGCGTCGCTGCGGAGCTAGCGGTGCTCGCGCTGCTGATCCGCCGGTGGCGGCGGAGGCGGCCGGATCGCGCCGACGCTCCTGCCTGAGCGGACAAGGAGGCGACGGTCCGCCCCTTGCGTCGCCGGACGCGAGGTTGAGGGCGTCGTGTCGGCGGTCGGCCCGGGCGCCCGGGAGCCCCGGAACAGGGGCGGATTTGCAACGGATCGACCGATCGTGGGTGATGCGGCGCGCGCCGCATGCCATGATGAAGCATTGACACGGTGAATACCATTCATTTTGAACGGAGCGGGGAGCGGGATCCGGATGACACGTGAAAACGGATGGCCGAAGGCCGTCTTCTTCGATCTGGACGACACGCTGTATGATCAGCTGGAGCCGTTCCGGGCGGCGCTGGAGGCGTTCGGCGGCGCCGTCGGCGGGATTGCGGCGGACGAACTGTACCGCCGGTTCCGGCGCCACAGCGAAGCGCTCTGGGAACCGTACCGTGCGGGCAGGATGACGCTGGAGCGGATGCGGGTCGAGCGGATCCGGCGCGCGCTGGCGGATTGCGGGATTGAGGCGGAGGAAGCCGATTGCGAGAGGTTTCAGGCCATGTATCAGGAAGGACAGTACCGGATCCGGCTGCGGCCCGGTGCGGAGTTCTGCCTTGCCGAACTTGCGTCGGCGGGCTTTCTGCTCGGCGTCGTCACGAACGGACCCGGCCCGCATCAGGCGCGGAAGCTTGAGGCGCTCGGGATCGGGCGGTACATCCCGCGGGAGCGATGGTTCATCTCCGGCGAGATCGGCGCGGCAAAGCCCGATCCGGCGCTGTTCGCCCACGTGAACCGGGCGACGGGGACGCGGCCGGAACGCTGCGCGCTCGTGGGCGACTCGCCGGAGAACGATGTCGGCGGCGCCGCGCGGGCGGGATGGCGCGCCGTCTGGTTCAATCCCCGCGAAGGAGCGTCTCACGGAGGCGCACCTGACGGAGACGCGTCTCACGGATGCGCGGCCGGGCCGTTGCCGGAGGCGGACCTTATGGCCGGGGATTTCCGCGATCTCGCGCGGCGCCTCATCGGGCTCATGGCGTAAATCCTACATTTGTCCATGTGCGTCTGGCAACCTTCCATGTCGGCGTCCGGCCGGACATGCCATAATGGTGGCAGGGCAATGCCCGGCAAAAGCCGCACATGGAGGAGGGTGCAACCATGACCGTACATTATGACGCATCCCGACGCCTGTTCCATCTGCAGACGGACGACACGAGCTATGCGATGTGCATCGTGCAGGGCGGCTATCTGGCCCATATGTACTGGGGAGCGCGCGTGAGGGGGCTCGGGCCGGACAGGTTCTTCGCATTTCAGCCGCTGGTGTCCTTCAGCCCGGCGACGGTCCCCGAGGTGCCGGGGCTTTCGCTCGACGTGCTGCCGCAGGAATACCCGGGTTACGGCACGTCGGACTTCCGGCATCCGGCGTACCAGGTGAAGTTCGCCGACGGTTCGACCGCCTCGGAGCTCGTGTACGCCGGCCACCGGATCGTGCCCGGCAAGCCGAAGCTGCCCGGCCTTCCCGCCACTTACGTCGAATCGGACGACGAGGCCGAGACGCTCGAGATCACGATGAGGGACCCGGCGCGGGACCTGGAGGTCGTGCTCTCGTACACGGTCTTCGAAAAATGGAACGCGATCGCCCGCTCCGCCCGCATCGTCAACACCGGAAACCGGCCGATCGAGGTGCTGCGGGCGCTCAGCATGAGCGTCGACTTTGCGCACGACCGGTACGATCTGCTGCAGCTCTCCGGCGCCTGGGCGCGCGAACGCTACGTGCACCGGCGGCCGCTCGTGCCGGGGCTTGCGGCCGTGGAGAGCCGGCGCGGCGCGAGCAGCCACGTGCAGAATCCGTTCGTCGCGCTGCTCGCGAAGGGAGCGGACGAGGACCACGGTGACGTCTACGGCGTCAGCCTCGTGTACAGCGGCAACTTCACGGCCGGCGTCGAGGTGGACCAGTTCCATTCGCCGCGGCTGTTCATCGGCATCAATCCGTTCGATTTCGGCTGGCGCCTGGAGCCCGGCGATTCGTTCCAGACGCCGGAGGCGGTGCTCGTCTACTCGGCGGAAGGGCTCGGCGGCATGTCGCGCAAATACCACGACCTGTACCGCTCGCGCCTGTGCCGGGGCGTCCACCGCGACCGGGAGCGCCCGATCCTCGTGAACAACTGGGAGGCGACATATTTCAACTTCAACGCGGAGAAGATCGAGGCGATCGCGCGGACCGCGGCCGAGCTCGGCATCGAGCTGTTCGTGCTCGACGACGGCTGGTTCGGCCGGCGCGACAGCGACAACTCGTCGCTCGGCGACTGGGTCGTCGACCGGCGGAAGCTGCCGGACGGCCTCGATAAGCTCGCGCGGCGCGTCAATGAGCTCGGCCTCAAGTTCGGCCTCTGGTTCGAGCCGGAGATGGTGTCGCCGGACAGCGAGCTGTACCGCCGGCATCCGGACTGGTGTCTGCACATCGAGGGGCGGCGGCGCACCGAAGCCCGGCAGCAGCTCGTGCTGGACCTGTCGCGCGAGGACGTGCAGGACTACATCGTGGAGGCCGTCTCGGACGTGCTCTCGAGCGCGCCGATCGCCTACGTGAAATGGGACATGAACCGGAACATGACGGAGATCGGTTCCGCCTGTCTTCCGCCGGAGCGCCAGCGCGAGACGGCGCACCGGTACATGCTCGGTCTGTACCGCGTGCTGGAGCGGATCACGACGGCGTTCCCGCACGTGCTGTTCGAGAGCTGCTCGGGCGGCGGGGGCCGTTTTGACCCGGGGATGCTCTACTACATGCCGCAGACCTGGACGAGCGACAACACGGACGCGATCGCGCGGCTCAAGATCCAGTACGGCACGAGCATCGTCTATCCGGTCAGCGCGATGGGCGCGCACGTGTCCGCGGTGCCGAACCACCAGGTCGGCCGGGTGACGCCGCTCGAGACGCGCGGCCACGTCGCCCTGTCCGGCAATTTCGGCTACGAGCTCGATCTGACGAAGTTCACCGACGGGGAGAAGGAGATCGTCAAGGCGCAGGTCGGGCTGTACAAGGAAATCCGCCGCCTCGTCCAGTTCGGCGATTTCTACCGGCTCCTGAGCCCGTTCGAGGGCAACGCGGCGGCGTGGATGTTCGTCGCGAAGGACAAGCGGGAAGCGTTCGTCGTCTACGTCGAGATGCTCAAGCAGCCGTACGCGCCGAAGGACCGTTTCCGGCTGAAGGGGCTCGATCCGGATCTCGATTACGAACTGAACGGGGACGGCATCGTGTACGGCGGCGACGAGCTCATGACCATCGGACTGCCGGTGCCGCAGTTCCGCGGTGATTTCGGGAGCCGCGCCTACCGGCTGCGGGCGAGGTGACAGCCGCACGCGGAAAATTTGCGCATGCCGGTTCTTGCCTGCAACAAATTCGGGCACACTTTCGTTCGAATGAACGGAGGTGCTCACATGAAAACGAGAATCAACCCGAGGACCGTTCTGTTGGCTCTGCTGCTCGCGGCGGCGACGGCTCTGGCCGCGTGCGCGGACGACGGAGACAAGGCGGCGGACGGCGGACGGCAGGACGGGGCGGCGCAGAACGGCGATCCCGCGCAGGATGACGGCCGGGCGGAGGACGGCGCGCCGGACGGGGAAGGCGGGCAGCCGGAACTGAAGGAAGGCCGCGGCATTTTCGTCGGCTGGGTCGATCCGCATTCCGTCGAGATCGAGGTTGGCGGCACGCCGCTCGTGTTCCAGCTCGGCGAAGGCGCGGCGGACGCCCTGGAAGGTATAAATTCGAACGATTCCGTCCGATTCCGATATACGGAAGTGCCGGTGGAAGGCGACGACGCGCTGAAGGTGCTGACCATCACCGAGATCGCGCGTGCGGACGGCGCCGACGCGGGCGCAGGCCGGGCGGAACTTCCGGAGACGAAGCGGCTCGAGGTCGAGCTGGAAGGGATGAAGGAGACGCGGGAGGCGGCCGGGGCGGTCGGCTCCGGTTACGCGATCTACGTTTTCCCGCAGTTCACCTTCGACCCGGAGACGAACCGGATGAGCATGAACGTCGATCCGGATTATTACGTCGAGATCGCGAAGCTGCCGGCCGGATGGAACGCGGATGAAGTCCGCGCCGAAGGCGAGGCGTGGGTGAAGGAAGGCGCGGGAACGGTCGAGGAATGGACGGGCGACCGGATCTACGAACCGATGCGGGGCGCGTCCCTGTATCTGTACGGGCAGAAGACCGGTCTGACCCGGACATTCGTCGTGAAGACGATTGACGGCGCGGATTACGCGCTGAAGTTCAACCAGCCGCAGCGCGAGGCTTCGGAAGGATTTCTGCCGCTGGCCTTCGCGTCGGTGAATTCGATTGTGACCATCGGCCCTTAAATTCGGCGAATGCGGACCGGAACGCCGTTTCGCCCCTCCGGAGGCGAAGCGGCTTTTCCTGTGCTGCGCTATCGGGTATGGAGGAGAAGCATCGCATGAAGACGATCAAAGTCGGCATCATCGGCAGCGGCGGCATCGCGCGGTTCCACGCGGAGGCGTACAAGAAGCTTCCGTACGTCGAAGTGGCGGCGGTGGCGGATATCGTGCCGGGGCGGGCAAAGCAGTTTGTTGAGGCGCTGGGCCTTGATCAGGCCGCGGCGTTCGATTCCCACGAGGAGCTGCTCCGGCTTCCGCTTGATGCGGTCAGCATCTGCACGCCGAACGCGGCCCACCATCGGACGACGGTCGACGCGCTGCGGGCGGGCAAGCATGTGCTGCTCGAGAAGCCGATGTCGGTTACGCTCGAGGAAGCAATGGACATGCTGGCGGCGGCCAGGGCGTCGGGCACGATCCTGTCGATCGGTTTTCAGCCGCGGTACGATCCGAACATGAAGCTCGTGACGGAGATCGTCCGGTCCGGGCGGCTCGGCGACCTCTACTATGTCGAGGTGGGCGGCGGCCGCCGCAGGGGCATGCCGGGCGGCACGTTCATCCGGAAGGATCTGGCCGGCGCCGGCGTGCTGGCCGATCTCGGCTGCTATTCGCTCGACCTGGCGCTGAACGCGCTCGGCCATCCGCGTCCGGTGACGGTGTCGGCGTACGCGTCGAACCGGTTCGGCCGCAATCCGAAATATCATCCCGAGGCCGACCGGTTTGAGGTGGAAGATTTCGGCGTCGCGATGATCCGGTTCGAGAACGATCTGGTGCTGCAGCTCAAAATCTCGTGGGCGATGCACATGGACACGCTCGGCCCGACGCTCTTCCTCGGCACGGAGGCGGGGCTCAAGGTGACGCCTTACGGCACGGGCCCGTGGTCGGGCGCCTGGGACGGCCGGATCGGCGGGATCACGCTGTTTCACGACGAGTTCGGCCGGCACACGCAGACGGAGATTCCGCTCATCGAGCACAATCTGGACCTGTTCTTCGAGAAGGTGCGCGACTTCGCCGAGGCGGTGCGGGACGGCGGGCCGGCGCCGATTCCGGGCGAGCAGATCCTGATCCAGCAGGCGATCATCGACGCGATTCTCCGCTCGGCGGAGGCGAAGCGGGAAGTGGAGGTCGATGCGCGGATCTGGAGCGATTGAGCGGACGCCGCAGGGAAGGTTGAGACGCGGGCGGTACGTTGCGGGAATCGGATTCGGCCGGCGCGAAGACCCGCAGCGTGTCTTTCGCGTGGTACGCCGACCCGGCGGCTCCGTTTGTCGAATGCGGGGGCCTGCAGCGTCGGAACGGACGTTCAGGCGCCTTCGTTCGCAATCTTTTTACCCCCAACTTTCAGAAAATTGAGACAAATCGTCGATTCATGCGCTCGCCCGGGAAATAAATCCGCGGGAAATACGGACGGATCTTACGGCAGCGCGGAGCGGGCGCGACCATCGGCTGCGAAGGCCGGCAGGCTGAAAATCCGGGCGGGTCGCCGGCCGCCCGCGCGGCGAAGGCGCCGGACGATGGACAAACCGCGGCCGGATGCGTTAACCTTGTACTGACGCGGTATTCGCGGAATATCACGCCGGTCCGCGATCATCCGCGGGGCCGGCGACGGAAAGGCTGACGCAACCATGAAATTCAGGCCCTGCATCGACCTTCACCAGGGGAAGGTCAAGCAGATCGTCGGCGATACGCTTACCGACAGCGGCGACGGGCCCGTCGAGAACTTCGTCTCCGACCGCAGCCCGGCCTGGTATGCGGAACGGTTCCGCCGCGACGGACTGACCGGCGGGCACGTCATCATGCTCGGCCCCGGCAACGAAGACGCCGCGGCGGAGGCGTTGGCCGCCTGGCCCGGCGGGCTGCAGGTGGGCGGCGGCATCACGGCGGACAACGCGGCCGCATGGCTCGAGCGCGGCGCGTCGCACGTCATCGTCACGTCGTACCTGTTCCAGAACGGGCGGCTTCGCGAGGACCACCTCGAGCGGATCGTGCGCGAGGTCGGCCGGGACCGGCTCGTCATCGACCTGAGCTGCAAATGCAAGGACGGCCGCTGGTACGTCGTCACGGATCGCTGGACCGTGTTCAGCGATTTCGAGGTGAACGAGGCGAACGTCCGCGAACTCGAACGGCATTGCGCGGAGTTTCTCGTCCACGCCGTCGATGTGGAGGGGAAGCGCGCCGGCATTCTCGCCGATCTCGCGGAACGGCTCGCCGCCTGGACGACGATTCCGACGACGTACGCCGGCGGGGTGCGGTCGCTCGAGGACCTGAGGCTGTTCCGCAAGGTGACGCAAGGCCGGCTCGACATAACCGTCGGCAGCGCCCTCGATCTCTTCGGCGGCGATCTGAAATACCGCGACGTCGTCGCGTTCTGCCGCGGCGAGATCGAATAATCGCGCGACACCGATCTTCGGTCGACCGCGGAATACGCAGCGGTGCCGAGACGGAAATGCCGCCCGGGGCGAACCTCGCATCCGGGAAGGGAGAGACCGGAACTTCACGACAAGACGGGAGGCGGTATCATGAAGCTGAAGCAGGGGCAGAAACTGCTGTTCATCGGCGACTCGATCACGGACTGCGAGCGCAGCAAGCCGGAAGGAGAAGGACTGTTCGACGCGACCGGGAGAGGCTATGTGACAATTGTCAACGCGCTGCTGACGTCCGTCTACCCGGAGCTCGGCATCCGCGTCGTCAACAAGGGGATCAGCGGCAATACGGTGCGCGACCTCAAGGCGCGCTGGGAGACGGATGTCATCGAACAGCAGCCCGACTGGCTCGCGATCATGATCGGCATCAACGACGTGTGGCGCCAGTTCGACCTGCCGTTCATGCCGGAACGGCATGTCCGCCTCGATGAATACGAGGCGACGCTGCGCGAACTGGTGCGGCGGACGAAGCCGCTCGTCGAGGGCATCGTGCTGATGACGCCGTTCTATATCGAGCCGAACGGGGCGGACGCGATGCGCGCGATGATGGACCGCTACGGCGCCGCCGTAAAGCGGATCGCCGCGGAAGAGGGAACGCTCTTCGTCGACACGCAGGCGGCGTTCAACCGGGTGCTGGAGACGCTGTATCCCGCCGCGCTGGCCTGGGACCGCGTCCATCCGACGCAGGCCGGCCACATGATCCTCGCGCGGGCGTTCCTGAACGCCGTCGGCTTCGACTGGTCCAAAATGGCGCCATAACCACCCGGCGGAAGGCGATCATGCGGTACGGGAGCGTGCATCCGTCATGGGTCTGTTTACGGAGCGGCTGACGGCCGGACGATACCGTCCGGATGTCACCGCTTATTATTTCAAGGAATGGCGCGCCTACGAGATGGCCGATCACTCGCATCCTTCGCTGGAGATCATGTATGTGATCAGCGGGCGTTGCCGGGTCGAGATCGGTCCGGGTACCGGGCCGCGGCGCGCGTATGAGCTCAGGAAGGGGGAATTCATTTTCCTCGACGCCGCCGTTCCGCACCGGTTGGTCGTGCCGGAGACGTGCAGGATGCTGAACGTGGAGTTTCGTTTTGTCGGGGGAGCCGGCGGCTTTCCCTCGTTGGGCGAGCTGGCGGCGGAGGATTCGGCGCTGGCCGCGCTGCTTGCCTGTCCGCGCGACCATCTCGTGCTGCGCGAACCGCATGACGTCTATCACGCGCTCAAGTCGCTCGTGCTCGAGCTGGACAATCCGGAACGCCGCGATCCGATGATCCGGATCCTGTTCGCGGAGCTCTTGCTCCGCGTCGCGGCCCTTTACCGGGAGTCGGCGGAAGCGGGCGAATCCGGCGCGGAACGCTACGTGCGGCAGGCCGCCGCGTTCATGCGCGAGCATTACGACCGGCCGCTGCGCGTCGCGGACATCGCGGCGAGCGTGAACCTCCATCCGGTCTATCTGCAGCGGGTGTTCAAGCGGTCGACCGGACGTTCCGTCATGGCGTACCTGACGGCGTTCCGGATCGAGAAGGCGAAGATGCTGCTGAGGCAGACCGACATCCCGGCGGGCGACATCGCGGACTACGTCGGCATCGGCAGCCGGCAGTACTTCCACGATCTTTTCCGGAAACACACCGGCATGACGCCCGCGGCTTACCGCCGTTCGTTCGGAAAGCACCGCCATTCGGCCGAACAGGTTGCGATTCCGGACAATCGGGTGGCGAGCAGGTTGCAATTTTGATAACGCTTACGCCCCTTCCGCTGGTACAATGGGGAACACGGAAGGAGGCGGAAAACGTGTCGTTCAAGGTAACCTTCATCGGCGCGGGCAGCATTGAATTCACGCGCAACCTGCTGCGCGATCTGCTGTCGGTGCCCGAATTCCGGGACATCCGCGTTGCGTTTGCGGACATCAATGAACGCAACCTGGAGATGGTGCGGCAGCTCTGCCAGCGGGACATTGACGCGAACGGGCTGCCGATCCGGATCGAGGCGACGACCGACCGGCGGGAGGCGCTGAAGGACGCGAAATATGTGTTCTGCACGATCCGCGTCGGCGGGCTTGAGGCGTTCCGGACGGATATCGACATCCCGCTCCGCTACGGCGTCGACCAGTGCGTCGGCGACACGCTGTGCGCGGGCGGCATCATGTACGGCCAGCGGGGCATTCCCGTCATGCTGGACATCTGCCGGGACATCCGCGAGGTGGCGGCGAAGGACGCGCTGCTGCTCAACTACGCGAACCCGATGGCGATGCTGACGTGGGCGTGCAACCGGTACGGCGGCGTCCGCACGATCGGCCTTTGCCACGGCGTGCAGCACGGACACCGGCAGATCGCGGACGTTCTCGGTTTGAAAAAAGAAGAGGTCGACATCGTCTGCGCCGGCATCAACCACCAGACCTGGTACATCCAAATCCGGCACAAGGGGCGGGATCTGACGGGCGAGCTCCTGGAGGCGTTCGAGCGCCATCCGGTCTACAGCCGGACGGAGAAGGTGCGGATCGACATGCTGCGCCGGTTCGGATACTACAGCACGGAGTCGAACGGCCACCTGAGCGAGTATGTGCCCTGGTACCGGAAGCGCCCCGAGGAAATTCCCGAGTGGATCGATCTCGGCAGCTGGATCAACGGCGAGACGGGCGGATATCTGCGCGTCTGCATCGAAGGCCGGAACCGGTTCGAGACGGATTTTCCGAACTGGCTGAAGGAGCCGCCGCTTGCATTCAAAGCGGAAAACCGCAGCGAAGAACACGGCTCGTACATCATCGAGGGCCTGGAGACCGGGCGTCTGTACCGCGGTCATTTCAACGTCGTGAATGGCGGCGTGATCTCCAACCTGCCGCACGACGCGATCGTGGAAGTGCCGGGATACGTGGACGGAAACGGCATCAGCATCCCGCACGTCGGCGACCTGCCGCTCGGCCCGGCGGCCGTATGCAACGCCAGCATCAGCGTGCAGCGGCTCGCCGTCGAAGCGGCGGTACGCGGCGACGATCTGCTGCTGCGTCAGGCGTTCATGATGGATCCGCTGGTCGGCGCGGTCTGCAATCCGAAGGAGATCTGGCAGATGGTCGACGAGATGCTCGTCGCGCAGGAAGCGTGGCTGCCGCAATACCGGGAGGCGATCGCGGCGGCGAGAGCGCGGCTTGA
>Ga0207872_100945_pt1 | contig 10017 bp, 8 predicted proteins | sample Passage260B_FD_187372 | JGI IMG/M metagenome (GOLD analysis project Ga0207872, IMG submission 187372) | Cellulose adapted compost microbial communities from Newby Island Compost Facility, Milpitas, CA, USA - Passage2 60B (SPAdes) (version 2) ...
ACGACCGGCACGCCGGTGAAGTCCTGCAGCACGATCCGCGCCGGGATGAACGGAATTTCCTTGTCTTCGCGCTTGTTCGCCCAGTTGGCGAGCATTTTGACATGGTCCAGCGTGATCGCGCGGCCGTCGAACTGGCGAACCGCGGCTTCCAGAAGCACCTTGATGGAAAACGGCAGTTTCGAAACGGGGCCGAGTCCCTGCTCTTCCAGCGCCTGCAGCCGGTAGTACCGGTACGTCTTGCCGCCGGACTGCAGGTCGGCCTGCACGTTGTACGGGAACGCGGACATGATGGCATAACCCCCTGCCTCGGTGGTGTTTCATAAAGTGAAACTGAATTTCAAAAATTAAAACTGTACACTACCAGTATATTGTTTCGTCCCGTTCGTGTAAAGATGCGGAAAGTTCGGGCATCCGGCGGAATCGCAGGTGGAGGGCGGTGTGGAGGTTTGGATGACAGAGTGGCCTCCAACGGGGCGGCGGTGATCCGACGGTGGTCAGGAGGCAATCCCTACAGCGGCTGCAGGAACGCCGGTATGATGGGGGCAAAGGATTATAGTCGAAAATTCGACTACAGAAGCCTGCCCGGCAGCCGAAGTTGAGGTTTTTAGTTGAAAAATCGACTAAAAAGCCAGGGCTGGAAAAGCCGGGGGCTCATTTTAGTTGAAAAATCGACTAAAATGCTGCAATTGGGGGATTCGAAGAGTAAATGTAGTCGATAAATCGACTATATTTTCCAACGGACCGATGTTCGACCGCGGTTGAAGTGATGCCCGCCCCATCCGTCCGTGCTCCACCCGCGCCGCGGGCGGCATGAAGGCCGATGGACCGAATGCCCGTATGCCCGCCCGGCTTGAAAGCCAATGGACCGAATGCCCGCACCCGGAAAGTTTTAATACGTGGAACGCCGGCATAAATCTGAAATGTAGTGCGAATTTTCGGAACCGGGAGTGGGGCCGATGGCGGAAAGTCAACCGTGGAAGCAGGCGCTGGCCGATTACGTGAACGCGCTGAACGAAGCCTGCGTGCGGGAGGACCCGCAGCCGCTGGACGCGGTGCGGGATCCGGAGCACCGCCAGCGGCTCGTTCGCCGGCTGACGGCGGCGGCGCAGCGGAACCGGACGGCAGGCATCGCGCCGGTGCGCAGCGAACTGCGGGCGAAAATCGTGCGGCAGGCGGCCGGGGACCGGGAAGCGGCGGTGGATGTGGAACTGCACCACATCCGCTCCTGGAAACAGCGGGAGAAGCCGTGGCTGGAAGAGCGCATTGAACGCGAGCGCATCCGTTTCGTCCGCATGGGCAGGGTCTGGCGGCTGGACCGGGTCGAACCGCTGGCGACGGAGCAGGAATCCGTGTGGCTGGAGACGGAATGGGAAGCGGAAGCGGAGGCGGAGGGCGGCGCGGTGTTTCCGGTGTACGGGCGCGGGCCCGGCGTGGCTTCGGCGCCGTATTTTCACCCGCAGGCGGTCCGCAAGTTCCGTCTGTATACGGGAGATTGGGATGCCTACCGGGGCATTCCCTACCGGCGCGAGGATGCGGTCGCCTACGCCGAACTGTGGTGGAACAAAAGCAATCCGGAATACGAAACCTTCGAGGTCAACTGCACGAATTACGTCTCGCAATGTCTCTTTGCGGGCGGCGCGCCGATGAACTATACTGGGAGAAGGGAATCGGGCTGGTGGTACAAGGGCCGGCAGGGCGGCAGGGAGTGGTGGAGCTACAGCTGGGCGGTCGCCAACGCCCTGGAGGGATACCTGTCCCGGCCGCGCGCTCTCGGCCTGCGGGCGGAGCGCGTCGCATCGCCGTACGACCTCGCCCTCGGCGACGTCATTTGCTACGATTGGGACGGGTCGGGGCGTTACCAGCACACCACGGTGGTGACCGGATTCGCGCCCGACGGCGCGCCGCTGGTCAACGCCAACACGGTGAGCAGCCGCCGGCGTTACTGGGACTACCGGGATTCCTACGCCTGGACGGAGGCGACGAGATACGCCTTTTTCCACGTGGCGGATGAATTTTGAGCGAGGGAAATCTGGACATACGGAGGTTGGGGAATGGGGCGGAAAATTCGCGTCGGCCTCATTTACGGGGGACGCTCGGGGGAGCACGAGGTATCGCTGCAAACCGCGCTGTCGGTGGCCCGGGCTTTTGACTACGACCGTTACGAACTGATTCCTTTTTTTATCGATAAACAGGGAAAATGGACTTCCGGCGCCCCGCTGCCGGCGCCGCCGGAATCGGTGGAACAGCTGAGATTTTTGCCCGGGGCGGCTCCCGATAGCGAAACGCAGACGGAGACGGGCACATCCGCCATCGTGCCCATCGTGCGGGGCATGCTGGCCGAAGCGGGCCGGGAAGCGGACGGTCCGGCCGTCGACGTGATGTTTCCGCTGCTGCATGGCACCTTCGGCGAGGACGGCACGATCCAGGGATTGTTCGAGATGGCGGGCGTCCCCTACGTGGGCGCCGGCGTGCTCGCCTCCGCGGCCGGGATGGACAAGGTGGTCATGAAGCAGCTTTTCCGGCAGAACGGCCTGCCGGTGGCGGACTTCATTTATTTTACGAAACACGAGTGGAACAAGGACCGGGAGCGGATCGTCGCCGAGGCGGAAGAGCGGCTGGGCTATCCGTGCTTCGTCAAGCCGGCCAATCTCGGTTCCAGCGTCGGCGTTTCCAAGGTGCGCGGGCGGGAGGAACTGGCCGCGGCCGTCGAAAAAGCCCTCCAGTTCGACCGCAAGGTGATCGTCGAGGAATTCGTCGACGCCCGCGAGATCGAGGTGAGCGTGCTGGGCAACGACGAGCCGCGCGCGTCCGTGCCGGGGGAAATTGTCAGTTCCAACGAATACTACGACTATAACGCCAAATACATTGACGGCAAGTCCGTCATGATCATCCCGGCGGAGATTCCGCCGGAGACCGCCGAGGAAGCGCGCGCCATGGCCATCCGGGCGTTCCGCGCCATCGACGGTTCGGGGCTGTGCCGTGCCGATTTCTTTTTGCGGAAGAGCGACGGGAAGCTCTTGATCAACGAGGTCAACACGATGCCGGGCTTTACGCAGTTCAGCATGTACCCGCTGCTGTGGAAGGAATCCGGCCTGTCGTACCGGGAGCTGCTCGACGAGCTGATCCGGCTGGCGCTGGAGCGGTTCCGGGAGCGGCAGTCGCTCAGGTACGGAGAAAAGGACTGAGGAATTCGAACGCGCAAATATCCGGATGATCCGGCGGATCGGGGAGACGGAACGGTGGAGCGGATGAACGGAGCGGACCCCATACGGATCGCCATACTCGCGGACGATTTGACCGGGGCGGGCGACACGGGCGTGCAGATGGCCAGATACGGGCTGACGGCGATGGTGCTTCTGGATTGCGGAAATTGGCCGGGGACGCCCGCCGACGTCGTCGTGGTCGACACCGACAGCCGCTCCTTGAGCGCGAAAGAAGCTTACGGCCGTGTGTCGGAAGCATGCGGCCTTCTTTTGCGGGAAAATTTCCGGATCCTTTACAAAAAAGTCGACTCCACCATGAGGGGCAACATCGGCGCGGAACTGGACGCCGTTTGCCGGCATGTCCGGCCGGACTTCATCGTTCTGGCGCCGTCGTTTCCGGACGCCGGCAGGGTGGTCCGCAGCGGGCGCATGTACGTGCACGGCGTACCGCTTCATGAGACGGACGCGGGACGGGATCCGAAGCATCCGGTCTCCCGCTCCTATCTGCCCGATCTGCTCCGCGCCCAGACGGATCAACCGGCGGCGGTGGTGACGGCGGAGGAGCTCAGGGGAGACGATGCGGCGCTGATGGAAAAAATGCGGCGGTGCCGTGAAGAGCACATTTCCTGCCTCGTGTTCGATGCGGAAACGGACGCCGACTTGCGGCGCATCGTCGCCGTGGTCGGGCGGTCGGGATTCCGCGTCGTGTGGGCGGGGTCGGCGGGGCTGGCCCGCGCGCTGGCCGAAAGCTGGTCCCGGACCGCAAGACGGGACAAGCCCTCCTTTCAGGGCCCCGCCGGTACGGTGTGCATCACGGTGGGCAGCGTCAACGTGCGGTCCCGGCGCCAGCTGGACGCCGTCCTGCGCCTGCCGGGCGTGACCGGCATCGAGATGCGATCCGATCTGGTTTTGGAGGAAGCGTCCAGACGGCGGGAGCTGGACCGCCTCGGGCGGTTGGCGGCAGAAGCCATGCGCTCTCCGCCGCGGGCGCTGGTCCTGTATTCGTCCGGCAATCCGGAAGACGTGGACAAAGCGCGGCGGGCGGGAGCCGGGCTGGGCATGGACGCCGGGGAAGTCAGCAACGCCGTAAGCCGCGCGCTGGGCGAATTTGCGGCCGGAGTCATCGGGAGCTTCGGCATCCGCCATCTGGTGCTGACGGGCGGGGATACGGCCAGGCAGGTGTGCCTGCGCCTGGGCACGCCGGCGATCGAGCTCGTCGATGAGCTGCAGCCGGGTGTGCCCATCGGAAGGCTGTGCGGCGGCAAGGAACGGTGGGTCGTCACCAAGGCGGGCGGATTCGGCAGTGATGAGGTGCTGTGCGACGCTCTGCGTTTTTTGCGGAAGGAGGACGCGACATGAAACCGGTCGTCGGCATTACGATGGGAGACGCCGCGGGGATCGGCCCCGAGGTGATCGTCAAGGCCCTGCGGCATGAAACGGTGTACCAAATGTGCCGGCCCGTGGTGATCGGCGACGCCAAAATCCTGCGCCGCGCGGCCGGCATCGTCGGGGCGGACGACATCGCGGTCCGGGCGATCCGCGACGTCGCGGAGGCCCGCTTCATCCACGGCGAAATCGACTGCCTCGACCTGGATCTTCTGCCGGAGAACCTGCCGTTTGGCCGATTGAGCGCGGCGGCCGGGGACGCGGCGTTCCGTTTCATCGAGAAAGCCGTGGAGCTGGCTTTGCAGGGCGGCGTCGACGCCATCTGCACCGCCCCCCTCAACAAGGAAGCGCTGCATCTGGCGGGGCACCGGTATCCGGGGCACACGGAAATTTTGGCCGAACTGACCGGCACCGCCGATTACGCCATGATGCTGGCCACGGGAAAGCTGAAAGTGATCCATCTGACCACGCACGTGGGGCTGATCCGGGCGATCGAAATGATTGATCCGGAACGCACCTACCGGGTGATCAAACTGGCCCACGAAACCCTGCAAAGGGCGGGGGTGAGCCGGCCGCGCATCGCGGTGTGCGGCATCAATCCGCACGCGGGGGAGAACGGGCTGTTCGGCAACGGGGAAGAGGAAACGAAGCTGGCTCCCGGCATCCGCCGGGCGGCGGAGGAGGGGATCGACGTCTCCGGCCCGCATCCCGCGGATACGCTGTTTTACCGGGCCGCGCGCGGCGATTTCGACGTCGTCGTCGCCTGCTATCACGATCAGGGGCACGCGCCCGTGAAGGTGCTCGGCATCGAGGAAGGGGTCAATATCACGGTGGGCCTGAAAGGCGGCATCGTCCGCACCTCCGTCGACCACGGCACCGCCTTTGACATCGCCGGCCGCAATCTGGCGGACGAGCGGAGCATGGTCGCCGCCCTGCGCGCGGCCGCCGAGCTCGCTCCGCGGCGTGGAGCACGGGAGCAGGCGTAAGACGTCAGCTTGCACTTGAAGACGCGATCTTCCGCATGGGGAAATGGTCCCCCGGCGCAAAGTGCGGTATAATGGAGCAGACAAACAAGGAGGTAACGGGTAGTCATGAGCGGTTTGCTGAACGGCAAAAACATGTTGGTCATGGGCGTGGCCAACGAGCGCAGCATCGCCTGGGCGATCGCGAAGTCGCTGCAATCCCAGGGTGCGCGGCTGATCATTACATACGAAAACGAACGGGTGGAGGAGCGCGTCCGGAAGCTGACGGAGACGGTGCCCGACGCGCTGGTGCTTCCCTGCAACGTCGCCAGCGACGAGGAAATTGAAGCGCTGGCGGCCCGCCTGAAGGACGAGGGCGTCGTTCTTCACGGCATCGCCCACTGCATCGCCTTCGCCAAAACCGAGGAGCTCGAAGGCGACTATGTCAACACTTCCCGCGACGGATTCGCCCTGGCCCACGACATCAGCGTCTACTCGCTGACCGCGGTGGTCCAGCGGCTGTACCCGCTGATGACGGAAGGCGGCAGCATCGTGACGATGACCTACCTCGGATCGCAGCGGGCGGTCCGCAACTACAACGTCATGGGCGTGGCCAAGGCGGCGCTGGAAGCGTCCGTCCGGTATCTGGCCGCCGACCTGGGCCCCAGGGGCATCCGCGTCAACGCCATATCCGCCGGGCCGATCCGCACCCTGGCGGCAAAAGGGATCAAGGATTTCAACTCGATCCTGAAGCAGGTGGAGGAAAAAGCGCCGCTGCGCCGCAACACCGAAGCGGCCGAAGTCGGCGACACGGCCCTGTTCCTCATGAGCGACTGGGCGCGCGGGATCACCGGCGAAGTCATTTACGTGGACAGCGGCTATCATATTCTGGGAGTGTGACGGGCCCGGACAGCCATGGACATCGTGAGCGTCGCGGCGCTGCTCCTGGTCGGGATGGCGTCGGCCGTATTCGGAAGCATTGTCGGTTTGGGCGGCGGCGTCATCATCGTGCCGACCCTGATGCTGGGAGGACAATGGCTTACGGGGGAACCGGTGAGCGCCCCCACGGCGGTGGGTACCTCGCTGGCCGTGCTCATTTTTACGGCATTGTCTTCCACGATGACGTATGCGCGGCTGGGCACGGTGGACTGGAAAAGCGGATGGCTCTTCTTCATCACCAGCGGTCCGGCGGCCATGGGGGGTGCCCGATGGGCGAATACGGTGTCCGACGGCCCATTTCAGCTCGCCTTCGGCTGCTTCATCCTGCTGATGTTCGGGCTGATGGTGGCCAGGGAGCGGTTCAAGCCATTGAACATCCGTTGGCCCATCACGCGGAGTTTCCGCGACCGGGCCGGCAATGTTTACTCTTACGGTTACAACGCCTGGTCCGCCTTGCTGATCGGTGCGGGCGTCGGGTTCGTTTCGGGGCTGTTCGGGATCGGCGGCGGTTCGCTGTTCGTCCCGCTCATGGTGCTGTTGTACCGGTTTCCGCCCCATGTGGCCACCGCCACATCCATGTTCGTCATTTTGCTTTCCTCGATCTCGGGAAGCGGCATGCACCTTTGGGACGGTAACATTGAGCCGGTCATGCTGCTGGCGCTGGCGCCCGGAGCGCTGCTGGGAGGCCGCCTCGGGGCCCGCATCGCCGCGCGGCTGAGCGGTCCGCAGCTCATGTGGCTGCTCAGGATGACGCTGCTCGCTATGGCCATATATTTGATCTTCCAGGGGATCCGGTCGATGTGACGCCCGCATGGCGGTTTCGCCCGATCTTGTCCATTCGGGGCCGCCCGGGGGCGGCAGCGCAACCGCAAGCGCGCCCGCACGTATATTCTGCAAGAAGAACATCAAGCCGCAATAAAACATTACGCCCAAACGCATGAACACGAAGGAGGTCGCCATGGACGACAACCGTCCGGAAACGATCGTCGGCAGCAAGAGCTTCACCGCGGTCGCGGTGAACTGTGCGGCCAAGGCCGGCGAATACATCAAAATGAAACTCGGAACGACGGGTCAGCCCGGTTTCAAATATTCGCGGCAGGATCTGGTGACCGAGGCGGACAAGGGAGCCGAGCGCCTCATCCGCAACCTGATTGCCACCCACTTCCCCCATCACGCCTTTCTGGGGGAAGAAGGCGTCGAACCGGGGCCGGAGGCGTCCGCCGCGGCGCTGAAGCAGGCGATCGAGGCCGAGTACCTGTGGATTGTCGACCCCATCGACGGCACCACCAATTTCGTGCACGGCTTTCCGTTTTTCGCGGTGTCCATCGCGCTGGCGAGGAACGGAAAGGTGATCGTCGGCGTGGTCTACGATCCCGTGAAGGATGAGCTGTTTGTGGCCGAACGCGGCAAGGGCGCCTACGTCCGCGGCAAGCGGCTGAAGGTGTCCGCCGAGCAGACGGTGGGGGAAAGCCTGCTGGCCGCCGGGTTTTCGTCGGATCCGGCAATGTTGGTGCTCAACGCCCGGGAGGTGTCGGAACTGGCGCTGAAGGCGCGCAACCTGCGCGTCTGCGGCTCGGCGGCGCTGCATCTGGCCTATGTGGCGGCCGGGCGGCTGAGCGGGTTCTGGGAACACGGCCTGAACGCGTGGGATCTGGCCGCGGGCTCCCTGCTCGTCGAGGAAGCGGGCGGCCGCGTGACCGACATGAACGGCAATCCGTTCGATCTGCGTGTACGCAACGTGGCAGCCAGCAACGGGCTGATCCACGACGAACTGCTGGCGGCGCTGCGGGACGTGAAAGTATAAAGATTTTCGGGTTTCATACCACCGCCCGGGACCAGGGCGGTTTTATTTTTCGCCCCGGTCCAGCAGGCGGAACGCTTCTTCCGCGGCGGCGAGGGTGTCGTCGATATCCTGCTCCGTGTGCGCCACGGTCAAAAACCACGCCTCGAACTTGGACGGCGCCAGGTACACGCCGCGCTCCAGCATGAGCCGGAAAAATCGCGCGAACATTTCGCCGTCCGTGTCCTGCGCTTCCGTGTAATTGGTGACCGGATGATCGCAGAAGTGCGTGGAAAACGCCCCGCCGATCCGGTTGATGGTGAGCGGCACCCCGTTTTCCGCCGCAAATTTCGCCATCCCGTCCGTCAGGCGCGCGGCCAGGGTTGCCATCCGCCCGTAGACGCCGGGCTCGCGCAGCACCTCGAGGCACGCCAGCCCCGCGGCCACGGAAGCCGGGTTGCCGGCCATCGTGCCGGCCTGGTAGGCGGGACCGAGGGGGGCGACCAGTTCCATCAGGTCGGCGCGGCCGCCGTAGGCGCCGATGGGCAGGCCGCCGCCGATGATTTTGCCGAGGGCGGTGAGATCCGGCCGGATGGCCGAGTGGTCGGGGAACTCCGCATAGTTCTGCGCGGCGCCGTAATGGAAGCGGAACGCCGTGATGACTTCGTCGTAGATGACCAGTGCGCCCGCGTCGCGGGCCATCCGGCACACGCCTTCCAGAAAACCGGGCTTCGGCATGACCATGCCGAAGTTGCCGACGATGGGCTCCACCAGCACCGCCGCCGTCTCGTCTCCCCAGCGTTCCAGGGCCAGCCGCAGCCCGTCCAGGTCGTTGAACGGGACCGTGACCACTTCCCGGGCGATGCTGGCCGGCACGCCGGCGCTGTCGGGGACGCCGAGGGTCGACGGGCCGGAGCCCGCGGCGACCAGCACCAGGTCCGAGTGGCCGTGGTAGCAGCCGGCGAATTTGATGATCTTGCTGCGGCCGGTGGCGGCGCGGGCGACGCGGATGGCGCTCATCACCGCTTCCGTGCCGGAGTTGACGAAGCGTACCTTTTCCAGCGACGGGATCGCTTCCTTGAGGCGGCGGGCCAGCTCGATTTCCCCTTCGGTGGGCGTGCCGTACAGCGTGCCGTTCTGCGCCGCCCGCACGATGGCTTCCGTCACCCGGGGATGGGCGTGGCCGGTGATGATCGGGCCGAAGGCGGCCAGGTAATCGATGTAGCGGTTGCCGTCCACGTCCCAGAAATAGGCGCCCTGCGCGCGCCGCATGAACACCGGGGCGCCTCCGCCCACCGCCTTGAAAGAGCGGGACGGGCTGTTCACACCGCCGGCGATGTGCCGCAGCGCTTCCCGGTACAGCCTTTCGGATTCGTCGTGTTTGGTGATCCGGTTCAACATCGGTCCCTCCGCTTTTCTTGTCACATTCCATTGTAAATTGTAAGATGAACGCGTAAAGCAAGAAAAATCAAATTCGGAGGATGACATGCCGGCCATCGAAGTCGAACGGTTGCGCAAAACGTTCAAGGTGCCCGTACACCGCGAAAGCCTGAGGGGCGCGATCATGGATCTGTTCCTGCGCCGGCACAAGGAAATCGTCGCGGTCAAGGACATCAGTTTCCGGATTCCGGAAGGGGAAATTTGCGGCTACATCGGGGAAAACGGAGCGGGCAAATCGACCACCATCAAGATGCTGGCCGGCATTTTGGTCCCGACGTCCGGGCGGGTGGAAGTGGCGGGTTACGTG
>Ga0207872_100946_pt1 | contig 10015 bp, 6 predicted proteins | sample Passage260B_FD_187372 | JGI IMG/M metagenome (GOLD analysis project Ga0207872, IMG submission 187372) | Cellulose adapted compost microbial communities from Newby Island Compost Facility, Milpitas, CA, USA - Passage2 60B (SPAdes) (version 2) ...
ATGCCGCCGAAGCAGGGCCTGTATGACCCGTGGTACGAACGGGACGCATGCGGCATGGGCTTCGTGGCGAACATTGCGGGCATCAAATCGAATACCGTCATCCGCCGGGCGCTGACCGTCCTCGAGAACATGGAGCACCGCGGCGGTCAGGGCAGCGAGCCGAACACGGGCGACGGCGCCGGCATTCTGATCCAGATTCCGCACCGCTTCTTCCGCCGGGAAATGGCGGCGCTCGGCGTCACGCTGCCGGGGGAGGGCGATTACGCCGTCGGCATGCTGTTCATGCCCCACGACGAGGCGCAGCGCGCCGAACAGGAGCGGACGATCGAGGCGATCGTGCGCGAGGAAGGCCAGGAGGTCCTCGGCTGGCGCACGGTGCCGACGAACGATGAAGGGCTGGGCCGTTCCGCGAAGGAATCGAAGCCCTTCATCCGCCAGCTGTTCATCGGCCGGGGCGCCGGCACGGAGAGGGATCTCGCGTTCGAGCGGAAGCTGTACGTGATCCGCAAGCGCGCGGAGCGGGCGATCCGGAAAAATCCCGATTTTCCCGGCGGCGACAAGTTTTATGTGGCGAGCCTGTCCTGCCGCAAAATCGTGTACAAGGGCATGCTCACGACCGAACAGCTCAGAACGTTCTATCCCGACATCATGGACGACGCGATGGAATCGGCGATCGCGCTGATCCACTCCCGGTTCAGCACGAACACGTTCCCGAGCTGGGACCGCGCGCATCCGTACCGCTATCTCATCCACAACGGCGAGATCAACACGCTGCGCGGCAACATCAACTGGATGCACGCGCGCGAGACGCTGCTCGAGTCCGAGCTGTTCGGCGACGACATCGCGAAGATCAGGCCGGTCATCGATACGGACGGTTCCGACACGGCGATGTTCGACAATGTGCTGGAGCTGCTCTATCTCGCCGGCCGGCCGCTCGCGCACGCGGCGATGATGATGGTGCCGGAGCCGTGGACGAACCACGAGAGCATGAGTCCCGAGAAGAAGGCGTTCTACGAATACCACAGCACGCTGATGGAACCGTGGGACGGACCGGCCGCGATGGCGTTCACGGACGGCGTGCAGATCGGCGCGATTCTCGACCGGAACGGCCTCCGGCCGGCGCGCTACTGCGTCACGAAGGACGGCTTCATCATCCTCGCCTCCGAACAGGGTGCGCTCGAGATTCCGCAGGAAGAGATCCTGTACAAAGACCGGCTGCGTCCGGGACGGGTGCTGCTCGTCGACACGCGGGAAGGCCGGATCATTTCCGACGAGGAAGTGAAGCGGACGATCGCGACCGAGCATCCGTACCGCGAGTGGCTGGATGAGCATATGATCAGCCTTGACGATCTGCCGGACGCGCCCGAGCTGCCGCAGCCGGACGCCGTGTCGGTCCGCGTCCGCCAGGCGGCGTTCGGCTACACCTGGGAGGAGCTGCGCAAGCTCCTCGAGCCGATGGCGAGCACGGGGAACGAACCGGTCGGCTCGATGGGCTACGACGCGCCGCTCGCCGTGCTGTCGGAGCGCCCGCAGCGTCTGTACAACTATTTCAAACAGTTGTTCGCGCAGGTGACGAACCCGCCGATCGACGCGATCCGCGAGGAGATCGTCACCTCGACCGTCACGACGATCGGGTCGGAGCGCAACCTGCTGAAGCCCGAGCCGGAGAGCTGCCGGCATGTCCGGCTGGAGACGCCGATCCTGTCGAACGAAGAGTTCGCGAAGCTGCGCCATATCCGCCGGCCGGGGCTGAAGGCGATCACGATTCCGATCCTGTTCCCCGCGGCCGAAGGGGAGAAGGGGCTGCGCGAGGCCATCGATCTCATGTGCGAGGCGGCGGACCGCGTCATCGGAAAAGGCCACAACCTCATCATCCTGTCCGACCGCGGCATCGACCGGGACAACGCGGCGATCCCGGCGCTGCTCGCCGTCTCCGCGCTGCACCATCACCTGATCCGCAACGGGACGCGGACGAAGGTCAGTCTGCTCGTCGAATCGGGCGAGCCGCGGGAAGTGCACCACTTCGCGCTGCTGCTCGGCTACGGCGCGAGCGCGATCAACCCGTACCTCGCGTTCGAGACGCTCGCCGACATGATCCGGCGCGGGATGCTCACCGGCATCACGTACGAGAAGGCGGTCCGGAACTACATCAAGGCGGCCACGAAGGGCGTCGTCAAGATTCTGTCCAAGATGGGCATCTCGACGATCCAGTCGTACCGCGGCGCGCAGATTTTCGAGGCCGTCGGGATCGCGCAGGACGTCATCGACAAGTATTTCACCTGGACGGCGTCCCGCATCGGCGGCATCGGGCTCGATACCATCGCCGAGGAGACGCTGAAGCCGCACCGGAAGGCGTTCAGTTCTCCGGCCGACGCCGAGGCGGCGCTCGACTCCGGCGGCGAATACCAGTGGCGCAGGGACGGCGAGGAGCATCTGTTCAATCCGGAGACGGTCCATACGCTGCAGCTCGCGACGCGGACGAACGACTACCGGCTGTACAAACGGTACTCCAAGCTGGTCGAGGGCGAGCCGGAGACCCGGCGCACGCTCCGCTCGCTGCTCAGGTTCAAGAGAGGCAATCCGATTCCGATCGAGGAGGTCGAGCCGGTCGAATCGATCGTGAAGCGCTTCAAGACCGGCGCGATGTCCTACGGCTCGATCAGCAAGGAGGCGCACGAGGCGCTCGCGATCGCGATGAACCGGATCGGCGGCAAGTCGAACACCGGCGAGGGCGGCGAAGACCCGCGGCGCTACGTGCCGGATCCGAACGGCGACTCCCGCCGCAGCGCGATCAAGCAGGTCGCGTCGGGCCGGTTCGGCGTGACGAGCCTGTACCTGGTGAACGCCGACGAGATCCAGATCAAGATGGCGCAGGGCGCGAAGCCGGGCGAGGGCGGCCAGCTGCCGGGGCGCAAGGTGTATCCGTGGATCGCGGAAGTGCGCGGCTCGACGCCGGGCGTCGGCCTCATCTCGCCGCCGCCGCACCATGACATCTATTCGATCGAGGATTTGGCCGAACTGATCCACGACCTGAAGAATGCGAATCCGCGCGCGCGCATCAGCGTGAAGCTCGTCTCCGAAGTCGGCGTCGGCACGATCGCGGCCGGCGTCGCGAAGGGCCGCGCGGACGTCATCCTGATCAGCGGTTACGACGGCGGCACCGGCGCGTCGCCGGTCACGTCGATCCGCCACGCGGGGCTGCCGTGGGAGCTCGGCCTCGCGGAGACGCATCAGACGCTGATGCTGAATGACCTGCGCGGCCGCGTCACCGTCGAGGTCGACGGCAAGCTGATGACCGGCCGGGACGTCGCGATCGCGGCGCTGCTCGGCGCGGAGGAATTCGGGTTCTCGACGGCACCGCTCGTCGTGCTCGGATGCGTCATGATGCGCGTCTGCCACCTCGACACGTGCCCGGTCGGCATCGCGACGCAGAATCCCGAGCTGCGGAAGCATTTCATGGGCAGTCCGGACTACGTCGTCAACTACATGCGTTTCGTCGCGCAGGAGCTGCGCGAGATCATGGCCGGGCTCGGCTTCCGGACCGTCGACGAGATGGTCGGCCGCGTCGACATGCTGGAGACGGACGAGGCGGCGCTGTACGGCAAGCGCAAGGGGCTGGATCTCTCGGCGCTGCTCCATCGGCCTCGACTCCCGGCGGACGCGCCGCGCCGCTGCGTGCAGGCGCAGAACCACGGCCTCGAGGAGTCGCTTGACGCGCGCGAGCTCATCCCGCGCGCGATGCCCGCGCTCGAACGGCGCGAGCCGGTCTTCGCCTCGCTTCCGATCCGCAACACGAACCGGGTCGTCGGGACGATGCTCGGCTACGAGGTGACGCGCCGCTACGGCGCGGAGGGGCTTCCGGAGGACACGATCCGGTTCCACTTCACCGGGTCGGCGGGCCAGAGCTTCGGCGCGTTCCTGCCGCGCGGCATCACGCTGTTGCTGGAGGGCGACGCGAACGACTACGTCGGCAAGGGGCTGTCCGGCGGCAAGCTGATCGTCAAACCTTCGCCGAAGGCGACGTTCAAGGCGGAGGAGAACATCATCATCGGCAACACGGCGCTGTACGGGGCGACCGGCGGCGAGGCGTACATCCGCGGCATCGCCGGCGAGCGGTTCGCGGTGCGCAACAGCGGCGCCTGCGCCGTCGTCGAGGGCGTGGGCGACCACGGCTGCGAATACATGACCGGCGGGCGCGTCGTCGTCCTCGGCCGGACCGGGCGGAATTTCGCGGCCGGCATGTCGGGCGGCATCGCGTACGTGTACGACGAGGATGGCGATTTTCCGGCCCGGTGCAATTTCGAGATGGTCGGGCTTGAGGCGCTGGAAGGCAGGGAGAGCGAGGAAGTGCGGGCGATGATCCGCCGCCATGCGGAACTGACGGACAGCGAACGGGCGCGCGAGATTCTGTCCGACTGGGAGACATCCCGCGAGAAGTTCGTCAAGGTCATCCCGAAGGACTACAAGCGGATGCTCGAACGGATCGCGGACATGCACCGGCGCGGATTGACCGGGGAAGAGGCGCTGATGGCCGCGTTCGAGGCGAACGCGCGCGATCTGGCCCGCGTCGGCGGAAACTGAACGAAGCCGGCATGAGACATGCGCATGACCGCATTCCGCGGCATGCGCATGTTTGCTTGACGGCCGGTTCTTCACCCGTTCTCCGGCACCGTCATTCGCCGCGCATGCTCCGTTCGGCGCGGACGAACGCGATGAAGCGACGCGTCTCTTCGGGCGTAAGTTTGCGCCCGTCGACCGAAAGCGTGAACTTGGACATGATCTCCTCGTCCGACAGTTCGAGGGAATCGACGAATTCGCGGACGTCCGGACTGAGCGGCGGATTGGGCACGTTCGTCCGGCCGACCAGATAGTCGATCGAGATATTGAACAGATCGGCAAATTTCGTCAACGTCTCGGTATCGGGCTCGCGGCGGTTTTTCTCGTAATGGGAAAGCGCCGCGCGGGATATGCCGATCGCCGCAGCCGTTTGCTCCTGTGTCCAGCCCCGTTCTTCGCGCAGTTTCGCAAGTCGGCTACCGATGTTCATGCTCATCCCCCTAAAGTAACGCTTATCCCGGATTTGTTCATGGCGTGGATCATGCAGCGACTGGAGTCACACTGCCGGTGCGGCGCCATAGAGCAGCATCCATATACATAACGTAACATTTTTCAACAGGCAGTACAAGGAACTTGTCGGTACAGTCTCATGGAAAATGGACCGCCGGATGGAGGCGGCAGCGCACGGTTCCGACAAAAGGGTACAGCGGAAGCGGGAATTCGGGATTGACACGGCGCGATAAATGTCATAAATTATAAACGTGAGGATACGAAATGTATCCAAAGTGTGACTATCGCTACAATTCGAAGCTTATCCGTGGTGCGGAACGTGGCGCTCCATAGTGTAACGAGTCGGGGAATTTCGAACCTTTCGGGTAAAGGAGTGTTACGGCGATGGAGACCGGGCAATTTTACTGCGTCGGTTGCCAGGAACTGAAGGATGCGGTGTTCGGCCACCGGGTGTTCAAGACGGGGTATTTCCGACTCGTCTATCCGCTCGGGTTCTGTCTCGTCTGCCAGAGCGGGGAACGGACGGTCCGGCCCGCCGAGGCCGCCGGCGGTCCCGGGACGGTCTTCGAGCCGCAGGACGACCCGCCGCGGACTTCTCCCGCCGCGCTCCCCGAGGGCATCGAGCGCCCCGCCGTCCGGCAGGCCGCGGTCTGATTCGGACGGCGTCGCAGCGGACGACTCCGGCCGCCATTCGGCCGGAGTATTTTTGTGCAAAGACGTGACCCGGCTGCCATTCAACCGGGAATTTTTTGGCGCAAAGACGCGATCCGGTGGCTATCCGGCCTGAGTTTTTTGTGCAAAGAAGCGGGTCCGGCCGCCATTCGGCCGGGATTTTTCTGTGCAAAGACGCGCCCCGGTCGCCATTCGGCCTGAGTCTTTTTGTGCAAAATGGTATATCGCGAGAAACCTGTACCGTGCTGATCCGTTTGAATAATGGGAATCATGTATTTCGGGATCCCAGACGATGGAGGAGGATTCGGTGTTGGAACGGCACAGGAGCGGCGCGGAGCCGGTCGTGCGGCTCGTGAACGTGACGAAGCGGATCGGCAATCGCACGATCATCGACAATCTGACGTTCGACGTGCCGCCGGGTGAAGTGTTCGGTTTTCTCGGGCCGAACGGATCGGGGAAGACGACGACGATCCGCATGATGGTCGGCCTGATGCGAATCACGTCGGGTGAAATTTACATCGCGGGCCGAAGCATCCGGACCGAATTTGAAGCCGCGGTGCGCCAGGTCGGCGCCATCGTGGAAAATCCGGAGATGTACAAATTCCTGACCGGTTACCAGAACCTGGTCCACTATGCGCGGATGATCCCCGGGATCGGGAAGCGGCGGATTGACGAGGTCGTCGAGCTCGTCGGCCTGTCCGCGCGCATTCACGACAAGGTCAGGACGTATTCCCTCGGGATGCGGCAGCGGCTCGGGGTGGCACAGGCGATTCTGCACCGTCCGGCGCTGCTCGTCCTGGACGAGCCGACGAACGGGCTCGATCCGGCCGGCATCCGCGAGCTCCGGGATTATCTGCGCCATCTCGCGCAGCATGAGGGCACGACCGTGTTCGTCTCGAGCCACCTGCTCTCGGAGATGGAGCTGATGTGCGACCGCGTCGCCATCATCCAGCAGGGCCGCCTGATCGATGTGCGGCCGATCCGCCGCGACGCCGAAGGCACGGAGAAGCAGGAAATCCTGTTCGAAGTCGACCGGCCCGACGCGGCCTCGGCGGCGCTGGGCGGCGCCGTCCTGCGGACGGAATCCGGCGGCGTCGTGGTGAGCGCCGGGCGGGAGGAGGCGGCCGACTTCAACGCCCGGCTGGTCGCCGCGGGCGTGCGCGTATACGGCATCCGGACCGTGACGAAGTCGCTGGAAGAACAGTTCCTCGAAGTGACGGGAGGCGGTCCTGTTGGCTGATTTCCTGAATCTCGTCCGGAACGAGAACATGAAGATCTATCGGCGGGTCCGGACATGGATCATGCTGGCGATCACGCTGATGATCCCGCTGTTCATCGCGATCGGCGGTCTGTCGCTCGATGACTCGCCCAATATGTGGTTCTATTCCCGGGTCGATATTGACGTCACGTCATGGCTCATCACGACGTTCGCCGTCGTGATCGCGGCGGACATCGTCGCGGGTGAATTTTCGGGCGGCACCATCAAGTTGCTGCTGATCCGGCCCTGGACCCGCTCGAAGATCCTGTTGTCGAAGTACATCGCGTTGCTCCAGTTCGTGCTGTTCTTCCTGGCATCGTTCTTCCTCTTCTCGCTGCTCGTCAACGCGCTGTTGCTCGGGGCGGACGACGGAACGAGCATTCTGCCGGCGGATGGGAAATGGCGGAATCCGTTCGCCTGGCTGGCGGCCGTTTACGGGTTCAATCTGATCGAGATCGTCGTCACGGTAACGATGGCGTTCATGATCTCCTCCGTTTTCCGGTCCGGCTCCCTCGCGATCGGGTTGTCGATTTTCATGCTGCTGGGCGGATACATGCTGTCCGGCATCCTGTCGCTTGTTGACAAGCCGTGGGTCGATTACATCCTGTTCATGAATTTCGGGCTCGCCGGTTACGTTAACGGGATGACGCCGATTGAAGGACGGCCGATCGGCTTCTCCCTCGCCGTACTGGCCGGCTATTACGTCTGCTTCATCGCGCTGTCCTGGTTCGTGTTCAACCGCCGCGACGTGGCGTCCTGACCGCGACTCGCGCTGGAACTGGTCCGCGTGACCGAGCTCGCGGCGCTGTCCGCCGCCCCGTGGATGGGCCGGGGCGACAAGAACGCGGCGGATGCCGCGGCGACGGAAGCGATGCGGCGCATGTTCGATTCCGTCTCGATCCGCGGCACCATCGTCATCGGCGAGGGCGAGATGGACGAGGCGCCGATGCTCTACATTCGGCGCAAGCGGATGGATGCGCATGCGCAAGAAGCCTTCGGTACCGCTTGAAGCGGTGGCCGAAGGCTTCCGATTTTCGACCGGCATGCCGGGCGTCCGTTCCCGTGGCCCGGGCTGCCGTCCCGTCTTGCGTGCGGTGCGGCCGCCCGATCCGCCGTCGGCAGCGCTATCGTCCCCCTTCGGCCGCGCCGGGGCCTGCCCTTCGCCGAATGTCCGGCTTCCGCCGCGTGACGGCCGCATTCCCGCCGCCCGGGCCGCGGTCCGGCATTACCTGCCGACCGGAAGCGCCGGGTCCGCCACCGGCTTCGGCCGTCCGACGTATTTTGCCGGCGCGTTGCCGAAGATGATCCAGGCGTGCGGGATGAAGCGGAACGTCAGCGTCACGACGAGCCAGGACAGGGTGAGCGCAAGGACGAACCCGCCGGCATACCACAGGTGGAACCAGGGATGCGCGCTAACCGGGAATTGCCGGTAGACGAGCAGGAACAGCGGATGAATGAGATAAATGCCGAAGCTCATGATGCCGAGATGATTGAACAGACGGACGACAAGCGCGTCCTTGTTCCACTGCCGCAGCATGAAGGCGATCTGGATCAGGACGAGGGCGGTGAAGAACGTGTGCAGATTCCAGAGCAATTCGTACCAGAGCGAGTTGAACCAGCGTCCGTCATGTCGCGCGAGGTACCAGATCCATACATGGCCAAGCCCGAACCCCAGCCATCCGGCCCACAGCAGGGCCCAGGTCGGGGCGCGCCACGACTTGAGCTTGGCGACGGACGGCTTCAGCCATTCCCGGATCCGGTCGAAATGAATGCCGAAGAAGGCGCCGGTGAAATAATAGGCGAAATAGCTGAACGCCCAGCTTCCCTTGTTCGGCACGGACAGCCAGTAATGGTTGAGCAGCACGAAGCCCCATTGCACCGCGAAGCCGATCGGGATGAGCCACTTCGTGAGGCGGGCCCATCGTTTGAACGCGAAGAGCAGCAGCGGGAACAGCACGTAGAACTGCACGCTGATGAACACGAAGTACAGGTGGGCGTACGCCTTGCCCGTGAGCAGCTTGGTGGTGTAGCTGTAAAGCGTGTCTTCCAAGGACCGCGACGGATAGTACAGGAAGTGCAGCAGCAGGAAGTACCCCGTCGAGAACACCAGGTAAGGAAGCAGGATGTACATCAGCCGCTTTTTGTAAAAGCTCCCGATGAGATGGCGATCCAGCGGCCGGTCATAATAGGTGTAGAACAGGACGAGACTGCTGAGCAGGATGAACGTCGGCGTGCCGAATTTGAAGAAGATGTTGGCGAAATTGTACAGCGGATAAAGGGACGACTCCAGCGTCTCCGTGACCGCGTTCGAGGTGGAGTGCACCATGAGCACGCCGATGATCGCGAAGGCGCGCACCAGGTTGATCTCGTCGATTCTTTCCTTCGGTTTCATGTCGGGACATCCTCCCATTGGTGGAGAAAACATGGTCGACCGGCTTACGGTCCACTATACCACAAATTCCCGCCGGCGGTCACCGGTTCCGGAGCGTCCGATGCGAAGGTGCAATGAGTCTGGCCCGCGCGTGCGGCCTTTATCCGTTCCGGATTTCGGACGTGATGCGGAACGCTTCATCCGCCGCCAGAATCGTCTCCTCGATGTCCGCTTCGGTATGGGCGACGGTCAGGAACCACGCTTCGTATTTCGACGGCGCGAGGCAGACGCCGCGGTCGAGCATGGCACGGAAGAACGCGGCGAACGCCTCGCCGTCCGTGTCCTGCGCCTCGGCGTAGTTCGTGACCGGATGGTCGCAGAAATGCGTCGAGAACGCGCCGCGGACCCGGTTGATCGTGAGCGGCACGCCGTGCTTCGCCGCGGCCGCGGCGAGCCCCTCCGTGAGCCGCGCGGCGAGCGCGTCCATTCGCTCGTAGACGCCGGGCTCGCGGAGCACGTCGAGGCAGGCCAGCCCGGCGGAGATCGAGGCGGGGTTGCCCGCCATCGTGCCGGCCTGGTACGCCGGGCCGAGCGGCGCGACCTGTTCCATGATCTCCTTCCTTCCGCCGTAGGCGCCGATCGGCAGG
>Ga0207872_100948_pt1 | contig 9992 bp, 7 predicted proteins | sample Passage260B_FD_187372 | JGI IMG/M metagenome (GOLD analysis project Ga0207872, IMG submission 187372) | Cellulose adapted compost microbial communities from Newby Island Compost Facility, Milpitas, CA, USA - Passage2 60B (SPAdes) (version 2) ...
CCCAGCCGCGTCCGGACGCGGCGGACTCCGCCGCGAGCTCGGCCGCCCAGGCGGCCGCCCAGGCCGAAGGGACGCCCCCGGGCAGCGCGTCGCCGGCCCGCAGGGGCCGGCCGTCCGCACCGCCGAAACCGGCGCGGATGTCGGTGCCGCGCCCGCCGAGCACCGGCGGCACGTCGATGCCGCCGGCGACCGCGAGATACGCGCGGCAGCCCCGCGCGGCGCGGCCGAAGCGGATCACCGTCCCGCGCCGCACCCACACCGGACGCCGCAGGGGCAGCCGCTCGCCGTCCGCGGTCGGCTCCATTCCGGCGCCCGTCACCGCGATGAGCAGGTCGTCCGCCGCTTCCAGCTCGGCGCCCGCCAGCGTCATCTCCAGCGCGGCGGCCCGCTCGGGGTTTCCGACGAGCAGATTCGCGGTCCGGAGCGCGATCTCGTCCATCGCGCCGCCCGCGCCGACGCCGATCGCGCGGTATCCGGGCCGGCCGCCGTCCTGCACCGTCGTCAGCAGCCCGGGCGACCGGACGATGAGGACCGGCCGCGCCGTTTCCTTCCGGACGGCCGCGCCGGAGGCCCGAATGTCCGCTTCGGGTTCCGCTCTTGTCGCGCCGGACGCGTCAACCCGGACGCCCCCTCCGTCCGCGCGTGCGAAATCCGCCGCGTCGGGCGGTTCGCCGCCACCGGGCGTTCCGTCCGGCCCGTCTTCCCGTTCCGCGCCGGAGCCCGTCCCGACGGGCACGAACCGGACGATGTCGCCGGCGCGCAGCAGCGACGGTTCGGCGGCGTGCGGATCGAACAGCTTCAGATCGGTCCGGCCGATAATCTGCCAGCCGCCTGGCGATTCAAACGGATAGACGCCGGTCTGCACGCCCGCGATGCCGACCGACCCGGCCGGAACGCGCCGCCGCGGCGAAGCGAGGCGGGGCTGCGCAAGCCGCTCCGGCAGCCCGCTCAAATACGGAAAACCCGGCATGAATCCGATCATCGCGACCGTGTAGCGCGCGGACGCGTGCGCCTCGATGAACGCCCGCGGTTCCATGCCGGCCCGCTCCGCGCACGCTTCCAGATCCGGGCCGTACGCTCCGCCGTAGCGCACCGGAATTTCGATCAAGCGCGGCTCCGCCCCGGCTTCGCCGTCGCCGCTTTCCGACGCGCGATGCAGCGCCGATTCCACGTATTGCCATACCGTGTTTCCGCCGCCTTCATCCGGTGCCGTCTCCGCCGCGGCCGCGGGATCATAGATCACCGTCACCGTGTCGTAAGCGGGAACGATGTCGACGACCCACGGCAGCCGCGCCAACGCGATCCGGGCCGCGCACGCCGCCGGGCCGCGCTCCGTCTCCGCGCCGCCCTCCCATACGGCCACAGCCGCCCGATCGCCCGCAGGCACCCATCGCATCCCGCTCTCCACCCCGCTCTCCGCCGTTTCGCTTCACCGCCCCGCACAGGCGGCGTCATCCCTCCCGCGCGCCGCCGGCCGAGCGCGTTCGCCCCCGCCGTCGGCGCCGCAAACCCGGGAAGCATCCGTTCCTCACATGCATCCACTTTAACAGTTTCCTTTATTTTCATCCCGCTGTCCATAAGTCCCGGGCCGCATGTTTCATCTTCCGCATCGGCGCCGTTTTCGCGCTTGAGCCGCATCGCGGACGTCGCTCATGCGGCCGGAAAGCCGGCGCGACCGCGGCTCGTCCGCGCCACGCCGGATTCCCGCCGTTCAGCCGCGCTCCCCTCGCGGAATTCGCGGCCGCCGTTTGCCTTTCATCCGCTCCGGGTTCGCCCGCCGCAACGACAAAACGGCTCCGCGGGAATCCGTCCCGCGAAGCCGTCCGTTCAGATGCGTTCCAGACCATACGCCGTAAGCACCGACAGTTCCAGATGCTGAAGTTCCTCCAGCAGGGCGCGGGCCGCGTCGCTCCCCCGTCCCTCCACCTGCGCCTCCACCGCGTCAACGAACAGGAACGGGTCCCATTCCCCGGCGACCGCCAGCCTGCCGATCAACCGGTCCGCTTCCGAAGCTTCGGCCCCGCCTTCGGACCGGAACGCCGCCGGTTTCTCGCCCGCCGCTTCCCGCAGCCGTTCCATCGCCGGATGCCGGCCGACCCTCCGGAACCAGTATTTCGCGTTCCAATAGTCGCCCTCCATCCGGTGCATGATGCCGTGCCAATAGCTGCCCGTCGCGTTCCCGATGCCCTGGGAGATCGCGTGCGAACGGTCGAGATTGCCGTTCCACAGGAGCAGGCCCGAGACGACCGCCCGCGCGTCCGGATCGCCGCCGGCTTCCGCCAGCAGCGCGCCGATCGCCTCGTCCGCCTCCGGATCCAGGGGACCCGCGGGCCTCAAAGGCAGCAACGGCCTGCGCGCTTCCAGTTTGGTCCGCCATGCTTCGGCTTTCGCTTTCAGGTTCACGCCGCACTCCCCTCCCGGCTTGTGCGAAAGTTCGGACCGGCCGTCAGTTCCGCACCGTCTCCGGCGTCGTCAGCCGGTCGTAGAAGTCGACCACCATGTCCTTGTCCGGCGAATTGCGCAGGGCCATCGCCGAGCGCGGATGCTCGTCCAGCAACCCGGTGATCATGTACGGAATGATGTAGCCCCACTCCTCCTTCTCCCGGAGCGGAATCATGTGTTTCTCGATCATCTGCAGCACCGGGCGCACTTCATACTTCGGATTTTTCAGCTTCGCGACGAGCAGCTCGGTCGGGCAGTTGCCCGCCGCGCGCCCCATGCCGTAGACGGAGGAATCCAGCAGCTCCACCCCTTTGCCGGCCGCGAGCAGCGTGTTCGCGAAGGCGAGCTGCAGGTTGTTGTGCATGTGGGCGCCGAGCCGCTTGTGCGGCAGATGTTTCTGGAACAGATCGACCAGGAAATTCACGTCGTCGGGCAGCAAGCTGCCGTACGAATCGACGATGTAGACGATGTCGACCGGGCTGTACGCGATCATCCTGAACGCTTCGACGAGCTGGTTCTCGAGCACGTTCGAGAGCGCCATGATGTTCAGCGTCGTCTCGTAGCCCCGCTTGTGGAACACTTCGACGAGCCGGAGAGCCTTGTCCACATCCTGGATGTAGCAGGCGACGCGGATCAGGTCGAGCAGGCTTTCCTCCCTCGGCAGGATGTCGTTCTCGTCCACGCGGCCGACGTCACACAGCGCAGACAGCTTCGTCTCGCCCTTCTGCGGAATGACCTCGCGCAGGAACCTGTCGTCGAGGAACCGCCACGGCCCAGCCGAATCGGCGCCTTTGAGCAGCTTCGGCGAGTTCTTGTACCCGATCTCCATATAGTCGACGCCGGCTTCGTTCAACCAGCGGTACAGATCCCGGACAAACTCGACGCTGAAATCCCAGTTGTTCACGAGCCCGCCGTCGCGGATCGTGCAGTCGAGAATCTTGCAGTGGCTGGTGTTGGTCGTCATGGGCATCGAACAACTCCTTCGCGTTACGATCTATAATTAATTCCCCATCATACGACAAAACCAGCCGCAACGCAAAGCATTTTTGTATAAGGAACCGTCCGCAACCGTTCCCGCACGATCCGCGCCCCCGATCATCCGCTCCGCATGTCCGATCCTGCGGTATTGCCGGGATCCGCCCGGCCTCCCCGGCATCCGGCTTCCACGACCGGCGCATGAAGGTCATGACGGCCGTGCCGCGCAAACGCCTCCCGGGCGCGGCCCGCAGACGCGACGGCATGGGAAAACGCATCACGGAGCCGCGGATCGCCGGCGTTGACGGCCCGTTTTCCCGCGGCTACAATCATACCAAAATCAAGCCGGAAAGGAAGGTGCCGCATGTCCGAAATTTACGACATCGAAGTCACCACGATCGACGGCCGAAACCTCGTCCTGAAGGAATACAAAGGCAAGGTGATGCTCATCGTCAACACCGCCAGCAAATGCGGATTCACGCCGCAATACGCCGGACTGGAGAAGCTGTACCGGCAGTACCGGGACCGGGGGCTGGTCGTGCTCGGCTTCCCGTGCAACCAGTTCGCCGGCCAGGAGCCGGGAGACGAGAACGAGATCGCGTCGTTCTGTTCGCTCAACTACGGCGTCACGTTCCCGATGTTCGCCAAGATCGACGTGAACGGCCCGAACCGGCATCCGCTGTACCGGTATCTCATCGGCCAAAGGCCCGGGCTGTTCGGATCGGGAAGCATCAAATGGAATTTCACGAAGTTTCTCGTCGACCGTGAAGGACGGGTCGTCAAGCGGTTCGGGCCGGCGGTGAAACCGGAGAAAATCGAGGCGGACATCGTGAGGCTCTTGTGATCGCGCATGCATGTGATCGCACGCGAGACGACGCCCTGGAACGACATCACCGTCTATGAGACGGGCGCGCTGTTCGGCATGACGGGACGATTCCGCTGCCTCAAATTCGCCGACGAGGCGGTGCAGGGGGCGATCGACCTGAGAAACCCCGGCCGGGTCGTGCTCGAATATCCCCGGGCGATCCTTCATCTGCTGGAGCGGAACGCGCCGGACTTCGGGCGGGCGTTCATGATCGGCCACGGGATCGGCACCATCCCGGCGCAATATCCCGAAAGCGCGTTCACCGTCGCCGAGATCGACGGGCGGGTCGCCGCCGTCAGCCGGGAATATTTCGGCTATCCGTGGCGCAACGTCGTGATCGGCGACGGACGCATGCTGCTGCAGGCCGAGCCGCCGGCTTCGCTCGACGCCGTCCTGATCGACGCGTTCACGAAGGACGGCACGCCCGTGCACCTGGCGTCGGTCGAATGCTTCGAGGCGGCCGCGGACAGGATGCGCGGCCGGGGGCTTCTGATCGTCAACCTGACGGGCCGCGCGCGCGGCGACCGCCGGATCGCGTCCGTCCACGCGGCGCTGGCGATGGCCTTCCGCCATACCGCCGCCTTCTTCCTTCCGGCATCGCCCGGACGTCCGTACGGCAACGTGCTGCTCGCGGGCAGCGGACGGCCGATCGCGTACGCGCCGGACGGCATGGCCGGGTTCCGACCGTTCGTCCCGGAGCCCGGATATCCGATGCGGGACCGCCGCTAGGACGCCGATCTCCGCCCGTTCGTCCCGGAGCCCGGATATCCGATGCGGGATCGCCGCCAGACGCCGATCTCCGCCCGTTCGTCCCGGAGCCCGGATATCCGATGCGGGACCGCCGCCAGACGCCGGCCTCCGGACCCCTGCCCCGGCGGATCGGTCTGCCGCCCGGCAACGGGCGCCGTCGGCATATCGCCGCTTCGGCCCGGCAACGGACGCCCGCCGCGCGCCTGACCCTCCGCACCCTCCGACTGTCACGACTCCAGTTTCACGATGAGCGCGTTGCTGAGCAGCCGTCCCGGTTTCGTCAAATATTTGCCGTTATAATAGAGGCCGCTCGACGCGCCGCCGTCGAGGTTCATCGCCTGCCAGGCGCCCGCCTGCAGCATGATCTCCGCAAGCTGCGGAATCGTTGCCGCCGGAACCGTGACGAGGATCAACCGGTGGTCGCGCGTGATGCCGAGGGCGCTGCGCGCGCCGCTGTTCGTCAGAATCTTCGGATCCTTGAATCCTTCCCCCTCGACGTCCAGATCCACCTTGCCGTTCCGCACGAGACGCGGTCCCGCCTGCACCGCGCCGTCGATGCCGTCCGCCCGGATGAGTTCCGGCATGTCGAGACCATCCGCGATCTCCGCCAGATGGTTGCGGTCGTAGATGAAGGTGGCGCGGCGGAAAGAATCCCCGCGGTTCAGCACCTCGCCGTCATTGAGCAGCCATCCGTAGGGCTTCTTGATCTCCGATTCGGTATAGGCGTCGAAGAACGCGCCGTTGATGGCCACCATTGCGCCGTGGCGCTTCGCCATCGCGCTCAATTCTTCCGTTCGTCCGGCCTCGCCGCCGGCCACCACCACATCGAGCTCGACGCGCGGATCCATGAGCGCGATCGTGACCGTCTGCGCCTTGATCCGTTTGTTGCCGACCTTGAATTCGCGCGTCTCGTGGACGATCGGCGGATCGTCCTTCCGGATCGAATCGAGCGGCACGACCGGCAGACGGAACTCGCCGTCCCCGCTTGCGATTCGCACCGCGCCCGCGTCCTGCTGCCATTCGATCGAAAGACCCAGTGCCCGGCCCGCGAACCCGAGCGGCACGTAGGTCACACCGTCCCGCAGGAACGGCGGAGCGTCGAGCGGCACCGTTTCGCCGTCGACGACCGCCCCGGTCCGGCCGGCATACAGCACGATCTCGACGCCGTCCTTGGTCAGGACGACCCGCTGTTCCTCCGGATGCCACGAGACCGACGCGCCGGCGTATTCGCCGAGCAGCCGGAGCGGGACGTACGTCCGGCCGCCGTCCAGATACGCGAATGATTTCGGCACGGCGAGAAGGGGCGTTGCCGGAGCGGCGCACAGCCAGATTGCCGCGATCAACGTGATGACCCGGATGCGGAAGTCTTTGCCCGATATCTTCAACGCCGATCAGCTCCGTATTCTGGTATTGCTTCAACACTCATCCATCTATATCGGACAAATGACCCGCAAATTCGAGGCGGCGGTTCGTCTGCCCACGGCGGCGAAGCGTCCGCGGGCGCCCTGTCTGTTCGGCGGCGAAGCGTTCGCGGACAGCCCGTCTGCCGCACGGCGACGGAAGGTTATCGGATAACGTGTCTGCCGCGCACCGGCGAACCGTTCGCGAACATCCCATCATCCGCACGCCGGCGAAATATCCGCGGACTGCTCGTCTGCCCACGGCGGCGAAGCGTCCGCGGGCGGCTCGTCTGCCGCACGGCCGGGAAGCGGCCTCTCTTCCGCACGGCGGCGCGCTGCCGAATCGCCGTCTCCTTCATCGGAACGCGACAACCCAACCCCCGCGCCTCAACGGAGCGGCAGGTATGCGACGGTATAACGCCTGCCCGGCTCGATTGCCATTTCATATCGGCCATCGCCCAGCGGCCGGATCTCCCCTTCCTCGCAGACCGGCCGCCCGGCGCTGGCGAACACGAGCGTTCCCCGTCCGTGCGTGCTTTCCACGCGGATCCGGCGCCGGTCCATCGCCACCGCGATCCGGCCTCCGGGCGTCGGCACCGTCCCTTCCATGCGCTCCAGATCGCCGAGTTTCGGCTCGACGCGATAGGCCGCGTAACCGGGAGCGGTCGGGACGACGCCGAGGAAATACCGGCCGAAGAGATACACCGGCCCCGCTCCCCAAGCATGGCACAGGCTTTTGCCGAACGGCATGCCGTACATCCCGTAATGCGCGTCGTCGGATAGCGACGGATCATACTCCTCCCAGAAGGTCGTCGCTCCCAGCCGGATCATGCCGCCCCAGTAATCCCGGATCTCCCGCAGCACCCGATCGTGCAGACCGGCCTCGCAGAGCGCCGCCATCTCGTGGAATCGCATGTACGGCGTGCGGATCGCGGGCACTTCCGGGTTCAGCAGGACGCGGCGGATGACGCTTTCGCGCTGTTCCGGCGCGAGATAGCCGAAGATCAGGGCGAACATGTTCGCGTGCCGGGTCAGTTCCGGCCGATTGGCGCCGTCCACCCGGCGATGCGCAAGACCGCCCCGTTCGTCGTCCCAGAACAGCCGGATCGTCTTCTCCCGGATCTCCTCGGACAATGATCCGTAGCGTTCGGCGGCGGCTTCGTCCCCCGCCAGTTCCGCGAACGCGCGCATCGCTTCCAGACTCCGTGCGAACAGGAGCTGGATCGTGCTGACGGCTCCCGTGTTCTCGATGTCCGCCCAATCGACGAACACCCAGTCCCCCGGGCGGCCGACGAGGAACCCTTCCGCATCCCGCTGCTGCAGGCAGCGATCCATCAGCGTGACGGCCCGGTCCCAATATTGGCGGATGAACGCCGCGTCCCCGGTGTACAGGTAATAATCGTGAAGCGAAATGAACCAGTAGAGCGAATAGTCGAGGATCGTGTTGATATGCTTGACGACCGGATCCTTGCCCCTGAGCGCGACGAGCGTCCTGCGCGTCACATCCGTGTCGAAGAAGCTGTAGTAGTTCATCAGGAACGCCTGATACGCGTCGCCCGACCAGACCCAGAAATCGCGCTTGATCCCGTCCAGGAAAAATTCCCGCGTGTTCAGGTGCAGCGTGTACAACGCCGTCCGCTGGATCTCTTCAATCAGCGGATCGGAGCAGGCGAACGACCCCCGGTATTCGACCGGCACATACTCGTACATCATGGACACACGGTCCCATTCCACGCCGGGATCGGCCTGGATCATGACATAGCGGAAGGCCCTGGGTTCCTCCAGCGTGAACACGCCGTCCTCCGCGCGGCCGCGCGCCTCCTCCGCGCCGAACCGGTCGAGATGACAGCAATGCTCCGGCGACAGGGCTTCCGCCCGCGACTCGCCGTAATACACGCTCACCCTGCCCGCTCCCTTCAGACCGTGAAACCGCAGGCGGCCGAACGTTTCCCGGCCGAAATCGAGCAGCGGGAATCCGTCCCGGATTTCGACGGTCTCCGGGTCCCGGGGCTCCTCCGCGAGCCGGAATTTCGACGGCCGGTTCTCCGGCGAATCGAAGATCCAGGAGGCGGCGGGCCGCCAATCGTCCTGGTAGGAATCCGCCTCCCACGCGGAGCTCGTGCGTACGTTCTCCCCTTCGATCAGCAGCGCGGGAATTTCCGCGTCGTTGAACACGCAGACCGTGATCTCGTGCCGCCCGGCGGGCAGCGTGATCCGGTGATCGGCATAACGGTAATTGTCTTTGCCGTCGAGATAGAGGGAAAACGTCCCCTCCGACCAGATCCGGATCGTCTCCTCATGCGGAGAATCATACGTGAAGCGGAACCGGACGTTCGAATAGTGGCGGTCCAGCCGCCAGAAGGCCGGATACATGACGCCGCGCGACCGGCGCCGCACCGACACCTTCTCGTGAAGCCGGATCTCGAAATCGCCCGGATACCAAATCCAGACCGCCCGCGGCGGATTGGCCGATTGCGTCATAACGAAACCTCCTTCCGGAAGATTAGCGGATAACTTGATTGTATCCCGGCCGGACGATAAACTCAGGGGAGATTCGTGACATTTGCGGGGGCGAAAGTGACAGGTGATGTTCCGATGAAGACGACGCCGGACCGGGATCGCTCCGTTCACGCCGAATCGGGGAAATCCGCGAAAACCTTCGTCCGACGCTCACCCGCCGGCGAGCATTTCCGCGGGTCGTTCCCGCTGTTCGTGAACCGGTTCCGGGAAGGGTTCGAGCTGACGATCCACGACCATGACTATCTGGAACTGGTCTATGTGATGGCCGGAGAAGGCTTCCATCATATCGGCGGACGGATCGAACGGGTGTCGAAGGGGCAGCTCTATGTGCTGCCCGTCGGCACTTCGCATGTCCTCCGTCCCGGGGGCGCGTCGGGCGCGAACAGCCCCCTCGTGTACAACCTCTGCGTCCGCCCCGATTTCCTGGAGGAATGGAAAGACCGGCTGTCGCGCCACGGGGGAGCGCCCTGGTGGGAGATGTTCGAGCTTGAGCCCGGGGATTTTCTGAAGCTGGAAGACAGGGACATGCGACTTGGCCGCATCTTCGAACGGCTTCACCGGGAGTTCGAGGCGCGCGAACCGGGCTATGAGGCCGCCATGTTCGCGCTCGCGCTCGATCTGTTCGTCCGGCTGTACCGCGCGGTCCGCCCCGGCCGGCCCGCGGATTCCGGTCGGAGCCGAACGCCGCGCGACGCGGAAATCCGGGAGCTGATCGCCCGCATCGATGAACGGATCGCGGAACCGCTGTCCCTGGATCGGCTGGCGACGGCCCACGGCGTAAGTTGCCGCCATCTCATCCGGCTGCTCAAGCGGCATACGGGGATGACCTTCTCCGAATATGTGCGCAACCGGCGCATCGAACTGGCCTGCCGGCTGCTGCTCGAGACGGATCTCAAGATCGAGGCGGTTGCGCGCAACGCGGGTTACCGCGATGTCCAGCATTTTCGCCGCATGTTCCGGAAGCTCACGGGCACAAGTCCCCGCCGCTTCCGGGAGCAGGGCGCACGCTGAATCGGGGAAAAATGCGAAACGGGCCGTCC